>ODAJ012130422.1_pt1 | contig 11032 bp, 10 predicted proteins | sample 1539241 | NCBI WGS metagenome assembly ODAJ01 (sample SAMN02144231, study PRJEB22623) | gut metagenome | biome: sheep rumen | host: Ovis aries | place: New Zealand
TTTGCTGGTAATGCTCTCGGCGGGCTTGGCGGTCTCGGTAACATTAATGATTTAATCGGAAAGTTCTTGGGCGGCGGCAAAGCGTAATAATGAACTCGGCAATAAGGTCGCATACCCCGTGATATGTGTGGATTGAATTGGAAGCTTGAACTGTTCGACACGAAAGGCGGCGATTGAAAATGGCAATGACAGACCAGGAGAAAATTAATCAAAACCTTCAGCGACAGATTGATGCCCAAAACGCCCGAATCGATAACGTTGCTGTGAAAGTCGACATGATTATTAACGAGCTTCAGTAGCAACGCGAAGACATCAGGTGGGCGCAGGAAAAGCACGACGCCGAAATCAAAGGCGCGTTAAAGCACATTCAAGGCTTGACTATCGTGTCAATGTTCGGAATCGTCGCAATCGCTGGCGCAACGTGGGCTTTTATGTGGTCGTCGACGAGAAACGACACTCCGCCGCAAACGCCACCCGCACAAACCACAACACAGAATTACGACTCAAATCAAGCCAAATAGCCAATCAACGTTGTACCCTATGCGGGGTGCATGGATAAAAAAATATCGGGGTGCATGTATTGAAATCAAAAGCAATGACGACTTTAATTGAGTCGCTTATAAAATTGCCGGGCGTCGGTGCTAAAACTGCCGCTCGGCTTGCTTATCATATAGCGGAAATGAAAGCTGATGACGTGGAGAACTTAGCGGCGGCGATTCGTTCCGTTAAGCTCGATACTCACGCTTGCGAAGTCTGCTTCAACACAATTGACGCCGATAAAAATATCTGCGACATCTGCGCCTCCGATAAACGCGACGGCAAAATTATCTGCGTGGTCAAAGATACCAAAGACCTCGACGCGATTGAACGGACTGGCACCTTCGGCGGCAAGTATCACGTGACGGGCGGGCTTATCTCACCTTTGGCGGGCGTCTCGCAGAATGATATTCGCTTGCGTGAACTTATAAAGCGCGTGGGCGATGATAGCGTCGAAGAAGTGATTATCGCGTTTGAGCCGACTGTCGAGGGCGACGCGACTTCCTTATTTATCTCGCGGCTTTTGAATCCCGTTGGCGTCAAGGTCACGAAGCTTGCTCGCGGTTTAGCAGTAGGAGCGGACTTTGCGGGTACTGACTCCCTAACAATCGCTAAGGCAATAGAGAACCGCATACCGGTTTAAAAAAATAATCGCTCCTCTGTGTAAGGGGGGCGATTTTCACTGCATGAACAAGACAATGCATTACATGTACGAAAAGGCGCGTGAGTTAAAAGGTCAAGTCTCGCACGCCCTTTGTTGCTCGTAATGACGCGCAAGGAAATGACTTTGTATGTTGACATTAATAACTACTTTTGCGATTATCCTAACAGTTATTTTGACGGTCGGTTTTAACATGGCGTCTAAAAAAGTTTTGCTTATCTCATGGCTATCAATCGTCGTGATCGGCTTGGGTTATTGGGGAATGGATTTTCAGCATGTCGTATCTTATACGATGCTTGGCTTTTTGAGTTCCTTTGACGTGCTGTTCGTAATTTTCGGCGCGATTTTGCTCATGAACACGCTAAACACTGCCAGAGCTATGAAGCGTATCGAGTTTATGTTCAACAGTATCTCGGAAGACTCACGAGTTCAACTTGTCATAATAGGTTTTGGAACTCCCGCGGCATTGTGTGCGCCGTTACTCATTGGGCTAGGCTTCCCACCGATGGCAGCGGCTATTTCTTGTCTTATCCTAAACTCAACGCCTATATCTTTTGGAGAGAGGCGGGAACTCCCACTAACGCGGCTGTAGCGACCGTAGCCTCTGAACTTACCGCAATGGAAATCAGAATAAAGGAGGAGCAATAGGGAACATGATCTGCATAAATAATATTGTCGCCGTCTATTTATTCCGTGGCTGTGTTTTTACGTCATATTGATTCTTGTAGCTTTGGCTGTTGTAAATTTCGATATTTTGCCGAGATTTTAACGTAAGGAGAAAAAATCATGCAAACGAAAATTCCTTATCACAAAACCCAACTGCCGATCGAGATACCTGACAAAAATTTTGTCTGTAGTCTTGTTTCCAATTCGGAAAATTTTAAGGCGAACGGAACCGAACAGGAGATAGTTGAACGCGCACTAGATAATCCTATCGGCTCCCAATCGCTTGAAGAACTTGTGCAGGGCAAGCAGCGTATGGTTATCATTTCAAGCGACCACACGCGCCCCGTACCAAGCCGTGTGACAATGCCGATTATCCTTCGGCGTATTCGGGCGGCGAATCCCGATATACAAATTACCATTCTAATTGCAACGGGGTTTCATCGCCCAACGACTAAGCAAGAACTTATTGACCGTTACGGCGAAGAAATCGTTGCGAAGGAAAATATTGTTGTGCACCGTTCTCACGATGACGAGATGGCGGATTTGGGAACGTTACCTTCTGGAGGCAAGCTCCTTTTGAATAAAGTTGCAATCGATACGGAGCTTTTAATAGCGGAAGGATTCATCGAGGCGCACTTCTTCGCGGGCTTTTCCGGCGGCAGGAAATCAATCTTGCCAGGAATAGCCTCTGCGACTACCGTCATGGCGAATCATTGTAGCGAATTTATCGCCAGTACTCACGCGCGCACCGGCATACTTAAAGACAATCCGATTCATCAGGATATGCTCTACGCCGCAAGTCAAGCAAAGTTGGCGTTCATACTCAACGTTGTCATAGACGCAAAAAAAAGAGTCATCGCCGCTTTTGCGGGTGACTCGGAAGAAGCTCACGTTAAAGGTTGCGAATTCGTTCTGAAAATGTCGCAGGTGAAAAAAAATCCGACGGACATAGTGATCACGACTAATAGCGGCTATCCTTTAGACCAAAATATTTATCAATCAGTCAAGGGCATGACGGCGGCGGAAGCCAACTGCAAAGAAGGCGGCGTCATTATCATGGTTGCGGGATTGAGTGACGGACACGGCGGCGAATCCTTCTGCAAAATGGTCACGGAGGCACAAAGCCCGCAAAAACTCCTTAAAGAATTTTCCGCTATTCCGCGCAACGAGACAAAGCCCGATCAATGGGAAGCGCAAATTCTCTGCCGCATCTTGAGCAAATACACAGTCATAATGGTAACTGACATGTGTGCACCGGAAATGATACGCGGAATGCACATGAAACACGCAAAAACTTTTGACGAGGCACTTTCTCGCGCCTTTGAAATAAAGGGCTCAAATGCGACCGTCTCGCTCATTCCAGATGGCGTTTCTGTCATCGTGCAGTAAATAGTATTAAATGCAAAGTAGTGAGTGCGGATAAATACTACCGTCTTGTTGCGCGAGTTCTTCCCCAAAAGTTACGACTTCGATAAGCTCATCGACGACGATTTACAAATTTTATCATTACAGTTAAAATATTTTTTATATAAAAGATGTATCGAATAGTTAAGGACATGGAAGGAAAATTTCTATGAAGAATATTCTGCTACTGTTTCTAAGCGATGTAAAAATCGACAAGAATGAACAAGGTAAAATTGCTGAAACAGCCTACGACAACATTGAAGGAGAGAAGACTAAAACGACCAGTGAATCCGCTGTCCGTTATCTTCTGAAGAAATTCCCGCTTGATAAAATTTTTATTTTCGCGTCGAAGAGAGTCCGAAAGAATATCGCCGGTTATCTTGGTGAGGACGGCAAGCCGCGGACACATCTTGCATTTTCTACTGAGCGCATCAAAGAATTCTTGCCCAGAGTGGACGACGAATTCTTTGACACCTTGGATTTTGACGAAGACGAATCCGGTAATGAAAATCTAAAGAGCGTTGCAGAAATGGCGGGGCGTATCCAAAAGTTTGTTGCACAGTGCGCTGACGAAAAAGTCACCTTACATGTCGATTTGACAGGCGGCATGCGCCATGTGAACATGATGATGCTAGAGCTGACGCGCCTCCTAGAGTACAGCGGACTGAAAGTAGAAAATGTCCTCTACTCAAATTATAAAGGTTCTGAAAAGCCGGGCACTATTGAAGAAGTGCAAAACGTCTACGAGCTGTTTCAGTTGATTGCTGGCGTCGAAGAGTTCGTGAACTTCGGTTCCGTTAAGGCGTTGGAATTTTATTACAAAGACAAACGCGAAAAACTCTCTGCGCCTCTTACAAAACTCCTTGATTCCATGAAAAATTTCGCCAAAGCAATAAAGCTCTGCCACTATGGACAATTTCGAGAATCAATAAAAAATCTTCACGACGCTGTTCATGATTTTGATAAACATTCGTCAACAGATATGGAAGATATTTTGATGGCACGATTAATCGACCCGATTAGCAAAAATTATCACGACCTTATTTCCATTCGCGATAAAGACGACTTGCGCATAATTCGTTGGTGTTTGGATAACGATTATTTGCAACAAGCTTTGACACTTTACACCGAGCGAATTCCCGAATACTTGGGCGAAAAGGGAATCATTACTCAGACCGAGACTGAGGCAAAGAAATTGGCTGAACTTGCTAAAAAGGAGGAAGTGAAGCTTAATCCGTGTTTCTACTTGTTCAGCAATGCTAAACCGAAGGAACACCCCCTAGAAGACGGAAAGCAAATTTTTTGCAAGGCAATTAAATCTGCCGCAAAAACTGTTGTTACGAAGGATCAGACTTTTGATTTCGACGAATGGTTGACAGCACTGAATAAAGAGCTTGAGCCGTTGAAATTACATTGTGATGACAAAACTGACTTTCGCACACAGTTTGAGACGCTTGTCGAGCTTTTTGAAAATCCGCAACCTTTGAAAGACCTTTCATCGCCCGAACTAAATCCCATACGCAAAATCATTGATAACCTTCCGGAGGAAATCGCCCTCGAATTTAAATCCGCGAAATGGGGAGGGGCACGTTATAAAATCCTTACAAGATTTTTTATCAACGTTTTAACAGATAATGACGTTCCAAAATATTTCATTGGCAGTAACTTCATGAAGTACCCCAAGTCTATCAAAATCCATGAACTTCTTAACGAAGGAACTTTTTCTATCCAGATACCAAAAGAAAAATTTTTGAGCATCGTCGACTTATACTTCCGCATAAAAGATGAACGCAACCACAGTAATCACGCCCGCGAAGATTATGGCGAGTTCAAGACCGCCGAAAAACTTCATAAAGCCATGAACGACGGACTTGATGAAATTCAAGCTGCACTCAAAGAAATAAAATTGTAAACGCAGTGAACGACGTAAAAAAATCCCCGCCACTTTTTAGACGGGGATTTTTTATTTATACAGAACTTGTATAGCGGTGAACTTTTTAATTATTCGGTCGCGAATACAGTAGCGCAAAACATCTTTCGAGGGCGTTGCGCGTGTTCCAAACTTTCAAAGAGACTTCCGCGATATTTTCTGAGTAAAACTTTTTCAACAGCTTATCACATTCGGGTGGAATAAATTCTTCACTTAAAGTCAATGCGCCTAAAGTCTCGACAGTAATCTTTTCAAAAACACTTTGCCTTTCCCGATAAACTATCAGGAGATATTTATCTGCCGCCAAGTCGTATTCCAATCGGCACGACGTCAAAGGTTTAGCGTCACAGAAAATTTTACGCCCCGAACATAGAGCATCGATAATGACTGACAACTTGTCAAAGAAATTTTTTCCTGCCGATATTTTTTGCGTGGCATAGGTTTTACGCCAAAGAGTTTTTTCGTAAAGCGGCGGGAATTTTTCCAAGCGACTCAAGTTTTTTCTTTCAACGTTGCTGGCAAAAGAAAAGCAGTTTTCTCATCGTTAAGAACCGCCCGCAACCATTCCAATTCAGTGTCGCTCATGGACAAGGAAAAAATTTTTCCCAAAGGTATTTCGGCAAAACCAGCATCGTTAAAATTGAACAGCGCGTCAACAATTTTTTCTTCGCGTTCTCGTTCGGGTGCCTCTACGTAAATAAATTCCAGCAACGAAAAGATTCGTTTGAGAATCTCAAGTATTGTAAGTTTTTTCCCCGCGTGTATTTCGTTGACAATTTGGCATAGCAAGCGGAAAAGTGGATTTTTCGTGTCATCAAATAGGCTCCGCATAATTTTTTAAAACCTCCTCAACATCGCGCCGCATTCGTTTGCACAGTCCGTCTTTGCCGTCTAAAATTTCTGCCTACGGTTGAAATTTCCAAAGTCGCGGATAAATTTGCAACGGGTCAAGCGTCTCAACAACGCAGATAAATTCGCTGGTTGTCCTGCTGACAGTTGCATTCTTTCATTAATGAGGACATGAATCTTGGTGTTCTTACTGCCGTGCGACGAGCCGATTGCTAGGTCTTTCAAATTCGAACAGGCATGTGGTAGAATGATTTTGACATAAGCACTTTCCTTTGGCTGATTTTTCAATTTCATTTTACAAAAGAATTTGCTTATGTTTTACTTTTGCATTTTACCAACACTCTCTAGGAATGGAACTCGCTATAACTGTGTTCTTTCACTTTGAAAGCATGTTCAAGTGAATTACCTTTACTTGTTTTTATACGGGTTATATAATTTCTTCGCCAACAAGTAAAACGAAAGGTTGTAGAGGTTATGAACGAAGAAATTTATTCCGAAGGGCTTGCCCAATGCTTTACAGTTGAGGACTTGACGCGAAATTTCAGCCTTGCCGAGCTGATAGAAATGACGCGGGCGGGGCTTTTGCAATCGTGGCTTGCCGAAAACTTTTCCGAAGATGCATCAGAGTTTTTGTCGGTTGAAGAAATCGTTTCTTGGAATGATGACGAATTGCGGCTTGCACTGTGTGAGATTTTGGGCGTCGATGTCAACGAACTTTCGGACTTTGACGCGCAGTCGATTGAACGGGCACTGAACAAACGTCAGCTGAAAGAAATTTTCTTCGACGCGGGCGACGAGGTCGGGACAATCGTCACGAATCAGCGCGAACTAAACGACGCACTTAATGCCGGCGATGTTGTGATTTACCTGGTCGGCGGCGTCTTCCAAATTCCCCTTAATAAGGGCGGCGTGACTTACTTCGGGCGGGAAAATGCGCTCGTTGAAATTTCAAGCAGGCACGACGTTGACTTTGACGCGGCGGAAATTTCGCTCAACGATTTGCAAGTTTTCGTTCGCCACACGATAAACGTTATTTACTCGCAGTCTAAGAATTTAATTTTCCTGCGCGGTGATAAAGTTGCTCTCAATGAGGCTGTCAGGAAAATCGACGTGTATAAACTTCTTCGCGGCAGACGAGCTTTTGAACTGCCCGAAAACTTTTCCAGACGCGCCGAGGAATTAACCGGCATCGTCGTCGGAAAAGTTATTCTCGACGAAAAGAACTACGACATCAGCCGCGAATTGTTCGCTTTGAAGATTGATTGGTATTTGGACTTCTTGAAACTTGCGCGGAAGTTCGCGACGGGAAAATTTTTTGCTTGCGTCGTGAAAGCCGACTTCGCCCAAAAAATTTACGAGACCGAACGCGCTCAACTCGTCTACGCGGACTTTTGCGCGGACGGTGACGAGCCCGCCTTCAAACGTCTTTACATGATTACTGCCGACGGCACGCGCATTGATATTCTTGTCAGCGATGTTCCCACGTTCGATGAATTCTTTGATTCTTGTCAAAGCGGCTCTTCGGGCGGCGCAGGCTACGGCTTGGAACTTATCACGAATTTTAATTTAGAGGGCTGATGATGAAAGCGTTTCACACATTACGAACGCGGGAAAATTACTCGGCGGCGGACTTTGAACTTTTTACGATGATATTATCGGCTTTGAAGTGGCGCGAAAAGAATGGCTCAATAAAACTCGTGACGGACACGCGCGGCGCGAAATACTTTGAACGGCTTGGATTGTCGGAAGCGTGGAACGAAGTTGACACCGCCCTTGACGAAATGGATAAGCTGAACTTGGACGAATCAATTTTTTGGGCGGCGGCAAAACTTTTTGCGCTGTCGAAGCAAGCCGCGCCCGTCGTCATGATTGATTTGGACTTCATTGCGTGGCAACGGTTGGACTTCGCGCCCTTCTCTACGAATATTGCCGTCATTCACCGCGAAAAGGTCGGCAACTTCGTCTATCCCGATAAAAACTTTTTCAAGCTCAAGGGCGACAAGACTTTTCCCGCGCTCGATTGGTCGGTTGAGGCGTGCAATACCGCCTTTGCTTACTTCGGCGCGAATGATTTTATCAGACGCTACACGGCGGGCGCGTTTGAGTTGATGAACTCTTTGGAGACGACGGACGACAAAATAATTTATATGGTCTTCGTTGAACAGCGTTGGGCGGCAATGTGCGCCGCGCTCCTGCATAGAGAAATTTTTTCGCTGTCATCGTTGGAAGATTTATTCGGGCGTCAAAAATATTTCACACACGTTTGGGGCGCAAAACAAAAATTTCGTGACGATGTAAAGGCTTCCGAAACTTTTTGTCGAAGTTGTGCAAGAAGAATTCAACGAGACTTCCCGCTTTGGGCGGAAAAACTCCGCTCAAGCGATTGGGCTGGAAAATATTTTCTGGAGGGCTGAAAATGTTCGGAAGATTCGATGACGCCGACTTCAAACGGCAACTGGAAAAAAATTTATCGTGGTTGCGGCGAGCGATTTTAAATCTTGATGACTACGTTCCGCGCGAAGAGTTCGCGACTTTGCAGGAGCATGAAAAAGTTTTGTCACGCGAAAAAAAATCTCTGCAGGCGGAGTGCGCCGCTTTGAAAAATTACGCCAAGACTTTGGAGGAAGACCTTGTGACGGCGGACGAAAAACTTAAAGCCTCGACGGAGCGTGCTGAAAAAATTTCTGCCGAGTGCGAGTATTATCGGCGGGCTTATGCTGACTTGGACGCCGCTTATAAAAATTATCTGTCGCTCAACGGCAACATTCGCTATCAGCTGGCGGGCATTTTCGGCGACGCGCAAACCGTGCAAGGATTTTTAATCGGCGCGGCGAATGAAAACCACTTGAACGACTTCTGGGACTATTTGCAATACTCCTTGAACGACGACCGACTTTCTGCCGACGACGCAAAGATTTTGTCGGGGCTGTTCGATTTCTCCTTCGACGCCCTCAATCACAGTTCACGCGAGCCGATTTATTCGCGGCTTCAAACTACACGCGGCGCACGCTTCGACAACCGCACGATGATTCGTACGTCAAGCAGTCGGCAACTGGGGCGCGTTCAATCCGTCCTGCTTGAAGGCTACGCCGACCGCGCAGGCAATGTCGTTCGTCCGAGTCTGGTTTTTATCGCGGATTAAGGAGGAAATTTTCATGGCAACAAAACCGCTTAAAGTCTTGCCGATTTCGGCGGAGCAGTTCAAACAGTTTAAGGAACAAAAGTTGCGGCAGGCTATCGACGCGGCGGCGACCGCGCTGGAGCAAAAATTTTCCGCGCTCTGCGAAGAGTTCGGACAAAAATTCAATGCCGACCAATGGATTTTAATGAAACGCAAAAACCAAGAACCCGACGTTTATTATATTCACGCGATAGCCGGCGTCATGCCCGACTTAAATAAATTTTCCTTCGCAATCAACGACGACAATAAAAATTATAGTATTTCTCCCAATAAATGGAAATTCGCGGGCTTTGAAGGAGACCTTCCGACCGAAACTGAAATGAACTGTTGCTTCAACGACAAGTTGAGCTATTTCAGAGGTAACGAAAATTGGATAGGAAATTCAAACACCTACTACGGTAGCGGGCTGAGCTTCAAGAAGAATAACCAGTTCTGGTACAAATGGTTTCGGAACAACTACAAGGGAACGACCAACCGTCACGGTGTCGGCGGGTATGGTTATAACATGACTAGTATTCCGATTTATCGATTTAACGGAATTAACAGCGAGAAACTTCCGGCGGCGTCGGCTCTTTTGTTTTGGTTGCAATACGAGCTTGAACCTTTGCAGGAGCAATTCAACAACAAAGCCGGTCGCGAGGCTTTTAAGGCACTGCAGAAACTTTACAGCGAGCACGGAGAATTTCTGCGCGGCACGGAGGCGGGCATTTCCCTTGACCGTGAAAAAGTTTTTAAGGCGGCGTTGTCGGGCACGACGATTGATTTTGTTCCGAACGTGAAAGCCATTCTTGAAAGCACGCGGATTGAAAGCGACAAAGAGTTCATCAATAAGCTTGAGCAAGATTTTTTGGAATGCGACACCCGCCGCGCCGCTCTCAGTCCCTACGGCAGGAATTTGCTTTACGGTCCTAACGAGGGGCATTGGGAGCTTTGGGATTACGGCGAGGGCATGGAGCGCGGCGGCGAAGTTACTTTGCCGGAAAGTTTCACGGCGCGAGACCCCGCAAGCGATATTAGCCGCGGCATTGTCGGAATTGACTTCGGCACAAAGTCAACCGTCGTCGTCTGCGAAAACGCCAATCATCAGCAGTTGCCCGTTCAAGTTGGCAGCGGAGACTACACGCAGGGCATCAACGCCGCTAACTACGAAAATCCGACCGTCATGCAGTTCATCGACTTTGAAAAGTTTTTGTCCGACTACAACGCCCGCGCAGGTCGCCCGTTTACCAGTTGGAATGATTTGACAGTTTCGCACGCTGCCTTCGACAATCTCAAGAACGCCAACAGCAAAGTTTATTATTCGTTCTTCGACGGCTTGAAGCACTGGTGCGGCACTCCCGACGAAGAAATTAAAATCCGCGACGGCAAGAATAAGGAATGGAACTTGCCCGCCTTCCTCAAGCTCAGTGACGACCAGCCCAACCCGATTGAACTTTACGCTTATTTTCTGGGGCTTTACATCAACAATATGATTCGCGGCGAAATTATCTTAAGCTACATAATGTCATTCCCCGTGACGTATGATTTTGAAGTCCGCGAAAAGATTCGGGCGAGTTTCGAGCGCGGAATAAAAAAATCTCTGCCGACTGCTTTACTTAGCAACGAAGACGCCATGAAAAATTTTTACGTCGTGCACGGCGCAAGCGAGCCAGCCGCCTATGCGATAAGTGCTCTGCTTGGTTACAACTTCGACCCGGAAGGCGACGAGGAAAACTATTATGGCGTGTTTGACTTCGGCGGCGGCACGACTGATTTTGATTTCGGCGTCTTGAGTGAATCCGAGCGTCAACGCTACGACTACGAG
>ODAJ012178976.1_pt1 | contig 11025 bp, 7 predicted proteins | sample 1539241 | NCBI WGS metagenome assembly ODAJ01 (sample SAMN02144231, study PRJEB22623) | gut metagenome | biome: sheep rumen | host: Ovis aries | place: New Zealand
GAAATATGCGCACATTTATTAATGTAGAAGACATCGGCCCGCTAGAGAAGGCCTTGGCCGAAGCCATAGAGATTAAGAACGACCGTTACAAGTATCAGCATCTGGGCAAGAACAAGACGCTCTTGATGATATTCTTCAACAACTCCCTGCGCACCCGACTCTCCACGCAGAAAGCCGCCATGAATCTGGGCATGAACGTCATCGTGCTCGACGTCAACGCCGGTGCCTGGAAGCTGGAGACGGAGCGCGGCGTCATCATGGACGGCGACAAGAGTGAGCACCTCTTGGAGGCCATTCCCGTCATGGGCTGCTATTGCGACCTGATTGGCGTGCGCTCGTTTGCCGGGCTGACCGACCGTGAGTACGACTACGCCGAAACCGTTCTGAACCAGTTTATCAAGTACAGCGGCCGCCCCGTCTTTGCCATGGAGACAGCTACCGTCCACCCTTTGCAGGCCTTTGCCGACCTCATTACCATTGAGGAGTACAAGAAGAGCGTTCGCCCGAAGGTTGTGCTGACGTGGGCTCCCCACTGCCGTGCGCTTCCGCAGGCCGTGCCCAACTCCTTCGCCCAGTGGATGCGTGCTGCCGACGTTGATTTTGTCATTACCCACCCCGAGGGCTATGAGCTTGACCCGAAGTTCGTGGGCGACGCCCGCGTAGAGTACGACCAGCGTAAAGCCTTCGAGGGAGCCGACTTCATCTACGCCAAGAACTGGTCGAACCCCGGCGTGACGAACCCTGCCGACTACGGCAAGATAACGAGCAAAGACATGAGCTGGACGGTTGACACGGAACACATGGCGTGGACGAACGACGCCAAGTTCATGCACTGTCTGCCGGTGCGCCGGGGACTCATCGTGACCGACGACGTCATTGAGTCGGAAAACTCCATCGTCATTCCCGAAGCGGCGAACCGCGAAATCAGTTGCTCCGTCGTACTGAAGCGGATGTTGGAGGCGCTCTGAGTGATGACACGCAGCATAGGACGCTTCATTCCCACAGCAGCAATAGCCACATGGGCTATTGCTTGCTTTTGTTTTTTCCAGTTCTGCTATCCTTACCATTTCTTCTATAAGGAGCAGAACCAGCTGTTCCTCTGGTCAGCTGACTGGCTCCGTACCTACTTCGACGACGGTGCCGGCTGGCTGGCCCGCATGGGCGGCGAGTTCCTGACGCAGTTCTACTACTATCTCTTTGCCGGGGCAACCATCCTGACCGTCGTGCTGACCGTGCTGGCCGTTGTCGTCTATCTGGCCGTGAAGTGGCTCAGCTCCCGACGCTACGTGGCGCTCGTCGTGGCGCTCGTCGTGGCCACTGTCGAGGCCGTCTTCCACCTGCACTACCGTTTCCCGCTGTCAGGGACGCTGTCTTTATTAGGATGGGCGCTGGTTGTCTTGCTGGGGGTGCGGGCCTTCAGGACGGTGCGTGGAAACCGCATCGCGCTCTTGGGCGGCATGGCCGTGGCTGTAGTGGTGGCCGCGTGGCTGTTCGGTGCTCCCCGCTTAGGCAAGCTGGCGGGGCCGGAATGGTACGCCGAAAGGCAGATAGCCGTTGACTGCGAATACCACTTCGGCAACTGGAACGAGGTGGAGCGGCTCGTCGAGCAGGACCCTGACCGCACGCCCGAGATGAAGTTCTTCTACTACCTGGTACAGGCACAACGCGGCAAGCTGCCGGAAAAGCTGCTCACCCTTGACCGCCCCGAGCTGGGCACCTTCTACTCCATAGGCCCAGAGACACCCATGTTCACCATCAAGAGCATGAACGAGCTGTACTGGGCCTTAGGCGACATGACCTACACCGAGCGGGCCGCCATGATGGCCCACGTCTTTTCGGAGAACAACCGCAACATCCGCATGGTGAAGCGCCTGGCCGAATGCTCCATCGTGAGCGGCGACAGTGCGGCCGCCCGCAAGTATCTGGGCATTCTGGAAAAGACCTTCGCTTTGCGCCAGTGGGCCAAAGACGCCCCCACGGCCGAGAAATACAAACAGAAGCAGCAGTTCAACAACCGCAAGGACACCCTGTCGCTGGGCGACAACGCCCACAACATCATGATGCAGCTGCTCGACTCCAACCCCGACAACAAGGTGGCACTGGACTACATTCTGTGCAGCAACCTCCTGCTGAAAGACGTGCAGAGTTTCAAGCGCGACTACGACCGCTACTTGACCAGCCGAGGGCGGAGCCTCAGCAACACACTCTACCAGGAGGCCCTCTGCATCTGGCTGGCCGCCAGCCATGCTGACGAGGCGCTCTGGCGGCAGTACATCAGTCGGCAGGACGTGCTGCAGCGCTTTGCCGAGTATAACGAGCAGCGCGGCAATCCCCGCTTCAAGGGCACCTACTGGTATTACTTCGACAAAGCAACAAAACCAAAAGTACAATGAAAAGACCTGTCACACTGATGCTGATGATAGCCGTACTCGCCATAGCGGCCTGTACGCCAACCCCCGAAAACGCCCGGAAGACGGACGAGCTACCGCCTATATACCCCGACTACGCGGATGTCACCATACCCGTCAACATAGCCCCGCTGAACTTCCTGGTACGCGGAGCGGAGGCCGTCAGCGTGAAGGCCGGCGACGTGACGGTGAGCGGACGGGGCGAAGAAGTGGTGTTCGACGCAGACCAGTGGCGCCAGCTCCTGGAGCAGAACCAGGAAATCAGCGTGAGCATCACGGCCCTCATGGACGGGCAGTGGCTGGAGTTCAAGCCCTTCCGCTGGTTGGTGGTGAAGGACAAGCTGGACCCGTGGCTTACGTACCGGCTGATAGAACCCGACTACGAAATATGGAACAACATACAGCTGAAGCAACGCTCGATAGAGAACTTCGACGAAGCCCTGCTGACCGACTACCGCATGCAGGAGAACCGCTGCATGAACTGTCACACGCCGGCCAGCCAGCGGGCTGACCTCTCCATGCTCTACGTGCGCGGCAAGGGGGGCGGAGCCCTGCTGAACGAGCACGGCGAACTGCGCAAGCTGAACATCAAGACCGACGACATGGTGAGCGGATCGGTCTATTTCGGATTCTCGCCCTCGGGCCGATACATCACCTTCTCGACCAACGTCATCATCCCGGCGTTTCACTCCATGACGAAGAAGCGCTTAGAGGTCTATGACTCCAAGAGCGACGTCTATGTGGCCGACCTCAAGGAGAACCGCATCGTACGCTCGGCCCTGACGGCCGACTCGACCGTACTGGAGACGTTCCCCACCTTTTCGCCCGACGGCAAGTACATCTACTACTGTGCGGCACCGCTGGTGCAGCTGCCCACAGAGCTGAAACAACTGAAGTACTCGCTGGTGCGCATTCCGTTCGACGAGAGCACGGGAAGCTTTGGCACGGAGGTTGATACCGTGTTTGCCGCGACAACAGGGCCTGGAGGGAAGCGCTCCGTCTGCCACCCGCGCCTTTCGCCTGACGGCCGCTTCCTCCTGTTTACCGTCCAGGACTACGGCACGTTCCCCATCTGGCACCGGGAGAGCGACCTGCGCATGATGAACCTCAAGACGGGAGCCATCGACTCTCTAAGCGTGGTCAACAGCGACATGAGCGACACCTACCACGCCTGGTCCAGCAACTCACGCTGGTTTGTCTTTGCCTCGAAGCGCGACGACGGCCTCTACGGCAAGCCCTACTTCTGCTACGTCGATAAGGACGGGCGAGCCCACAAGCCTTTCTGCCTGCCGCAGGCCTCACCCTCGTTCTACGACGAGTTCCTCAAGTCGTTCAATGCGCCGGAGCTAAGCACCGGCAAACTTCCCTTCGACCCGCAGAAAGTACAAAAGGCCATGCAGAAGGAGGCGGAGCCGTTCAAATAGGGGCATCGTCATAACTCACTTCGTGTCCACACGCACGTCGCTAAGTATCTCGTAGCCGGCCTGACGGGCGTCAAACTCTACGGGACGGGCAGTAAAGTCGGGCGTGTTGAACGAGTAGAACGTGCGGTCATAATACTCGCGCGGATGGCGCTGCGGCAGCAGGAAGGGCTTGCTGAAACGGCCGTTATCGTCAATCGAGGCAAAGTAGAGGCGCGAATAGAGCCCGTCGTCGCGGCGCGAGGTGAACACAATCCAGCGGCTGTTGGCACTCCAGTTGTGGTAACTGTCGGCCCTGGGGCTGTTGATTTCGGCAGCGGGACGCGACTCGCCGGTCTGCAAGTCTAAGAGCCACTGCTCGCTCTCCTCGTGCCAGATGGAGAAGTAGCCGTAGTCCATGAGCGTAAACAGCAGGTACTTGCCGTCGTACGAGGGGCGCGGCCACGTCAGGCTCTTCCCCTTGGCCACGGCATTGAAGAGCGTATCGACACGCTCGCCAAAGCGACCCGTGGCGGGGTCGAAGCTGATGCGGCAGAGGTTGTACTTCTCGTCCTTGTACTCCATGGGGTACTCCTTCTGCCGGCATGTCATGAAGTAAAGGGAGCGGCCGTCGGGTGAGAACACGGGCACGTTCTCGGACCAGTCGGACGTCATGATGAGCGAGTCGCGCAGCGTCTGGTGCGTCTCTACATTATAGACGAAGATGTCGCTCGAAAGGTCGAACACCTCGACGCGGTTCTGGTTCTGCCCCGGCTGCTTGGGGTCGAGGGTGATGTGGAATCCCTGCCGGGTCTGGTTGGTGGAGAAGGCGCAGTACTTGCCCGACGGGTGCCAGTAGGGATAAACCATGGAGCCGCCGAGGAGCTCGTTCTTAGCCTTGAGCCACTGGCGCTGGCCGTCGAGCTGAACCATGGTGGCACCGTGGTCGCCACGTACGTGGAAGACGAAGCGGTCGGGCACGGTCCGGTTGGCCGTGTGGCAGTTGACGCACATGCCGGGAGCCTGGGTGTTCTCAATGATGGCCGACTCGTCGAAGCAGGAGAGGTCGCGCTGATAGAGCCCCATGTGGCTATAGACCTCGTAGCCGGGAGCAATGCGCCGGTAGGTGACGCCCCACTCCTCAAGCGCGTGGCGAGACACGGTCATCTGGAAGTCTTTGTACTGCGTCCAGACGCCGTTCTTCAGTGCACAGACGGTCACCGTGAGCTGCGCACCACGGTTCTGCTCCAGTAATTCGTGCCAGTCGCTGACGTTGAAGTCGGTCTCTTGGCCGTTGGCGTGCAGCTCTCCGCCCTTCGCGCCACGCACCGTGACGTCCATGTGTTCCACGGCCTCGTCGGCCATGGTGAAGTTCAGCGGCGCAATGCCCACAGGCACCGTCACGCCCACGTAGTCAGGAAACAACTCGGGCAGGCGGTCGGCCTGCTGCACATTCTCCGGGTTCTTGGCACAGGCCATGACGAGGCCGAGGATGGCCGTTATGAGGAATGGTCGTATCTTCATTGGCTTTGTTTATTGTTTCACTAAGTAATACCATGCTGTATGCCGCCAGGCCTCTATGGAGCCGCTGTTGCGGTAAGCCTGCATAAACTGGTTGAACTGCTGGAGCATCGCGTCGGGAACGGTGCCCCGAGGGGGTTGCTGTCGCCGGCTGGCGTAGGCAAAGGTGGTCATTTCCTGACAGACGCGTGGCGCGTAGCCGGGCATTTGCTGCTGCACGTACTGGTAGTAGTTCATGAAGCGGCTGACGTCGCCCTGCAGCACGGGGAACATGAGCAGGTACTGGGTGGCCAGGAGGTTAGAGTTATTGGCCATGAGGAGCTGACCGCATATCTTGTCCAGCTCGCGGTCGCTGTAGAGGAAGTCATCGGCAGGCCGCATGCTGCGCAGCTTGCCGTAGAGCGGGTGGGCGTTCAGCTGCTGCTCGTTCTCCAGCAGTGCCTCCGTGCGTTCTGCCCACTTACGGTAGAACATGGTCTTCTTCAGCATGGCCAGGTACTTGCGGGCCACAGCGTAGTGGCCGTTAATCAGGTTGGTCTCGGCCAAACGGCGAACGCAGCGTGCGCTCTTGTTATAATTAGGTATAGCCTCCATGGCCTCGAAGGCAAAGCGCTGGGCGGTATTGATGAGTCCAAGTTGGAAGTAGGCCTCGCCCGTAACGAGGGTCGTGGTATAGTTGCGCTCAAACTTAGGCAACAGTCCCTCGCTGCCCCGCTGGTAGAAGTCGAAGGCACGCTCAGTCAGCTGCTCCTTCATGGCCAGTGCCAGGTTGGTGGCACAGACGCTCATGGGCAGGTCGGGATTCTCTTGTTCGGCCTTGGCAATGACGGCATCCCACTGCTGCGTGCGCACCAGGTAGTCGTACTCAATGAGTTCGTACGTCTTTTCATCGAAGGCACGGGGAATGGTCAGTACCGCGACAAGCGTCACCACGGCCAGCACGCCCGCCACGCCGCCGACGGAGCTAAGAAGGCGAGGCGCCTGCCCGCCACGCCAGAGCAGCGGCAAGCCTAAGGGCAACGCCACAATGACAACGGGCAGCACCACCATGAGCAGCATAAGGGCTTCGAAGTAGCGGTAGTAGCCCAAGCCGCAGAACAGCTGCGTCACGGTGTAAGGCAAGAGGAAACTACTGACCAGCACGCAGAACACCGCATAGACCACAGCACCGGCCGCCAACAGCCAACAGGCCAAGCGCCGGGGGCGCTGGGCCAACGGCACATAGACGGCAAGCATCAGCACCACGGGGCCGCAAAACCAATAGACCAGGGGGACGGCCACCAGCAACGCCAAGGCCACGTAGTACCACTTGGCACCAGTCAGGCAGCGGGCACTGAGCATGGCGGCCTCGACCAGAACGACGGCAACGGGGAAGGCCAAGAGCTGGTTCACGTCGCCCATGACGTACCACGCCAGCAGGGGGGCCGCGAAACTGAGCAGATAGAGTCCCAATGGCGCGTTGTCAGAGGGCAGCAGCAGACGGATGAGCCGCCACAAAAGCCGTTGCATCAGCATGTAAAGCAGGGCAATAATGGCCGCGCCCAGCATGACGTTGTTGTAGAACTGAACCAGAAACTCTGACACGTAACGAGCCAGGCCGCCCGGCTCGGAAACGCGCGACCAGAAGTAGTCGCCATCGAACAGGAACAACTGGAACTGCTCCTGATAGCTCAAGGCAAAAGGATAGCGGAGCCACCAGAAGAGAAATGCCGACACGCCCAACAACAGCGTGAGCAGCCAGGGAGCGTATTTAGTCATCAACCGGTTCATTCGTATCGGCATCCATGGTGACTACGGTACCATCGGGCAGCGTGCGCTTGTAGGTCAGCGGGAACATGCCCTCTAAGAACGACCTCAGCGCACCTTCGGGCAGGTTAGAAGCCATCTGGCGGGAGTAATTCTTGTAGCTGAGCGTCAGTGCCTTCTGCTTGGAGTCAATGCTGTCGGCCTGGGCCAAGTTGCCTATACGCTTCAGGTTTTCCTTAAGCATGATCAGGTTCTTGAGGTCGGCCCGGTACTTCTCGGTAGCCTCCTTCCAGTGCTGAAGGGAGTCGTTCTGCGGCGTGCCGCCGGCGAAGCTGATGCTGTCGATGGTGACCTGCAGGTTGCCCGGCTCGCCAACGACGAGCAGCGTCTGCGTGCCGTAACGATAGTGGTAGTCCAAGAGGATGGTAAACATCTTCATGGAGTCGGTCGTAAACTCGAACTTACCATCCTTGATTTCAATGCTATCAACGTATTCGGCCGTCTTTGGGCCATACAGCGGCACCAGGAATATGCGTTTGCCCTCATACTGGCTGCCTACTACCGTGCCGTGGATATAGCACTTACCGTCGCCTGGGCCGCTTGTCTCTCCGCAACTGGCGACCATCAGCAGGCCCGCCATTGCTACAAAAGCAAAAAGAATCTTTTTCATCTTTCCTTATTATTTCTTGATTGTTACTTGTATTCGTTCGTTGGCAAACACTTGCCGATGGGCCTCGCGCACATCGAAATCGACCCTGGTCCGCGTAAAGTCGGGCACGTTGTAAGAGTCCATCATCTCACGATAGTACTTGCGGGGCTGGCGCTGGGGCAGCAGAAAGGGCTTGCTGACCGTTCCGTCTGCGCCGACGTGGGCCAGGTAAAGACGCCCGTACATGCCGTCCTCGCGCTTCGAGGTGAAGACGAACCAGTGCGAGTCGCTCGACCAGTTATGGTAGCTGTCGGTATCGTCGCTGTTAGCCTCGCTGAGGGCGCGCGTCTGTCCGGTCTCTACGTTCATCAGCCAAAGGTCGGCATCCTTCTGGAAGACGGGGAAGTTGCTACGGCTCGTCACGGTGAACATCAGCCACCGACCGTCGTAGGACGGACGCACCAGCGTGTAGCTCTTGTCGGAAGCAGGCCCGTTGAGCAGGGTATCGACCTGCTCGCCGAAGGTGCCACTGTCGGCATCGAAGGGTATGCGGCAGATGCTGCACTTCACCTTCTCGTACTCGGCAGGCACACGGCACGAGTCGGACGTACTATAATAGAGGTACTTGCCGTCAGACGAGAAGGCCGGGAATATCTCCAAGTGGCTCGTCGTCATCAGCTTCGGCGAGAGAATCAGCTCGTTCTTCCTGACGTCGAGCACCACGACATTGCTGAACTCGTGGTAGGCCTCAATGCGCTGGCCTCGGCCCACGAAGAAGCTCTGGTGGACGGTATTGGTGGCGTAGGCGCAGTAGTTGCCCGAAGGGTGCCAGTAGGCATACGAACCGGCAGCCTTCGTGGAGTCGGTCTTCGTGTTCAGCCAGCGCTGATGTCCGTCGATTTGCACCATCGTTCCCCCACCCTCGCCTCTTATCTGCATGGTCAGCCAGCGCGGGTCGGTACGGTTGGGCGTGTGACAGTTGAAGCACCGGCCGGGCACGGCCGACTCCTGCATGATGGCATATTCGTCAAAGCTATGGATGTCGCGCTGGTAGAGGCCGATGTTTCCGCCCACCTCGTAACCCGGCGTAATGCGGCGGTAGGTGAGTCCCCAGTCGGTCAGGCTGTCGGCACTCACGGTTATCGTGAAGTCCCGGTACTGCCGCCACTGCCCGTCAGCCTCAGCACTGACGCTCACCGTCAGCACCCCTCCCCGGTTCTGCCTGGTCAGGGCGTGCCAGTCGTCAATGTCGAAGTCGGCCCACTCGCCACTGACGTGCAGCTCGCCGGTTTTCGAGCCACGGACGGTGACGTCCAAGCGGTCGGCTCCGTCCATCTCGAAGTTCAGCGGAGCCATGTCGGCAGGCACCGTCACGCCGACATAGTCAGGATAAATCAGCGGCAGCTCGTCAACCACCTGCACATTGGAAGGCCTTGACGAACAACCTATAGCCACTATAGAAACTATAGTCACTATAGCCACTATAGAAACTATAGCCACTATCCCCATTCTCCTTTTCATTTCGCACCTCCTTTCTTCAACTGCCGCTGAACATACTGCCCGTAGCTGCCACCCTGACGCCCCTGCGACTGAATGCAGCGCACGGCGTCCTGATAGCCCTCGGGCATGTACTTGTAGCCGCCATACTGCTGCGCCCACTGCAGGTACTGCATGAACTGCTGTACCTGACCTTTTAGCAACAGCTGGGCCAGGAAGTAGTCGAGGGCCATCTTGTTGTCCTGGTTGTTCACAAAGAGCATGGCGAATATCTTCTCTAACTCGGGGTAACTGTAGAGGAAGTCGTCCTTAAACCTGAGCTGACGCAAACGCTTATACTCAGGAATGCGCTCAAGCATGCTGTCCTTATAGAGGCACTGCTCCATCTGCTCGGCCCAGTCGCGGTAGAACAGGGTTTGCTTCAGCAGGTTAAGCTGTTTAGCTGCCGGCTTGTAGTGGCCGTTAATGAGCATGCACTCGGCTATTCGCTTCGTGCAGCGGCCGCTCTTCTTGGCGTTCAGGATGGACTCCTGAATATCGAACATGTAACGCTGTGCGGAATTAATCATGCCCAACCGATAGAAGGCTTCCGCCGTGGGCAGATTGCTCGTCAGGTCGCGCACGCTGCCCATGATGAGCGCGTCGTCGCCACTCTGATAGAAGCGGAACTGGCGTTCGGCCAGCTGACGCTTCTGCGAAAGGGCAAGATTGACGCTGTTCGACCAGAACGTGGTATGCACGACATGCTCTTCGGCGCGCTTGATGAGCTCGTCCCACCGTTCGTTACGTATCAGATAGTCCTGGCGAATGAGTTCGTACATGTCGCTGTTATAGCCCGACAGTTGCGGGTAGCCCAGGGGGATGCGGTAGTAGCTAATGCCGGAAAGCAACTGCTGTACCGGCCACTGCGGAAGACACATACACGTCAGCACGACGCAGACGGCCATGCTGGCTACACCCGACAGCACCGGCCAGCCATACTGCAGCAGGCGAATGAAGCCATAAATGCAGGCTGCAGGGCCGAAAAGCCACCACGCCAACGGCATAACTAACACGTCGAGCCACCAGAACTGACGCGGCCAACGCACGCAAGCCAAGCCCAAGACCGACACCAGCGCTACGGGCAGGGCAACCATGACGTTAATGTCGCCCATGAGCCACCACACGAAAAGGGGTACGGCAAAGCTCAACACATATAACTTCTTAGGGAGCAAGCGGGCAGTAAAACACTGCAAACCGACAAAAAGCAAAGACAAGAGCAGGCCGCCCAGCCAAGGATAAAGGAAGAACTGGACCAGGAATTCGCTCAGCCAGTCGGCAAACCCGCCAGGCAGTAGAAGACGCTCCGAGAGGTAATCGCCCGACCAGAGAAAAAGCTGATACTGCTCATGGTACGACAGCGCATGGGGGTAAGCCACAGCCCAAAACAGCCATACCACGATGCCCAGGAGCACAGAGAGGCCCGACTTCCAATGTCTTCTTAATAGATTCTTCATGCTTTCTGACGTGCAAAAGTACGACAAATATCTGAAAGCACCAAATAAAACAAAAAGAAATCCGTCCCGCAGCGAGAAGTGCTGCAGGACGGAAAACGTTATGGATTGCGCTGGGCTTTTACTCCTTAGCCTTGAAGTGCCAGTAAGTTGCCTCCTGACTTCGGCGATACGTCACCAAAACGGTTATATCAGCCTCTATTTTTATTTCGACTCCGTAACCCCCTACGAGAGATGTTCCAAATACGCGATTTTTCTGCGTCACCCAAAATCACCTTTCAAAAAGTCAAAAACTCCCTATTTATGGGCAC
>ODAJ011694438.1_pt1 | contig 11024 bp, 7 predicted proteins | sample 1539241 | NCBI WGS metagenome assembly ODAJ01 (sample SAMN02144231, study PRJEB22623) | gut metagenome | biome: sheep rumen | host: Ovis aries | place: New Zealand
TTCGTAAAACTGATGTCTTTTATCTCCTTCTATCTTCTTCTATCTCCCTTTAACTACAAAGCAAGCGGAGCTTGCGAAAGTTGAATTAAGCATTAAAAAATATGATACAACCAGCAGAAAGACTCAACTTAGTACAAGAGTACTACTTCAGCCGCAAGCTGAAAGAGGTGGCTCAGCTGAATGCCGAGGGCAAGGACATCATCTCCTTGGCCATTGGCAGTCCTGACATGCCGCCCTCCAAGCAAACTATCGACAAGCTGTGCGAGGTGGCCCAGCAGCCTAACGCCCATGGCTATCAGCCCACACAGGGTACACCAGAGTTGCGCGAGGCGATGGCTCAGTTCTATCAGCGTTGGTATGGCGTAGACCTCGATGCCAAGAGCGAGGTGCTGCCATTGATAGGTTCCAAGGAGGGTATTTTGCACGTCACGCTGGCTTTTGTCAATCCTGGCGACGAGGTGCTGGTGCCCAATCCAGGCTATCCCACCTATACCTCTTTAAGTAAGATTCTGGGGGCTAAGATTGTCAACTACGACCTGCGCGAGGACAACGGCTGGCAGCCCGACTTCGACGAGTTGGAGAAGAAGGAACTGTCAGGGGTGAAGCTGATGTGGACCAACTATCCCAATATGCCAACAGGCGGACGAGCCCGCATGGAAACCTATGAGCGTCTGGTGCGCTTCGCCAAGGAGCACGACATCGTCGTCGTCAACGACAACCCCTATAGCTTCATCCTCAGCGAGGAGCATCTGAGCATTCTGCAGGTTCCTGGTGCCAAGGACTGCTGCATCGAGTTCAACTCGATGTCGAAGAGTCACAACATGCCAGGCTGGCGTGTCGGACTCTGTGCGTCGAATGCGCAGTTCGTCCAGTGGATTCTGAAGGTACAGTCGAACATCGAGAGCGGTACCTTCCGTGGTATTCAGTTGGCTGCCGCAGAGGCCTATAAGAACGACGAAGCCTGGCATCGGGAATACAACATCGAGACCTATGCCCGTCGTCGCCAGTGGGCTGAGAAAATCATGGATGCGCTGGGCTGTACCTACGACAAGCAGCAGGTAGGCATGTTCCTCTGGGGCAAGATTCCTGCCGACATACAGAACGTAGAAGACCTGACAGAGCGCGTGCTCCACGAGGCCCGTGTCTTCATTACGCCAGGGTTCATCTTTGGCACGAACGGTGAGCGCTATATCCGCATCTCGCTGTGCGCTAAGGAAGAGAAAATCAAAGAAGCATTAGAAAGAATTAAAAACGCAATATAATATGGAACTGGAACTCCAACCATTGAATTTACCGAGTGACAACGAACGTCCCTTTGTGATTGCAGGCCCTTGCTCTGCAGAGACAGAGGAACAAGTGATGGAAACAGCCCGCCAGCTGGCGCTGAAAGGCTGCCATAATTTCCGTGCAGGCGTGTGGAAGCCACGCACCAAGCCAGGCGGCTTTGAGGGACACGGCGAGCCTGCCCTGAAGTGGATGAAGCAGGTGAAGGACGAGACCAAGATGCTCGTATCTACGGAGGTGGCAACACCAGAACACGTAGAACTGGCACTGAAGTACGAGATGGATATCCTGTGGATTGGTGCACGCACTACCGCTAACCCCTTTGCCATGCAGGCACTGGCCGATGCTTTAAAAGGCGTTGACGTCCCCGTGTTTGTGAAGAACCCCGTCAATCCCGATTTGGAGTTGTGGATAGGCGCTCTTCAGCGTCTGAACCAGGCTGGAGTGAAGCGCCTTGGTGCCATTCATCGTGGCTTCTCCAGCTACGAGCAGAAGATTTACCGCAATGCCCCCATGTGGCAGATTCCCATCGAGCTGCATCGTCGCATACCGGAGTTGCCCATCATCAGTGACCCCTCGCACATCGGAGGTCGTCGCGAACTGATTGCCCCACTGTGTCAGCAGGCTATGGACCTGGGCTTTGACGGACTGATTGTCGAGAGTCACTGCGATCCTGACAAGGCATGGAGCGATGCCAAGCAGCAGGTTACTCCCGATGTGCTGGACTACATCCTCTCGTTGCTGGTCATCCGTGATGAGCATGTTACTACGGAGAGCATCCAGCAGTTGCGCAAGCAGATTGACGATTTGGACAACCAGCTGATGGAAATCCTGTCAAAGCGTATGGCTGTCTGCCGCGAGATAGGTCACTACAAGAAGGAGCACAACATGACGGTGCTGCAGGCCTCTCGCTACAACGAGATTCTGGAGAAACGTGGTGTACAGGGCACGCTGACCGGTATGGGCGCAGAGTTTGTTGCCAAGGTCTTTGAGAGTATTCACGAAGAGAGTGTCCGTCAGCAGATTGAAATTGTCAACAAATAAAAGGCTTTTGGCTATTAGCGTTTAGCTTTTAGCCAATTGCCAATAGCTAACAGCTAAAAGCATGAAAATATTAGTATTAGGAGCAGGAAAGATGGGCTCGTTCTTCATTGACCTGCTGAGTTTCGACCACGAGGTGGCTGTTTTTGAACGCGACGCCAAGCGTATGCGCTTCACCTACAACTGTCAGCGCTTTACGACGTATGAAGAGATCAAGGCCTTTGAGCCCGAGTTGCTCATCAATGCTGTCACGCTGAAGTACACCATCCCTGTATTTAAAGAGGTAATACCTTACCTGCCCAAGGAGTGTATCATCAGTGACATCGCCTCTGTCAAGACGGATATGAAGGAGTTCTACGAGTCGACAGGCATGCGCTATGTGTCTACCCACCCGATGTTCGGACCAACCTTTGCCAATCTGCAGCAGCTCTCTGAGGAGAATGCCATCATCATCAGCGAGGGCGACTACATGGGACGCATCTTCTTCAAAGACCTCTACCAGAAGTTAGGACTCAATATCTACGAGTACACCTTCGAGGAACACGACAAGACGGTGGCTTACTCGCTGTCAATCCCCTTCGTCAGTACCTTCGTCTTTGCTGCCGTCATGAAGCATCAGGATGCTCCTGGTACCACCTTCAAACGCCACATGCGCATAGCCAAGGGTGTGCTCAACGAAGATGACTACCTGTTGCAGGAAATCCTCTTTAACCCCTACACCCACGACCAGGTGGCACAGATCCGTACGGAGCTGAAAGAACTGCTGGAGATTATCGACCAGCGGGATGGCGATGGTATGAAGGGCTACCTGACAAAAATCCGCAATAACGTGAAGCGTGATATTGAAATAACGAAATAACATCATCGTCAACAATACTATAACGCCTATGGAACGACAGAAATTTGAGTCATACATACAACAACAAGCCGGACTGATTGAGCAAATCAGACAATCAGCCCATCAGTTGCACGCAAGTGTCAACCAGACCTATGGTGACGATTTGCCTTACGGCTTCCATCTGGATATGGTGGTACAAGGCATTCGCGACTTTGGACATTATGTATGTGATGAAGAAGCTGACGTGTTGCCTTTGTTCTTCGGAGGCTATTACCACGACAGCATAGAGGACGCGCGCCTTACCTATAATGATGTGATGAAGATAGCTCGCAACTACCTCGCCGAGGAACAAGCGTATGTAGCCACCGAGATAGTCTATGCGCTAACCAACGACAAGGGGCGCACCCGTGCAGAACGGGCAGGCGAGAATTATTATAAAGGTATTCGCGCAACGCCCTTTGCACCGTTCGTCAAACTCTGTGACCGTATGGCCAATATCTCTTTCAGTTGCTCAGGTAGTGATTCCCACAGCCTGCGTATGAAGAGTGTCTATAAGGACGAGATGCCCCACTTCATGCAGGCCATCAATCCACATCTGGACGACCGTCGTTTCGCCCTGCCTAAGGATGCCGTGCTGCGCATTGCCGAGTGTCTGATAGACGACATGGAGCGCGAAGAGCGTAATGGCATAGTATGGTGGACAGGTTATTAAAAAGACAAAAAAGAAAAAGAAAATCATGGCATTAGGAAAATGGATTGGCGGAATCCTCGGATTCATGAGCGGCGGACCTTTAGGGGCTTTGGCCGGTATCGTGTTGGGTGGTGTCTTTGACAGCATGCTCGACGGAGTGAATACACCAGAGACCCAGGGTACGTTTGACGGCTATAGCGGCTATCAGCAGACGGCCTACCAGCGCCAGGCACAAGGACAGCGCAACAGTTTCCTCTTTTCGATGCTGGTGCTGGCCTCCTATATCATCAAGGCAGACGGTAAGGTGATGCACTCTGAGATGGAGCTGGTGCGCAACATGCTGCGCCAGAACTTCGGCGATATGGCCAGTCAGCAGGGTGACGAGATACTGCGCCGCTTGTTTGATGAACAGAAGAGGGTAGGCATGCAGCAGTTTAGACAGACCGTTGCCGACTGTTGCCGACAGATTGCCCAGAACATGGAGTACGCCCAGCGCCTGCAGCTACTTAACTTCCTCGTTATGATTTCACAAGCCGACGGGCGTGTGGATGCAGCAGAGGTGGTGGCTATGAAGGAGTGTGCCCAGTGGATGCAGATGCCTGTTGACGAGGTAGACTCTATGCTGGGTATGGGCAAGGACGATTTAGAGTCAGCCTATCAGGTGCTGGGTGTGTCGCCCAATGCCACTGACGAGGAGGTGAAACGTGCCTATCGCCGTCTGGCACTCAACCATCATCCAGACAAGGTGGCAGCACTGGGCGAGGACGTCCGCAAGGCTGCTGAGAAGAAGTTCCAGAAGATTAATGAAGCCAAAGAACGTATTTGGAAAGCCAGAGGTCTATGAATAACATCATGGTTCCTGACGGAGTCAGTGAAGTACTGCTGCATGCCTGCTGTGCCCCGTGTTCGTCAGCTATTGTCGAATGGTTGATGGCCAATGGCGTGCAACCTACAATTTATTATTACAATCCCAATATATGGCCTCGCGAGGAGTACAACATCCGCAAAGAGGAGAGCAAGCGCTTTGCCGCATCGTTGGGCATCCGTTGGATAGACGATGACTACAACCACGAGGCGTGGCGCACGGGCGTCTGTGGACTGGAAAATGAGCCTGAACGAGGACGGCGCTGTGAACAGTGTTTTACGCTGCGCTTGTTGGCAGCAGCCCGTAAAGCCCGCGAATTGGGCATTCGCTATTTCGCTACCACGCTGGCCTCCAGTCGCTGGAAAAGTTTAGAACAGATTGAGCGTGCCGGCCGTGCTGCCGAACAGCAGGTTGGCGATGTCATCTTCTGGGCGCAAAACTGGCGCAAGGGTGGTTTGCAAGAGCGAAGGAATCAGTTGCTCAAGGAGTATGGCTTCTATAATCAGCAATATTGCGGCTGCGAGTTTTCTGCCCGTCAGGCTGTTACCAAACCTGTTCTGCGCCAACAGATGCGTGATGCGAAACGGCAGCACCAGTCACTGCTGGCAGCGATGTCTGAACAGATAGCAGAACAGCTGCGACAGCGCCTGACAGACTGTCGTGTGGTGTTGGCATATTGGCCACTGTCTGACGAGGTCGATATCCGTCCGGTAGTACGTTGGATGGCTGCTCAAGGCAAGACCGTATTACTGCCTAAGGTTACGGGTGACGAAACGATGGAGTTGCGTCGCTATTCGTCGGATAGCGACTTGGCGGAAGGCGCTTTCCACATACAGGAACCAGTGGGTGAAAATTTTAAAGATGTTGCTGCTATTGAGGTGGCATTGGTTCCTGGTATGGCGTTCGATGCTGCAGGTCGCCGTTTAGGCCGTGGACGTGGATACTACGACCGTTTCTTGTCCACCATTCCTCAAGTGCATAAGATTGGCGTTTGTTTTCCCTTTCAGCGTGTCGCAGAGGTTCCGACAGAAGACCATGATGAGCGTGTAGACGAGGTTTGCTCTTGATAAATGGCCATATATTGGCTCTCTAAATAAAATATTTACATAAATATTTTGTCGTTGAAAGTTTTTTTTGTACTTTTGCAGCCAGAATATATAATCAATATGGAGAAGCTATAATACTATGATAAAACCCGTTGAAAAAGTTTTAAGTTGGTACTTCAGCAAAAGTGCACTGCCATATTGGTGCATCTTGTTGCTAGACCTGTTTATATTGTTGCTGTCAGGTGTTTTAACTTACTGGATATTCATCTTCCGCAGAACAGAGTCGTTAGATCAACTGATGTTGTTGAGAACATTGGTGATGTATGCTATTCCGGGAGTCATTGGCGCACGTATGTTCCACACCTATTCCGGTATTGTACGCTATTCGTCTTTTGTCGACCTGACACGTGTGTTCTATTCCAATCTTGTTTCGCTTTGCATAGCTTACCTGATGCACTATCTGGTACTCTACTATCCTGGCGACTTCTTCTATCATTTGGCATTCCGTCATATTATTTTGATGTATGCCATCGCAACCCTCTTGATGTGGGGACTCAGAGTGCTGGTCAAGACGCTGTACGAGATAACAGCCCTCGACGCCCGGGCAGTACGCGTGCTCATCTATGGCGAAATGGAGGGTGGAGTAGGACTGGCCAAGCTTATTCGCTCGCAGAGTCCTGCCCGATACAATGTGAAGGGTTTCATTGCTCCTAATGGAAAATATACCAGTCACAACAGAGTCATGGGACTCCGTGTGTTTAACTCCACTGACGATATTCCGCAGATTCTGAAGCGCCAGCGCATCGAGGCTGTGCTCATTGCCTCTACACGCGTTGAGGACTTCCGTAACGACCAGGAATTACAGGACAAGATTCTGGGCTCTGACGTAAAGATTTTCATGACAGAAACCGCCAGAGAGCTTGAAGCTGTGAACGGCGATTTGCAGGTTAAGAAAGCTGAGCGCACTGATAATTCCTTCCACTTGAAGGAGGTCAGCGTAGAAGACCTCTTGCCTCGCGATGAGATATCTGTCGACATGGCATCTGTGGGTGAGTTGCTCGCTGGACGTCGCATCCTGATAACGGGTGCAGCAGGCAGCATCGGCTCTGAGATGGTGCGTCAGATAGCTGCTTACAAGCCTGAGTCGATGATGCTCATTGACCAGGCAGAGACACCTGACCACGACCTGATGCTGGAGATGCAGAAGCACTATCCGGAGGTGAAGTCTGAGGTGGTGGTGACATCCATCTGTAAGCAAGACCGCATGGAAGCTATCTTCCAGCAGTTCCGTCCAGACTATGTGTTCCATGCCGCCGCCTATAAGCATGTGCCTATGATGGAGAGCAACCCCTCGGAGGCTGTGCAGAACAATATCTATGGCACGAAGGTCATTGCCGACCTCAGTGTGAAGTATGGCGTCAAGAAGTTTGTGATGGTTTCTACCGATAAGGCTGTGAATCCTACGAATGTCATGGGCTGCTCGAAGCGTATCTGTGAAATCTATGTCCAGGCATTGGGCAAGACCTGTCAGACACAGTTTGTCACAACCCGTTTTGGCAATGTGCTGGGTTCTAATGGTTCCGTTATACCTCTCTTTAAAGAGCAGATTAGAAATGGTGGTCCTGTCACTGTTACTGACGAGCGCATCGTGCGCTACTTCATGCTTATCCCAGAGGCTTGTAAGCTGGTGCTGGAGGCAGGTACGAAGGGCAATGGTGGCGAAATCTTCGTCTTCGATATGGGTAAGCCCGTCCGCATTGCCGACCTCGCCAAGCGTATGATCAAGTTGAGTGGTGCAAAGAATGTGGAGATTAAGTATACGGGATTGCGTCCTGGTGAGAAACTCTACGAGGAAGTGCTCAACGACAAGGAGGGCACCAAGCCTACCTTCCACTCTAAGATTCGTATTGCTGAGGTGCGCAGCTATGAGTTTGCACAGGTTTCCAAGGACATTGACGAACTGATCGATATCTCCAAGCACTACGACAATATGGCTACCGTCAAGAAGATGAAGGAGATAGTGCCTGAGTATAAGTCAAACAATTCCGTCTACGAGGAGTTAGACCATGAATAAGCAAGAATTTATCTACTAACAAATATAAATTGCTACGAATATGATGTTATCACAACAAGACCTGAAACAGCTTGCTCAGAAAGGAATCGCTGAGCAGCAGATTGAGACTCAACTGGGACAGTTTAAGACTGGTTTCCCCTTCTTGAAATTAGAGGCTGCCGCAGCTATCGGCAATGGCATCTTTGTTCCGAAAGATGGTGAGCGCCAGAAGTATGTGGAGGCTTGGCAGCAGTATAAGGCTGCTGGCAAGAAGGTGGTGAAGTTTGTGCCCGCCTCGGGTGCAGCCAGTCGTATGTTCAAAGATATGTTCGCCTTTGTCGATGCCGACTATGACGTACCTACTACAGATTTTGAGAAGAAGTTTTTCGATAACATCGGTAAGTTTGCCTTCTATGCCGAACTTGACGCTGCTTGTCAGAAAAACAATGGTAAGAGCATCCAGGCACTGGTGGCAGAGGGCAACTTCAAGGCCGTTGCCGCCAATATGCTGAAGGCTGAGGGACTGAACTATGGTCAGCTTCCTAAGGGTCTGTTGCTTTTCCATAACTATCAAGAAGGTCCTCGTACTCCCATGGAGGAACACCTTGTCGAGGGTGCTCTCTATGCTGCCACTAACGGCGAGGCTCACGTACACTTCACAGTCTCTCACGAGCACATGGAACTCTTCAAGCAGAAGGTTGCTCAGAAGGTTGACTTCTTCGCTCAGAAGTATGGCATCCACTATGACATCTCCTTCTCTGAGCAGAAGCCTTCTACCGATACCATTGCTGCCAACCCAGACGGTACCCCATTCCGCAACAGCGACGGCTCACTGCTGTTCCGCCCAGGTGGTCACGGTGCTTTGATAGAGAACCTCAACGAGATAGATGCTGATGTCATCTTCGTGAAGAATATCGACAATGTCGTTCCCGATCGTCTGAAACCCGAGACCGTCTTGTGGAAGCAGATTATCGCTGGTGTGCTGGTAACGCTCCAGCAGAAGGCCTTTGAGTATCTGCGCCTGTTGGATGCTGGTGCTACTGATGCACAGCTGCAGGAGATGGCAGAGTTTGTGGAGAAGTGCCTGTGCACTAATCCTAAGGGTCAGAAGGTTGATGCCGCCTATCTGCGCACCAAACTGAATCGCCCCATGCGCGTCTGTGGTGTTGTGAAGAATGTCGGTGAGCCTGGCGGTGGTCCTTTCCTGACTTATAATCAGGATGGCACCGTATCGCTGCAGATTCTGGAGTCCAGCCAGATTGACAAGAGTAATAAGGAATATATGGAGATGTTCACCAAGGGCACCCACTTCAATCCCGTTGACCTCGTCTGTGCTGTCAAGGACTACAAAGGCAATGCTTTCGACCTGCCCAAGTTCGTTGACCCGACGACCGGCTTCATCTCACAGAAGTCAAAGAGCGGCAAGGAGTTGCAGGCGCTGGAGTTGCCCGGCTTGTGGAATGGTGCAATGAGTGACTGGTCTACCGTCTTCGTGGAAGTACCTCTTGCCACGTTCAACCCCGTAAAGACTGTCAACGACTTGTTGCGTGATCAACACCAGTAAGCGCTTCGCTAGTGAATAGTGAATAATAATATGAACACAAAGACTTTATTAGCTATCGGAATGAGTTCCGCTATGATGCTAACATTTAACGCCTGCCAGCAGAGTTCTCGCGAGAATCCTCTGCTGGCAGAGAGTTCTTTACCCTTCCATGCACCTGATTTCAGCAAGATTCAGGTGACGGACTACATGCCGGCTTTCCAGGTCGCCATGCAGCAGATGCGCGACAGTATCCAGGCCATCGTGGAGTGTAAGGAACCTGCAACCTTCGAGAATACGATTCTGCCTTTCGAGGACAGTGGCAAACTGTTGGCACGCGTCAGCAGTGTGTTCTTCGCGCTGACAGAGGCCGACAAGTCTGATGAAATCAGTGAGATAGAGAAGACCGTGCAGCCCCTCCTCACCGACCTGCAGAATGAGATATCGTTCAACAAACCCTTGTTTGAGCGCATCAAGCAGGTCTACGACAATGAGCACGACAAGCTGACGGGTGAAGACCAGAAACTCCTGGAGGAAATCTATAAGGATTTCGTGCGCAAGGGAGCCCTCCTGTCTGACGAGAAGATGGCTCGCATGAAGGAGATTAACCTGCGCATCTCTGACCTGCAGCAGCAGTGGGGCGACCTCCTGCAGGCTGCCACCAATGATGCCATCGTGTGGGTCGACAAGAAGGAAGACCTGGCAGGACTCAGCGATGCCGACATTGCCCAGTGCAAGAAGGATGCAGAGAGTCGTGGCGGCAAGGCTCCCTATGCCATCGTCATTATGAACACCACTCAGCAGGCTCCTCTTGCCAGTCTCGACAATCGTGACCTGCGCAAGAAGGTCTACGAGGCCAGCATCCATCGTGCCGACGGTACTAATCCGAAATATAATACGTTCCCCATTGTCAGCGAGATTGCCAAGCTGCGTGCCGAGCAGGCAGAACTGATGGGTTATCCCTGCTATGCCGCCTATTCGCTTGACCGAACGATGGCCAAGACGCCAGAGAATGTCTATGCCTTCTTGATGAACCTGGTTAAGGCCTATTTGCCCAAGGCTGATGCCGAGACAAAGGCCATCGAGAACTTTGCTCGTAAGACGCAGGGTGCCGAGTTCCAGTTGCAGCCCTATGACTACTTCTACTATTCTGCCAAGATGAAGAAGGAATTGCTCGACATCTCTGAGGACGAGGTAAAACCATACTTCAATGTCGACAGCGTCTTGCTCAATGGCGTTTTCTATGCAGCCAACCGCGTCTATGGTCTGACGTTCAAGGAGCGCAAAGATATTCCGACATACCATCCTGACGTGCGCGTCTTCGAGGTGTTCGACAAGGACGGCCAGTCAATGGCATTGTTCTATGGCGACTACTACCGTCGTGCGTCGAAGCGTGGCGGTGCGTGGATGGACAACTACCAGGAGCAGAGCCATCACTGGAATCAGAAGCCTATTGTCTACAATGTCTGCAACAATGCCAAGGCTCCTGAGGGCCAGCCGTCGCTCCTTACGTGGGACGAGGTGACAACGATGTTCCATGAGTTTGGCCATGCCCTGCACGGCATGCTCTCTAACTGCGAATACAAGACGCTGGCTGGTACCAACGTAGCTCGCGACTTCGTGGAGATGCCTTCACAGTTTAACGAGTCGTTTGCCTCCATCCCTG
>ODAJ011459630.1_pt1 | contig 11020 bp, 10 predicted proteins | sample 1539241 | NCBI WGS metagenome assembly ODAJ01 (sample SAMN02144231, study PRJEB22623) | gut metagenome | biome: sheep rumen | host: Ovis aries | place: New Zealand
TCAACCCCCGGAGAAATTTTGAAGAGAGGCGCGATGTACGGAGGGGGTGATTTTATTTTGACCCCCTCCGTATCATTTGCGCTCATACTCATTCGTCTTTTGTCTGTGAAAAATCGTTGTCAAAGTTTAATAAAAACTTTTTTAAAACTTCTTCTTTAATAATTCCATTTGAATCGTAATCTTCTTCACAAACTTTTCTGTAAATGTTTCTGAAATCATTTAATATTATTTCATCAACTGCCGAATTAATATTTGTATAATTCTCTTCGTCAGTTAATGAAAAAGAAATTGGACAAATTCTTGCTAAGTATTCGCAAGTGTTGTACCCGTGATCCTTATCGAACGTTATCCATTTAATCCAATTCGTGAAAGGAGAAAACGGATTGTCCATTGTTGTTAGCAAACAATCTTTTTTCTCATTCACTACTAATCACCTCGTTTCTTAAGTAATTTCTCACAGTCGAAACGGAAACGCCCAAAGCTTCAGCAATCTGCGCCACACTCATGTTCGAATTGTACAGACTTCTGATTCGTGCCTGCTGACTAGTATTCAATGCTGCTGACCTTCTTGGAGTAGCGTAATTTCTAATCGTATTTAGATCGGTATTAGCAAGTATACGGGTCAACACTGTATCAGATATTGCGCCGGCCTGAATGGCTTCCCAATCCGAAGGCGTAACATTAATTGTGTGACGCCGCGACCCCGTTTCCATCCGGGCTATAGCCATTTGCTGAGCCCGCACCTTACTTTTTTCGGACTCCTCCATGTCCGGGTTATCTGCAAAGATTGCATTCGCCCGACTTGTCGCTATACGGCTAGCCTGTCTCTCCCTGGGCTTATTCTTCTCGGCAAGGTTCAGCTCCGACATCAGGTGCCCAACATTGGCAGCGTATATCCTTGCGGCAGAAGGGGAGTATTCTAATCGGCCGGCGTTAACAGCTTCAACACGGGCGGAATTCGCCAAAGACTTAAGGCGGTTCGCATAACTAGCGTAAATTTCTTCCTGCGGAGTGTCCATTATCGAAATTAATGAACGTGCGTCATCTGTCTCGGCCATCCGCGTCGACTTCTGGGTACGGCGTTTATTGGTTTGAGTATAAGTGCCATCAGAATTACGAGCGTATCTCATACGGCCGGACTCAGTATACACAAGAGCCCCTTCCGGTCTTGACGGATCATAGTGCGAGCTACCCCTAATATTAACATGAGGTTCCCCTTGGCGTTCGTTAACATCTACGGGGGCCTTGGCTCTCGAAATTAGGGTGGCGGCGCCTCCCGAACGACCATTTTCTCTGGGCTGGTACTTTCTCTGAAGCTCCCGTATACCATTCTCAATGTAGCTCGCTCGGTAATCATAACCATGTTTAACTGCATCGATGACGACCATTGAATGTCTAACCGCTTTGGCCAGTTCGTCTGGCTCGGCGCCCTGAAGAGTCATGTCGGTAATCAAGTTAGACACAACTCCCATTTGAATTTGCTGGTACCTCTTGGTCATTCTTCGACTCGTGGCAGTACCCGGGTACTCGAGACCGGGATCAAAGTCCACAAGACCCCTCAGTGCGGGTGTGCTAACAATGTCTATGCCTTTGGATCTATCGTAAGGAATTGCCATCACGGTATCGCCATCAAAGTCAGCTCCTGACAATCTAGAAGCAACGTTAGCGTTAATGCCGATAGCGTCAATAGAATTGCTTCCAACAACAGATCTTGCAATTCGTCGATTGTTATTAACAGTAACGACGGGAATTTCGAACGTTCCGCCATGCGGGTAACGAATTAACGCCAGCCGTGTCCCATTTTCATACATCGGAGCATATGCCTCGTTGTCAGGAAGGGAAGGAACAGGAAGTATTACATGCCATCTCTGTCCGGGCAAAGCGGCGGCATACAAATGAACAGCCGCAGAATCGCAGTCACTGGCAAAGCTATTAAGAAGTTGTCTTCTAATTGTGGGGTTTGTAAGACGTTCGATGTCCCGGAGCTCTTCCTCTCTTTCTCTAAGAGCAGCATTTGTCTGTCTTCTAATAAGAGGAAGGCTCTGCTTAGCTAGAAACTGTGCAGGAATACGATCTGCCCATTCGCTCCAGTCACCCTCATTAGCTCGGATGTTGATCAAAGACAAATGATCCTTTCCATCAGCCCCTTTATACGTAGACTGGCCGCTAATCAGGGATCCAAACGGATTTGTAGGATCTGAAGTGCTGATCGGTTTTAAAACGCATCCTTTTCCAGGGGTGCCATCATCATTCATTGCCAGCATTGGAGTACCCGAAGGTTTGTTAGTATTGAAACGAACATCGACACCGGGCGGAAGGTCATCTCCATCGACATATACGGCCATCCCTTTAAGGTAATGGGTCCCATTAACAAGAATTCTAACCTGTGCATAATGGGCGTCTCCAAGACTTAGATCCCGAGTGCCCCTTCTAATTTCGATGAGCCCATCTTTCTCTTTACCGCCTTGATCTCCATAACATATGGTTAAACGGCTAGGATCCATGCTTTCTGGATACTTCATTCTGAACGTTCTCCCAGTCATAACCTTTTCGCCAGCGTCAGTAACTCTGTCAATTGGATCTACCGTGTGAACATTAGAGTATATGTAGATTTCTTTTTCCGGTGTTCCCGGAGGGCAAAGAACCGTCTGTGTCGTTTTTCGTTTAGGGTTTGGATTTGTAGGCTGTGGTACTCGTCCCGAATACACCTCATAACCGTCTCTTTTAAGAATGTAAAGCGCCTCGTTGAGTCTTTCTCTTGAGACATTAAGATCCAACTCAACGCCAGGTCCGACATCAACCATGCCTTTTGACTTTACTTGCTGACGCAGATAGTCGGCGGTGTTTTGAGCAACCATCAAACGAGCTTCGGTGTGCTCATTATTAAGCCAGGATCTCACAGTTCCTTCAGAAACTCCAAGCTCTTTGCCAATAGCTGTTGCTCCCATGCCATCCTCTGACATGGTTTTTGCTCGACGGATCATATACAGCTTCTGAGCATTGTTTTCATAACGATATATGTCCCTAAGCTCTTGCGTCGATTTGAGATTAAGGGCTTTATAGATATCGGTGTCATCCATCCCTTCTTTTCTCATTTGCTGAATCCGAGAAGACAAACTATTCGGATTGTGCTGATAGCCATTTTCCCCGGACCCCCAAGGATATCGTCCAGAATGGCCGCCTCGATCATGTCCGACACCAACATGTGCAATAAACGAATCAAGCCAGCTCGCCATAAAACCCCTCCCGTTTGATACTGTCAATAATCGAATCGAAAATTTCAATTTTATTCATAATTTGTTCAATCGTGTCGTTAGAATCATCGCTGAAGATAATTTCATCGTTTTGGTATATTCGAAGCTGAATATCAACCAATTTGGGATCGACGTCGTACTCCAAACAAAAAAGAGCAGCGTAAATGTAAAGCTGCTCCATGTGAGCCGGAGTTGTTCCGGTCTTCAAATCACTAATTCTTAAAGTAGTGCCGTCAAATCCTATAGCGTCGGCCGTCCCAAAGCAATTGTCGGAATACCAAAGAACCTGCTCAGACTTCATTTCAAAATCTATGGAGTCATTAACGAACATGTTCAATGTCTTTTTTCGCTTAGGGAGCTTCTGGTGTAAATATAAGCAACGAGACGCAAAGTCATGAAGTAGTACGCCGCGTTCTTTTGCCAAACTGAGCTTATACCAATTAACAAGTTTTTCTTCACTGTAGTTGATCCAATGAAACTTACTTGCTCCTAGCAGGGCGTGTTTACCGGTTAAGTCCGAATGCCTTGCCCATCTCATCAAGAACCTCCTCCTTATTTTCAGGAGTAACAAATCTTGAAAACGACATGCCGTCTAAAATATCAACGTAATATTTTTGATTTGGTCTGACGCTAGCTTTGTTACTACGTTTACATTCCAGTGTGGCCCAACGATCCTTGTAGAGAACAGTAAGGTCTGGCATTCCTTGTGGAGTATTTGTTCCGTCATTCTTTAAAACAATACTCCCTTCAAATCGTTCTTTAATTTCTCTAATTAAAGACGACTGAAAATCTCTTTCCTTCATTGAGCCTTCTCCTTCCGGCAAATATCAACGAACATTTAAAAAAGAGAAGGAACGGACTTTTAATCCTTCCTTCTCTCTCCATAACAGGGAATGTTATTTTCACGTTCGCCAAATATCAGCGAAAAATCACCTAACTCAGTCGCCATTACAAATGTCGTACAGTGACTGGTCAGATTCATAATACCGCTTTCTGCTATAATTCATCTCTTCTTCAAAAGCATCGTTCTCTTCTCCAAGAACATCATACGCTTCAATCTCGTCAAGACTCTCGTCACAATCCTGACATACATACTTTCCATCCAGCATATTAGTTGGTCCTCCTTCAAATTTCATGTAAGCCCCGCATTTAGGGCATCTCATAAAAATATAGTCGTCATTACAATTTGACATATCGAGTTTGTTCAAATCTTTCTCGTCCAACGGAATAGACTTCCTATCATAAATCTCAAAGCCGTACATATTTTACTCCTTCCAAATATCAACGATTTATTGGTCAAGCAAAGCATAATACGGTAAAGATTTTAGTGCAACTCGATCCGTCAAAAATATCACCAAAACACTCCTTCGGGACAAAAGGACAAAATTTTTGCCTTATTTATATATTTATTGATTTTTTCATTCACAATTAAATAAGAAAATTTTTGTCCTTTTGTCCCGAAACTTCGGAAACCCTTGAAAAATAAGGGAATTTTGCGGGACAAAACCGGGACAAAACCGGGACAAAAGGACAAAACGGGACAAAAATTTGTGAACTTTTTGTATCCAAATTGTATCCAAAATATAAAGTGGACAAAATGTTTTGTCCCGAAAAGCGATTTTGTCCCATTTTTGTCCCGAGATTTTGCATCAGTTTTATCTCTGTTTATTGGCGTTTTCTGGAGTATTTTCACCAATAAAATAGATGAAAAACTTTGTCAATTTCAAAGCCTCTTCTCTCGAAAAACCGGCATCCATGAATGAACAAAATATCACCCAACACTGCCTAGCAATCTTGTCCGAGCAAATTTTTAAAGAGCCTAGTTCCTCAAGATCCATGCCAAAAATATCCATGTTTATGCGCTCCTCTTCTTTGAATTTTTTCTAGTAGCAGGCTTCTTCAACTTAAGATACGAACGAGGAACTTTTGCACATAACGTATGTTTATCTTTGCCAATAATCTCGACCTCTTTATCAGTCTTGCTCATGGCAACAATCTCCTTAATGAGATCAGGATCTGATAAACTCACAACCATGGTGTTTTGGCCTCTAAGCCATTCAATAGCGTTCTCGCCATAAAAGTAATTAGCCATGATACATCCTTTCGTTATTTCTAAATATAAAGTTTTTTGCAAAGGTGCTTTCGTTAAATCTTTTCTTTCCCAATAGTGCTCGATTTATAGCCATGTCGATCTTCGAGTGAGACTTAAGATGGTAATAATATAAATCGCGAAACGGCGAGTTAAGTCTGTCTATGCGTCCGGAGGCCTGAACCATTACCCGATACGAATAGTTCTGCGAGAAGAATATAATTGTGTCCGTAAGCGTACAATTCCATCCCTCATTACCGGCAGTGTATTGAACCAGATAAACCCACTTATCTGAGTCCGGAATTGGCTCGTGACGATGACCGTTCCATTCAGCAATATCAACCATAAATCCGTACGAAAGGTTTTTAAGAATCTCCAACTCATAGTCAAAGTTGTAAAATATAATTACCTTAGGATGGTCCTCGACAATCTCCAGAAGTTTTTGAATGCGACTCGGATCGGAATTTACAACCCTTCTCAAACAGTAACAAAGTTCCGCAGCGTTTTCTAATGGCTTGTCGTCATAAACATTCCATAGATCCCTGGTGACTCGTTTGTACGTTATTGGGTCATAAGAACAATACACATCTTCATGATGCTGCACGTTCTTATTGTGATAATCCATGGTGACAAGAATAAGGTCGCGATACTCTTCAAGTTTACGTTCTCCGACGTACCCTTTAACTTTTGGGTATTTCTTGACATGATAGTCGAATATAACGTGACTATCCAGAAATTCTGTACGATTGCGATAAAAACCGTTCGCTACAAAAACTGGAATATAATCTGTCCAAACGTCCGCTGGAGTAGCCGACAACAGAATCCATTCATTTGCTCTAGCAATTTTATAGAACGACTTAACCCATGTACCGTTTCCTATCAAACGCTGCTCATCAAATATAAAGAATGCATCCTTTACATCAACATATTTTTTAATGTTGTTCCAACTGTCGACAATCACCTTGTTTTTATAATGATTGAATTCCGGATCAGTAGACAAAAGGAATGGGACAAGTTCTTCTTCCCATTCCTTAGTATCTCTTTTTCGTGCAGTTGTAATAATGTAGAGGTCCTTACAGTCGTCATTCATTCGTCCATAAATATCACCCAAAGTTCCTCCGTTTTTTACGAAGTAATAGGCGATGGACGTACGAGATTTTCCAGAACCAACGTTTCCGCAAAGGATGCATCCGTTCTTCATTCGCTTTAGAGCATCGTATTGATAGTCATAAAGATTTACTCCCATCTTAGTTGAAGGGCAACTCGTCCTCGTCGTCGGTATCTCGAGCCGCATACCGACTATTGAAGTAGTCTTCCTCACAAATGAAATATCCATCTCTAAGATACGCACTGGCCTTGCCGGTCTGATCGAACATCTGGAAGTTTGTATTTGCCGACAGCTTAACATCCGCAGACAGAATATCAGCGTCATCCATCGTCGCCACGGAACGCTCGCTGAGTCTTGTCATTTCGTTTCCTTTGTCTGCAGAAACTCGATACATTGCCGGCGGTTTCGAAACCGGGTTACCCTCGCGATTTCGGAATGCGAACTTAACCGACATATAATAAAAAGCCTCATCCTCCTCATCTCTAGGAGTATGAATACGAACGTTCCAGCCTTCGTCCGCCAAATATCTAGGCACGTCGTCACCGGCAAATTCAATCTTATGATTATCGTCGTCTGTTACTCTAAGGGTCGTCTTCTCCGTGAATCGGATGTTGAACGTTCCTTTACCCGGATCAAGACGTCCGTAGCCCTTGTCTGCGCCACCAAAGTTTCTGTATCTGCCTCTAAGAATATCAACGTCGTAAATTTCCACAGGCTTAATGTACTTCGTAGTAGTGTTGTTCATAATATTTCTCCTTTTATTCGTAGTCTTCTTCGTCTTCGCTATTGTACGGATTAATCCAAACGCTAAAACCTCCATCGCAAGGATATATAGATACGCTGCAGGTTCCGAGGGTCATAGCTTTGTCAACGATTTCCAAAATATCTTTTTTCGTTAAATTTTCGTTCTTTTCGCTCATTGCGCACACCTCTTAAATTGTTTACATTGTTTCGGGAAACGATTAACGAGTTGGTGATCGAATCATTTAGAGTTCTCCTTTCATTCAAATATCAATTCCATGGTAAATCGACGCTGTAGTCGGGTCTTGCGCCCAATTCATCAGGAACGAAGTTCGGCATGACGTATGGGTCGTCAGACAGGAACCACTCAGCATCTCCATACACAATCAGATCCTTTTGAGCCTCCTCAACGAGCTTGTCGTAGTACGAAATATCAATGTCGTCTTCCTTACCAAGATTTTTGACCATTTCGGACTCCATCCATCGATATCCCTTGGTTCCGGTGACCGCATAATACTTGTCGTTCTGTGTTCTAAGAAGCTCTCCTCCTCCGCATCCGGGTTTGATGGGGCAGAATTGTCCGACTTTTCCAACAAAATGATAGTCATGGCTTCCTTCAGACAAATCTTCGTTCATGTCCAAATATAAAGCGGACTTTACAGACTTCGTTTCGCACATGTCTTTGAATTCAATCGGTTCCTTGCTGAAAAGCTTCTTGAAAATATAAGGGACCTGGAATTCCGTTCCTGTCGCATCCCACTTTCCACCGCTCTTGAGGTTCTTATCCGGAATATAACCATACAGATCCATGCAATCTTCACGATCTTTGTACTTGGCAATATAAACAGCATCGTTAACTAGGCACATGCGATCATAAGTTGCCTCGTGCTCGAATGTGTAACCGTATTCCTTGCCGTATTCCATTACAAACTGGATGATTTCGGGAGTTGCATCAGGAATTTTAATAGAGTCTGTTTTAATATGCGCTACAAGAAACCCTCGTTTCTGAACCTCATGTTTCAAATTGATCATGAAAAGAGCGCCGCGCTTGGCAACAATGTTGTCCTGGTTCCTCGGATCTCTGAATGGATTGGAAAAGCTTGCTGAAGTTAGCCCATAAACGCTATTAATAGCGATTTTAAGAGCATTTGCGAGATCACCGGCCTTGCTTTCGTCCTCCAGGAAAGGCGCAAGCTTCCCATCCAGCATTGTACGAGCCTTCTCGAAGTCCTTGTGCTTGATTGCGACACGAGCCTCTCGAAGTTCGGCAAATGTAAAAGTGTTTGATCCGAAGACCATTTCCATTATCGCGCTGGTGGGGTGCATACTAGCAATATCAAGAAGAGCAACGTTACCATACATTCCTGGCTCGGCATAAACATAGCCGCCTTCTCCAACATTTTCACCACGATACTTTGACCAGTCGGATTTCTTTCCAATCATGTTAAAAGAATATCCAGGAAAGAACGGTAAAATGCTCCAGCCGTCCGGAAGATTGAGCTCTCCTCGATACGTCTCATAAGTTGGATTTCCTTCAGAGTCAAATACTCGGAAAATATAATTGGGGCCGAATCTTTCACGATAATAGTCGTACTGATCTGATCCAACAGGCAATGCAAGGTTCCGATAATTGAACCCGTCCACCGGTCCCTTGTTGCCTCCGGCGATTTGATAGTTCTGGCCAAATATAATTCGAGTAGTCAGGGTGTTCGTGGTGTCGTTAACGGATGAGCCAGCTAATGCCGCCAGAATTTCTCGAGCAAGAAAATCGCCGAAACGATTTTCAAACACTTTCTCAGTTGCAAGAACATCATTCGCACAATAATCTGCGACATTCTCCCACATCGGCTCCGGAACAGGCTGATCCCAAGGAATTCCCATTTCCTGATGATGTATGCCCAATTCAATCTCAAACTTCTTTAAGGACTGCTTCTTGGAGCTGAAGTCGTAAATATCAGTGTAGCTTAGATTGTAGGCATTACCGAACATTACGTCTTTTCGTTCCGAATTGATGATGGCTTGGGACAGGTTAAACAAATCCTCGTTCGTGTAACCAATATCGCCCGTTGTCGGGGACGTAACATACGCCCTTGCGTAGAGAATATGATTGTCATATTTCCGGCAGTTAAATCCGACAAGTCCATAATTGTTGTCCTGACAAATCGCAAGGAATGTTGAAATATCAGTCGGCGTAGGATTGATCATTCTAATGACCGGCTTGTCTTCTCCTCGCATTTTGTGACAAAGAATGAACAGGTTGGGATAAACCTCCACGTCGAAAAATATAATTTTTACTTCTCCGCTTTTGGATTTATCGCTCTCCACCATCGGCGGAAACGGTGTTTCAAAATCCTTGGATTTGAATTTCATCGACGGAATAAGATCCAGACAATATTCGGATTGGTGAGTGCTGTGAGCCCCGAATGTCGTAACAGCTTTTTTCATATCGCTAACGTCATAGCTGATTCCGCTGTTATACGCGTCATCAAGAATCTTGTAAATGAAGTCAATGCTAGAACGAGTGTCGCCATGCACTTCCTTATTCAGATTCTTTAATATCATTTTTCTTATTCCGTTCTCGCTTTTTACTGCTCCTCTGTTGACCACTTTTTCTCCTTTCATTGGTAAACCGGAACTAATGGTAGCAATATCAAGCTCGTTACATTTGGTCAGCTGTCTGCGAAGAGACGAGTTTTTGTCCGAAGGAAAGACTTTGATCTCGACATCTTCGGAATATAAATTATCGAGAGCGTTCACATCTCCTTCATAAAAATAATGGAGATGAATTCCCGCTCCCGACTTGCTTAATTCCGCATATGTCTTAGGCCATTTATTAGCCTCTTTTAAGTTTTTCTTGAAGTCCTTCTCGCCATTTTTGTTCTTCTTATCAAAGTCAATTACGATCAGATTTTCAGGAGGCTTGACATAGTGGAGCTCGCTGGTTGAAATATCAGCCAAAGTTGTCTTAACATTCGCCCATTTCTTACCGGGAGTTCCAGCTTCGTTGGCATACTGTGCTGGACAGTCTTTGCACAACTCGTCAAGCTTCGATGCGGTTTCTGAGAATATCAACCAAGACCGTTCCTTCGTTTCCTCCTTTTGCTTCTTCTCAAACCGATCCTTCCTGAAACCCGAATAGTAATTACGAACACGCTTTCCTTCAACGGTGGCACGTTCTTCGTATTCATAAAAGTAATTCTTTAACTCTTCCTTAAACGCTCTCCTGTTCAGAGGATATCCAACTTTTGCCTCTGTGCAATACTCGTCATACTTCTTCCAGGCGTCTGACAACAATATTGAATCGCTGGAAACCAGGTCAAAATATAATTCGCTGATGAAATTGTAAAAGTCATTGGATGCGTCAAGCATCGCCGTCGGAATATAATCGTCATAAGCGCGCGGATCTTCTTCGTATACTTCTTTACAGTGCCATGCGATAGCACCAAGTTCGAAGTCGATCTCTTTGATCAGACTATTGTACTCACGAACTGGGATCTTGTTTCCCGTCGGCGAAACATCAATAAGTCGTCTTAACAGTCCGGACTTCGCATCAGTAATCTTAACGGGCTTATTTGTGCCTATAAACAAAAAGCATTTGAAGCGATTTGTATAGGTCGCTTTGAATTTCTCATTAACCGTCATTTCCTCATGCGAAACCAGACTGTTAAGACGCGTGTTGTCCTCGATTCGGCTCAAATCTCCGTCGTGCTGAATGCCGACTAACGGATTTGAACGGAATGATTCCAACGCAAACACTCCACTACTGGATCCAAGAGCTTTCGCATCGAATACCGCATAATATCCATCAAACAATTTCTGAATAATATT
>ODAJ014781362.1_pt1 | contig 11017 bp, 9 predicted proteins | sample 1539241 | NCBI WGS metagenome assembly ODAJ01 (sample SAMN02144231, study PRJEB22623) | gut metagenome | biome: sheep rumen | host: Ovis aries | place: New Zealand
AAACTTATTATATTTTTCAACTGATTTCCTCACGTATTTGCGTTAGTACCACACTCCGCTATTATTTTGTATGTTCTTCTCATTTTACTTTGTCTTTTCTCACCTCATGGCCACCATAACGTACAGATACCGTAACCATGTGCTCGTTGAAACAGACTCAGGTGTAAAATTGTACTTTTTTCTTGAAAATATATACAAATTTAATGTTTTTTGTCTGTTCCGGTATGAACCATACTCCAAAAGTGTGATGCTGAGACTGTTTTGACTTCTGGCACTTCTGCGCACTGACGGAAGGTTGTAGGCGGGCCTGGCAAAAAGAAAGAGGGCATATCTTTCCGATATACCCTCTTCTGTTTGCTTGTTTATATGCTGTTGTGGCATTATTCACCAGTTGGACGCTTGGCCGAACGCTTGCGCTCGCCTTCGTCAAGGATAATTTTACGCATACGCATGCTCTTTGGCGTGATTTCTGCGTATTCGTCTTCCTTGATGTATTCCAACATTTCTTCCAAAGAGAAGACAATTGGCGGAGCCAGCTTAACCTTGTCGTCAGAACCAGCTGCACGCATGTTGGTCAGCTTCTTGCTCTTGCAGACATTGACCACCAGGTCGTCTTGCTTGTTGTTCTCACCTACAACCTGACCCATATAGACTTCGTCTTGTGGGTTGATGAAGAACTTACCACGGTCTTGCAGGTTGTTCAATGCGTAGGCGAATACGGTACCGCCTTCCATTGCGATGATGGAGCCGTTGTTGCGGCGCTCCATAGGGCCTTTGTAAGGCTGGAAGTCTACGAAACGGTGGGCCATAACGGCTTCACCGGCAGTAGCTGTCAGAACGTTGGTTCGCAAACCGATGATACCGCGTGAAGGAATCATGAATTCCAAGTGCACGCGGTCGCCCTTCTGCTGCATATTGACCATTTCGCCCTTACGGGTCTGAACCATTTCAATAACTTTGCCAGAGCCTTCTTCCGGAGTGTCGATGGTCAACTCTTCCATTGGCTCGCACTTTACTCCGTCAATTTCCTTGATGATGACTTTTGGCTGGCCTACCTGCAACTCGTAACCTTCGCGGCGCATAGTCTCGATAAGTACCGATAAGTGGAGCACACCACGACCGAAGACGGTCCAGTGTCCGTCGGCTTCTCCTTTTTCTACACGCAGTGCCACGTCGCGCTCCAACTCGGCCTCCAAACGGTCGTTGATGTGGCGTGAGGTGACGAACTTACCCTCTTTGCCGAAGAAAGGAGAGTCGTTGATGACGAACTCCATGCTCATGGTTGGCTCGTCGATGCTGATGGCTGGCAGTGGTTCTGGGTTCTCGGCGTCGCAGATGCAGTCGCCAATTTCAAAGCCTTCCAAACCGACAATCGCACACAACTCGCCATTCTGCACTTCCTGTACCTTGCTCTGGCTGAAGCCTTCGAATACGCGGAGCTCCTTGATTTTGCTCTTGACCATTGTACCGTCGCGTTTTGCGAGGGTCACCATCTGGCCTTCCTTCAGTGTGCCGCGGTGCAGGCGGCCAATGGCGATACGGCCAACGTATGAAGAGAAGTTGAGTGAGGTGATCAGCATCTGGGTGGTGCCTGGGTTCTCTTTTGGTGCTGGAATGTTCTCGATGATGGCGTCAAGCACTGGTGTGATGTCGTTCTCGCGAGGCTGTTTCCAGTCGGTACTCATCCAGTTGTTTTTGGCAGAACCATATACGGTAGGGAAGTTGAGCTGCTCTTCTGTCGCGTTCAAGTTGAACATCAGGTCGAATACCTCTTCCTGTACTTCGTCAGGACGGCAGTTTGGCTTGTCTACCTTGTTTACTACTACAATTGGCTTCAGGCCAATCTGAAGTGCCTTCTGCAACACGAAACGGGTCTGTGGCATTGGACCTTCAAATGCGTCAACCAACAGCAGGCAACCGTCGGCCATGTTAAGCACACGCTCAACCTCACCGCCAAAGTCTGAGTGCCCTGGAGTGTCGATGATGTTGATCTTGTAACCTTTGTAGCGGATTGATACGTTTTTTGAAACGATGGTTATACCTCGTTCACGCTCCAAATCATTGTTGTCGAGGATGAGCTCGCCAGGCTTTTCGTGATCGCTGAAAAGTTTTCCGGCTTGTAACATCTTGTCCACCAGCGTAGTCTTACCGTGGTCGACGTGCGCAATAATTGCGACATTCCTGATTTCTTGCATCGTATCTTTTAGATTTTATGATATATATTCAATTTGGAGTGCAAAGTTAGTTATTTTCAGTTAAACATTATCAATATGTTATGGGAAAAATATGTTGAGCAACATTATTTTGGGCTGTTCTCTCTGATGCCCGACTTTGATTTATTCTTTAACTTTGTGCTGCCTGTTGCTGGGCGTTTGTTTTTTTACTTAATGGGGGCGGACGGCTTCCTTCCCCCTTTTTAACACATAGGTTCTTTTATGAAAGTTGGAAAATCGCCTGCCGAACTGGGTACCATGCCGGTGGGTAAACTTCTGGTGAGTTATTCGTTGCCCCCTATCGCGGCAATGATGGCTTCCTCGGTCTATAATATTATCGATAGCGCTTTCCTCGGCCACAGCGTGGGCGACTATGCGCTCGACGCTATGGCTATTACTCTGCCGCTGATGAATGTGGCGGCGGCTTTTGGCGCTATGGTTGGCGCGGGTGGCAGCACGTTGATCTCCATTAAGATGGGACAGAAAGACGAAAAGGGGGCCGCCCATGTGTTGGGAAACATTACCGTGCTGAATATTATTCTGGGATTGACCTTAATGACGGTCGGGTTGCTGTTTATGGACCCTATTCTGACGGTTTTCGGTGCCAGCAACGATGTCCGCCCCTATGCGGCTGAGTTTATGACTATTATTCTGCTGGGTAACGTGTTTACCCATATGTATTTCGGCCTGAACAATGCATTGCGCTCAAGTGGTAATCCGAAAATGGCGATGAATATGACGTTCCTGACGGTGGGTATCAACCTGGTCCTTGCCCCGTTGTTCATCTTCGTCTTCGGTTGGGGACTGAGGGGGGCCGCTTTGGCGACCATTACAGGGCAGATTGTCTCGTTGGCGTTGATTGTCCGCTATTTCTCCAATCCCCAGCAGTTCCTGCATTTCCAACGCTGGACTTTCCATTTGAAGGGGTCTATAGTCAAAGGTATTCTTTCCATCGGTATCTCTCCCTTCCTGCTGAACCTCTGTTCCTGTTTGGTGGTCATCCTCATCAACCACCGGCTCTATGAGTTTGGCGGCGATCATGCGATTGGCGCCTACGGAAACGTCAACAAGGTGCTGATGCTGTTCGCTATGGTGGTGTTAGGCATCAACCAGGGCATGCAGCCAATTGCGGGCTATAACTTCGGCGCCCGCCAGTTCCACCGTGTGATTGAGGCTCTGAAATATGCCGTGCTCTATGCCACTTCTGTCATGTTGTTCGCCTTCACCATGTGCGAACTGTTCCCTACTATAATTATGCGCTTGTTCTCTCAGGGCGAAGATATGGTAGAGGCTTCGGCTTATGGTTTGAGGATTACTATTGCCACCTTCCCTATTGTAGGCTTCCAAATGGTGGCTTCCACTTTCTTCCAGAGCATCAACAAGGCGTTTATCGCCGCCATTCTTTCCACTACCCGCCAACTCTTGTTTCTGGTGCCGCTTCTGGCCTTTTTGCCAAATTTCTGGCAACTCGATGGGGTGTGGTTCAGTCTGCCGATTGCCGACACGCTGTCGTCGCTGCTGACGGCTGCCGTGCTCTTCTGGCAACTGGGCAAGTTTAAGGAAATGGCAAGACAGAATGGATTTAAATAACCTAAAATCAACTGTTATGGATGGTAACAAGAACAATATAGTCATCAGCGTCGGCCGCCAGTTCGGCTGTAAAGGCCGTGTTATCGGCAAGGCTTTGGCCGAACGTTTCGGTTTCAGTTTTTACGATGCCGAACTCCTCAACCTTGCCGCCAAGGAAATAGGATTCGACCCTTCTATGTTTGAAATGGCCGACGAGAAACCTGGACTGCCGGAGTTCTTCCAGAATGTGGGCCAGCTTTTGTTCGGCATGAATGGCGGTGCCGACAGCTACCTCTCGAGCGCCAAACTGTTTGAAATACAGAGCGAGGCTATACGGCATGTTGCAGAAGTAGGCCCCTGTGTTATTATGGGCCGTTGCAGCGATTATGTGTTGCGTGACAATCCGAACCTGTTCAGTGTGTATTTCTCGGCTCCGCTCGATTTCCGTATTGCCTGTGTGAAAGAACGCTCGGGTATTACCGACGACGAGGCGGTGCGCGATATTATCTTGAAGACCGACAAGAAACGTGCGGCCTACTATAACTATTATACCGATAAGGTGTGGGGACATTCGGCTAGCTATAACCTTTGTGCCGATGTTACTATGCTGGGTGTGGAACAGACGGCTGTTTTTGTTGGCGATTTTATTAAGGCAAAATTTGGTTTGTAGTGCAAATAAAGGAAACCGAAAGTACGTGGAAGGCTGCTGCTAAATGCGTGCTGTTCTTCTTTGTGTGGCTGATTATCGGATCTTTGCCTATGTCATATATATTTATATGTAGTGGCTCCCATTTCAAGAATGCCTGTATTTTTATGTTGCCGGTCAATCTTGTGATGTGGATTTGTGTCCGCCACAATATGAAAAATGTGCAGAAACTGATCGGTGTTACATTGCTTACTTATGCTGTCTTTTATGTGGGCGATGAATTGTATTTTTCTGATTTTCGCTTTTTTCGCCATTACTTGGTTTACATAGCGTATGACATAAGTTTGGTTTTGCCGCTAGCTTGTTTCATTCGACCAATGAATGCCTCTATGATTTCTAAATTGGTGGAAATGTTTATTTGTTATTTGTTGTTTGTCGGCTTGACATTTAATTATGGATTAAAGTCTTACACACCAATTGTGTCAGTTGTCTTTATTCTCATTTATAGTTTCTTTTTTGTGTCTTTATTTGTTCGTTCCATCAAAGCAACAGGAAAAGATAAATCTGAAGAAGGGCATGCTTCTGGCTTTGCAGGTTCAGAAGAACGCGAAGAGCGTTTTTCAATCAAAAGGAAGTGCGCCTATCGGGTGGCAGGTTTAATTGCATATATCTATAAGGGACAGAAACTGCTGACAACTGACGATTTTGAAAAACTGACAAGTATGCTGGAATCGGATTATGCGGTTTTGGTAAAAGAGTTTCGTAGACGCAATGTAAGGGGTGGGCTGTTCAAAAATCAGAAAGAGCCATTTAATAGTGTTGAATGTCTCGACTTGAAGGGAAAGAGTGAAAAGACTGTCCTGCCGATTGTGGATGTCCTCTATTTGGGTGTCTCTGCGGCTGGTCTGAGCAAGGCTTCGTTTGAAAGATTCTTACAGGTAATTGGGCACTTGCATGCCGATGATGAACTGGTGGAACAACTGAAGTGTTTTTATGAATTACGGAAGACACGCATTCCTCGTGAAAAAGGGCAGGGTTTGTTGAGCGTGAACTCTACTTCTGTTGTGCCCTGTTGCAACGATGTCGCTTTAAAATAAAGCTGTTTTGCAAAACCTCAGCTACAAAAAAATACAGTCGGTTAAGTCCCTTTTTGTGTAATTCCTTTTTTTCTGCTATTTTTGTGCAACTTAATAAAAACATTCAAGATATAAATAAGACTATGGCAGACGTAGAAAGCTTCTATAAAAATGCGCAAACCAAGATGGATGGTGCGCTCTCTCACCTCGACGATGCTTTTGCACACATCCGTGCGGGAAAGGCAAATGTTCGCATCCTCGAACCTATTCACCTCGATTATTATGGTAGCATGACTCCGCTTTCTGGTGTCGCTAATATCACAACTCCCGATGCACGTACCATCGCAATACAGCCTTGGGAAAAGAAGATGTTGCCTGCTATTGAAAAGGCCATTCTCGCTTCTGAAATTGGTATCACCCCTGAAAACAACGGCGAAATTATCCGCTTGAGCATTCCACCGCTCACCGAGGACCGCCGTAAGCAGTTGGTTAAGCAGGTGAAAGCCGAGGCTGAAAATGCCAAGGTGGCTGTACGTAACGCCCGCCGCGACGCTATTGATGGCCTGAAAAAGGAAATCAAGAATGGCTTGGCTGAAGATGCCGAGAAGGATGCGGAAGACAAGGTGCAGAAATTGCACGACAAGTACATCAAGATGGTGGACGACGCTTTCGCTGTTAAAGAAAAGGAAATTATGACCGTCTAATCTTTCTGATGGTTGTTCTTTAGAAGAAGTACCGCAGAACAGGGTCGGTGGCTACCGATGCTGTTCTGCGTTCTTTATTTTTGATTATGGAAGGACTAGTTGTAAAAAATACGGGTAACTCCTACTTGGTGCGGACGGCAGACAAGCAGGTGTTCGACTGCCACTTGAAGGGCAATTTCCGCATTCAGGGTATTAAGAGTACCAATCCTATCGCAGTCGGCGATAATGTGGAGTTTGACGTCCGGTCGGCGGAAGACTGTCTCATCACCAAACTTCTGCCTCGCCGTAACTATATTGTGCGCCGTCCGGCGAACCTTTCGAAACAGTTGCACATCATTGCATCGAACCTCGATGCGGCTATGCTGGTGGTCACCATCAACCATCCGGTCACTTCTACCGTGTTCATCGACCGTTTCCTGGCTACCTGCGAGGCCTACAGTGTGCCGGGCATGTTGCTCATCAACAAGGTGGACCTCTACGACGATGACGAGAGGGTGTATATGGAAAATTTGGTGCGCCTCTACGAGCAGATTGGTTATCCGTGCTATGTGGTGTCGGCTAAAACTGGCGAGGGGGTGGCCGAGGTGGCCGAACTCCTGAAAAATAAAATAACCCTGCTTTCGGGTAACTCCGGTGTCGGCAAGTCTTCGCTGGTGAATGCCATTAATCCCGATTTTAAGGCGCGTATTGGCGATTTGTCTGATGTCCACGATGCGGGTATGCACACCACTACCTTCTCTGAAATGTTCGAGATTGCGCCAGACAGTTTTATTGTCGACACGCCGGGAATCCGTGGTTTTGGCACTATCGATTTCAAGAAAGAAGAGGTGGGGCACTACTTCCCCGATATTTTTCGCTTCTCTTCGGAGTGCCGTTTCGGAAACTGCACGCATACCCACGAACCTGGCTGCGCCGTGCTGAAAGCGGTTGAAGAACACTATATAAGCGAATCGCGCTATAATAGCTATCTTAGTATAATGGATGACGAGAACGACGCTAAATACCGTTAACTGACGCTTATGCATATCACTTTCGAGAATTTTGCAAAGGTTAAATATTTGTTCGCCTTTCTGGCTCTGGTTATTGTAGCCATTTCCACCTACTTTACGAATGGATTGGTAAAGAGTGTGGCACAGGAGGAAGAACGCAAGATGACTCTTTGGGCCGAGGCTACCCGGAAGGTTGCGTCGGCTGGTGAGGTCACCGACTTCGATTTCCTGCTGAAGGTGATTGAAGACAATACGACCATTCCGTGCTTTATTCTCGACCAGAATAACAATGTGGTGGGCTCTAGGAATATAAGTGTGCCTCAGTCGCTCGGACAAACGGAACTAGACGATTTCTGGCGTAGGAAACGGACCAACTACAGCGATTTGCATGACCCTATTGTTATTGAAATCGACCACGATACCCGCCAATATATCTTTTACGACAACTCGTTGTTGCTGAAACGCCTGTCCTATTATCCCTACATCCAGTGGGGGGTTATCCTGATCTTCTTTTTGGCTGTTTTGTTCTTTTTCACGTTGGCTAAGCGGGCAGAACAAAACAAGGTGTGGGCCGGACTCTCGAAGGAGACGGCACACCAGTTGGGTACCCCTATCTCGTCGCTGATGGCCTGGGTGGAACTGATGAAGGTGCAGAATATGGCTCCCGATGTGATTCCGGAAATGGAAAAAGATGTGGCCCGGTTGCAAACTATTGCCGACCGCTTCTCGAAAGTCGGCTCTATTCCCGAACTTAAGCCGGCCTGCTTGAACGACGTGCTCGAAAATACGCTGGCCTATATGCGGCGGAGGGTGTCGGCCAAGGTGGTTATCTCTACGGCCTACCAAACCGACGGACCGGTCAATCTGCTGCTTTGTGTGCCTTTGTTCGAGTGGGTTTGTGAAAATCTCTGTAAAAATGCGGTCGATGCTATGGAGGGACGTGGCAGCATTACGGTGAACGTTGCCTTGCATGAAAATAAGGTCTGCCTCGATTTTACCGATACGGGAAAGGGCATTCCAAAGTCGAAGTTTAAAACGGTGTTCCAGCCGGGCTTTACTACGAAGAAGAGGGGGTGGGGACTTGGTCTGTCGCTGGTGAAGCGGATTGTTGAAGATTACCACCACGGTTCCATCTTTGTCAAACAGTCTGAAATAGGCAAGGGTACCACTTTCCGTATTTTGTTGAACCTCCCTTCCAAAGATGAATAAAAAGATAAAGCGCACACCGCATCGTTTGCCGTGTGCGCTTTATTTTTTACATTACATTGCCCCGTTGGTCTGAAATCTCACGGTAGATGTTTTTGAGCATCATGTACTCCTTCATCTTGTCAACTCTCGACTTTTGGTCTTGGTCGGTGAGCATATCTTTCTCCTTTTGGCTTATCTCGTCTTTCACAATCTGCCACTGTAAGTCAAGAATGATGCGGGGCACTTTCAGTATTAACTCGTTGTCGATATCGGGGTAGAGTGGGTCCATCAGCAGCTCGCTGGCAACCCTGCTCACTTCTATGTCGGAGTTGTTAAGAAAGTGGCTTTGCGTGAGGTAGTTCGTATCGTTCATGTGCTCAAGTATGTCTTTTTTGATGCGTTGGTAGATGGGATTCTGGAAGTCGATGTTGTCAATCTCCATCCGCATCAGTAAGATGTATTGGGCTACGGTTATTTTTGTCTTGTCTCCGTTGTCTTCCTCTTGCTGCATCAGTATGTCGTTCCCGTTTTTCAGCAGATAGTGGACGATGCTGCGCTCGTACGGCTCGTAGGGCGAAACCGGCATTTCAATCGGGTTGGTGGTCGTTGTTACCCGCTGTTGTGTGCCCGGTTGGATGAACTCTGTAGGAATGAGCGCCTCTAAAGGAATGTCTTCTGGAGTGCCGGCTATGTGCTGTTGACCGCTCTGGTCGTTGGCCGGGGTGGTGCTGGTATTGCTGGCCTCGGTGGCGGTTGTCGTATTGCCATAGGCGCTCGCATCCGTGTCTTCACCTTTCTGTTGCTTGTTGTAGGTCTCTAACAGTTTTTTCTGGCGCAACTCGCCCACCTGCTCGGTAAGGGCCAATTCGTTAGCGTCGAGCAAGCGGCTGCATTCTTGAATGTAGACCGAGCGGCGTATCTTGTCGGGAATGGCGGCTATGGTCGATGCCGTCTCCATTATGGCACTGGCTTTGGCCAATGGGTTCTTAGCGATTTCCGGACCGAAGTGTTTGGCAAAGAACAGCACATAGTCTTGCTCGTTTTCGGTCAGGAACTGTTTGACCTCCTCGCCGCTGTGGTTCTGTGCAAAGGTGTCGGGGTCGTCGTCTGGTGGCAGAATTACCACATGCACATACAGCCCCTGTTCTAGCAGCAGTTTGCCGTTTTTCAGTGCAGCGTGAACGCCGGCTCCATCGCCGTCGTACATCATTGTCACGTGCTTTTCTTCGCTGTCTTCACCGCCTACCGACGGAATGACGCGCTTCAGCAGCCTTATCTGTTCGCTGGTCAGTGCGGTACCGCATGGCGCCACAATGTTCTCAATGCCGGCCTGAACCATCGATATGACGTCGCAGTAACCTTCACTAATGTAGCACTTCTTCTCTTTCTGTATAGCTTTCTTTGCGAAATACAGTCCGTAGAGGGCGAACCTTTTCTGGTAGACATCGCTTTCTGGCGAATTCTGGTATTTGACCGGATCGTCGGCACGGAGAGTTCGGCCGCCGAATGCGATAACCTGACCCGAAATGGAGTGGATTGGGAATATGGCACGGCTGGCAAAACGGTCGGTGGTGGGCCCGCCTTCGTGGGGTATAGAGGCTCCCAGTTTAACCAGGTACTCGGTCTTTATACCCTTGGTTGCGGCTTCCTTGGTGTAGTGGTCGCGCTCTTTTAGGGCGTAGCCTAGCTGGAATTTGTTGATGATGTCTTGACGGAAACGGCGCTTCTGCATAAAATAGGTCATACCTACCTGCTGGCCTTCGTCGCTTTCGTGCAGATTCTTTATGAAGTGCTGGTTCAGCCATTCGTTGGTGTGAATCAGACTTTCGCGCTCGTTGTGCTTCTGCCGGTCTTCTGCCGACATTTCTTTGTCTTCTACCTCAATGTGGTACTTGTTCGCCAGTATCTTGATGGCTTCAATGTAACTCACATTCTCAATGTTCATGATGAAACTGATGGGGTTACCGCCATTACCACACACGAAACAGTGGCAGAAGTTTTTGCTGGGTGACACATAGAATGAAGGACGTTTGTCGTCGTGGAACGGACAAAGTCCCACATAGTTGACTCCGCGGCGCTGTAGCGTCAGGTAGTCTTCTACTACTTCTTTAATTTCTGCGCGATCCTTTATCGCCTCTATGGTCTTTGCATCTATCATAGTGCAAATATACACAAAACAAAAAAGTGCAGGGAGAAATGCCCTGCACTTTATTTGAACATGGTTTGAACGAGGTCTTTGTTATAAAGAGATGCCTAGCAACGCCGAAATGGTTGCTGCGTTCACGTCGTCTTCTGAGTCGAACATGTCGACCAAAGCTGGTGAAACACCATTGTTCAGCAACCCTTGTTTGAAGGCTGCCTTATATTCGTCGGTACCGTTGCGGTAGGCCTCCTTGTAGGTGCCTATCTGCTGAATGAGGTCGGCGTTGTTGATAATCTCGCCCAAGGTCTTTCCGTTCAGCGACTCCAGTACTTTTGCTGCCTCTGCTGCATCGGTTGTGCCCTGGTCAGCAGTCTCACCGCCATCAAGATTGATGCCGAAAATAACCATAGCAGTTTCTTTCGGATGCTCAGAGTCCATAACCTGTTGTACAAGAGTCTCTCCAATACCAGTGGCAATGGCGGTTGCCTT
>ODAJ012129299.1_pt1 | contig 11016 bp, 11 predicted proteins | sample 1539241 | NCBI WGS metagenome assembly ODAJ01 (sample SAMN02144231, study PRJEB22623) | gut metagenome | biome: sheep rumen | host: Ovis aries | place: New Zealand
CTAACGGACGTGCGACTGCTGTCTCAAAAACTATTTAATATGGCTCATGCGAAATATATAGGCGTTTTTTCACCCCTTTTTTTGCTCTTTTTAGATAAAAAGTCGTAACTTTGTGCGCGAATTTTAAACCTCAGGCTTCAAAGGTAACCGATGTTGGAATTAAAAGATGCAACGCTAAGTGTGGAGGGACGTGAATTGTTCCGCCGCCTGTCGTTCATGGCTCTTGACCGGCAGCTGACGTGTATCACAGGCCCTGCTGGCAGTGGCAAGACGATGCTGGTCAGGGTGATGCTCGGCCTGCAGCCCTTGGACCAAGGGCTGGTGAGCATCGACGGCGAGTTGCTGACGAGGCTGTCGGCCCCGGCCTTCCGGCAGTTGATGGCCTACGTGCCGCAGCGCCGGGAGGTGACGCTGACGCCAACGCCGATAGACCTGGAAGGGCTGGAGACTGTGTGGGCACCCTTTGGGCGTCGTCGCTATGAGCCTACGGTCATCGACGAGCACCTGGACGTGCCGCCGATGGCGTCGAAGCCTATTGTCATTGCCGACGCCCCCGACATGACGATGCTCAGCATGCTCAAGTCGCTGGCCACCGGCGGCCATACCGTCATCGTGGCCACCGAGCAGGAGGAATACTTGAATCTGTCAGACAAAATCATAACGCTTGGAAATCATGACCCTTACATACGTTAGTGCCCTGGCGGGGCTGCTGCTGTTGCTCATCCCCGGTTATCTGCTGTATCTCTACGATAGGCCTACGCTGCAGAAAACAGGCTTGGCTGTTCTCAGGATGGTGGTTCAGCTGTCAGTGATGGGCGCCTGTCTCTGGGCCGTCTACCGCTTCGACTGTCTGTGGCTCAACCTGTTGTGGATAGTGGCACTGGTGGTCGCGGCCACGTTCCTGCTGGTAAGCCGGGTAAAGATGAGTAGTCAAGCCTTGTTTTTACCCGTCAGTGTGGCCATGCTCGTGACGGTACTGGCCTTCAGCGCCTATGTGCTCTATGCCGTGCTGAGGCCAGCACAGCCCATGAATGCCCGCTGGCTGGTGCCGGTGAGTGGCGTGCTCGTGGCGCATATCATGACTACGGGCATGCAGGGCTTGCGCACGTTCTTCGACTGTCTGCAGCAGGACTCCCAGCCCTACAACACACTGATAGGCAACGGCGCCACTCGCCTGCAGGCTCTGGCGCCATATATCACCCGCGCCCTGCGTGCACTGACGAAGCCCGCCATTGCCAACATGTCGGCCATGGGGCTCTTCGTTATGCCCATGTTGCTCTCAGGACTACTCTTAGGCGGCCTGTCAGTGGTTGAGGCTGTTGTGAGCTATGTTACGCTGGCGCTCGCCGGTGTGGCCGCCTCAGCGGTGGCGCTGCTGCTCGCACTGGCACTCTTCTGCAGTCATTCTGATATGAAAGTGCAGCAGAGGTAGACTCTTTCAGCCAAGTCGTTTAATTATTCACTTAAAACGGCGCGCGTTTCTCTAAAAACGTGCGCCGTTTTTTCAAAAACGGCCGCTGTTTTTTCTGAAACGCGCGCCGTTTTTGCAGAGTCTCTGGAACGAGCAGTTACTTTTTCCCGGTCTTTTAGCCAATAAATATAAAAAGGTATTATCAAGAGGCAAGTTATTCGCATATTTTTTGTACTTTTGCAGGCTCAAACCACCAAAATAATTAAGGAAATGAAATATGCATTAGTGACAGGTGGCTCGCGCGGCATCGGTCGTGCTGTTGCCATAAAGTTAGCCGCCCAAGGGTGGCCGGTGATTATCAATTACCGCAGCAATGAGGCTGCAGCCAAGGCCACCCTCGACGAGATTGTGGCTGCCGGCGGGCAGGTCGAACTGCTGCCCTTCGACGTGGCCGACGAGGCAGCCACCGAAGCTGCCATTGACCAGTGGGAGTCACAGCACCCCGACGACTACGTGGCCGTTCTGGTGAACAATGCCGGCATCCGCCGCGACGGCGCGATGTTTATGATGAGCAACGACGACTGGCACGGTGTGCTCGACACGTCGCTCAACGGATTCTTCTACATCACCCGCCGCCTGCTGAAGCACATGATGCCCCGCAAGCGCGGCGGCAGGATTATCAATATGGCGTCGCTCTCGGGCCTCAAGGGACTCCCCGGCCAGGCCAACTACTCGGCGGCCAAGGCAGCGCTCATAGGCGCCACGAAAGCCCTGGCCCAGGAGGTGGCGGCGCGTAACATCACCGTCAACGCCATAGCCCCGGGATTCATTGCCACCGACATGACCAGCGATCTCAACGAGCAGGAACTGACGAAGATGATTCCCGCCGGACGCTTCGGCAGGGCCGACGAGGTGGCTGCATTAGCGGCCTTCCTGGCTTCCGACGATGCGGCCTATATCACCGGGCAGGCCATCTCCATCAATGGCGGACTCTACACGTAGGCGCTGCGCTAAATGAGAAATGAGAAATGGTAATTACTTCGTCTTGCTGTGGTAATCATAAATCTTAAATCTCAAACTTCAAACCTCAAATATCTATAGAATGCGACGAGTCGTGGTGACGGGCATGGGCATCTGGTCTTGCCTGGGAACAAATCGGGAGACGGTGCGAGAATCGCTCTACGCCGGGCGCTCAGGCATCGGGGTGGATGCAGTGCGCACAGCCTACGGCTACCGGTCGGCGCTGACGGGCATCGTCGAGCATCCCGACCTGAAGGGTCTGCTCAGCCGGCGGCTGCGAACGGGATTGTCGGAGCAGGCTGAATATGCCTATATGGCGGCCCGCGAATGTTTTGAGCAGGCGGGCGTCGATGACGATTTTCTCGCGCAACACGAGGTGGGCGTCATCTTCGGCAACGACTCGTCAGCGAAACCTGTCGTCGAGATTGCCGCCATCATGGCTGAGAAGCATGACTCCGAGCTGCTGGGCTCTGGGCTGGTGTTCCAGTCGATGAACTCCACGGTGACCATGAACCTAAGCGCCATCTTCCATCTGCGCGGCATCAACTTCACTATTTCCTCGGCCTGCTCCAGCGGCAGCCATAGTATCGGTATCGGCTACCTACTCATCAAACAGGGTTTGCAGGACCGCATCCTTGTGGGCGGCGCCCAGGAAACCAACTACCTGTCGATGTCGTCGTTCGACGCCATAGGTGCTTTCTCGCGACGCATGGACGACCCGGCACGAGCCTCGCGACCCTTCGACCGCGACCGCGACGGGCTGGTGCCGTCGGGAGGCGCTGCCGCCCTGCTGCTGGAGGACTATGACAGTGCCGTCAGCCGCGGAGCCACGATTCTGGCCGAGGTGGCGGGCTATGGCTTCTCAAGCAATGGCAGCGCTATCTCGCAGCCCAGCGACGAGGGGTCGGTCATAGCCATGAGCCGCGCGCTGAACGATGCCGGACTGACGGCCGACGATATCGACTACATCAACGCCCACGCCACATCAACGCCGCAGGGCGACCAGCAGGAGGCCATTGCCCTGGACCGCCTGTTTCATGGGCGGCGGGCACTTATCTCGTCGACCAAAGGTATGACCGGCCATGAGTGCTGGATGGCCGGCGCCTCTGAGGCTGTGTACAGCATCCTGATGATGCAGCACTCGTTTGTGGCGCCTAACGTCAACTTTGAGCATGCCGACCAGTATAGCGAGCCGCTGAATCTGGCCTTGAAGACTGTTGACACGGAGATAGATACCGTGCTGTCGAACAGTTTCGGCTTCGGCGGCACCAACAGTGCCATTGTGCTTAGAAAAATTAAAAAATTAAATAATTAAAAAATTAGAAATAAAAAAATAAATAAAATAATTGAAGATTGATAATTAATGATTGAGAAATGAGAAATGTTGATTACCTTCCAATGCCGTGGTAATCATAAACCTCAAATCTCAAACTTCAAACCTCAAATCTCAAACAAAGAATCTCTAGCCTCAAAATAAAAGAATAATATGAACCTGACGCCAGCCTTAGAAAAGGCTTATACCCAAGACCATCTGAGCGCCCGCGAGGCGCAGGTGCGTGCCCACTGGATAGCGTGGGCACCGGTGGTTTTCCAGACTTCGCGCCTGATGCTGAAGTGGGGCATACTCGACCTGCTGCGCAATAGCGCCGAGGGGCTTACCATAGCCGAGGTGGCCCGCGAGAAGGAACTTTCCGTCTATGCCGTGAAGGTGCTCATGGAGGCCTCGCTGACAATCGGCACGGTGCTTGTAGACCCTGCCACAGAACGCTTTACGCTGGCCAAGACCGGTTGGTTCCTGCTTACCGATGCTGCCACGCGGGTGAATGTAGACTTCACCCACGACGTCTGCTATGAGGGTATGTTCCGCTTGGAAGAGTCGCTGTTGGAAGGGCGTCCTGCGGGTTTGGAGCATTTCGGTCCGTGGGCAACACTCTATGAGGGGCTCTCGCAGCTGCCCCGTCAGGCACAAGACAGCTGGCTACTCTTTGACCATTTCTACTCTGACGGCTCATTCAGCGAGGCCCTGGACGTGGTGTTTGCCTCCCGGCCGCGTACGCTCTTAGATGTCGGCGGCAATACCGGCCGCTGGGCATTGCGGTGTGTGGCTTACGACCCCGAGGTCAGGGTGACCATCGTCGACCTGCCGCAGCAACTGGAACTAATGCGCCGCGAGACCGCCGGCAAGCCCGGCGCCGAACGCATAGATGCCTTCGCCACCGACCTGCTGCAACGCGAGAACGGGTTTCCTGCCGACCGCCATTTTGACGTCGTCTGGATGAGTCAGTTCTTAGACTGTTTCAGCGAGGATGAGATTCTGAGCATCTTGGAGCGTGCGGCCAGAATTATGGATGGCGACAGCCGGCTGTTTATCATGGAGACCCTCTGGGATCGCCAGCGTTATGAGCCGGCGGCCTTCTGTCTGACGATGACCAGCCTATATTTCTCGGTCATGGCCAACGGCAACTCAAAGATGTACAGTACCGACGACCTGGTGCGCCTTATCCGTCAGGCGGGGCTTGACGTGGTGGCTATCCACGACAACCTGGGCCACGGGCACTCGTTGTTAGAGGTGAAAGTAAGTAACTAAAGATATATGGAAAGAAAAGAGATTGAAGCAAAGGTGAGAGCGTTTCTCATCGACGACTTAGAGATAGACGAAGAGAAGATAGCCCCCGAGGCGCTACTGAAAGAAGACCTGGGGATTGACAGCCTTGATTTTGTCGACATCGTAGTGATTGTCAACCGCGAGTTTGGTTTTAAGATGAAGCCCGACGAGATGGCCGAGGTGAAGACTCTCAGCCAGTTTTGCGACTATATAGAACAAAGGGTGGAGTGAAAGGTGAAGGGAGAAAGGTGAAGGGAGAGTTGTATTAGCCGATGAACGGGAAAGATACGTTAGAGCATGAGTCATGGCGTGGCAGCATCCAGGGCAATAGCTGGATGCATAGGTCGCTAATCAGGCTGTTCCGGGTTTTGAACCTGCGGATGGTTTATCTGTTTATGGCCGTCTTTGTCATTCCTTTTTACATGCTCTTTGCCCATCAAGGTTATATCTCGATGTATCACTACTTCCGCCGTCGCCATGGTTATGGGCCGCTGAAAGCTTTCCGCTATGTCTACCTCAATCACTACCGCTTCGGACAGGTCATCCTCGACCGCTTCGCCACCTATGCTGGACGTAAGTTCCAGGTCAGCTGCGACGGCTACGACCTGCTGCAGCAGCTTAGCCGTAGCCCCGATGGCTTTATGATTCTCAGTGCCCATGTGGGCAATTACGAGTTGGCGGGCTACACCTTCAAGGCCGAGAAACGCTACAATGCGCTGGTATTCTCGGGCGAGGCGCCGACGGTGATGGAGAACCGTAACCGCCTGCTGTTGAAGAACAACATCAGGATGATACCCGTCAGCGCGGACATGTCGCACATCTACCTGCTGAACGACGCGCTGGCCAATGGCGAGATTGTGAGCATCCCCGCCGACCGCATCTTCGGCTCGCCCCGCTATGTGGAGTGCCAACTGCTGGGAGCCGCAGTACACTTGCCGTTAGGGCCGTTTGTGATGGCTCTGCAGCGCGGGGTACCTACCATCACGGTGCTGGTGATGAAAGACGCTGCCTATCGCTATACGGCCTATATCCGCCGCCTCAGGATTGACGACGAGCGGCGCCAGGCGTTGATGGCTGCCAGCGGCGGAAGGCTGACGCGCCAGCAGGAGGCTACACTACTGGCTCAGGCTTACGCCGACGAGCTGGAGGCGGTGCTCAGGCGCTATCCCGAACAGTGGTTTAACTATTATGAATTATGGAATTAAAGGCATCAAAGACATTTGATATACGGTTCAGCGAGGTAGACTCGATGAACGTGGTGTGGCATGGTTCCTACATGCTATATTTTGAGGACGCCCGCGAGGAGTTCGGGCGGAAGTATCATCTGGAGTACACGTTTATGTCGGACAACGGCTACTATGCGCCGCTGGTAGACATGGAGTTTCACTACCGCCGTCCGCTGCTCTATGGCATGCGGCCACGCATTGACATTATCTATCGCCCTACGGAGGCGGCGAAGATTATCTTCGACTATGAGATTCATGACAGCGAGACCGACGAGCTGATGGCTACGGGTCACTCCGTGCAGGTGTTTATGGATATGGACTATCAGCTCGTCTGGGCTAATCCCGACTTCTACGTAGAGTGGAAACGACGCTACGCTATTGAAGGGTGAAAGGTGAAGGGTGAAAGGAGATTAATGATGGTCTATAAGATAGCAGATAACATCTATTCGCCCTTGGGCGTGACTACGGCAGAGAATTATGCCGCCGTCAGGGCGGGGCGTAGCATGCTGCGCAGCTATCCTGCGGGAACTCTCGGACTGCCACAGCCGTTTATGGCCTCGCTCATAGAGTGGGGTGGGGTAGCGCCGCTGGCGGGCTACACGCGCTTTGAGCGAATTGTCATTGAGAGCGTGAGCCGTGCATTGGCGCAGACAGCCGTCGATGTCAGTTCGCCGCGACTGCTCTTTATCCTCGCTACCACCAAGGGCAATGTGGAGTTGCTTGAGCATAATGTTCTTGCCATCCAAGGCAATGAAGAATTGGTGTTAACCTCCGCCGACCGTATGCTGCCCGGCGTGGCGGCACAGATGGTGGCCGACTATTTCGGCTTCGTCAATATGCCGCTGGTGGTGAGCAATGCCTGCATCAGCGGGCTGTCGGCGCAGCTGACGGCGCAGCGGCTGTTGGAAGGCAGGGCCTACGACGTGGCCGTGGTCTGCGGTGCCGACGTGTTGTCGCGCTTTGTCGTCAGCGGCTTCGGTTCGCTCATGGCGCTCTCGCCGACAGCGTGCCGTCCCTTCGACATGGAGCGCACGGGGCTAAACCTGGGCGAGGCGGCGGCGACTATTATATATAAAAGAGGTGAGAGGCGAGAGGTGAGTCGTGAAAAACAAGAGGTGAGTGGTGAGAGTGCTGTCTGGCAGATGGTGCGCGGCGCTGTGCGCAACGACGCCTATCATATCTCCAGCCCGTCGCCCAAGGGTGAGGGCTGTTACCGCGCTATCAGTGCCGCTATGGGCGATATGACGGCCAGCGAGCTGGCCTTTGTCAGTGCCCACGGCACGGCCACGATGTATAACGACGAGATGGAGTCGGCAGCCATCGACCACGCCGGACTGGCCAGTGTGACGGTGAACTCGCTGAAGGGATACTTCGGCCACACCATGGGCGCTGCCGGCGTATTAGAGACTGTGCTCTCGATGGCGGCTGTCGATGATGGGTGCATATTAGGCACCCGTGGCTTTGAGGAACTGGGTGTGTCGCACACGATTAACGTGACGGCCGAGCATCAGGCTACCACGAAGCGGACATTCCTGAAACTGATGTCGGGCTTCGGCGGCTGCAATGCGGCGGCGGTGTTTAAGAAGACGGGAGGTAACGATGACTGTTAAGCAATGGATAAGTGTGACGCCTGAGGGCGTGAAGGTTAGTGGAGGAATGTTGGTGGATGTCAGCGGAGAAATGCTGGCCACACCGGCAACGCTGTCCACAGCGGCTCGCGGGGCGAAACTGCTGACGGAGCTGTACCGTCGCTACGTGGACGACTACGCGAAGTTCTTCAAGATGGATGAACTGTCAAAGCTGGGCTTTGTTGCTTCAGAGCTGTTGCTAAGAGCTTGTGCCATGAGGGCTTCCGGGGATAGCGCTTTTGACGGCAGTGACGGCTTTAACTCTACCGACAACCGCGCCGTTATTCTCTTTGGCCGCAGTGGCACGGTGGTGACCGACCGCAAGTACCTGGCAACGATAAAGCGTGAGGATGACTACTACCCCAGTCCGTCGCTGTTTGTCTATACCCTGCCCAACATGGTGGCGGGCGAGATTGCCTTGCGCCACGGCTACCACGGCGAGACGGCCTTCTATCTGTTGCCTCAGCGTGACGACCGCCTGATGCATCAGGTGATAGAAACCACGATGAGCGACGGCCAGACTACGAGCGCCCTCTGTGGATGGGTGGACTGCGCCAGTGATGACCAGTATGAAGCCTACTTAGAGTTGATAGAAGAATAAACAAATAGATGAATTAGCATAATATATAAGCAATATGGAAGACAAGAACATTGAACTGAAGAAGCAGATTATTGACGTGCTGAACCTTGAAGACCTGCAGCCGGAGGACATCGACGACGATGCACCGCTCTTTGGCGAAGGTCTGGGCCTCGACTCCATCGACGCTCTGGAGCTAATCGTGATGATGGAGAAACAGTATGGTATCAGGCTCAAGGATCCCGCCGCCGGCAAGGAGGTTTTTAAGTCGGTCAATACGATGGCAGCATTCATTGAGCAGAACCGTATGAGGTGAGTGGTGAGAAGTGTGTGATGAGAGGTTAGAAATGTAAGATTATAGGTAATGGACGAGATTGTAATTACGGGAGCCGGCATTGTGTCGGCCATAGGTGTTGGTAAGGCGGCGACGCTCGACACACTGTGGCAGGGACGTACGGGCATTGGCCCTATACACTTCCTGGAGACGACCCACAAGGAGTTTCCCGTGGGCGAGGTGGCGTTGGGCAATGATGCGCTGAAAAAGCGCCTCGGCATCAACGCTGAGCCTGTCAACCGTACTGCCCTGCTGGGCATGCTCGCCCTGCAAGAGGCTCTCAGCGAAGCAGGTATCCAGGCTCATCAGACCTGTCAGACTCTCCCTTTCATCAACGGTACCACCGTCGGCGGCATGGACAAGACCGAGCAGTACTTTCCTGATAGCATCTTACCCGTGCACGACTGCGGCACCACTACCGACCTCATAGCCGACCACTTTGGGTGCTTCACTTCGACCACTTGCGTGTCCACCGCCTGCTCGTCGGCTGCCAACGCTATTGTTGCCGGCGCCAACATGATTCGTTCGGGCGAGACGGAGATTGCCGTCGTCGGCGGGGCGGAATGTCTGACGAAATTCCATCTTAACGGCTTCAATGCGCTGATGATTCTCGACTACGAGCAGTGCCGCCCTTTCGACCAGACGCGCGCCGGCCTGAACCTCGGTGAGGGTGCAGCCTATCTGGTGATAGAAACGCGGGCGTCGGCCCTTCGGCGCGGAGTTACAGTCCTGGGCCGGCTCAGTGGCTATGGTAACGCCTGCGACGCCTTCCATCAGACGGCCTCCAGCGACGATGGCGAGGGTGCCTATCGTGCTATGCGGCAGGCACTCAGTATGGCCGGTCTTATGCCGCAGGACGTCAGCTATGTCAATGCCCATGGCACGGGAACGCCCAACAACGACCTGAGTGAAAGTCACGCCCTGCAGCGACTTTTTGGTGATGACATGCCGCCCGTCTCGTCGACCAAAGGACTGACGGGCCACACTACCAGCACCTCTGGTGCCGTGGAGGCTGTCATCAGTCTGTTGGCACTGCAGCATCAGTTGCTGCCTGCTAATTACGGCTGGCAACAACCTATGGACGGCGGCATCGTGCCCGTTGGCCGACCGACGACAGCGGCTGTTGCTCATGTGATGTGTAACTCCTTTGGCTTCGGCGGCAACGACACGAGCTTGATATTTTCTAAGGGGGAGGCGGAAGCAACAGAAACTATAGAAGCTATAGATGCTATAGATACTATAGATGCTATAGACTCTAGAAAGATATATATACATGCTGCCGTGCAGATTTCTATGCAGCAGCCGCTGACAGAGCAATGGATAGACAGCCCGCTGACCTATACTGAGGCTTACGTCCCCAGTATCGACCCCAATTTCCGCGAGTGGCTTTCTCCCTTGGAGTCGCGCCGCATGGGCCGGCTGATGAAGCGCGCCTTAGTGACGGCGCTGAAGGTGATGGGCGACAGCGGCGTCAGCCAGCCTGACGCCATCCTCACTGGCACCGGATGGGGCTGTCTGGAGAATACTGAGTTGTTTCTCGGTCAGCTCTGCCGCGAGGGTGAAGAGATGCTCAAACCGACGTACTTCATGCAGTCGACGCACAACACCGTCTCGTCGCTGATAGCCATCCATAACCATTGTCATGGTTACAACACTACCTATAGCCAGAAACAGGTGTCCTTTGACGCAGCCTTCTATGATGCCTGGCAACAGCTAAGGCTGGGTGATATCGCCACCGCCCTTGTTACCGGCAATGACGAGCTGACACCAACTTGGTTTGCTGCTCAACAGCGTTGCGGCTACTTAGGCCAATCAGGTCAAGTACCCGCCGGCGAGGCCTCCGTGGCAATGCTTCTGAGCTCCACTGCCGAAGGCGCCCTCTGCGAGGTTGAGCGCCTGCACGTCATAAAGAATTATGATACTCATGATGACGGGGCTAAAGATGACGGTATGAGGGATGACGCTCCCGACCTGCTTGTCCTCGGCACCAACGGCATGCCCGTCAACGATGCCGTCTATGACAAGATTGCCGCTCTGTTCCCTGGCGTGCCGCGCTTCGATTACAAACATATCTTCGGCGAAAGCCTCACAGCCTCCGCTCTCGGTGTCTACGCCGCAGCTCATCTTATTGCCCGCGGCAAAGCCTCGCGAGTGCTCTTTGCCAACCACAGCGACGGGCGCAATATCTACGCGATGGTGCTTAAAGCCCTTGACA
>ODAJ014762711.1_pt1 | contig 11015 bp, 10 predicted proteins | sample 1539241 | NCBI WGS metagenome assembly ODAJ01 (sample SAMN02144231, study PRJEB22623) | gut metagenome | biome: sheep rumen | host: Ovis aries | place: New Zealand
GGTACCATCCAGAACGATATCCTCAAGGAGTTCATGGTGCGTAACACCTATATCTACCCGCCTAAGTTCTCCATGAAGATCATCGCCGACATCTTCGAATACACCTCGCAGAACATGCCTAAGTTCAACTCCATCTCCATCTCCGGTTACCACATGCAGGAGGCCGGTGCCACGGCGGATATCGAGTTGGCTTACACGCTCGCCGACGGTATGGAGTACCTCCGCGCAGGTGTCAATGCCGGCATGGATGTCGATACCTTCGCACCGCGTCTCTCCTTCTTCTGGGCTATCGGTATGAACCACTTCATGGAGATTGCCAAGATGCGTGCAGGCCGTATGCTCTGGGCGAAGATCGTCAAGTCTTTCGGCGCCAAGAACCCGAAATCCATGGCGCTCCGTACGCACAGCCAGACCTCCGGTTGGTCGCTCACCGAGCAGGACCCGTTCAACAACGTCGGACGTACCTGTATCGAGGCCATGGGAGCCGCACTCGGTCACACCCAGTCGCTCCATACCAACGCACTCGACGAGGCTATCGCACTGCCGACGGACTTCTCCGCACGTATCGCACGTAACACCCAGATCTACATCCAGGAGGAGACCAAGATCTGCAAGGAGATCGACCCGTGGGGCGGTTCCTACTACGTAGAGTCGCTCACCCAGGAACTCATGGAGAAAGCGTGGGCACATATCCAGGAGATTGAGAAACTCGGCGGTATGGCAGCAGCTATCGAGACCGGTATTCCTAAGATGCGTATCGAGGAAGCAGCTGCGCGTACACAGGCGCGTATCGACTCCGGTCGCCAGAAGATTATCGGTATCAACGAGTATCGTCTGGAGCACGAAGACCCGATCGACATCCTTGAGATTGACAACACCGCCGTGCGTGAACAGCAGGTAGCACGCCTCGCTGAACTCCGTGCTAACCGTGACGAGAAAGCCGTACAGGCTGCTCTCGCTGAGATCACCGAGTCCGTCCAGAAATGGGCTGACGGAGGCAAGGGCGAGAACCTCCTCGCGCTGGCTGTCAAGGCCGCAGGGCTCCGCGCTTCACTCGGAGAAATCTCCGACGCGTGCGAGAAAGTCGTTGGACGTTATAAAGCAACTATCAGAACTATTTCAGGCGTGTACGCTTCAGGAACCAAGGGAGACGAGTACTTCGAGAAGGCTCAGGCTCTCACCGCTGCCTTCGCTAAGAAAGAAGGCCGTCAACCGCGTATCATGATCGCTAAGATGGGCCAGGATGGTCACGATCGTGGTGCCAAAGTAGTAGCAACCGGTTATGCCGACTGCGGCTTCGATGTCGATATGGGTCCGCTCTTCCAGACCCCGGCAGAGGCAGCCAAGCAGGCGGTGGAGAACGATGTCCATGTACTGGGTGTCTCCTCGCTTGCAGCAGGTCACAAGACCCTCATCCCGCAGGTGATTGAGGAGCTCAAGAAACTCGGCCGTCCGGATATCATGGTTACTGCCGGCGGTGTCATCCCCGCGCAGGACTATGACTTCCTGTACAAAGCCGGTGTTGCCGCCATCTTCGGTCCCGGCACATCCGTTGCCTATTCCGCCTATACGGTTATGCAACTGTTGATGCAAGAATAATGAAGTGTTAGCAAGGGTGCGAAAACCTCGCACCCTTGCAACTATTTCGCATTGCCTTGAACCAGTATTTTTTGCATTAAAATTGCAAATTCTGTGCAATTTATTTGCTCAAATGAATTATTTTTTGTAATTTTGCGAACAAAATATGGGACTATGCCTCCACGCAGTAGTGAAATAGCGTTTTTCTTGTCGTTCTGCATTGAGCAATACAAACAGGCGCACAATCTAACGGGTGAACAAGCAATGCAAGTGCTTGACCAATATGGTGTGCTCGACTATTTGGAAGACAATTACGGCGTTATACACACGCAAGGTGCTCGGTGGATAATAGCAGATATGGACGAGTTTATTGAAAATAGGAAGAATGAGAGTTTATCACGGTAGTTTAGAGCGCGTATCCACTCCGGAAATAAGAGAAACCAAACGCGGACTTGATTACGGAAGTGGATTTTACACAACGACTTCAGCTAAACAAGCGAAAGACTGGGTTTGCAAGAGAATAGATGATTTCCGTGCTCCAAAAGGCTATGTTAATGAATACGAGTTGGATTTAGAGGCTCTCAAACAATTCAACTGCATATTCTTCAACTCGCCCTCTGAAGAGTGGCTCGATTTTGTAATGAGCAATCGTTTAGACCGCAATTTTACGCATAGCTACGATGTCGTCTATGGGCCTGTAGCGAATGATCGTGTTTATACATGCTTCGCGTTATATGAAGGTGGCGTGCTGAGCAAGCCTAACCTCATTGCTGAATTGAAAACATATAAACTGGTAGATCAATATCTGTTCCATACGACGCAGGCTCTCAAAGCATTAACATTTGTCAAAGCAAAAGAAATACTATGGGCGAAATAACTCAAAAAAATCTGTATCTGTTATTACCTTCCAAAGTGAGTTGGTTGGCAGATATGTTGTGCGCGGATGAACATATCAGCACGATAGAGGCTATCCGTCGCATCTATTCTTCTGCGATGTACAAAGAGCTGGAGCAAGAGAGTACCAAACGCTGGCACGAAGGCCCTGTGTCCTTGTATCAGACGATATAATATATGGCTACTTATGCATTTTATACGTACGAGTATTTAAAGAAAGAACTATATATTTGCGGAGACAAATTATGATTGCAGGTTGCCTTATTTTTTCTCTCTGAATACCACCGTTTCGTTCAGTGCGAAATTCAGTATTCCTGAGAAACACAATGCCAAGATATTACAGATCAGCACATCCCATCCGCCGGAAAAACGCTCTATAAGCAAGAGCACGCCCATCTTGAGCAGAAACGAACCGGTACAGGAGAGGTTATAACCCGCATAATGACGCAGAAACGAACGGAAGGTATGCGCCGAAATCCGATCTTTCCAAACGGAGAAATAGGCGATAGAGAAATTCACCAACACCGCGCACTCAAAGGATATGAACGGCGAAAGGAGGTACTCGCCCCAGTAGTGGCCTTTGAGCAGATAGTGCGAACAAAGCCACAGAACGAGCATATCCGCCGCCGTTCCTGCCAGCGTTGAAACTGCAAATTTCAGATACCTGATTATTATTTCCCGGAGCTTACTTCGGCTCATCTTTCGGGTGCTTGATTAGCGGGTCTTTCTTAGCGAACCAGTGCAGATCCTTAAAGAAACTGACGAAATAAAAGATCACCAGGATGCACAGGATACCCATGCCGATAATATCCAGCGAGCCGTAATGAATGGTCTCTCCAAAATAGTTGAACGAGCCATGATAAGCAGTGAGCGCGGGGATATACATCAACAGGATATTGGCAATAATGATGATGAGCCGGAACTCCGTAGGTCCCATATAGCCGTAGGTCAGTTTGAACTCGGATTTGAGGTGTGCATTGATGCTGACATAGACCGTGAGCGCCAGATAAGTGACATAGCAGAGCAGTGCTACGCTGAGGTTCATCAGAGGCGAGAGACCTGCTCCGATGAACATAAACGCCTCGGTGACGGTGTCGATGTTATGGTCGAGATAATAGCCGTAGAGAGGCCGCTGGGTGTTGCGCACACGGGCGATAGTGCCGTCCAGCGAATCGCCAAACCAGTTGATTACCAATCCCAAACATGACAGCCAGAGCCAATAGATGCTATAATGGGTCAGAAAAAAACCGAGTCCGCCAAGGAACGAGCCGAAGAGACCGAACCAGGTCAGCATATCACTGGTGACCCATTGAGGCATGCGAGACGCCATCCAAACTAATGCTTTTTTCTCTGCTCCGTTGAGGAGCGAGGTCTGAATACGTGTTGATTGTTTAAGTTCCATTATTTTATTTCCTCCAATTCTTATATATCGAAAAAATTTGCTTTTCAGCCTGCAAAGTTACTGCTTTTTTCTGAAATATGCAAGAAAATCCTTTTTTTTTGTTCCAAGTCTTGTATTTTCGTATGTTAAAAATAAAAAACAGCGGTCCACACTGCCGTGAGCCGCTGAGAAACAAAGAACAAATCAATCAAAGTGCATCATCACAATAGAGGCACCTGTTCCGCACGAAGGTGTTATAGTAATGGCTGACTGTCTGGCGATTAACCTTCAGGATTTCTGCCGCTTTCCGGAAAGACATTCCCGTTAGGAGAAGTTGCCGCAAAAGACTGTCCTTCTCATAAAGCTTGTAGTACCGCTGTTGATTTCTTCCGCCTGTAGGACGACCTAAGACCACCCCCTCTGAACGCTTGCGTGCCAATGCTTCACGTGTTCTCATGCTGATGAGGTCGCGCTCAATCTCAGCCGAGAGCCCGAAAGCGAATGCCAAGACTTTGCTTTGAATGTCATCGCCCAGGCGGTAGTTGTCCTTGATAGTCCAGACCCTGCAGTTTTTCGTCATACAGATATTAAGTATCTCCATCACCATAAAAAGACTGCGTCCGAGGCGCGAAATCTCCGTGCAAATGATGATGTCATCCTTTTTGACCCGATGGAGCAGAATTCCTAACTGCCGGCGGTTATAAGCCTTGGTACCTGAGATGGTTTCTTCGATCCACCCGTTGATCTTCAGATCTTCCTTCTTGCAGAACTTTCTGATCTCAAAACGCTGGTTCTCGACTGTCTGCTTGTCGGAACTTACGCGTATGTATCCGTATACCATTTTTTTGCACAAAGTTAGCAAAAAAAATCGAAATGAAGAAATGAAACGTCAAAAAAAAATGCGTCCTGATAAGAAGAGGACGCATTATGGTAAACATACCAAGTGCTGATTTCTAACGAACCCGCTGACCTTGGATAGTAATCATTTTGTCACCGACCAGAATATAAATTCTGCCATTCACGAGCACTTTCTTCGCCGGCTGCTCCACCCCAACCTTCTCTACCTCCGAAGGCTCATAGCAAGCCGTTATATAGCGGTCATACGAGATACCCGCACCCGATGCCGAGATCGTAACAGACTCGAAACCGATTCCCTTCTTGGAAGCGCCATTAGTACAGATAAAGACCAGAGGGGAAGTGCCGGTAAGGGTTGATGTATTGGTCCACTTATAGGTGCTCATCGCAGAGCCTTCAGTAGCCGTGAGAGAAGCGATCTGATTGCCGCCTGCCCTGACAGCCAACTGGTTATACTGCGTTCCTCCGTAAGTACGCATACGCACCTCTATAGTGCTCAAGCCGGAGAGATCCACCGCCGGAGAAGTGAGTTGCTTGCCTTCATCCAAGAGCCAATAAGAGTTGGTCTTGCTCGCCGTATTCGACCAGCCATCCGAATGAGAAGCATCATAGACATACTCGGCAGGAGCTCCGTGGGAAGTCACTTGTTCTTGCGCAAAGACAGCATAATACGTGACATCAGCTGTGACTATAGGGAAATCCCGTACCTGCTCATACAACACTGCCGGTGCTTCATCCGCCGTGCCGTCAATAGGTGCATTGGTCCATCCCACGAAATGCTTGCTCTCGGTAGAGCACGAAACAGGCGTTTGGGGCAGGATCTGGATAGGCACTTGTTCGCCAATCGAATCGACATAAAGTACTTCGCCGTTGACCGACCAGGTAACGCCATACATAGCGGCAGGGATAGGCGGCACGTACGTACGCGCGCCATCGCTGACGCCTGGAACGAAGTCCGGATCGGTAGAAGGCATCAAGAGATCCAGATCCACCGCTTCACCGGCATGCTCGCCCCAGATATATTCCGCCAGATAGGGGTAGTCGATGAAGGGATTGCGGTTACCCTGGGTCTGCTGGATACCGTTGTTGCGGTCGATTTCCTTCTGCGAAACGGGATCCTCGCGGTGCCATTTCATCAGGAGTACTACGGCTTTCTTCGTCAAGCCATAATAGCCGGAAGCGGTATATGTGCCGGAGAAGAAATTATTGCTGGTGGTGAGGTTCGACTGCTGCCATTTGACGATCGTACCTAATATACCGCGCGCCCAGTCCCCCTTGTATTGGTTTTTGGGTTCAAACACATTTCCTGAGCCTTTCACCGACTCATTGGCAGCGGTAGCGATAGTCTTTTTATCGGTAGCCCAAGAACCCGCCGAACCGTATTTGTTGCCGTTCCAGTTCGTACCTCCGTTCACTACGCCATATTCGTAGTTCGAGCGCACGCCGTTGATCTTGCCATCCGTCGGCAGGACATGGAAGATGTCATTTCCAATACCTCCGGTACCTCCACCCCACCAGGACTGCGGGATCGAATGTTCGCGGTTGTAACAGTCGCACACGCCGCTGTAACTACCGCATTTTTCTCCGCTGGAGAAGCCACATTCGCCGTACATATCCCATATCTTACCGGCTTTACCGACCGAGTCGGACGGATAGACATCCGTCTTGAGATAGGCATTATACAAACCATTGTAGCCGATAGAGGAATAGCCTTTATTGGTAACAGAACTAACAGCCGACCAGAGGTTGCTGCCGGACTTGCCATCTACTGCAGAATAATACGAAGGGATATCAGCCGGAGCTGTAACAGTAGCTCCCATAACCATTGGCGCTATAAGAACAAGCGCAAGGAATAAATATATATGTTTTCTCATGATTTCCGGTTTTGTCGGGTAGGCGAGATTCGAACTCACGACCTCCTGCTCCCAAAGCAGGCATTCTAACCGGGCTGAACTACTACCCGCTGCGATTTCGCTGCGGGTAGTATATCGTTCGAGCAGAGCGAGATAAGAACTACCCCATCGCAAAATCGGGTGCAAAGGTACTGCTTTTTTCTGACATACGCAAATTTTCGGGCATTTTTTTTGCCCAAAAGCGCATTTTTAGCCTCTTCATTCCCTACTCTACGGCTTAAAAGCCGAAACTAAGGCCGCAGGTGACCATAAAATTCTTGCCTTGCATAAATGCCGGACAGTACTTGTTTTGATAGTACGACACCAGCGCATCACCTTCCAGATTCAGGCTTGTGCCATCTGCCGCCCATCCACGGTCTTCACCTTCTGTACGCGTGCTCGCAGGCGCATAAGCACGTGCATTATTATAGGTAAAGTCCACGTGTGCGTAGCAGTTCTGGAAAATCTCGTAGATAGCCTTAAACCGCACCTCATCATTGCGCCAGATCTTCTCGTCAAAAGGTTTTTGGGCAATAATCGGGTGTTCCACCCTCGTGCCGGCTATATAACGGCGGATGTAGTCATAGGAGTTATACTTGGTGTTGTTGAGATACTCGAGCGAGAGCCTCAGTCCACGCACCGGACGATAGCTCAATCCGACATAGACCGACTGGGAATTATCGCCCATATAATGTCCCATCAGATAGCTATTAGACCTATAGTCGGTCACCGCCACCGAGTGGGTATAGCAAGCAATATAAGAGCGCATAAACTCGCCTTTGAGACTCAGACCACGCACCGGCCATCCGCTCCAGTTGAATCCCACAAGATAGGAGACAGGGTTATTCTCTTTGTTTGATGGTTTGAGACGCGCCAACTTGAACTCATCCAAGAAGAACGAGCCATACAGACGCAGATGGTCTGTGGGACGAACAGTGACAGAAGCAAACGCTTGCGAGTTCTGGTTCTCGGAACCGATACCCTTGGTCAGCAGGTGGTCAAGCGACTTATAGAACGCCACCGGAATAAAATACGCCGCTTGCACATTGCGTTCGCCGTAAATAATCGAGTTACCGAGCGAGAACTGCACATACTTGCAGGGCATAATGGTCAGCATATTCGCTGCCATAAACTTATTCGCAGGACGGTAATGGCGCTTCTCCACCCCTTCGTCATAACGCTCCACGTAATAGGAGTTGGAGTCCAGCACATTACTCACCAGCCAGGCATGAAAATAATCGAACTGGAGCCACTTGCAGGGTGTCAGTTGGAGAGTGACCATCGGCACGGCCGGGTTATGTCCGGAAAGGATATTGGAGCAGTGCTGTGCATCACCCCATTGGATGCGGTCACGCTGCACACCGATTGATCCCCACCATGTATAGAGGCTCAGACCTCCACGCGAATCCGAGAAATCGCCGCCATAGTTCGCCTCTTTGTATTGCACGCCGGGGAAATCATTGAGATAAGACGGCTTGGTGATACGCGAACCATCCACACCTTGCCCGCTCCAGGAATTATCACGGAGAGATCCCCAGATCGAGAGGTGGTGAGCGATGTCCATCTGTATCTCCGCCCCGTACCAGCGTTTGGTGAGCAGTCCTTTTGAGGTATTGGCATAGAGATCCATACCCAATATCGGGCGCACGCGCATCTTGAAAAGGTTATTCTTGGTCTTGAGATGCAAGGACGGATCCACCAGCGAGAGATTGAAATCGCACTTGTATTTAGCCGCCTTGACGGAGTCGGTCTTCGGGTTATTGGAGCGCCACTGGCACACGTTCTCGTGTCCGTAGAGTTTGTAGTCAGGCAGAGTGTCCAACTCCAGCGCATAGTCCTGCAGATAGAAATCCAAGTCCTCTTTCTGCCGTCTCGTCAGGAGGCTGTCACGCAACTGTGCCTCATGCAATTTAGAAGCGATATACTTGCGCGTATAAGGTTTGATGGCGGCATTCGTCTCGATGATGCCGTCAGTAGTCAGTTCTTCGATGAAGTCGTAGATCTCGGTGTATTCCAACAAAACAGGGATATTCTGCCCTTTTGCTGGCAGCAGCCACAGGCAGCAGAATGCCACCCACACTATGAGTCGCTTATTTGCCATAACGAGCATTCAGACCGCGTACCACTTCGTCGGTGATGTCATATGCCGGAGTTACAGAATAGAGGATATTGTCCTTAATCTCACCCAAGTTGCTCAAAATCAACTCATAGCGTCCATCGGCATTATATACTTTCAGGAACTCGTTAACCCGCTTGTTGAGCAATTTCGATTGCTTCTGCAACTCCGCCTCGTTCTCCTGCGCCAACTTCGACTCCATGGTAGCCAACTCCTGCTGTGCTTTCTGCAGCTTCTTCTCCAACTCGGCACGCTGACGGTTAAACTCCTCCTCCGACTCAATCTGACCGGACTGCGCACGCTTGATCAGATCCTGCTCCTGTGCCTGCAGCGATGCAGCAAGACTGTTATACTTGTCCACCAACTGCTTGCGCGACTTATCCGCCATCGAGTTGAGACGGGCATTGGCATCAATCACAAACTTATACTCGCGGTTCAGTTTATCCATATTGACATAGGCAATCGGCAGTTTGGGTTTGCGCATCTTCTCCGGTGCCACTTCTTCCTCCTCTTCTTCGAGGGAGGTGTCGTTGAGCAAGGCTTCCTCTCCGGCAGCCAGAGCAGCCGTGTCCATCGGCACATACTCGAACTCATAGTCTTCGTTTGAAGCGACGGTATTGCTATCCAACTTGGTGAAAAGGATCACTACCAAAACGGTCAATGTAATTACACACACGCCCAATACGGCGTTGATGATAGTCTGAATCTTGTTCATTATTGTATGATTTTAATATTTTCAATCAATATGCAACTTCTCTTGCTTCCTCGCTTCCCGGTCTTGCGAGGTGGCACAATGGATGCCATCTTGCTTCATCCGCTCGTTCTCGGCTATATGCTGAGACCGGAACCGATGGTCTTTGCGGAAGATCACCCCGACACTGAGTAACGCCATCGCCACCCCTACAAATACTATTGCAATCAGAATTTCCATTTGGGGTGCAAATTTACGACAAAAATCGCATATATGCAAATAAAAAATGCTTTTTTGCAAAAAAAACAAAATTGTACATGAAATATTTGCATACGTGAGATTTTTTTATTATCTTTGCACCCTGATTTGTGGCGGACAGAGAATATCCTCTCGCATACAGATCACAGAATAACCGGGAAACACATTGTAAATCATAAATAATTTTTTAACACAAATGGAAAACAAAAAACGAGTTTACACCTTTGGTAACGGAAAAGCCGAGGGTAATGCCCAAATGCGTGAACTGCTGGGCGGTAAAGGTGCTAACTGCGCTGAAATGAACTTGGTAGGAGTGCCCGTTCCTCCGGGATTCACGATCACCACCGAAGTCTGCAACGAGTACTATCAGGTAGGTCAGGACAAGATCGTAGAAGAACTGACCGCAGAGGTAGAAGCTGCCGTGAAACACGTTGAGGAGTTGATGAACTGCAAGTTCGGCGATCCCAAGAATCCTCTCCTTGTTTCTGTTCGTTCGGGTGCGCGCGCATCCATGCCGGGTATGATGGATACCATCCTCAACCTCGGTCTGAACGACGTAGTGGCAGAGGGTATGGTGGCTAAGACACAGAACCCGCATTTCGTATATGACTCTTATCGCCGTTTCGTACAGATGTACGGTGACGTTGTGCTCGGTATGAAGCCGGTGAACAAAACCGACATCGATCCTTTCGAGGCTATCATCGAGGAGGTCAAAGAGATCCGTGGCGTGAAGCTGGACAAAGACCTCAACGTAGATGAGTTGAAGCTCCTCGTAGCGCGTTTCAAGACCGCTATCAAAGAGCAGACCGGCAAGGATTTCCCGGACGATCCTATCGAGCAGCTCTGGGGTGCTATCTGCGCCGTATTCCGCAGCTGGATGAACGAGCGTGCTATCCTTTACCGTAAGATGGAAGGAATTCCTGACGAGTGGGGAACCGCTGTTTCCGTAATGGCTATGGTATTCGGTAACATGGGCGAGACCTCCGCTACCGGTGTTTGCTTCAGCCGTGACGCTGCAACGGGTGAGAACCTCTTCAACGGTGAGTACCTTGTAAACGCACAGGGCGAGGACGTGGTAGCAGGTATCCGTACTCCGCAACAGATCACGCTGGAAGGCAGCCGCCGTTGGGCAGCGCTCCAGGGTATCAGCGAGGAAGAGCGTGCAAGCAAATATCCGTCTATGGAAGAGGCTATGCCGGAGCTCTATAAAGAACTCAACACCATCCAGCAGAAGCTGGAGGATCACTACCGCGATATGCAGGATATGGAGTTCACCGTACAGGAAGGCAAACTCTGGTTCCTCCAGACCCGTAACGGCAAGCGTACCGGTACTGCTATGGTGAAGATCGC
>ODAJ012036787.1_pt1 | contig 11005 bp, 12 predicted proteins | sample 1539241 | NCBI WGS metagenome assembly ODAJ01 (sample SAMN02144231, study PRJEB22623) | gut metagenome | biome: sheep rumen | host: Ovis aries | place: New Zealand
GGTCCTATCAGCTTGGCTACCACGTAAGCCGCCACCACCAATGTTAAAGCCGTCAGCAAGACGGTAATCAACAAAGTAAAGTTCATAAAAATGTTTAATAATATTGTATTGAATTCAATTTGTCTGCAAAGGTACTATTTTATTTTCAATTATAAAACTAAAAAGGCAAAAAAAAACATAAGTCATAAAAAACATGCCTCATGCCTAAGTCGAGATACGTTGATGTAACGTCAGTAGTATCTCAGGGTTAAATCGGGGTAAGAAGCAGGCTTTAAAACATGCTAATGAGGTTATTTGAATGGGGTGAGGAGGCGGCATATTATCCCAAAACAGAAAAAAAAGAAAAAAATAATGGTCCGAATGGAATGGAAATAAAAAAAATTGCTTATCTTTGCACCGATATAACTACAAAATTACTACAAACAATTCTTATTCGAGCGCTATGAAACAATTACCAAGCCAAATCATAACAAGAGGCCTGCTTATTGTCGTATGCTGGCTGTGGGGAATGGGGGCAAGCCACTCCTACGCCCAAAATCTCACAGTTGAGAGCATTACGGAGCATGCAAACGACGTGATAGGACGCGCCGACACACGCCTGGATCTGAACGACGAACCCTGCGCCCTGCTGAAGTTCTCGATGCCAGCCCCCATCACCAAAGTGGCAGGCAACTACATCGGCGAACCCGTCAGAAAGAACAACGAACAGTGGGTGTATATCACCAACGGTGCCAACCGCATCGACATCACCGCAGAAGGCTACCTGCCACTGAGCATCAACTTCCCACAATACGGCATCCGCCGCGTCAAGGGTGGCATCGTCTACCGCATCAAGCTGAAGGAAGAAGTTGAGGGAGAGGATTGGACTGCAGAGGAACTGTTTGGCATGGGCGTGGCTAATTACAGGCAAGAGCAATTCCAGCAAGCGTTCGACTGGCTGCAAAAAGCAGCCCACAAAGGGTCGGCTGAAGCCATTCTACTCATTGGCGACATGTATGCCAATGGAGACGGCATAGAGAAAAGCGAAGAAAAAGCATTCTGCTGCTTCAAGCAGGCCGCAGAGACAGGTAACGTGAAAACTGGTGATTTAGAAGCTCAATTTGTAGTTGCAAGTGCCTATTTGGAGGGCAAGGGTGTGAAAGCCGACACCGCCCAGGCCATCTACTGGATTAAGAAAGGCATGGAAGGCAACAATTCCTGGGCTTACAGAAAGATGGCCCTGATGTATGAGGAGGGCACTGGCATGGAGAAAGACCCACGAAAAGCATTCGAGCTGATGAGCAAGTCGGCAGAACTTGGCAGTGCTACAGGCATTTTTTATCTCGGAAAATATTATGAGTTAGGCTTTGGAACGGAAGCAGACCATCAAGCCGCGTTGAGATATTTCAGAAAGGCAAAAGCAGGAGGGCTGGAGGCCGCTGGCAAGTTGCTGGATCGTCTGTCTGCTGTGGAGTTTAAGACGCACTACAGCTCGCCACGCGAGACCTTTCTCCAGATATGGAAAGAAGTTGAGGAAGAAACAATAAAATGATAAACAACTAAAAATATTACGACAATGAAAAAACTTATTTTAATGTTTACGTGCGCATTGTTCTGTGTGTGCAATGCCACAGCGCAAGAATTACAAGTACAAAGTTTGAAGCCGGATCCGACCGACGTGACGGCCAGCACGGAGCGCCGTGCCGACAGCGACGGCAAGGTCTGTGCCCTCATCAAATTGCAGACCACTGCGAAGATTGCTAACGTAAAGGGCAACACCGTGGGCGACGTGGTAGATCAGGGTTCAGAGAAATGGATTTACGTCAGACCCGGCACCAGCCAGCTTACCATCACTCCCGAAGACGGTAAACCCATCAGCGTGAACTTTGCCGACTATAACGTAAGCGGTACCAAAAGTCTGCTTACCTACAAAATGGTGATTTCCGGTCAGACTTCCGCCGGTGAATTGAAATACAACGAAGGTGAAACCTATTACCTGGAAAAAGACTACGCCAAGGCACTGAAATGCTTTGAGGAATCGGTCGAAGCAGGTTTCATACCTGCCTACAATGTGCTTGGAATATTCTACTCTAATGGACTGGGCGTGGAAAGAAACCTGGAAAAGGCTGTTTACTATTATCAGAAAGGAGCCGACGCTGGTGACCTTGAAGCCCAAATATCCATAGCCGGTATGTTGGCAAACGGACAGGGAGTTGCCCAAAACAAACCGCTGGCCATAAGCTATTATGAGAAAGCTGCCCAGCAGGGGAATGTCGAAGCACAAATATCGTTAGGAAGTATGCTGATAATGTCCGACGGGCCTGAGAGAGACCCGGAGAAAGGGCGTATCTGGCTGGAAAAGGCTGCCGAACAGAACGACCCCACCGCCCAATTCGCATTAGGTTCGCTTTATTTCATGGGGGGTGGCGGATTAGCTACTGACAAGGAGAAGGCCATCTCATGGTTTCAGAAAGCTGCCGACCAGGATTTCGTACAGGCTCTTCCTGCTATGGCAACTGTCTACATGATGTCTGGAAATGATAAAAAGGCATTTGAATGCTTTACGAAAGGAGCCATACTGGAAGACCCCACATCCATGGCTGCCGTAGGAACGGCTTACATTTACGGAACCAACGGATTACGGCGAGACTTCATCAAGGGATTCCAGCTATTGAAAAAAGCAGAGGAACTTGGGACTCCTGCCAATAGCGTGCTGGCCCAATGTTATGAGAACGGGTGGGGAACGCCCAAGGACAAGAAACTGGCACGCAAATATCAGAAGCTGGCTGACGAAGAGGCGAAAGGAAGACAGCAGAAGACACGCAACGTGTTAAACAAAGTACGCTGAACGGTATGAAAAGCTTCAGACTTATTACGCTTACGTTGGTTTGTCTCACCGTCTTAGCCGGTGAGTCAAAGAATTTCAAGGAGTTTACTACCCCGCAGGAAAAGCCTTTGAACATCCAGTACGTGGACAGATTAGGACTTGCCCAAGCTGCCTTAGACTTCTTAGATATCGACAAGATGTGGCGCACGGCCAACATTCCTCCCCAAAACGGTGCTTGCCGAACTGTCATGACGACATGGTGGTCTGGGCAAATACACTACGTGAAAGACCCTGCTACCGGAAAAATGTACGATAACTCAGGACGCGCCCAGCCTCAGCTTTCGCCCGATGGTCTGATCATGGCTTCTTTCAACAGCCATGTTGAATTCACCGATATAGGAACTGGCACCAGAAACTATGTCTATTTTACTATGGAGGATGCCTCAGGCAAAGGCTGTGAGAACATGCGTGCCCTTTCGTGGGGCCGCAACAGCGAGACACTCTATCTCTATGGCACAAACGGAACCTTCAAGGCAACAAAAAATACGAATGGCGTATGGAAGGAAAAAAAGCTTGAGGGTGTCAACGGTTACGTGCAGGAGTCGGCAGATGGAAAGATGCTCTATTGGGAAGACTGGGACTGCACGGTATGGCGTTACGATGTGGGAACGCAAAAGTCGGAAGTCCTGGCCAGGAATGCCGTCGAAATCAACCTGCATGGTGATTATCTCTACTTCCACCGCAATTCCGAGGTCGGCATCAGCGAGATATGGCGCATCAACGTACTCAACGGCCAAGAGCAGAAGTTGCTCAGTTCCTCAGAGCACGGTTTCTCCAGTCCACAGGTATCGAAAGACGGCAAATACATTGCCGTAATGGGCAACACGCTGTCGCCTTACACCAAAAAACAGAATCTTGATATTTTCATTGCCCGCACAGACGGCACGGGTCTTCGCCAACTGACTGACCATCCTGCCAACGATGAATTTCCTATTTGGTCAATCAACGGCAACAAAATCTATTTCCTATCACAACGGCGCATTGACGGTTCGAAATATAATGAGTACTCGGGAGGCTGGCTTTACTGCATGGACATCAAGCAGGTGCTCGAAGAAATGAAATAACGCTACAGAAACATGGCAAAGATATATTTCAACTCCAGGGACGAGCTGATAGCGGTGGACTTCGAGCGGGTGGCCGTCATTCAGGCTAACGGCAACTACACCCGCATCATCTATATCAATAAGCATGAGGTGACACTGAGCATGGGAATCAGCAAGGTAAGCGAAACGCTCCAAAAGCACGAACTGCCAACAGCCCTTTTCATACGCATCGGGCGTTCATGCATCATCAATCATGCCTTCATGGAGCGCATCGATATAGCCCGACAGTTGTTAGTTCTCACCGATGGTGATGGTCACGAAATCAGACTCAACGCATCAAAGCAAGTACTGAAATCCTATAAGGCCAGTGTGACTAATGTTAAGAGCCAACCAATCAATAAAAACACACAGATATGAAGAATTACCTATTAGGAAAAGAGAGTGAGCAGCCTTTTGAGATTACCCAGAAAGGTGTAAGTCGCGAACATGCCCGACTAACTATTGACGACAACGGCCTATGGACGCTGACCGATTTAGACTCCAGCAACGGTACCTACATCCGCAATAAGGATGGCGACTGGGAACGCATCAAAAAGAAAATCATCACCCCCACCACCTATATCTGTCTGGGGCCTGACAATGCCAACGGATGCAAGTTTTATGCACAGCATGTAGAGCAGTCTGACGACTACAGCAAGGACTTTGACTTCATGGAAGATATGGCAAATGACATTGAGTCCAAATTAGACAATGCCGACCAAAAGGCTAAGAACATCCGCAAACTGATTGCCCTGGTTTCGGGCATAGCACTTCTGGGGTCTTTTGTTGTTCCAGGTGATGGTCTGCGCATGCTTTTGCTCCGGGTAGGTTCGCTGGTTTCCATGATCAGCACGCTATTCTTCGACCCGAACAAAGACAAGAAACAATTGAAGACACTGCGCGACAAGCTCTTCGGTTGTCCCAACCCAGCCTGCAGTCACACACTGTCTACCAAGGAAGTGCTCAATCGCCGTTGTTCTAAATGCAAAGTTCAAGGATAAATAACTAAAATGAAATCTATGAAAAAAATCATGACTATCTTAGTGCTGCTGATTAGCATCAGTAGCCTGACTGTGGCCCAGACCACATATGCCCTTGTTGCCGGTGTCTCTGCCTATCAAAACTCAGAAAACAACTTAGGCAACACGACTAAGGACGCAAAAGAACTTAAAAAAGTGCTTGACCAGTTGGGGGTCAAATCGGCCCTGCTCACCAGCAAATACGCCAATTACGCGAATATTGCTGACAAACTGGAAAAAATAGTCAAAACGGCCAAAGCCGACGATAAGATTATGTTCTTCTTTTCTGGGCACGGAGCCCCTGGCAATTTCTGCACCTACGACCAGTTTTTTCCCTACACCAAACTCGTAAGCATTCTGTCCCAGGCAAAATCCCGTGAGATTTACTGTTTTGTTGATGCCTGTCATTCTGGCAGTGTCCACGAAACCACAACCGGCAACTACGACTGGGCCAAAAACCGGAATATCATTTTTTGCATGGGCTGCAAACCCGACGAGTTTTCCTATGAGAGCGGCTGGATAGGCAACGGATTCTTCTCCAAGGCTTTGCTTAAGGGTATCCGTGGAAAAGCAGCACGCGACGGCAAGATTACCCTTCGCCAACTCTTTGACTATATATATAAAGATGTAACTGCCCATACCCGCCAGTATCAGCAGCCACAGCACCCCATGCTCATCGGTCCCAGCACCATGCACCAGAACGTACTCTTCACCAGATAAAAAAAGTTCGGCCTGTCAGCAAAAGCCCCACCCTTCGTCAGCCAACCGCACACATTCATCCAACTTACGCCGGAAAATTTGGAACGAGAGGGGAAAATCACTACCTTTGCAACCGACAACAACAACTTTAAAACAACAGAGCATTATGGAAACAAAGAAGACTTTCTCAAACGGACCGCAGAAGAAGGGCGGCAAGGACAGCACACGTATCATCCTGACAGCAGCAGGTGCCACCACCGTGGCCGCCGCAGGAGCAGCAGTCTACATGAACACCGGCGACGAACAGCCTGAAGAACCCATCGCCGAACAAGAAGTCACCACTGATGAGGAAACCACCGAGGGCAGCCAGCCCGGTAGCAACACTCAGCAGAACACCCCCCAGACGGCACAGGCGACGCATGACGACGAGATACAGCCCGTCAACAGCAACGGCGAGACTCAGACCGAGGAGATACAGCCCGTCGGCGACAACACCAACAACCAGAGCAACCAGAACACGCAGGAGGTGGCAGAACAGCATACCGACATTGATGACATCGATCCCGACATTATCGCACAAGAAATTACTGCTGTTGAGGTTGACCCTAACGATGTAGACGTCGCTGACATCATCGAGGTTGATGCCGTTGACACGCTTTATGGCAATGACGGCAGCGAAATGCCCGTAGCCGCAGTACACACTCAGGATGGCGGACAGTTCCTGATGGTGGACGTTGACAACGACATGACATTTGATGTAATCACAGATCTGGAGGGCAATCCCATCGTCCAAGTGGATAGCAACCTAACCTACAGTGATGTCGAGGACATGATGGATGATACTGGAGGCGAATTGGCCTATAATGCCGAACGCGACGAACAGGAACTGGCCAATGGCGAAGACCCCGACGAGGGCATTTTGGACACACTCTTAAACATCTTCGATGATGAGGAAGGCGAAGAGAACCTTCTTGCTGATAACAGGCCGGACCAAGAAGAAGACGAACAAGAAGAGGGTTCAGAAGACGATGGCACTAATGACGATGACGATTTGGCTCTCAGTGATGAACAGGACGATGACGACAATACGATAGAAGATGACATTGCTTAAACTTAAAACGTTTATTAAATGATGACTAACGAAACTATAAGCGTAAAATGTCCGCAATGCGGTAGCGAACTGAAAGTGAAGAAACCTTCCAAGCCGGGAACCTACCAGATAGCTTGTAAAGACTGTGGACACACCATCAATCTTCAACTACGGGCAAGACCCATCACTATGGAAGAGAAGCCCGCTGCCCCCGTTTCGGAGAAGAAAAGACAGCAAGTTCCTATTTTAGGCAAGGCTGAACTGGTGGAGGGCAAAGGCATCTACCGCATCGCGACACCTGCCAACATCAACCAGCCCTATGCTTACCTTTGCCCACAGTGCGGCAAGCCCGTACTGCTGCAGGCTACCAAGCCGGGCGTGAAAGCCGTAAGCTGCAAGTTGTGTGGCACTAAGACTTACCTCAAAGTGGTCGACCCAGCAATAGTGGCTGCCAAGAAAGCCGCCGCTGAGAAGGCTGCTGCAGAAAAAGCCGAAAAGCCCAAGAAGCCAGCCAAGGCGAAGGAGACAAAGAAGAAAGAAGAAGTTCCGGCCAAAACAGTGAAAGTACGCAACAAGGCTAATCGCAGCACAGGCATGCTCACCTGGGGCAACATCTTCCACAGGAAAAAACTGGTTCTCCAGGAAGGCATCTACACCATCGGCCGCAAGGACAACACATATCCCTCTGACATAGAGTTTGACGACAAAGAGATGAGCCGTCGCTCTGTCGAGTTGGAAGTAGAAGAGAAGAATAATAGCTTCTACTATAAACTGACCGTCAAGAAAGCCACGAATCCTGTTTTGCACAACAACCAGGAACTGGCCGAACAAGAGAGTGTCTATCTCAACTTCGGCGATGCCTTCCAGCTGGGTCGAACTGTCATTCACTTCAAAAAAGCAGAATAACCTCAAATGGTCATATCCCTTTATCAGCCACACTCCTTCTGGCAAGTTGGACGCCGCCCGAATCAGGAGGACAGCCGTTATCCTGATGCCGACAACCCAACAGTCCACCAGTTCTTCTATGTCGTATGCGACGGCGTTGGAGGTAGCGATGGTGGCGAACTGGCCAGCCAAAGCGTTTGCCAAAGTCTGGCCCAGGCTTTGGAGGACACAGACTGGAGCAAGCCATTCAGTGTCGAAGATTTCCGCGAGGCACTGTCAGAAGCTTACGACAAGCTGGACCAGACGGCCCAAGAGGCAGATAATTACGATATGGCTACCACACTGACTTTTGTCTGCTTCCATGATGGAGGCTGTTTGGCTGCCCATATTGGCGACAGTCGCATTTACCAGATTCGCCCTGGCGTGGGCATCATCTATCGCAGCAATGACCACTCTCAAGTCAACAGTCTCGTACATGCAGGCGTACTTTCTCCCGATGATGCCGAGTCAAGTTCCGACCACTCTGTCATCAGCCGCTATATGGAGCCAGCCAACGAGGTCCAACCACGTTGTATGGCTACCATACTCCAGACCACCGACATTCAGGCCGACGATTATTTCGTTTTGTGTACTGATGGGGTGTTGGAGCGAACTGACGATGACACATTAGAGAGCATCGTCTCCAGTAAGCAAAGCGACTTGGAAAAATGCCGTCTGCTGGCTAAGCGCTCCAAACAGAGCAACGACAACAATACGGCCTATCTGATTCACGTTGCCCGAGTGGAGCATGACGATACTGATGTGCAGACTCCGGAACTGGCTGACACTCAGCCCGACTATGCAGAGCATACCACTGTCCGCACACGCTCGCCCTACTCCACCACAGAGGACATTGAACCTGAAAGGCCGAAGAAGTCATTGACCACCAGCGTCATACAATTCTTTAAGGATATATTCAATTAAAAGCAATAAAAACATTTAACTATGAAGCAAAATTTATTCATCGTCATGCTCGCAGCCGTTGTGCTGGCATGCCCCGCATCAATCATGGCGCAAAAGAAAGGCAAGAAGCCTGCCAAGACGCAAGTTGAGAAGAAGGATACGCTGACCATCCTCACCGAACAGGCCAATGCCGGTGATGCCAAGGCACAAAACGACCTGGGCCTATGGTACTATACGGGCAAAAACGTAGAGAAGAATTACGAGAAGGCCCTGAAGTACTTTGCAGCCGCCGCCAAGCAGAACAACGTGGAGGCCATTGGCAACATGGCTATGTGCTACCAACTGGGACGCGGTACCAAAGGCAACAAGGCCGACTCTGTGATGGCCGTCAACCTGTACAAAAAGTCCATCGGTGCCGGCAACACCAACCTCCTGAACCAGCATCAGGAACTGGCCGACAAAAAAAACAACGCTTTCAGCACCATGCTGCTGCTCGACTACTACACTGAGAAGCACGACAACGCGAACATGCAGAAGTATCTGAAGAAAGCATCTGCTTTAGGCAACACCGAGAGCCAGGTACGGTTGGCCATGCTCTATCTGAACAACAAGAACACGACCGAGGCTGCCAAGTTGTACAAGATTCTGGCCGACAAGGACAATATGACCGGAGTCTACTACTATGGCTATATGACCTTCAAGGGAATGGGCGTAACACAGGACAAGGCCAAGGGCATTCAGTATCTTACCCGTGCAGCCAACAAGAACATGACCGATGCCTATCGCATGCTGGGGCGCATTTACTACGAAGGCGACGGTGCTGACAAAGATGTAAAGACAGCTGTGGAATATCTGAAGAAGGCTGCTGCCGGCAAGCGCGGCGACTCACAATTGCTCCTGAGCCTGTGCTATCAGAAAGGCGAGGGCGTGAACCGCGACTTTGACCAGGCTGCCCAGTGGATGGCAGAGGCCTTTACCCACAAAATGGAGAAGGAAGCCCGTCAGCAACTGGCCGACGAGAAAGACGCCACGTTCCGCAACTATATAGACGGTTTGAAAGCCTATTGTGTCGATCAGGACTACGAGAAGGCCACCAGCCTCTTCAAGTCAGTCGAGAAAGCCGGAGTGTCCGACGGTGCTGTCATGATGGCCGTGGTTCAGGCCGACGGCAATAATCCCAAGGCCAATGCCAAGAAAGCCTTCAAGGCTTTGAGCAAAGTTGAGAACAGTTGTACGGCTGCCAAGTATCAGCTTGCCCTGATGTATCAAGACGGAACGGGTGTCGAGAAGGACGCGCAGAAGGCTGCCAGCCTGTTGCAGGCAGCAGCAGATGCCGGCAACGGCTATGCCCAGGAGAAGGTCGGCACCATGTTCTTCGAAGGTCACGGCGTGACACAAGACTACGTGAAGGCCGCCGAGTATTATCTGCTGGCTGAGGCACAATCAAAGCTAACCCCGGCTTCTGCCGCCAATCTGGCCAAATGCTATGAAATGGGTATCAGCAGCCTGCCCGACAAGGGCAAGAGCAAGGAGCGCATTGAGAAACTGAAGAAAGTGACCGCAACCAACCATGTGCTCGACATGCTGAAGAAACTTTAACGACTAACAAAACATACAATCATCATGAATGAAATCAAGAAAAAGAGCGCGCTCGCCGGAGTAGCTGGCGTTGCTGCCGGAGTAGCTGGCACCGTAGGTGCTACTGAGATTAATGAGTATTTAAACGCACCGGAGGAGCAGGAAGAGTCCCCCAGCAATGACGAGACTTCCGCTGATGAGGCCGACAAGCAGGAAGCTGAAAACCAACAGCACACAGCGCAGCACCAGCCTGCTGCCCCCCATCCCACTCCCGAAGATGCCGACGAAATCGTGCCTGTAGGTTCTGATACGGAGGAGGCAATCGTCATTGATGCCGACGAAGAAGACATTGCCGATGCCATCGATGTTGACCCCGACGAGGTGGCACAAATCCTCACCAACGAAGCAGAGGATGTTGACGACGCGCCCCTCCTGGCTCTCGCCGACGATGACAAGGTCGACGAGGAACAAGGGGAACAAGAGGAAGAAGAAGTTTTCGATGATGACGAAGAAGACCTCGCTGAGGACGACACCGACGAAGACGAAACCTTGGACGACGTAGAGGACTGTCTGGCATAGACTTCTGACTATGTCTCCTAAACCAGATCCGACTTTCTGCATGTACATGCCAGTTTAGGTTCTCAGAGAAGAATCACCCCCGACGGTATTTGTTTACCGTGGGGGTGATTCAATTGTTGGTCCCAAGGCATTTCAGCAAAACAGGAATGGTGTAAAGCTTTATTTGCATCGTCTATTTAATTTGTTCGGCGGCAATGCAACAGGCTGTGCGCTTTTGGCGGCTTTAGGCCGCCTTTTCACGCACAGCCCATTGCATTGCCGAGTT
>ODAJ012121915.1_pt1 | contig 10999 bp, 10 predicted proteins | sample 1539241 | NCBI WGS metagenome assembly ODAJ01 (sample SAMN02144231, study PRJEB22623) | gut metagenome | biome: sheep rumen | host: Ovis aries | place: New Zealand
CCGCCAATGCCGCATTCAATCTTTCGGATTCTAGCTCTAGTTCATTCGTCTTCTTTAATGAGTCGACTAGGAATTCTCCGAAACTCTTAACGGGCTGAGCAACTTGGTTCTCGCCCAAATGACTTCTTGCGCTCATGTGTACGGGTGTCATTTCCAACGGTGCTATTTCCATCGTGTCACCTTCCCTTTAGTCAATTTAGCTGATTAGCATTATAAACACTTCACAAGGCAATATCAAATTTTTTTATCTGCCGATTTCCAACGTCTTGCTTAGCATGGTCTTAGCCGCCGTGATTGCCGTCGAGTTCGCCTCGTAAGCACGCTGCGCGGTTATCATGTCGACCATCTCATTGACGATATTGACGTTAGGTTTTTCGACGTAGCCTTCGGCGTTGGCGTCGGGATGGCTTGGGTCGTAAACCATTGGTCCTTGCGTCGTGTCTTCCATGATTGAAACGGCTCGCACGCCCTCGCCCGTCTGCCGACTCAAGCCGACTGCCTGTTGAAGTGCCTTCTCGAAAGACTTCGGCTCACGAGTTCGCGGCTCAAACACTACAAAGCGTCGCCGATAAGCTCCGCCCCTATCCGTTCGGGTCGTGTTCGAGTTGGCGATATTATTTGAGATAACGTCCATCCTCAGTCGCTCGGCAGTCAAGCCCGAAGCCGAAGCATCAATCCCCATGAAAAGTCCCATTACGATTTCTCCTTAATTACTGTTGCCCGCTGGTTATCGCGTTCTTCAAGCGTGAAACGTGCCCGCTAAACTCCGTCACGACCGTGTTGTAGTAAAGCTGATTCTTTGCCATGGACGCCATCTCAATATCAATGTCGACGTTGTTATCGTCGGTGCGCATGATTGTCGTATTATCTTGGACAATCGTCGGCGCGGCGTGGAAGTCAAGCGGCTTAAAGGGCAAATGCTTATCATGCGTCCTTGCCATCTTCAATTTGCCGTCGGATTCTTCGCCGTAAAGTTCACGCGCCAACAAGTCTTCAAACTCCACGGCTGACTTGCGATAGTTCGGCGTGTTTACGTTTGCTACGTTGTTAGCGATGACTTCATGCCGGATTGTCGCCGCCGTCATTGCTCGCGGCAGGTAATTAAAGTTCGACGAGTTAAGAATTTGTTCTAGCACGCCTCGTTCACTCACCTTTCTAAAGTTTGTCTTATGAGTCCATTCTGAAAAAAATCTTCGCCGATTGTACACCATAAAATTATTTTCTTCAACCTTGCTGAATAAAAGGTATCAATCTTTCTTTCAACACAATTTATGATTCCCCTTGCGCCTTGCCAAAAAATTTTTCAGCTGATATATTCTATGCGGAAGTGAAGACGCAATGAACAGAAGAAATTTTATCAGGAACTTTTTAATCGGAGGCGCAGGTTTAACGGCTTTGGCTGGCGGAGGAATCTTTTACTACGTGAATCGTCCCGAATTCGGAAGGCTACCGACGGGTTCACGCCTCGAAAAGATTTTAGCCTCGCCGCACTACTTCAAAGACCATTTCGAGTGCCTGACGCCCGTTAAAGTCATGGCGGAGGACGTTGAGGTCAAAGAAAACCGATTATCGTCGTGGTGGAAATTTTTATTCGGCGATAAGACAGGATTAGTGCCGCCAATGCCAATTCCGACCGTCAAAACAGATTTAAAAGCTCTCGGCGATAAAGATTGCGCGATTTGGCTCGGACACTCGACGATTTACCTACAACTCGCCGGACGAAAGATTTTAATCGACCCGGTTTTCTCGTCGTATGCTTCGCCGATTTTTTTTGTCAATCGTGCGTTCGAGGGTAGCAATATCTATTCGGCGGACGACTTCCCCGCGCTTGATATTTTAGCGATAACTCATGACCATTGGGATCATCTCGATTATCCGTCGATTATTTCGCTCAAATCGAAGATTAAAACGGTTTTATGTCCTTTGGGCGTCGGCGAATACTTCGAGCAATGGGGTTTCGACGCTGATAAGGTTATCGAGGAAGATTGGGACGCTGTGATTGACTTCGGACACGGATTGACGGCTCATATTCTGCCGAGCCAACACTTTTCCGGACGTATGCTCACACAAAATCCAACTGAGTGGTGCGCATTCGCCTTCGTGACGCCTAAACGGAAAATTTTTTGTTCAGGCGACGGCGGATACTCAAATCACTTCCACGACATCGGAAAAAAGTTCGGCGGCTTCGATTTGGCGTTCATGGAGAACGGGCAATACAATCGGGCGTGGCACGCGATACATTTGCTGCCAGATGAGACCGCGCAGGCTTCAGAAGACATTCAAGCCGCTAAAATCGTGCCAATTCACGCCGGAAAGTTCGCCCTTGCCCGCCATATGTGGAACGAACCTTATAAATCGTTGCTTGCCGAGAGTGCGGACAGAAATTACGAGCTTTTGACGCCGCGAATCGGTGAATTGATAAATTTCGACGCCGAACAATCATTTGAGCCTTGGTTTGACATTTAGGAGGGTCTATCATGAAAAATTTAATCGCAATCAACGGAAGCCCCCGCCGCAACGGAAATACCGCCGAACTTCTTAAGCACGCTATGCAAGGTGCTAAGGATTCGGGCGCATCGGCGGAGCTGATTAACCTTTACGCGCTGAATTTCAAAGGTTGCACGAGTTGTTTTGCCTGCAAGCTCAAAAGTCGTCCGCACGGCTCCTGCGCCATGAAAGATGACCTCTCGCCCGTGCTTGAGAAGGTTAAAAACGCCGACGCTGTCATTTTCGGCTCGCCAATTTACTTTATGAACCTCTCGGCGGGTATGATTGCCTTTATCGAGCGGCTTTTCTTCTCAAATTACATTTACAGCGACGAAATCCCGACCGTTTTCCCGAAAAAACTTCCTAGCGCGTTTATCTATACCATGAACATGACGGAAAAGCATTTCGAGGAATTTAATATGCAAGAACGCCTCGGCATGTACGAAATTTTTACGGAACGTATCCTTGCCGTTGCTCCTAAAGTCCTCCGCGCCTTCGATACCGTTCAATTCAAAGATTATTCGCGCTATGAAAGCTCAATCTTCAATCCGAAAGAAAAATTCGCGCACAAAGAAAAATATTTCCCTGAAGATTGCAAAGCGGCTTACGAAATCGGACGCGACTTAGTTAAATGATTTATTTGCTCATAATCGCGGCAATCGTGGCTTTGGCGGTGCTTTATAAGTTCTCGCCGACTAAAAAAGCTTTCATGATAATTTGCACGCTGCTTTTAATCGTTTTCGGGGCAAGCGCGTTCATTCACGGGCGACAAGTTCAACAGGAAATCACGCGGGCACAACTTGAGGACTTGCAAGCGCGTCAAAAGATTTTTGGGGAATGGTACGCCGCTTATCAGAAGGATATTGACCGCCTCGACCAAAATTGGCAACTTTATCACAATATCCTTGACAGTTTGAACTCGACGGAGCCGAAAAACTTCAACGCGGAGGCAATTTATCTGCGATTTAAGGAATTGGAGCGCGAATCACTCGACGAACAGCTTAAAATTCATCAGCTCAACCCGCCGCCCGAACTTGATAGGGAAAATCGCGACTTAGTTGACGTAATGATAAAGAAAACTCAACGCTACGTCGACGCGCAGACGAAAACGATAACTTTATCGGCGCAAGCGGCTATTCCGCCCGTCGAATTGGAAAATTTAAAAATTCGTCTCCGTGATATTATGATTCGCGAATCGCCCGAAGGTTTATTCACGGCTCAAGAAATTTCCGCTATTCGTTCCGCTCTCGAAGATTGAAAGGAGGTGTTTTTTTCTTTGGAAATTATAAAAAAGCTCAGCGGCATTACTAAAAAATATCCGCAACCCGTCGTAGCCCTCGGAATGTTCGATGGCGTTCATCTTGGGCACGCAACCGTTATAAATCACGCTATCGACAAGGCTAAACTGGTTAAAGGTACTTCAATCGTCTTTACTTTTTCAAATCACCCGCTGACGGTCATTTCTCCCGACGATGCGCCGCTTATGATTGGTAGTAAGAGCCTCAGACGCGAAATTTTTGCTAATATGGGCGTCGATGTGCTTATTGAAGTCCAATTCACCAAAGATTTTAGTAAAAAATCGCCCGAAGAATTTTTAGAACTTCTACGCGATAAAATTGCTCCCGCTTACGTCGTCACGGGTCAAAATTATACTTTTGGGCGATTTGGGCGCGGCAATGGGCGTTTATTGCTTCGCGAGGCGGAAAATTACGGCTTTAAAGCTGAAGTGTGCCAAACTTTTACCGTCGATAGAAAAACCGTTAGCAGTACTCGAATTCGCGCTTTAATTGCCGCTGGTGATTTAATTTCTGCTAATGAATTGCTCGGAAGGAACTTTATTTACGCCGGAGAAGTCGTAAACGGCGATAAACGCGGGCGCAAAATCGGTTTTCCTACCGCAAATATTGAAATTGACGATAAAAGGGCTATGCTCCCAAATGGCGCGTATATTGTCCGCGTTAAGGTTCGCGACGATTTTTTTAACGGGATTGCTAATGTCGGCGATAATCCAACTTTTAAAGTCGCAAAACGCCGTTTGGAAGTTTTTATCGATAATTTCAGCGGAGACATCTACGGAGAGGAAATTTTCGTCAGTTTCGTCAGCAAATTGCGCGATGAAAAGGTTTTTTCCTCCGTAGATGATTTAAAAGCTCAACTTAATGAAGATTTGAGGGTTATGAGAAATGCCACAACTAATTAAAATTCATAATTTAGGCTCGTCGGGTGAGGGCGTCGGCAAACTCGGCGAGTTTATTATTTTTGTCGAAGGCGCGTTGCCAGGCGAAGAAATTTTAGCCGAAATCGTGACGCGCAAAAAAAATTACGCCGTCGGAAGGCTAATTCAGGTCGTTAAACCATCTAATGAACGAATTAAGCCATTTTGCCCGCTTTATAATGATTGCGGCGGCTGTCAACTTCAACATTTGAGTTATTCGGCGCAATTAAATTGGAAACGTCAGCAAATTATCGACGCGGTGGAAAGAATCGGCAAATTAAATGGCGTAGAAATTTTTGAGACTCTCGGAATGGAAAATCCCTTGCGTTATCGTAATAAAATGCAATTTCCAGTAGGAAAAGGACTAAAAATCGGCTGTTATGCCCGCGGAAGTCATAAAATTATCGATACGCAAGCTTGCATGATTCAAAACGAATTAAACGATAAAATTCTTAACGCCGTCCGCAATGTCGCTAAAAAATTTCAAATTCAACCATATAATGAGGACACTCACAAAGGTTTTTTGCGTCACGTAATGGGCAGAATCGGTTTTAACGGCGAATTTATGATTGTTTTAGTCACTGCAACGAAAAATTTCCCTAACGAAAAAAATTTTGTCCGAGCTCTGGTTAAAGAACTTCCGAACGTTACGAGCATTCAACAGAACGTCCAAACTTTTAAAAATAACGTGATTTTAGGGCGCGACACGAGAATTTTATACGGCAAGGCGACTATTCATGACAAAATCGGCAATTTCACGTTTAATATCTCGGCGCGTTCATTTTTCCAAGTAAATACCGTTCAGGCTGAAATTCTTTATAAAACTGCGTTGAATTTCGCTGAATTGCACGGGCACGAGACGATTATTGACGCTTACTGCGGCACGGGGACGATTTCTTTGTTTATGGCGAGAAAAGCCCGCAAAGTTATTGGGATTGAGGTTGTAAGCTCTGCGATTGCCGACGCAAAACGAAATGCACGCGAAAATAATATCCGCAACGCTGAATTTATGGTTGGCGACGCCGTGAAGGTACTTCCGAGGATTTTTGAGGCGGCGAACGTGGTTATAGTCGACCCGCCGCGAGCCGGTTGCGATAAAAAGGTTTTGGAGACGTTCGCGGGCATGAATCCGGAAAAAATTATCTACGTATCGTGCAATCCGGCGACCTTAGCCCGCGATTTGAAGATTTTGTACGAGCTAGGCTATCGGACGAAGAAAATTCAGCCCTTCGATATGTTTCCATTTACATCGCACGTTGAAAGCGTCGCTCAAATCGTTAGGATAATTCAGACGTAAAAATCTTTTTCAAGTAAAATACCTGATCTCGTCGCGCAAAAAGCCAAGCTCATATATCTGCGGCAAAAGTTTCGCCGACAATGCCTCCAAACTCAACTTAGCGTCCAAACTCATGCGCACCTGATACCAGCCCGCGTCCCAGTTCTCGATTTTCCAACGCGCTATGTCCAATCGCTCAAGTTCCGCGTAGAATCTCTTGTATATCTCGCGTCCCGAATTCAAAATCGCTCGTGCCTCAATGCTCAGCTCGTGATTTCTTATCCACAATGTCGCAAATCTATCCTCTCGCGCCAATGCCAGTTGCATTCTTATTTCCGGCGAAGAACATTCCCACCTTTGCACCTCAGAAAGCATGAACGGATAGAAATTGTTCCTTATCTGATAGACTTCGCCTTCGTATTCCACGTTCCGCAGGCTCGCTGTTTGATTCGACGGCGCAAACAAACTCCATATCACCGCATCCGTCACGAACTCTGGCGGCAGTTTCTCTATCGGTTGCATGAATTGGTCGCGGTCATTTAGCCACGTCGCCTTAGGTAGCCTCCGCACCATGTGAATTATCATTGCCTGTTCAAAATTCTCCGCTGTGATTGACAATGCCCCCGCGCTTACATACGGCGCAGATAATATCGACGTGAAATTTTGGTTTGAAAACTCATTTCCTTTGCACATAAACGACGCTAAAAATCCTTCGGCAATCCTATCGCGGCGGTCTTTATTTTTTGCCGCTATATTCAACGCTCCCGACATTGGCGGAAATTTCTTTGTGCAACGAGGACGCTCAATCCATTTGCTTAAAAACTCTTCGCGATTTTCAGCGTGAAAAGTCTTTGCCGCGACCTTTTCAACCGACAAATCGTAAACGTCTAAAGAAATCTCCTGCTCTTCCAAAGGAATGTGTTCGCCGAGATTCCAAACGATAAAGCCGACTGGAAATTGCCCGCTACAACCTTCAAAGTTTTTCGAGCTAAAAACAAAACCGCGTTCAAATTTGTATTGGAAGACTTTATCGCGGAGTTTCTGGTCGTTGTTCGCGTTCAGATATGTCAGCTTAGAGAACATGCCGAGGCACGCTTGACGATTGGCAAAGTCCTTGCTGATTCGGTAAATGAACTGCGAAAACAATTCGCGGCTGACTTCGCCGAGATTCTCAGCGGTCATAAGCTTTCTAATCGCCGTCATTGAAACGCCGCTCTTGTCTATTTCTTGATTATTAAGCTGTTTGTTGTTGGCTGTGGTGTAAGGGGGATTGATGAAGATAATCCAGCGCAGGTCGGGATTTTTGAAGTCGTCGACGAGCTTTTGCGGCATTTTGCGCTTTACGCCGAGTCCTTCGAGCGTGAGTTCATTGCCAAAAAAATTCACGTCGTCATTGAGATAATCGTACTGAAAAACGGTAGCGGTGGGGAAAATTTTCCTGCAATAGTCAGAGTCGTCATCAAGCAAAGTGGAAATGTAGCAGTATCGGAAGGCGTCGTCAGGCAAAGAGAATTCAAGATTGCCAGTGCCAGCAGCCATATCCCACAGGCGAAAATTGCCACTCTTCCACCAAGTGCCTAGGGTGCGTGTCAGATAATCGACGGCCTTTTCAGCAAAAGCAATCGGGGTGAAAAATTCTCCGGTGAATCGGCGCAAATTAATTTCCGTCATGCGATCCATCTTCTGACGAATGGAAATGACGGCACGCGGGTCGCGAACTTTATCATAGACGCCCCAAAAATGTTTGTACTCGTTGATGTTAAGAAATTTCTTGATGTACTCGCCGCCGGTCATGTTGAAAAGCACGCCGTTTGATAAAATTTCTGTCTTGCCGTCCTCAATGTCTATTAAGAAATATTCGGAGGACTTGTGACCGTTCTCGACAGCCGCGCCGAAAATTTTTTGCCAGTGAAGATTTCATAGAAATTTTGCTCGTTAATCTCCTTGCGTTCGTCGAAGAGGGAAAATTCTCTGTTGAGGTTGCGATTGATTAGGGCAATGAAATTATTCTCGTCTTCGGGGTCGGCTAAGTCGTAGACGTGGCAATTTTTAATCGTGAGGTAATCGGCAAGGGTGGCGACTAGTTTTTTACACGGCGCACTGGGCGCGAGATCCCAATCGTAATTTTTGTCGCCGTAGAAGCGCGAAAAGTTTTTGGTCTCAAAAAAGATAGCCGCACCCTTGGCGACTACGCAAATGTTCTTGCTTACCGCGCGATTATCTCTGCCAAATTTGAGACGACGAACATAATAAAGCGTTTGAGCAACGCTCGCGGCACGAGTTTGGATATTTTTTAACGGCACGTCTAATTTGAACTCGAAGAGGATCTGCGGCGTGTATAAGTCAATGAAATTCTTGGTCGAGAGCTTAATACGGAAAAATCTAGCGAAAAAATACTTAAGCTCCTCTTCGGTAGTTGATTCAGCTAAAATTTCGTTAAGCGACATAAAAACCACCTTCCACACTGTCATAAAGCAAAGTTATTGAATCACATTAATTAAATTCCTCCGCGCTGTAAAGTGCGGTTCTATAAAAAAAGTCCGCCTCATTCTTTATAAGGCGAACTTTGTATAAAATCTTAGCTACGACTCGCTAAGCTAGGATTTTTTGTCGCTTCTGTGGGGGAGTTGCTAGATTTGAATTCGGATTCAATCCACACGAGCAGAACGGAGACATCAGCGGGAGACACGCCTGAAATCCTAGACGCCTGCCCGATTGAACGCGGACGTATCTGCGAGAGTTTTTCCCGTGCCTCAACGCGCAAATTTTTTAAGGCGGTGTAGTCAATGTCGTCGGGGATAATCTTGTTTTCTAGTCGGTCGAGCTTTGCGGCAAGCTCAGCTTGTTTTTTTATGTAGCCCTCGTAGAAGATACCAATTTCAACCTGCGCGGCGGCGTCGGCGGAAATTGTCGGCAGGTCGAAGGCGTCGCGAATCTTTTCGTAAGTGACGAGCGGGCGTCGAAACAGTTCGGCAAGCGGCATGGCGTTATGAATCTCCCCTAAACCCAAAGCGCAAAGTCCCTGGTTAATGTCCGTGCTCGGTGTCAGCTTGATTTCGTTGAGGCGGCGGGTTGCCGATAAAATTTCGTCGCGTTTGGTCTCGAAGAGCTTTTGACGTTCGGGCGTGGCTAGTCCCAGTCGGATTGCGTGCGGCGTCAATCGCAGGTCGGCATTGTCTTGCCTAAGCAGTAGTCGATATTCCGCCCGCGAAGTCATCATGCGGTAGGGTTCGTTAGTTCCCTTCGTTACGAGGTCATCAATCAGCACGCCGATATAACCTTCCGAACGCTTGAGTATCAGCGGCTCTGATTGCTTGACATAAGCCGCCGCGTTTATACCCGCGATTAGTCCTTGCGCTGCCGCCTCCTCATAACCGCTCGTGCCGTTTGATTGCCCCGCCGAGAAGAATCCCGCGATTGTTTTAAATTCCAAAGTCGGCTTGAGCTGCAGAGGGTCTAAGCAGTCATACTCAATCGCGTAACCTGCCCGCATTATTTTAGCGTGTTCAAGTCCGGGTATCGTGTGCAGGAAGTCAATCTGCACATCCATTGGCATTGAAGTCGACATGCCTTGAACGTAGTATTCGGTCGTGTCTAAGCCTTCAGGCTCCAGAAAAAGTTGATGGCGTTCCTTGTCGGGGAAGCGGATAATCTTCGACTCAATCGACGGACAATAGCGCGGACCGATTCCCTCAATGATTCCGTTCGCCATGGGTGCGCGGTGCAGGTTGCGGCGTAGGATTTCGTGCGTTCGTTCGTTGGTGTAAGTCAGGTAGCAGTTGACGCGATTAATCGGCGGCTCGCGTGTCATGAAGGAAAAATTTTGTGGCGGCTCGTCTCCGCGTTGGATTTCCATTTTGCTAAAGTCCAAAGTCCTCGCGTCGACGCGGGCGGGCGTTCCCGTCTTGAATCGCATGAGCTTAACGCCCAGACCTTTAAGCGAATCGGACAGCTTGAGCGCGGCGCGTTGACCGTTCGGACCGCCGTCAAAGATACTTTCGCCGATGATGATTCGCCCGCTAAGGTAAGTGCCGCTCGCCAAGACTACTGCCGACGCTAGGAAAGTTTCGCCTGTCTCCGCCTCGACACCGATGACTTTGCCGCCCTCGACTAAAATATTTTCAATGAGCAGTTGCTTCAAATCCAAGCCGTCGACGTTCTCGCAAGTCTTCTTCATGACGGCTTGATAAATCTTTTTGTCGGCTTGAGCACGCAGAGCACGAACGGCGGGACCTTTGCCAGTGTTTAGCGTGCGGAACTGAATACAAGTTGCGTCGGCGGCGATACCCATCTGTCCTCCGAGTGCGTCGATTTCGCGGACGAGATGACCTTTGGCGGGTCCTCCGATTGACGGGTTGCAAGGCATCATCGCTAAATTCTCCAGTGATAGAGTCGTCAGCAGTGTTTTGCAACCGAGCCGCGCACTTGCCAACGCTGCCTCAATTCCCGCGTGACCCGCCCCGATTACTATCACGTCGTATTTGTCGGCTATAAACATTGAACTCCTCCTTTGGCGTTCGATTATAAATTTGCCGCCTTGCAGTGTCAACGGCTTGCCTTTAGCGGCGATTGGTTATAAACTTGCCGCAAAATATTTTTGGAGGTGTTTTAATGGTAAAGAAATTTATCGGCGTGCTGATTGCCCTGCTTATGTTCAACGTGTCAATCTGCGCGGCGGCGGAGCTTATCATCTTCCACACAAACGACATGCATTCCCGCATTCAAGACACGGACGACAATAAGCACAGTATAGGACTGGCGGAGCTTGCGGCGGCGGTTAAGACTGTTAAAGCAAAGAATCCCGCAACCCTCTGGCTTGATGCCGGCGACACGTTCCACGGTATGCCGATTATCACAATCAGCCGCGGTGAAAGTATGGTGCCGCTCATGAACGCGGCGGGCTATGACGCAATGACTGCGGGCAATCACGACTTCAACTACGGCTCAAAGCAACTCGAACGGCTCGCCAAGCAACTCAAGTTCCCAATCCTCGATGCTAACGTCGTGCGCAAGAGCAATGG
>ODAJ014781241.1_pt1 | contig 10997 bp, 8 predicted proteins | sample 1539241 | NCBI WGS metagenome assembly ODAJ01 (sample SAMN02144231, study PRJEB22623) | gut metagenome | biome: sheep rumen | host: Ovis aries | place: New Zealand
GACATACGTATTTAGTGAGAGAATCCGTTTCAAACACACACCATTTATAACTTTGCCAACTATAGTCTTTTTTGGGAGCGACTTCTCCCCTTGCAAAATGATCTCCACTTTCAATAGACTTACTTGCGCCAACATTACAGGTGGTCCACAATGTAGCTCTTTGTAATCCCAAATCAACATAATTTTCCAGGCATACCCATAAACTGAATTATTTAATTTGATATCGGGTTTTCTACCTAAACAAAATCATATCTTCTAAAGCCTATTCTCGGAGATGTAGTAATACAAGCGACAATTAATCTGTCAAAAACACCATCTTCATATCTTCTTCGATTGAACTTGTAGCAGAACTCGTCGAGATATCTTTGCAAGTTCAAACTTGTCACTTTTTCGTGTATGCCGGCAATGTTCTCCTTGCATCTTTTCGCCACAAGGTGAACCCAAGGGAGTTTGCTCGTGACGATCGCGTGCACTCCATATCTGCTCTCGCTATAGGCCTCGTGCCGGGCGAACATCTTGGCAAATCGAGAATGCGACACATGGGCGTCTGTCACTACGCATGCATTATGGGCGATTCCTTCCGTAGCACAATTCTCGACTTCTTCCGCATGCAAACCGCTTACGACTTTCATCTTTATGTAATTCACCGCCTTTAAAACTTTAGAGCCTCTGCTTTTTGATTCGTAAAGTCGTCTCTCGTCTTCGGTAGGAGTCCTAACCCCCGCCATCACAACGACTTTCGCCTTCGCTTGCGAGCCCGCTCCACGTTTCAAATCCTCGTCAGCTGCCACAGCTACGTCAAAAAACATCTCGTCCAACTCAACCTCCTCATCCAATTTGTACAACCCTTCGCGTTGCCCCATTGCGTCACGCAGCTTGTGCATCAGGTCGTGCGCCGTCTCGTACGACTTAATCCCCAGCTGGCGCTGGAGCTCGCAGGCAGACATCGATTGTTTCGTCGCCGTCATAAGATGGATGGCCAGATACCATGTCCTTACAGGCAAGTTGCTGTTTTCCATGATGCTGCCTTTTTAAAGCTCATCCTGTAGTGGCATTTCTTGCACTCGTACATCGCCTTGTCGCCCTTCCAATAGAATTCAGTACAGCCGCAATGAGGGCATTCTTTGACTTGCAAATCGCGTCTTTGTTTCAAATCAGCCACACATGCAGCTTCATCCTTATATTTATCTGAAAATTCTATGATATTCATCGTCTGTCCTTGTTTATTCTATTTCTCTAAATTAATGAAAATTAGCGATATAAACAATAGTTTAGGTATTATTCACGATATTTAATTATTTAATGCTAAATTTAGCAATCAAGCGGTAACAATGCAACCGGGTGGAGTACGACTCAGTCGCCGTTTTTTTGGGGGGGGACAACGAAGATGTTAAGCCCTGGGTTGGCACGTAGCGTTTTCCAAACGCACCGACGCCGTATAGGAGTCCAGGCACGGGGAAAGGGCTGGTCCTTTCCCCGTGCCCGGTTATGAAGATACCGTCTTCCAGACGGGTGTTTTTTCACATGTTCTTTTTAGGCACACTTCAGTCTTTCGGACTTCTGCATTCCCGGTTTTGGAGAAACCGTCTTCCGGACGGATGGATTTTTCTCGTGCTAAGCACACGTCTTTAGAACCAACTTTTCACAAGGTCGAGATTCATATAAATTCGGGCACCCAAACACAAGATAGGAACAAGTATAAGGGCAAGTCTGATTTTGCCTTTTAAGCCGTCGATAGGAATTCTATATAGTTTTTTCAACGGAGAAAGGAAAGTGACCAAATATGCTTGTGGGTCGTTCTTAGTTTGCTCCAACGCATTCAGATAAGTATAAGACGTATTTACTGCACCCGAGAAATGACTTCCAATCTGTGCTGCCGTACCCGCATATTTAGAGAACTCCTCGTATGTTATACCAGATAAAAATATGGATAAGAATTTGAACTTTCCCAAAATAAAATCCTTAGACGAACTAAACAGTTTTTCCGGATCTGCCTTGTCAGAAATCACACCCACCTTACTTTGGATGAACTCGTAATTGGTGGCAATTGTGTGGTCGATAGAAGGGTCGATAATTTCAGGAGCTTTATGCAAGACATAATAAGCGCCAACGCCAGCAATACCGGCTAAAAAGAACACGACTGAGATGAGGAATCTCCATTTGTTAAATTCGCCCCATGAGAAAATGAGAGGAGTCAATACCAGAGAGAAAATAACACCCAAGATTAGTCCCTTAACAATAATACCAATCGCTTTCGCTCCTAAACCTTTAATAAGAGAAAATACTAAAGAGAATACAATTCCCTTTACACCGTCAGTTGTTTTCATATATACAATTTGTTATTTATCAACGCAAATAGATTTAGCAAACTAATTCATTACAGACAGTTTACTCAATTATGTAAAGACAAAATTAAAAAAATTTAGACAATAAAAGACATTTACGCACAACCTTGTCAATGGAGGTTCTGTGCAACAAACCATAAAAGTCGTTTTTTTTCGTAAATTTGGAGAGTCAACAACACTTAATCATTATATGGCAATCATTATCTGCGCAATCTATCTTATTCTGTTAGCCATCATCATGTTCGTGCTAAAGATGATTTTCTTTAAAGTTCTATCAAACATGAAGTTGCTTATCTTCTTCATAGTAATGATAGTAATTCCATTTTCCCTTTACAAAGGCTGCCAATCGTGTGTGGGGCAAATAAAGAAAGAATTTCTGCAAGAAAGCACTCAAGACACGCCTGCTTTATTTACCGGACAAGAAGAGGAAGAAATAGTAGGGGAAAACGAAAAATTCAAAAGAGTTATCACCTTCGAATTGAAAGAGGGGCCCGGTCATACTATAACGAAAGGCGACACCATAGAAGTGGTAACCTACAATGAGGATGGAAAGATTATAGAATCTTACCTTCCAGGGAAAATTGTAGAGTGGGATGATGAATGGACAAGATTTACCGCTAAATACGATGCAAGAGGGAATAGAATTGAACAGCGCGATTACGACCAAAATGGCCAGTGCATCAAAAAAAGAAGCACTAAATATAATGCAAATAACAAGATAATAGAAGAAGTGACCTCACGCTATGTATACGGCGAAGAAATCTCCACAAAATACGTGGCAAAATACGACGACAAAGGGCTTTTGATTGAAGAATACGACTCGTCGTTAGATGGAGATGTCAATTACCGTGTCACCTACAAATACGACGACAACGGGAAGCAAACCGAATATTGCAGATACCTAAGCGACGACGGTTTAGAAGAGAAGACCACAAATAAATACGACGACAACGGGAAACTCATTCTATACACCTATAATTCGGAAGAATCTTCGCAAAAAAAACACTTATCGGTACGATGAGAATGGACGTCTGATAGAAGACTGTGAATTCGACTCAGACAATTCGCTTTACGCAAAAAAGACCTACAAATACAATAACAAGGGTTTCGTAGCCGAAGAGTGTATTGAAAGTAATGGCGAAAAGACCAAACATGTGTATAAGCGCGACGACAACGGGAAAGAGTTGGAAAAGTACACCTATAGCGGAACTACCCTACAAAGTAAGGAAGTCCACACATACAACGCTAAGGGAGAAAGAACCGAGCAGTGCCTTTATGGCGCCAATGGCAAGTTAAAGAAAAAAACAACTTTCAGAAAAGACAAGTACAAGAACGAAACCATCGTCACAAAAGGAGAAGACGGCATCTTCGAATCGGGCGAATTAGAAGAGTTTGAATACTTTAAGTAATCCATTTCGTGATTTCATAACAACAAGCAGCAAATCATTTATGCCTCGAACTGCCTAAATTCAAAGTCAATTCGTACAATTCAGAAAACAGCGACGAAAAATGGGTTATAGAGTTTGAAGAACCTATTGACAGCACCCAACTCCAAAAGATGGATCCAAGTGGTGTGGCAAAGGTGAATGGCAGAGTGCTTTTCTTCCCTATCGTGTATGGGTATTCAGAACAGATAGACGAAGTATTTTCGACTGACGAATACTACAAAAAAATGAGAGAAGAGGCAGAGGCCGTAGAAGAAGAGCCCGACAGCAAATACGATTATCGAAATTTCAGATTAGAACTTCTGCCAGACTGCAAAACAGCAATCATTCTCTATTCGTGCCACATAACTTATAAAGAGAAGCCAAGTTCGGGAGGTTCATCACACCATCACCACCACGATGACTGATGTTTTTGATAGAATTTTAGGGCATATCATATATCAACCGACTTGTATTCTTTTTCCTCACCAGATTCACTTACAGCCAACAAATCGTTCTTCAATTCATCGGCTATTGTTGTATGGTCGCCATGCCCCGGATAGACGACCGTTTCGGCTGGCAAGCCAAGCAGTTTTTCTACCGAACGTGCTATTGCCTTCTTACGGCCACCAGGCAGACTTGTAGAACCGATTGTGCCCTTCATAAGGGTATCGCCAGAAATAAGCACATGCTCAGCCTCTGCATACAAACAAATACTGCCCGGAGAATGTCCTGGTGTATGCATAACGGTCAAAGAGGTATTACCAAAAGCAATGACAGCACCGTCTTCCAAAGAGAACTGCGGATCGCCCGTCTCAATCTTCTCGGTAAAGTTAAGTGCCATAGCCTGATAATCGATAATTGACACCAAGCGCTGGTCGTTGGGATTCACTTCAGGTTTCACGCCAAAGTGCTGACAAAAGAACGCATTGCCGAGCATATGGTCGAGATGGAAGTGGGTACAAATCAAGCGCACCACCTTCAATGAATTGGCCTCGACGAAAGAGACCACCCGGCGACACTCGTCCACGTCTTTGCTACCACAATCGACCAACACACATTCGCCCGACTCGTCATAGAGCACATACGTGTTCTGGTTGAATTGGGCATTCACAAAACGTTCAACCTTCAACATAAGCAATTACTTTTCAGTTTGGTTATACGTCCAAGGATTTTTCTTGATACCAGCCAGTTTCACCATAGCCTCGTGGCAACGACGGCGCATATCGTCAATCTGCGCGCGTTTGTCGGTGATATTAGGGTCTGGAAGAATAGGTTCGCCCACATTCAAAGTAACGCAAGCCTCCTTTCCGAACCATTTTAAGAAACCAGTCCGCTTCCGATAAGAGTATGCCATCGGTATGATTGGAACATTAAGGCGGTGTGCGAAATTAAACGCGCCCTTCTTGAACGGACGGATTGGAGTATAGAATTCCCAACGGCTTTCTTCCGCAAAGAAATGGATCCAATACCCCTGTTGGTGGTAATAGTCGAGAGCCTCATAAAACTTCTTCATATCGGTAACCGATGCCGGGATAGGGATTCCACCCATCGTATGCATACGGCGCGCATCAGCACCTGCCATCTGTCCACGCCAAACAGGGAACTTGAGTTGGCGCCACCCTATAGCCGTAAAGACACCAGACATATCCCAGCGGAAGACATGGTTACTTACCGTCATAGCCCCATTCTTGAACAGATGCTTGTTCTTAGTGATATTCTCCTTACCCTTCAAGCGGAACCCGTAACGGAAGTACTGCAAGAAATTGATAAGCGTACGGCTCTGCAAGTAGTACAGGAAATTCCAAAACTTGTAATAAAACGAATGGTCGATGTAAGGATAGTCGTTACCCACCAATTTTTCGGCCTCTTCCTCATTATCGGGATGCAGAACATGGGCATGCGGATCGTCGCCCCCATAGGTGATGTGTTCCAGAGGAATATAACGATCAGGTTCGACTTCGAGTTGGTCGTATAAAGGAGGTAATTGTTGTGCCATATAGAAGTTTACTTTTTATTATCTTTCATATTAGAGATAAACAGCAACAGACGATTCGCGATATTCGCCTCGGAAACACCGCCGTCGAAATCGAGAGACAGCATATTCAGGTCAGGATAGAGGCTTTTCAGCTTTTTCTCGATACCACGCGCCACAATATGGTTGGCAATACACCCAAACGGTTGCATGCTGACTACATTGTTGCACCCCTGCTTCATAAAGGCAATAACCTCGGCAGGCAAGAGCCAACCCTCACCGAACTGGGCAGACAGGGAGATGACATCTTTCGCATATTCCGAGATTTCCTTAATATCTAATTCCGGTTGGAAATAACGGAACACGGAAGCCTCCTTCTCGAACTTCTTCATAATGGAGTTTATCATCTTCCATGCCAGCTTAATGGCCATAGAAGGGGCCTTCATCTTCTTCACATGATGCTGTTTGTTGAAATCGTAATTGACAAAAGCACGAAGGAAGAAGTTGTGCACGGCCGAAGGTATAACCTCAACCCCATGCTCCATCAGCCAATCGGGCACATACTTGTGCGAATAAGGGTTGAACTTCAAATAAATTTCGCCAGTAATACCCGCCTTCGGATAAACACGGTCTTCGTAAATAGGCACCTTGTTGAAAGCCTCGGCAGCCTCGCGAGTCAAGCGAATAAATGCTTTATAATCGCCCTTCTCACAAATTGGCTTCGCCTTTTCAAGGAATTCGTCGCGCAAGCGTCGAGCCTCGCCCCTGTTCTTTTCGCGAACAGCAATGGCATGATAGAAAATAGACAGCCAATCGCCATAGAAGGTAGAATAAAGCACTATAGGTGCCACCTTGAAGTAATTCAACTTAAAGCCCTGCTGGTCGTCGGTATCAGTTCCCGCAATACCGATAACAGGCACTTGGGAGAATCCCGCATCGACAATAGCCTTACGGATAAGCGCAGGATAGTTGGTAGCACGGCACTGTCCCAACTGCGTTACCGCCACAGCCGTTTTATCTAAATCGTACTTGCCAGACTGAAGCGCTTTAATAAAGTCGCCCACAATAAGGGTAGCCGGATAACAAACCTCGTTGTTACTATACTTCAAGCCCAAATCGTTAGACTCGGCATCGCCCATAGGCAACTGTTCCACATTATATCCTGCAAACTTAAACGCATGAGGAAGTAACGGAGAAATATATTCGGTAAAGAAAGGCGTAAGAATAGTACGTGTTTCTTTATCGATTTTTTCAAACTTGTGCGGTTTGACAAAAGGATGAGGGTTCAGCTGCAAGTTGCGTCCCTCCTTCTTCGCCTTGTCTTCAACAGCAGACAAACGGAGCGAATCGATTAACGAGCGGACACGCAGTTTCATAGAACCCACGTTATTAATATCGTCTATTTTCAGCAGAGTCAGTGACTTACCATGCCGGTTCAAGACCGAACGGACTTCGTCGACGAAGAACGCATCGGGTCCGCACCCGAAAGAAGTAGTCTCTACATAATGGGTCAGCATATCCTGCCGGGCAGTCCACTGCGCAGAATTCAAGATACGGTTCACGAAAGTCCACTGTTTAAGGATGAACGTTTCGCGCTCCTCAACCTCCAAATAGCGCGCGACATCTTCAGTCAGGACATCCACACCCAGTTTGGCAATCATCTCACTCACCTTATGCTGGACGAGCGGATCGGTATGATAAGGGCGACCAGCCAAAACGATGGCCATTCGTCCGTTTTTCTGAGCATCGGCAAAAGCGTCCAAATTCAGTTTGCGCATACGCATTCCGAAATCGGCATACGCTTTGAGTGCCTTGGCATGCGCCTTCTTTACAGCCTTTTTATCAAAGCCCAAAGGCTTCATATACTCAACCAACTCACGCAACAACAATTCGTCGCTGCTGAATGAGATAACCGGAGAGTCGATAGGGATATTGGTATCGATAGCCGAATGGACAACTTCGGGATAACCGATAACAATAGGACAGTTGAAAGAAGAAGTTGCGGTTTTGTCTTCCGTTTTTTCATAAACGACACGCGGATAGAAAATACGGTCGACATGCTGTTCCTGCAGATTGTAAATATGCGAATGCACCAATTTGGCAGGGAAACAAATGTTGTCGGACATAACCGTATGTACTCCCTTCTCGTAACTTGTGTAAGTGCTAGTAGCCGAAAGCACCACCTTTATACCCAATTCGGTAAAGAACGAGTGCCAGAAAGGGAACTCCTCGTACATATTAAGGGCACGAGGAATACCAATGGTCAATTTCGGGTGTTCGACAGCAGCCGCATTGTCGGCACGGTCAAACAACTCGTGATACTTCTGTAAGCTAAGGTTAACACCAGTATAGTCGGCAGCAGAACCATTAGAGAAGACTCTTTCGCACTTGTTGCCAGAGTAATAGCTCTTACCGTTTTGGAAAATATATCGGGTAATGCGGCACTGGTTTTCACAACCATGGCAAATCAGTGTTTTCTGTTCAAAAGCTGCCTCGTTAAGGAAATCGTCGAGCGGACGCGCAACAACCTTTCCACCAGCAGTTTCACTCATCTGCTTAGCGAACAGCGCACAACCGTAAGCTCCCATCAGTTCAGGCACATTGTTGCAATAAACCGACTGTCCGGTCAAATTTTCAAAAGCCTTGACAATAGAGTCGTTACGCATGGTGCCACCCTGCAAAACGACATGTTTTCCCAGTTCGTCGTAATTTTTCAGTTTCAGCACCTTGAAAAGGCAGTTTTTCACAACCGAATAGGCCAAACCAGCCGCAATATCGCTTACCTGGGCGCCTTCGCGGAGCACCTGCTTCACCTTAGAGTTCATAAAAACGGTACAACGTGTACCCAAATCGCTCGGAGCCTGACTTTGACACGCTTGAAGGACAAAATCTTCAATTTTGCAGTCCAACGTTTGTGCAAAAGTCTCTATAAACGAGCCACAGCCAGAAGAGCAGGCTTCGTTCAGTTCCATACGGGTAAGTGCACCGTTTTCCACATAAATAGCCTTCATGTCTTGGCCACCAATGTCGAGGATGAAAGACACATCAGGACACATTTTGCGTGCAGCCACATAATGCGCCATAGTTTCAATCATTCCATAGTTCAGCGAGTAAGCCGCCTTAATCAGGTCCTCGCCATAACCAGTAGAACATGCTGCAACAATGTTCAACTTTATGTTTTCTTCATCACAACGTTCCTTCAGGCGTTCCAATCCATGACGGACCGTACCAATCGGATTACCGCCATTATGGGCATAATACTTAAAGAGGATGCTACCATCGTTCCCCATCAGTACCACTTTAGTCGTAGTAGAGCCAGAATCAATACCCAAGAAAGTAGGTTCGCCAGGCTTCACCTCGTTCAAGTTGACAATAGGGATGTACGACTGCGCCTTCTGCGCTTTCCAAGCCAAGTATTCAGCCTCATCGTTAAAAATAGGCGGAAGCGAAACGAAAGTTTTGTTTTTCTTCACCTTGCTTTCTTCCTTTTCCACAGGAGCGCCATTGAGCAACTCCGTCAGCGACTCGACCGTATAGGCGCAGACCTTCTCGGCTGACACCGAAGACACATCGGACGGGAGTTTGGCGCTAAGCGCAGTGCCCCAAGCCGGAATAACATTGGCACGTTCTTCCAGCAGCACATCTTTCGCAATATCGAGTTTGAAATAATCGGCAATAGCCTTACGCAAAGAAGGTATAAAAGTAAGCGGGCCACCACACATCAGCACGGTAGGCTTCACTTCACAGCCATGGCTCAAGGCAGAAGCCGTCTGCACAGCAACAGCCCTGAAAATGCTAGCCGCAATATCTTGTTTCGACACATTACGTGCCACAAGGTTTTGAATATCGGTTTTCGAGAAAACACCACAGCGAGACGCAATCGGATAAATCGTAGAAGACTGCCGTGCAAGTCCGTCAAGGTCAGCAACCTCAACGCCAAGACAAAGAGCCATTTGGTCGATAAAAGCACCCGTACCGCCGGCACAGTTTCCGTTCATGCGCAAGTCTTTCACATGTCCGTCTTGCAGATACACGATTTTTGCATCTTCACCACCAATATCGATAATGGTGCTTACCTCAGGATGAAGCAAACGGGTGTATTCAGCCGCAGCAATTACCTCTTGGACAAACTGTATGCCATACCGTTCAGAAACGCCAAGGCCTACCGAGCCCGTAATAGCCAGAACGAACTGCTCGCCATTGAGAACACCAGAAAGTTCTTTCAAAAAGATTTCAAGAGCCCCCTTCACATCAGCCTTATGACGGCGATAAGAGGAGTAGACAACCTGCCCATTGGCATCGAGCGCTACAATTTTCGCAGTTGTAGAACCAATATCAAGGCCTATTTTGTACATGTATTGTCGTTTGTTTGCGTTTAAACCACATTAAAAACACAAATTTAATGCAAATGAACGAGTTCTCAAAAAAAACAAGCAGGCGGAGCATCCACCAGCTTTAGCGAAAAGCAAGTCACAAAAGATTAAGCCGCCCCATTAGTTCAAAATTCTACTTTTTTTCGTATGTTTGTAACGTATAAGAAGGTAAAAAAATTATTTACCCAAACACATCATCAAATAAACCGATACAATTTACTGGTTTTGAATAAGTTTTTCCCCATATGGCTACTTATAGCCACCATCCTTCTGGGTGGTGCGGGTACTGCATATGCCCAAGAGACAGGCGAAGAAAACGCCACAGAGCTGAACGAGGGCAACGACAACACAGACGAGGAGCCAACAGAACACACCCGCAGAAGTGAACGTGCAGCCCGTAGAGCTGCAAAAGAGGCTGAAAAGCGGAAGCGCAAAGCTGCCCGAGAAGCCGCAGAGCAACAAGCCCTCAGAAAAGCCGCCCTCAGGAAAGCAGCAGAAGAAGCCGCAGAACGAGAAGAGGAACGAAAAAAGGAAGAAACCGAAGCAAACAGCCTCGAAGCCATCGAACATAAAGAATACGCGAACGACGAAGAACGGAAAAAAGCCATAGAGAAAGCGCACGCCGAAAAGGTCGCCCGCGAACAGGAATTACGCAGAAAAGCGGACGAAGCCGAGAGAAAGGCGGAATTTGAAGAAGCAAAAAAGCGCAACGAGCAACACACGAAAGAAAGACTGGACCAGCAGCAGGCTGAGGAAGAGCGCAGGAAAGCCGCTGAGCAGGAAAGTTTGAAAAAAGAAAAAGAAAAGCAGGAAATGCAACGCGAGCGTCAACGCCAAGAAATGGAAGAAAGGCGTCAGAAAGCACGCGAACGCATAGAGC
>ODAJ012188733.1_pt1 | contig 10994 bp, 9 predicted proteins | sample 1539241 | NCBI WGS metagenome assembly ODAJ01 (sample SAMN02144231, study PRJEB22623) | gut metagenome | biome: sheep rumen | host: Ovis aries | place: New Zealand
CCCTCCCAGGCTACCTGCAGTTGGAAGGTGCGCTCCTTCAGCAGGTTGCAGATGGTCTGGGCATACTTCAGTTCCTGGGCACCTGTGATCTTCTCGAAGTTCTTGTAGGTGTCGTAGGTCTGGAACTCTGCCACCTTGCGCGGCTGACCGTCGCGGAACAGGATGAACTCCAAGGCGTGGAAGCCCAGGATGGTGGCATCCGCTAGCATCTCGGCGTTCATGCCGTTGTTGAAGTAGTTCAGCAGGAGTGAACGGTTCAGTGGCCAGGAGTCGATGGTGGGGTCGATGTCGAAGTCGGAGGCGGCACCCATCAGGAAGGCCTCACTGCGCTCCCAGTATTTGCGGGCTTCCTTGAAGTCTTCGCAGGCTGAGTTGATTTGGGACTGCGTGATGGTGCTGACTGTCAAGCCGTTCAGCGTGTTCTCCAGTTTCTCGGTCTCGTCGGCCAACTGGGTATAGGTGGGCACGATCACGTTGCTGACCAGGTTTTTCAGCACTTCGCGGAGATAGGCCTCCTGCTGTTCCGTCAGTCGCGACACGGCAATGGCCATGTTGGCACCCTGCAGGTTGGTCACCAGGTCGGCACACGACTCAATGGCGTCCTCGCCGAACTGCGTGTTGCTATAGTTGGCGGGCGTGGTGTTGAGGGGATAATTGTCCTGGTCCACCTCGGGCTGCGTCATGATGATGTTGAAGTCTGTTGTCGTCTGTTGGTTGTTGTCGTCATCCTTGCTGCTGCAGGATGTGATTGTCAGGGCTCCCATGAGGACGGCTGCTGACAGGATAAAATACTTTTTCATTGTCTTGTTAATTTTTATAGTGTTTTTTTACAGGAAAAATCCTTCGTAGGCCACGCCGATGTTCACTGAGGGCTCATTGTTGTAGAGGCTCTTCAGGAACCGGTTGGAATATTCAGCCTTGATGGCAATCTGCTTGACGGGGTGATAGTTGATGCCGACGGCCAGGCGCTTCACCTCGGTATAGTCGTAGGCGGTGCCCTTGGTGTCGCTGGCATAGGGGTTATACTGCTCATAGCGTCCGAAGACGTAGAGTTGCTGCTTGTCATCGCGGAGTCGGCGGATCTGTGAGAAGATGTCATAGCCAGCCTCGATGCCTATCGCGTAGGCATTCTTGCTCACGAAGGCCGAGTGCTTGTAGGGTGACTTGGAGTTCAGACGGTTGTAGACGTACTTCAACTGGTCGGCATCGCCGAGATAGCCGTAGTCAGCCTGGCCGCGCACAATCCAGTTGTGGCCCTTATAGGTGAAGTCGAAGGCACCCACGGCCACCACGCCCTTGTACTCTGCATCCACACCGTTGGCATTGCGGGGATAACTGTTGCCGATGCTGTGCCCATAGTAGCCGCTCAGACCGAAACGGAGGCCGGGGATGGAGTAGTTGTCGAGGCGGAGGGCCACGCCGTACTTGTTGGCCACGTCGAACTCCAGCGGCGACTTGTGCCCCTTGTGTATCCATCCCGTGTTGGTGAAATGGTCGGCATTGAGGCCTGCCAGGAACTGTGCCTCATAGCGGAAGTCCTTGTAGCGTCCCCAGAAACTGATGCCCGTCTGATGCCAGGTGGAGGGCAGGATGGTGTTCTCGCCCTCGGGACGATAGACGGTGAAGAAGTTGAGGGGCTCGTGGTGGGCATTGTTCAGACCCACGGGCACCACGATATGGCCGGCCTTGATGTGGGCGGCCTTGGAGAAGGTCTTCTGCAGCCAGAACTGCTCCAGTTCCACCTCGCCGCCTTTCTCGGTCTCCTGTTCCCATTCGCCGCCTTCCTCGTCTTCCTTCTCGTAGGCGATGCCGTTGCCGCCATGCTCAAACTCTATCTCCGTGCCGAATGACCAGCCCTTGCCGAAGTCATAGCCTAAATAGATGACGGCATGAGGAATGTCGAAACGCCCGTGGGAGGGGTCGTCCTTATGCTGTTCCGGCTGACTGTAACGGCTCACATGGTCGCTGAAGAAATTGCGGCTATAGGCCACTTCGCCATAGCCGCCTATGGAGAAACGCTTGCCGGAGGCATGCTGCAGCACACTGTCGCCAGTAGCCTCTTGCGCCCTGGCGGGGGTGAATGATAATTGACTGATGATAAATGATAAAACTAATAAGTTACGTTTCATACTTCTCATATTACTCTAAAAACGGTTGCAAAGGTACGGTGTTTTGTAAAATGACGCAATACCTAAAAATGGTGAAATTGCCTGAAAAAGCCTTTCACAGGAGGTACTCCCATCCAAAAATACCTATTTGTGATTATTGTGTATTTCGCAAAATTTCTATAATTTTGCACCCATAATAATAAATAGGTAGTTAAGAAGGATGAAAAATCAGAAGATGTATGAGGCCGATGATAAGATGATTTCTCTTATCCGCGACAACTACGACCTGCTACAGGCACTGGGCAGTTTCGGCATCTCACTGGGATTTGGCGACAAGACTGTGAAGGAGACTTGCGACGACAACCATGTGGATACCTATACTTTCTTGGCCGTGGTCAACTATACCATCAACGGCTATGGGGAGTTCGACAATGATGAAATGATCTCCGTGCGTACGCTCTTGCACTATCTCGAGGCCAGCCATGCCTATTACCTCGACTTCCAGTTGCCATTTATCCGCAGGGAGTTGGCCGAGTCGCTCGACGAGAACGACTCGCTGGCACAACTCATCCTCAGGTTCTATGATGAGTATGCCCATGAGATACGGCGGCACATGATGTATGAGCAGAAGACGCTCTTCCCCTATGTGGAGTCGCTCCTCGAAGGGCAGCCGGCCAGCGACTATAATGTGGAGACATTCTCTAAGCACCATGGGGCGGCAGACAAGAAACTGCGTGAGTTGAAACTGCTCATCATCAAGTATCTGCCAGGCGACGGTCTTCGTAACAACAAACTGACCGCCACTCTCCACGATATCTACGACAATGAGGCCTGGCTGCGACAGCACGCACAAGTGGAAGACCATATCTTCGTGCCTGCCATCCGGCGGATGGAGAAACTGGTCAAGCAGACCGATGTGTCCAGGAATATCAGTGACATGGTGTTCAAGGGTGGAGTGGGGCAGAGTGCCGACAGCCTGAGCGACCGTGAGAAGGATGTCATCGTGGCACTGGTGCAGGGGATGTCGAACAAGGAGATTGCCGACCACCTATGCATCTCCATCAATACCGTCATCACCCATCGGCGAAATATAGCCCGCAAACTGCAGATCCATTCACCGGCAGGTCTGACTATCTACGCCATCGTCAACGGACTGGTGGATATCACCAGCGTGAAACTATAAAGCAGAGGGTGTGCCTGCACACGCACACCCTCTTTGGCTTAAATCTTGTTGATGTCCACATAGCCGTGCATCACGGCATAGATGGTCAGGGCACTGACACTCTTCATGCCCAACTTGTCCATGATGTTCTTACGATGCGTCACCACGGTGGCCAGACCGATGTTCAACTTGTCGGCTATCTCCTTGTTGATATAGCCCTGTACAATCAGTGCCATCACTTCTATCTCACGGTCGGAGAGAATCTTCTGTTGCAGCACCTTTGGCATGGGGGGCAGATGCTCGCCCTGGCCATGGGCATGCTGCTCAAGGGCCAGGATGGCATGCACCAACTCCCGCTCGGGTACATTGATACACAGGCTGTGGAACTCGCTCAGTTGTGAGACTGAGTCGAGTGAGAGGGTCAGCACTATCGTCTTACGGCGGTTGGCCGTAAAGAAATCCTTGTTCTCCAGAACGATGTTCATCGCCGTGAAGAAGTGGAAATACTGTTCCGGCTGACTGGCCAACAATTCGGCAAACGACCCAAACGTGTCGACAGTCATGATGGGCATCACATTCTGCAGAAGGTGCTTGAGCCCCAAGGCGGCCAGGGTGTTCGGATCGATGATGGCTATCTTTGGCCTTCCCTCCATACTGGATTAGTCGTTGACAATCTGGAACAGGTTGTAGAAGCCCGTCATCATGAACACCTTCTTGATGTCATCATTGATGTTCTTGATGGTCACCTTACTGCCCTTGGCGGCTGCCTCCTTACGGATGGTGAGGAACATGCGCAGCCCAGAACTACTGATGTACTCCAGGTCAGAACAGTCGAGCGTGATGGGCTTGTCGGCATTCTGAAGTATCGGCTCAATCTCCTTCTGGGCCTTCACGGATGCAGGCGTGTCAAGGCGACCGCTTACTGTGGCCACCACCTTTTCATTTTGTTCTTTAATCTCGAAAATCATAATGCTTTATTTTTTATGAATTAAACTTTTTTTGTCAGCGTCAGAATGTTCTGGCCGTCTTTGTATTGATAGTGTACTTTATCCATGATTTGACGGACCAGATGGATGCCTAGTCCGCCGATGGGGCGCTCCTCGGCAGAGAGGGTCGTGTCGACCTCTGCCTGGGCTGTCGGGTCGAATGGCGTGCCGGAGTCGATGAGCGTGAAAGTCAGATTGCCGTCCTCGGCCATGGCTTCCACGGTCACATCACCCGCCACACCGGCAGGATAGGCATAGGACATCACGTTGACTACAGCCTCTTCAAGGGCCAGGTTCAGACTCATGGCCATGGAGAAGTCCACCATCTGCTGGTCGCAGAAGGTCTCGATAAACTCACTGAGTTCGGGAATCCGCTCAATGTCGTTGGGAAGAACAATCTTGCTTTTTGCCATCGGTCTCTCTATTATTCAGTTCTGATAAGTCTCTCATTCTTAGGACAGGAATCCCAGCAGGGCGCCGGCTGCCACGGCTGAGCCAATCACACCGGCCACATTCGGCCCCATGGCGTGCATCAGCAGGAAATTGTGGCGGTCGTACTCCAGACCGAGATTGTTGGAGATGCGTGCAGCCATAGGCACCGCACTCACGCCTGCGTTGCCAATCAGCGGGTTCAGTTTCTTGCCTTCCGGCAGGAAGAGGTTCATGATCTTGACGAAGCAGACGCCCGAGGCTGTGGCTATCATGAAGGCCATTGCACCCAGGGCGAAGATCTTGATGGTGTTGAAGGTCAGGAACTCCGATGCCTGTGTGGAACAGCCTACGGTAAGCCCCAGCAGCATCACCACGATGTCATTCAGGGCGGCACCGGCTGTCTTGGCCAGACGGGTGGTCTTGCCCGACTCCTTCAGCAGGTTGCCAAAGAACAGCATGCCTAGCAGGGGCAGTCCGGAGGGCACGATGAAGGTGGTGAGCAGCAGGCCGATGATGGGGAAGAGGATGCGCTCTGTCTGCGACACCTCGCGCCCCGGCTTCATCTTGATGACACGCTCCTTCTCAGTGGTCAGCAGACGCATGATGAACGGCTGGATGACCGGTACGAGAGCCATATAACTATATGCACACACGGCAATGGCACCCATCAGGTTGGGCGACAGTTTCGACGACAGGAAGATGGCTGTAGGACCGTCGGCTCCGCCGATGATGGCGATACCGGCAGCCTGCGAGGGCTCGAAGCCCATGGCCAGTGCCACCATATAGGCACCGAAGATGCCAAACTGGGCGGCAGCGCCGATGAGCATCAGTTTCGGGTTGGCCAGCAGGGCCGAGAAGTCGGTCATGGCTCCGATGCCCAGGAAGATGAGCGGTGGATACCACCCTTGGCGCACACCCTGATAGAAGATGTTCAGTACCGAGTTGTCTTCATAGAGTCCTATCTCCAGCCCGGCGTCTGCGCGGAAGGGAATATTTCCGAGGATGATGCCCAGGCCGATGGGCACGAGCAACAGGGGTTCGAAGTCTTTCTTGATGGCAAGCCAGATAAAGAAGGCTCCCACCGCAATCATGATGAGATTCCCCACCGTGGCATTGGCAAAGGCCGTGTAGGTGAGAAACTCATGGAAGTTCTGTATGATAAATTGTCCTAAATCCATAGTCTGTACCCCCTAAGTTAGGGGGAAGGGGGTCTGAACAAGCGAAAATCAGACCTTTAGTTTGTTATTTTGGTGAGAGTCTGCGCCTGTTCAGACCCCCAACCCCCTAACTTAGGGGGGCTTTCATTATCCGATTGTCATCAGCACAGCACCTTCCATCACCGTCTCGCCTTGGCTGACCGTGATGGAGGTGACCGTCCCCTCATACTCCGACTCGATGTTGTTCTGCATCTTCATGGCCTCCAGCACGAGCACGGTGTCACCCGGCTTCACGGCATCACCTACCTTCACCTTCAGTTCTGTGACAGTGCCTGGCAGCGGGGCCTTCACGGGTGAACCGGCACCCGCTTGTGCCGCAGGGGCTGCTGCGGGGGCAGCGGGAGCAGCGGCCACGGCGGGACGAGCCACCGGCTTCGGGGCTTCCACACGGACCTTCTTCAGCGAACTCGTCGGGTTGATGGGCTGTTTCAGTTCCACGTCAAAGCGGATGCCATTGACATTCACCTTGGCTACGTTGCCCTCTACTTCTTCTATCTCTACGTCGTAGTCGACGCCTTGTACTTTATATTGATACTTATTCATTTTGAACTTTTGGGTTTGAAGTTTGAAATTTGTGATTACCTCAGATCGTTTGTCGTGGGAATCCGCATACCCTGGTGGCTCTGAGGCTGCATCGGGTCGTGGAAGTGGGTCATCTGTGCATACTCGTCGCTCCAGCCTGTCTGGCGGTTCTTGATGGTGATCACACCGCTCTCCACGTCATGCACATCGTCCTGATACTGCTTGAGGGCCATCGAGATGACGGCGATATACACCTCCTTGTCGATACCCTTCGTCTTCAGGCCGTCCTGCAGGATATTGCCCGTGGCGTGCGCGATGTCGTGGGTCACCTCTACGGTCTTGGTGATAGGCTTGATAGGCTGGGTATTGACCACCTTCTTCGCTGTGTCGAGATGGCGCATGAGCAGGCCGAAGAGCCAGAAGAACACGAAGAGCAGGGTCAGGCAGAAGAACACGATCCCCATGGCCAGCAGCGTGATGCCGAAGCCATGCGGATCCTCACGCTTCAGTTTGGCATCCTTCGTCTCGTCGGTCTTGATGAAGTTCTCGATGCCCGGTGTGACGTTCTCTGCCGACTTCACGCTCCAGCCATTGCCGTGACGGGCATAACTCTGGTTGGCCGCCAGGGCGGGCAGACTGACGGAGTCGATCAGTTCAGTGGCATTACCATTGTAGAACCCGATCCACAGGGGCTCTGACATTGGTATTTTCAGTGAGAGGTGCAACTTGCCCTGTGCAGGGTTTGAGTTGGCGAAGAATACGATGTGCTGGCGGCCGCCAATCTGTGTGCGGCTGTCACCACTGGGGATGACGCTCATGCGCTTGATGCGCTCTGGCACGCTCATCTTCGGATCGAGCACGGTGCGGTCGGTCGTGAAGTACATGCCTCGGATGTTATAGGTGGTGAACGACGTGTTCTCCAACTCTATCCAGGCCTCCCTGTTGCCGTACTCATCCTCAATGCTGGCGGTGTTGTTGGTCAGCACCTCGTTGATGCGGATGTTCTTGGCCCCTTGGGCCATCGCCGCCGTGGTGCCTGCCAGCAATGCGCTGCCGAGCAAGAGTTTCTTTAGTCTATTCATTTTCTTGTTTAGTGTATTATATAGATGTTTTCGTTATTCCGTTATTCTGTCAGCCCTCATCCGCAGAAGAACAGCACGATGATCTGAGCCGTGAAGATCCTCAGGAACATCGACAGCGGGTAGACCGTCGAGTAGCCGATGGCCGGCGCCTCCTTCGAGCAGATGCTGTTGGCATAGGCCAGTGCAGGTGGGTCGGTGTACGTGCCCGCTATCATACCGGCGATGGTGAAGTAGTTGAACTTGTAGCGCAGACGGGCGATTGGACCCACTATCAGGATGGGGATGATCGTGATCAGGAATCCGGTCAGCACATAGAGCAGGCCGTCACCCTCTACCACCGTCTCGAAGAAGTTGGCACCCGCCTTGATGCCCACGGAGGCGAGGAAGAGCACAAGCCCGATCTCGCGCAGCATCATGTTGGCCGACGTCGTGGTATAGGTCACGAGGTGTATCTTGTAGCCGTAGCGGCCTATCAGGATGGCGATGATCAGCGGACCGCCAGCCAGACCCAGTTTCACGGGAACCGGCATGCCGGGGATGGCGAAGGGCAGGGAACCGAAGATGAGGCCGAGGAAGATGCCCACGAAGATGGTGGCGATATTCGGCGCGTTCAGACGGCGGATGGAGTTGCCCATCTTGTTGGCTACACGGTCGACGGCATCCTCTGGCCCCACCACCATGATGCGGTCGCCCACCTGCAGGGGCAGGCTGACAGAGGCGAAGAGGTCCATGCCGTGACGCGTCACACGGGTCACGTTCACGCCGTAGACGCTCGAGAAATGGAGCGACCCGAGAGACTTGCCGTTGATACTTGGATTGGTGATGAGGATACGCTTCGACACAAGGGGCTGGTCAGACTGCTCGAAGTCGATGTCGATTTTCGGACCGATGAAGGCGGTGATGGCCTCCTGGTCGGCCTCGGCACACACAATGAGCATCTGGTCGCCGATGTGGAAGATGGTGTTGCGGTTGGGGATGCAGAGTTCGCCCTGGTGCACCAGTCGCGTCACCACGAAGTCGCGGTTCAGGAAGTCGTGCACTTGCAGCAGTGTCTTGCCTTCCAGATATTTGTTGGTCACCTCCAGATGCATCTTATAGGGCTTCTTGTTGGCGTTGCCCTCTTCCTGGGCGGCCAGTTGGTCTTCCTCCTGCTCCAACTTCACCTTGCATATATACCTTATTAATATAGTGGCTCCAATGATGCCCAGCACACCGAGTGGATAGGCACAGGCATAGGCGGAGGCTATCTGAGGGGCTCCGTTGGGGAACACCGTGTTCAGAGCCTCGTTGGCGGCACCCAGACCGGGCGTGTTGGTCACGGCTCCATAGAGCGTACCGACCATCATCGGCAGATTGCTCACATTGCTGGTGTCGAAGAAGATGTAGTAGCAGGAGAACATGACGAGGATATTCAGCAGGATGGCTGTCGCGGCCAGGCCGTTGAGTTTGACTCCTGCTGTACCGAAACTCTCGAAGAAACCCGGTCCTACCTGCATACCGATCATAAACACGAACAGGATCAGTCCGAAGTCCTGCATGAAGGTCAGAATGGGGGTGGGGGCGGTGAAGCCAAGGTGGCCGGCCACAATACCCGCGAAGAGCACGAAGGTCACGCCTAAGGATATGCCGAACAACTTGATCTTGCCCAAGTATACGCCTGTGGCGATGACGATGGCGTACAATAGCACGATATGCGCTACAGAGTCAGTTGTTAAGAACAGGTCTTTTAACCATTGAAATGATTCCATCTGTCTATAATAATTTTGCGATCTCAAATTTTCGAGTGCAAAGATACAGAAAAAAATGCTCATAAATTGCATTTTTGTGCATTTAATTTCGAATAAAAAACGATTTTTTATTTCTTTCACAATTCAAAACGACAAATTGAACAAAAAAGTTGTAACTTTGTCGCCTGTTACGTGAAACTTACGATATTACTTATATAATAATTTAAACGTATTTATGGCAAACAAAGAAAAACTCTTTACCGAGTTTACCGCGCCGACCACGCAAGAGTGGCTCGACAAGATTGAGGTTGACCTGAAGGGGGCCGACTTCCAGAAACGCTTGGTATGGAGAACCAATGAAGGTTTTAATGTGCAGCCCTTCTATCGCAGGGAGGATCTGAAGGATCTGAAGACACCTGATGCGCTGCCAGGCGAATTCCCCTTCGTGCGTGGTAACAAGAAGGACTCTAATGTGTGGTATGTTCGGCAGAACATTGTGGTGGATGACCCCGCAGAGGCCAACAAGAAGGCTCTGGACATTCTCAACAAGGGCATCGACTCGCTGGGATTCCGGCTGCCGGGTAAGATGGTCAGCAAGGAGACGGTGGAGACCCTGCTTAGGGATATCTATTGCGATATCGTCGAGATCAACTTCTCCACCTGTCCGCGCCATTCCCTCGAACTGGCGCAGATTCTCGTGGACTATTTCGAGGGGAAGGGGTACGACAAGGAGAAGGTGGTTGGCACCATCGAATGGGATCCCATACAGAAAATGCTGATGAAGGGCAAGGATGTCACGCCCGTACTGGAGTTCGGCCCTCAGATTGTCGAGGCGCTCAAAGCCTATCCTAACTTCCGTTGTATCGCTGTCAGCAGTGACGCGCTCAACAATGCCGGTGCCTATATCGTACAGGAACTCGGCTATGCCCTGGCTTGGGGCAATGAGTACCTGCAGCAACTGGTGGATGCCGGTGTCGATGCTGACCTCGCCGCCAGGAGCATCAAGTTCGACATGGGCGTCTCGGAGAACTACTTCATGGAGTTGGCTAAGTTCCGCGCCGCCCGTCTCCTGTGGGCCCAGATTGTGAAGCAGTATGAGCCGAAGGATGACAAGGCCTGTCAGATGATAGTCAATGCCACGACCTCTCGGTATAATCAGACGTTGTATGATTCCTATGTGAACCTTCTCCGCTCTCAGACGGAGGCCATGAGCGCGGCTCTCGGCGGCATCCACTCGATGGTGGTCACCCCGTTTGATGTGCCCTATGAGGCTCCCACCGATTTCTCCGAGCGTATCGCCCGCAACCAGCAACTCCTTCTGAAGGAGGAAAGCCACTTCGGTAACATCGTCGACCCGGGGGCCGGCTCTTACTATATCGAGCACCTGACTGACGCCCTGGCTCAGGAAGCCTGGAAGATATTCCTCAAGGTGGAAGAGGAGGGAGGCTTCCTCGCTGCCGTCAAGGCCGGTACGGTACAGGACGACATCAATGCCACTAACGCGAAGCGCCACGGCGATGCCGCCAAGCGCAAGGAGTTCCTCCTGGGCACCAACCAGTTCCCCAACTTCACGGAGAAGAGCGAGGGTAAGCGTCCCCTCAGCCCAACCTGTTGCTGTACTACAGAGACTCAGCCGCACTGCGAGGCACCCTTCAAGGCCATCGAGCCCACCCGCCTCGCTGCCGACTTCGAAGACCTCCGCATCCACACCGAGGAGACGCGCGTGCCCACAGCCTTTATGCTGACCATCGGCAACCT
>ODAJ011958288.1_pt1 | contig 10989 bp, 8 predicted proteins | sample 1539241 | NCBI WGS metagenome assembly ODAJ01 (sample SAMN02144231, study PRJEB22623) | gut metagenome | biome: sheep rumen | host: Ovis aries | place: New Zealand
TAGCTGTCAAGACCGAAACCACAGATGACGCCCTTGCAGGCACTACTTATCATAGAGTGGTGACGGAACTCCTCGCGTGCATGAACATTACTTATATGTACCTCGATGACGGGGGTCTTCAGCGCACGGATGCAGTCGTGCAGAGCCACGCTGGTATGGGTGTAGGCGCCAGCATTTAGGACTATGCCGTCGTAGGAGAAGCCCACCTCCTGCATCTTGTCAATCATCTCTCCCTCGACATTACTCTGGAAGTAGTCTATCTGAATGTCGTTATACTGCTTGCGCAACTGTGCAAGATAGTCGTCGAACGAGCTGCTGCCGTAGATGCCTGGTTCGCGAACGCCCAGGAGGTTCAGGTTCGGACCGTTAAGAATTAGTATCTGCATATCTTTTTTCGTTAAATCCTTGACAAAAGTAATGAATAATGGCGAAACGTACAAGAATTGTTCACGTGTTAACGTTTTTTTTGTACCTTTGCACGGAGAAACGAGCACTCACGATATGGGAAACGGCGAGATGATGAAGAAATACCAGCGGTACCTGAAGTTGGAGAAGAACTTCACGGGTAACACCATCGAGGCATACATGCGCGATGTCCAGAAGCTCTTGGACTATCTGAAGGGTGTGGGCAAGGAGCCTACAGAGGTGGTATTGGAGGACCTGCAGCACTTTGCCGCGTCGCTTCACGACATTGGTGTCGGGGCGCGTTCGCAATGCAGGATACTTAGTGGTGTGCGCACCTTCTACCGCTTCCTGGTTCTCGACGGTTGGATGGAGGATGACCCCTCGGAGCTCTTGGAGAGTCCGAAGATTGGCGACCACCTTCCCGAGGTATTATCGACGGAAGAGGTAGATATGCTTGAAGCTGCCATAGACCTCACAAAATGGGAGGGACATCGTAACAGGGCTATCATTGAGGTGCTCTTCTCCTGCGGTCTGCGCGTCACCGAGCTGGTGACATTGCCGCTGAGCAACCTATACCTTGACGACGGATATATCAGAGTGACGGGAAAAGGTCGTAAGGAGCGGCTCGTACCTATATCGCAGAAGGCTATCAAGGAACTGAACCTATGGTTTGACGACCGCCGCCACATGAACATAAAACCCGGCGAGGAGGACTACGTCTTCCTGAACCGTCGCGGTGCTCACCTCACCAGGACGATGGTACTCATAATGATAAAGAACACCGCTGAGTTGGCTGGTATCAAGAAGACTATCTCGCCGCACACCCTGCGCCACGCCTTTGCGACAGCGCTTCTTGAGGGTGGTGCCGACCTGCGCGTCATCCAGGCAATGTTAGGACATGAGAGCATTGCGACGACGGAAATATATACACACATAGACACCCACACGCTCAGGGAAGAAATACTGAAGCACCACCCGAGGAATTTATGAAAAATTATTAATAATACGGCGGTAATTATACGTTATATATTATTTTTACGTATCTTTGCAGGCTGATTATTACGTAAAATTAACAAAATCACTATAATCATGAAATTAAGAAATCTTTCACTGTTCTTGTTGCTGGCTATAGTCGGCACAATGACATCCTTTGCTCAGCAGATTCCTGTTGACAAGAATGTCCGTATAGGAAAACTCGACAACGGACTGACCTACTACATCCGCCACAACAACTGGCCGGAGAACGTTGCCAACTTCTACATCGCTCAGCGCGTGGGTAGTGTTCAAGAGAATGAGGACCAGCGCGGACTGGCACACTTCCTTGAGCACATGGCATTCAACGGCTCCGAGCATTTCAAGGGCAACAACATCATTGAATATACACGTTCTCTTGGTGTGGAGTTCGGTAGCAACCTGAATGCTTACACTGGTTTCGACGAGACGGTATATAACATTAACGACGTTCCCGCAAAACGAGTTTCAGCACTCGACTCTTGTCTGCTCATCCTGAAAGACTGGAGTAACGGTTTGCTCCTCGAGGAGGAAGAGATAGACAAGGAGCGTGGTGTCATCCACGAGGAGTGGCGTCTGCGTTCAAGCGCTATGCAGCGTATGCAGGAGCGTGCACTGCCGCAGATGTACCCCGGTTCGAAGTACGGACAGCGCATGCCTATAGGTTTGATGGAGGTTGTTGACAACTTCAAGCCAAAAGCTCTTCGCGACTACTACCACAAGTGGTACCGCCCAGACAACCAGGCTATCATCGTTGTCGGCGACATTGACGTTGACCACGTGGAGGCAGAGATAAAGAAACTCTTCGGCGGCATCGTAGTTCCCAAGAACGCCGCACAGATAATAGACGAGCCTGTTCCCGACAACAAGGAGGCCATCTACGTCTGCGAGAAGGACAAGGAGCAGCAGATGACAATGATTATGGTCTTCATGAAGCACGACGTTACTCCCCGCGAGGAGAAGACGAAGGTTGACTACCTGATGCAGGACTACGTTACAGACATGATAGAGAACATGTTCGACAAGCGTATGGAAGAGCTGTCACTCAACCCCGACTGTCCTTTCGTACAGGCAGGAGCCGGTGACGGCCAATACTTCATCTCAAAGACGAAGGACGCTTTCACGGCTATAGTAGTGCCGAAGGACGGCAAGGACCTTGAGGCGCTGGCCACCGTCATCAAGGAACTGAAGCGCGCCAAGGAGTTCGGATTTACCGCTACAGAGTACGAGCGTGCACGTGCCGACTACCTCAGCATGCTGGAGAAGAGATACACCGGTCGCAACAAGATAAACAACGACAAGTTCGGTCGCGCATACGCTGCCAACTTCACCGACGGCGAACCTATCCTCTCCGTTGAGGACGAGTACGAGATTATGAACAACATGATTGTTCCGAACATCCCCGTTGACGTCATCAACATGGTTGCCGCAGAGCTTATCAGCGAGAACGACGAGAACCTCGTAGTGGCTTGCTTCGAACAGGAGAAGGACGGCAAGACATACCTGCAGCCGGCACAGCTGAAGACAACCTTCGAGAAGGCTCGCGCAGAGAAGGTTGAGCCGTACGTTGACAACGTGAAGAACGAACCGCTCGTTGACGAGACTAAGCTACCTGCTCCCGGCACCATCACCGCCGAGAAGGAGAACAAGACCCTCGGTTACAAGGAGCTGACACTCTCTAACGGCGCAAAGGTTATTCTGAAGAAGACCGACTTCAAGGACGACGAGGTGATGATGGAGGCTGAGGCTATCGGCGGAACATCACTCTACGGCGAGGCTGACTACAGCAACCTGAAGCTCCTTAGCGGTGCCATAGAGATGAGCGGACTCGGAAACTTCACTCACTCAGAACTGGAGAAGGCTCTCGCAGGCAAGGTTGCCGGCGTAGGAGCAAGCTACGACGTCAACAGCACTTCGCTCTCAGGAAAGTGCGTTCCCAAGGACCTTGAGACAATGATGCAGCTGACATACCTCTACTTCACGAACATCAACAAGGACGAGCAGGGTTACAACCAGTTGACAAACATCCTCAAGGTGGCACTGCAGAACAAGAGTCTTTCTCCGGAGTCTGCATTCTCTGACTCTTTGGTTGTTACCATGTACAACAACAATCCGCGCATGAAGACCCTTGAGGTCAGCGACTTGGACAAAGCCAACTACGACCGCATGCTTGAGATAGGCCGTGAGCTGCTGAAGAACCCGGGAGCATTCACCTACATTTTCACAGGTAACTTCGACGAGACACTGCTGCGTGAGTATATCTGCAAATACATAGGTTCACTGAAAGGTAACGAAGTGCTGAAGAGCTACGACGTTACGAAGATGGCTACCGGCAACATAAAGAACAGCTTCAAGCGCAAGATGGAGACGCCGAAGGCTATAGCTATCTTCACATGGTGGAGCGAGGCTCCCTATAACCTGGAGAACAGCGTTCTCGCTTCTGCCGCAGGACAGGTTCTCGAGATGTACTACCTGAAGACTATCCGCGAGGAAGCCAGTGCAGCATACACATGCGGTGCTTCCGGCAAGACGGAACGTGTTCTTGACCGCCAGTTCGTTAGCATGCTGGCATCATGCCCGATGAACCCCGAGAAGGCGGAGACAGCGCTGAAACTCATGGACCAGGGAATAGCAGAGGCTTCACAGAAAGTTGACCCAGAGATTGTCAGCAAGGTAAAAGAGTACATGCTCAAGCAGGCTAACGAAGACGCTAAGAAGAACGGTCACTGGACAAACATCTTAAGCCAGTACGTCAAATACGGCATAGACTTCCAGACAGACTACAAGAAGACTGTCGAGGCACTCACCGCTGAGAAGATTTCAGCCTTCATAAAGAATGTCATCCTGAAGGACAATAACCACATGGAGGTTATCATGATGCCGGAAGAAACAAAAACAGAAACAACAAAATAAAAACGGAAAAAGGAAAAGTGAGTTATCTATTTACCTCTGAGTCGGTTTCCGAGGGACATCCCGATAAGGTTGCCGACCAGATATCAGACACAATACTTGACCAATTGTTAGCATACGACTCCACGGCACGCGTTGCCGTGGAGACGTTGGTAACAACGGGACAAGTCGTCATCGCCGGCGAAGTGCACAGCGATGCTTATGTTGATTTACAGACACTGACGCGCAAGGCTATCCGCAAGATAGGATATACGAAGAGCGAATATCAGTTTGACGCCGAGTCGTGCGGCATCCTCAATGCCATCCACGAACAAAGCGACGACATCAACCGCGGTGTCGATCGCGAAGTGGAAGAGGAGCAAGGTGCCGGCGACCAGGGAATGATGTTCGGATATGCCGTGAACGAGACGGAGAACTACATGCCTGTAACACTGGAACTGGCGCACCTGCTGGTCCACGAACTGGCGGAGATACGCCGCGAGGGTAAGGTAATGACATATCTGCGCCCGGACTCCAAAAGTCAGGTGACGGTGGAATACAGCGAGGACGGTGTGCCACAGCGCATAGACACCATCGTGGTATCGACACAGCACGACGAGTTCATGGACGACGACGAGAAGATGCTTGACAAGATAAAGGAAGACGTAATAAACATCCTCATCCCGCGTGTCAAAGCCCGCATCCACAGCGACAAGGTGCTGCAGCTGTTTAACGACAACATAAAATACCACGTCAACCCGACCGGAAAGTTCGTCATCGGCGGACCTCACGGAGACACCGGACTGACGGGACGAAAGATTATAGTTGACACCTACGGAGGAAGAGGAGCACACGGCGGCGGTGCCTTCTCGGGAAAAGACTCGTCTAAAGTGGACCGCTCGGCAGCATACGCGGCGCGCCATATTGCCAAGAACATGGTGGCAGCGGGTGTTGCTGACGAGATGCTGGTACAGATAAGCTACGCCATCGGTGTCGCTGAGCCTGTAAGTATCTTTGTAGATACCTACGGAAAGGGTCACGTAAAGGAAAGCGACGGTGAGATAGCTGCGAAGATAAAGCAGCTCTTCGACCTCCGTCCGAAAGCTATTGAGCGCTCCCTGAAACTGCGCCAGCCTATCTTCGCTGAGACGGCAGCCTACGGACACATGGGACGACAGTACGAGGTAAGAAAGAAACTGTTTACCAGTCGTTACCACGAGACAAAAGAGATTGAAGTGGAGCTGTTCACATGGGAGAAGCTTGACAGAGTTGACGACATAAAGAAAGTTTTCTCACTATAAGGATAGTACAAACGTAATACCAGCGATGAACGATTTCTTCTATCGTAACACTTTCTTCTCTAACGATAGCACTAATAAGCAACTCGTTGAAGTAAAGCTGGATGGCATCGATGGTATTCCCCTTGACAAACCTATTGCTAAGGACGACATAGTAGTAGGTTTGTTAATTTTTTGTTTTGTACTCGCCATAATAACGGTAAACAGACTGACAAAAGAATTTGCGAGGGAAGCAAAGGGTTTCATGCACCCCGAACGACGCGAGTATGGAGAGGCAGGAGCATACAGAGGATGGACCATGATTCTGGCAAACGTGCAGACCTGCCTGGTACTATCTCTGCTTACCTTCCTCTATATAGCGGAAAACCTCGTCGCAACATTCACCCTTTCATCGGAATATCTGCTCATTGCCGTCCTGATAGTATGCTTTATTGCGTACTTTCTGCTGAAGAACGCTCTCTACACAATAGTGAACAGCATATTCTTTCCAAGTAAAAAAAACGAACAATGGACAAGATCCTTTTTCTGCATCACCGCAGTTGAGGGCATACTCTTATTGCCCGCTCTTGTCCTCATTGTTTTCTTTTCTTTTAACACCCAAAACATACTCACTTACATCATTTTTGCCCTCGGTTTTGTTAAATTATTAACTTTTTACAGGTCATTTACTATCTTTTTTAGACAAAACCCTCTAAAATTACAAATAATTTTATACCTTTGTGCCCTCGAAATCATCCCTTTGGTATCAGGGGGAACAATTTTAATACTGATAATCGACAACTTGACGATAAATTATTAGGACAAATGATTAAGAAAATTTTGATATCTCAGCCCAAACCGGCAAGCGACAAATCGCCATACTATGATATTGCCGAGGAATTTGGAGTGGAATTAGTATTCCGTCCCTTCATAAAGGTTGAGGGGCTGTCATCAAAGGAGTTCCGTGAGCAAAAGGTAAGTATCCTCAATTATAGCGCAGTAGTTTTCACATCGCGTCATGCCATTGACAACTTCTTCGGACTGTCAAAGGAAATGCGTCTTGAGATACCGGAAGAGATGAAGTACTTCTGCGTAACAGAACAGATTGCCCTATATATTCAGAAGTATGTTCAGTATCGCAAGCGTAAGGTCTTCTTCGGAACGACAGGAAAGATTGCAGACCTTATCCCTACGATGGCGAAGCATAAGGCTGAGAAGTACCTCATTCCGATGAGCAACGTACATGATGACAGCGTTAAGGAGATGCTTGATGCGAAGAAATTGCAGCACACAGAGTGTGTGATGTATCGCACCATAAGTAACGACTTCACCGAAGAGGAGAAGAAGAATTTCGACTATGACATGTGCATATTCTTCAGTCCGTCAGGTATCAACGCATTCAAGAAGACCTTCGGTGACGAGCGTAACGACATCGCTGTCGCAACATTTGGTCCTTCGACAGCTAAGGCTGCACATGAAGCAAATCTGAAAATTGCCATCGAAGCTCCATCAGAGAAGCACCACTCTATGACTGGTGCACTGAGAGAGTTCTTAGAGAAAAACAAGTAACTACCGTTACATGCCTACTGCCAATGTACAGACGCTTTGCAGGAAAGAGCGAATAAAGAGTAAGATACTTATCGACAAGCTCTTCAACGACGGCAATAGTCGTGCGATGACAGTTTTTCCTCTGCGTTTTGTTTATGTCACTAACGAAAGCAACGAGACAAACAATATTCTCATCAGCGTTCCAAAGAGATATCTGAAACACGCTGTTGACCGCAACAAGGTAAAAAGGCAGATAAGGGAGGCATACAGGAAGAACAAAGACATCATTGCCGAATGGAATAACATCTCGATGGCATTCATCTGGATAGACAACAAAATCCAAAACACTGGTGTTGTTGAGAGTAAGGTAAAGAAACTTCTCCATCAATTATCGGAAAGATTATGAGAAAGGTAGTTTTATGGATTAGGAAATGTTTGGTGTGGATACTCATACTACCAATAAGATTCTACCAATATGCCATTTCCCCGTTAACGCCTCCATCATGTCGATTCACCCCCACCTGTTCGGAATACGCACGACAGGCGCTCATCAAATACGGACCGATAAAGGGATTGTGGCTCGCCACAAAAAGACTTCTCAGATGTCACCCCTGGGGAGGGAGCGGCTACGACCCCGTCCCATAAAATAAGGAAACAATAAAAGATAAAAGATATGACAAAGAATTTTGTTGAAGAACTGAAATGGCGCGGTATGCTGGCGCAGATAATGCCAGGAACGGAGGAGCTGCTACAGAAAGAGATGGTAACAGCCTATCTCGGCACCGACCCAACGGCAGACTCTCTGCACATTGGTCACCTCTGTGGAATAATGATGTTACGTCACCTGCAGCGCTGCGGTCACAAACCCATTATCCTTGTCGGCGGTGCGACAGGAATGATTGGCGACCCATCGGGAAAGAGTCAGGAGCGTAACCTCCTTAACGACGAGACACTACGTCACAACCAGGAATGCATAAAGAAACAGGTTGCCAAGTTCCTTGACTTCGACAGCAAGGAGCCTAATGCTGCGGAGATGGTAAACAACTACGACTGGATGAAGGACTTCACCTTCCTGGACTTCGCCCGTGAGGTTGGTAAGCATATCACCGTGAACTACATGATGGCAAAGGAGAGTGTGCAGCAGCGTCTTAACGGAACAGCACGCGACGGACTTTCATTCACCGAGTTTACATACCAGCTGCTTCAGGGATACGATTTCTTATACCTATATAAAAATAAAGGAGTAAAACTGCAGTTAGGCGGTAACGACCAGTGGGGTAACATGACCACGGGTACAGAACTTATCCGTCGTACCTTAGGCAACGAGGTAGAGACCTTCGCGCTTACATGTCCGCTGATTACCAAGAGCGACGGTAAGAAATTCGGAAAGACAGAGAGCGGCAACATCTGGCTCGACCCGAAACGCACCACACCGTATAAGTTCTACCAGTTCTGGCTTAACGTCAGCGACGAAGATGCAGAACGTTACATCAAGATCTTCACCTCGCTGGAGAAGGATGTCATCGACGCACTCATCGAGGAACACAAACAAGACCCTGGTCGTCGTACACTACAGCGCAGATTAGCCGAAGAGGTAACCGTTATGGTACACTCTCGCGAGGCTTTCGACGCTGCTATCGAGGCAAGTAACATACTCTTTGGCAAATCAACAAAGGAGTCGCTGGAGAAACTTGACGAACAGACACTGCTCGACCTCTTCGACGGTGTGCCACACTTCGACATCGATAAGTCTGCACTTGGTCAGCCAGCAGTAGAGCTGTTGACACAGGCTGCGGCAGTATTCCCCAGCAAAGGTGAGATGCGAAAGATGGTCCAGGGTGGCGGAGTGAGCCTCAACAAGGAGAAACTCGCTGCTTTTGACCAGGTAATCACCGAGGCTGACCTCATAGACAACAAATACCTCTTGGTACAGAGAGGCAAGAAGAACTACTATCTTCTTACAGTGAGGAGTTAGTCAAGAGCTTAGGAAAAAGTTACAGCAGATAAAAATTTTCAATTATCAATTGTCAATTATCAATTATTTGTTGTATCTTTGCACCCGCAATTAACAAAATTGCGAATTTGGACGATGGTGTAATGGTAACACTACAGGTTTTGGTTCTGTCATTCCCGGTTCGAATCCGAGTCGTCCAACCTCAAAAGCGTAATCGAATTACTTCGGTTACGCTTTTTTAACACTACCATACTATTCCCATACGCCGTTTTTTTGTACCTTTGCCGAACGACCAAAAATCATAATAAAATGAGAACAAATTACGAAACTCGCTACGCTGCCCATCCCGAAGACGCAAAAGGCTACGACACACAACGTCTGCGTCGCGACTTTCTGATAGAAAAGATATTCTCTACGGACGAAGTCAACATGGTTTATTCCATGTATGACAGGATGATTGTTGGCGGTGCTATGCCCGTTAACGAAGCACTCCTGCTGGAAGCGATAGATCCTCTTAAGGCAGACCACTTCACCACAAGAAGGGAGGTGGGCATCTTCAACGTTGGTGGCAAAGGCATCGTACGCGTCGGCAACGACACCTTTGAATTAGACTACAAAGAGGCGCTGTACATAGGTCGTGGAGATTATGACGTTACATTCTCATCTGCCGACAAGAACCATCCCGCGAAGTTCTACTTCAACAGCACTACAGCCCATTGTCAGTATCCGTGCAAGAAGATAACGAAAGACAACGCCATCGTTGCCCACATGGGTTCGTTAGAGATGTCGAACGAGAGGAATATCAATAAGATGATTGTCAACCAGGTGCTGCCGACATGTCAGCTGCAAATGGGAATGACGGAACTGCTTACAGGAAGCGTATGGAACACTATGCCAGCACACACCCACAGCCGACGCATGGAGGCATATTTCTATTTCGAGCTACCTGAAGACCAGGCCGTTTGTCATCTTATGGGTGAGCCACAGGAGACAAGACACATTTGGATGAGGGGCGAACAGGCTGTACTCTCACCGGAATGGAGCATCCACAGCGCAGCCGCCACACATAACTACACCTTTATATGGGGTATGGGCGGTGAGAACCTCGACTACAGCGACCAGGACTTCACGGAGATTACCGCATTACGATAGACAAGAGAGAGATTTACACATTATAACAACAACATCTTAAAAACCTATTAATTATGACAAATCCATTTTCACTTGAAGGAAAGAACGCCTGGATTACCGGTGCTTCTTACGGTATTGGTTTCAACATTGCTAAGGCTTTTCTTGCAGCAGGCATTAAGAACATTATCTTTAACGACATTAACGAGGCTGCCCTTGAGAGGGGTCTTGCAAACTACAAGGCTGAAGGTATCAAGAACGTTCACGGTTACGTTTGCGACGTTACCGACGAGAACGCAGTAAAGGCTCTTGTTGAGAAGATCCATACCGAAGTTGGTCAGATAGATATCCTCGTTAACAACGCTGGTATCATCAAGCGTATCCCTATGCACGAAATGAAGCGTGCTGAGTTCCAGCAGGTAATCGACGTTGACCTCGTAGCTCCTTACATAGTAAGTGCTGCCGTTATTCCTGAAATGATGGAACGTCGCGAGGGTAAGATTATCAATATCTGCTCTATGATGTCAGAGCTTGGTCGTGAGACAGTAAGTGCTTATGCTGCTGCTAAGGGTGGTTTGAAGATGCTTACTCGCAACATCTGTTCTGAGTACGGTGAGTACAACATCCAGTGTAACGGCATTGGTCCGGGTTACATTGCTACTCCACAGACAGCTCCTCTTCGTGAGCGTCAGCCGGACGGCAGCCGTCATCCGTTTGACAGTTTCATCTGCGCAAAGACTCCTGCAGGTCGCTGGCTCGAACCGTCAGAACTCGGTG
>ODAJ011983815.1_pt1 | contig 10987 bp, 10 predicted proteins | sample 1539241 | NCBI WGS metagenome assembly ODAJ01 (sample SAMN02144231, study PRJEB22623) | gut metagenome | biome: sheep rumen | host: Ovis aries | place: New Zealand
TTTTTCGGCTTGAAAGTTATAATCCCGCCGCGAGAACGAATCATCATCACCGAGATTGACGACAGATAACAAAGAGCCGTTGCAAAACCCATACCGAACATCCCGCCGCGGAAGTAAAAGACGTTTGACAAATCGCCGACAACATTGACGACAAGTTGAACGATCACCGCGTACATTACAGTTTTGCGATCGCCTTCCAAAAATCGCGTCGTGACGTTCAAATTTATCAGGCACATCGGCACGATCGCAAATGCGAACCCGCGTAAAAAATCTTGCAGGAACGGCAGCAGGTTGGCAGATTTTCCCGACGCTCCCAAAATTTCTGCGACGTTGCCCGCGAAGAATAATAGCGCGAACATCGTCGCCCCCGCCAAGACAATTATCGCCGCCACAGCCGACGAATAAAAAACTCCTGCTCGTTCAGGCTTGCCCGCGCCAAAAGCTTTGCCGCAGGTGTTCTGCACGCCCGTCGCAAAAATTTGGCTGATTATCATGACAAAAAGTTGAAGCGGTTGGAACAGCCCGAACGCCGCCATAGATTCCGTGCCCAAGAAGCGACTGATTAAAACGCCGTCGACGAGCGCGCCCAAAAACATTATGAACTGCCCCGCGACCATCGGCCACATTGATTTTCGGAAGACGCGTGCGATCAAAATTTCGTGTTTACTTGCCAAAATATTCCGCCCCTTAAATTGCGGCGAGCAGTTCGCGATAATTCGTCAGCAAATTTTTTGCGACAGGTAAAAATTCGCGGCGGGCTCCTTCGACTATTCCTACGGTCACGGAGCGCGGCAAGTCCTTCAGATATGGCAACGCGACCAATCGTCGGAGCCACGACAATTTTTCCGTCAGATCCATTGCCTTGGCGACGAATGCATCTGCCGAATCGAAATAATTTCGGAAGTTCACACAGCGTTTGAATTTCTTCAGGCGACAAAAATTCTGTCGTCCGCCGCAGATGCCATTTGTAATTGTCCTTCATTGCGGGCAACGTGCCGCTCTCGAACGGCGTTTGATGAAGTCGGCGCAGACACTCGACGGCGCGACGAACGAGATCATCAAAATTTTCAGGCTCGGCGGCGAAGACTTCCGCCAAATTTTTCGCGTTCATCAGCTCGAAGACAATGCCGAATTGGTCGCCGTGCTTGACGACATCATAGCTGACAGCGGTCGGTATGCCGTTGAGAAAAGCTTTCTCGGCATGCTCTTTTTCATTTTCGACGAGTTCGCGGGGTATGCCGACGTTGTAAAGTTTCAGAATCAAATCGTCGCTCAAACGGTAGATTGTGCCGGCGTAGCCTCTGCCGATAATTTCCGCGCCTTCGGGTGACACGTCCCGCAGCGCACGCGTCACCGAAATAATTTTCGTCAAGCCCGTCATATCAAGCACGCCGTAAACTTCGGGCTCGGCATTGCGAATTGTCAACCCGCGAAAATTTTTTGCCAGTTTCAAAATAATTCGCACACCCGCGCTCGAAATAAATTGCAGGTCACCAACATCCAGCACGAGATTTTTCACGTCGACATTTTTCAGCGCATCGTTGATATTTTTTTCGACAGCGGCGGCGTTGAGGTTTGAAATCCTTCCGTCAACATACATGACGAAAGAATTGTTTTCGCGTTCCAATTTCATGATAAGATCTCCGTCACATCAGCTGAATTCGTTCTGCAAAGCGCGGGATATTTTCTTCGACGTGCGGGAAAAATTTTTCGCGCAGAATTTCAATGCATCGGCGGCGGTCATCTTCCGTCGGGAAAGGAAATCTTTTCAGGTACGTCAGCCAGCGCAGAAGTGAATAAAATTCCGTCATATCTTCCAATTCGTTCAACTCGTGCGGATCGTCGGTGCCGAAATAATTTTTCTTCAGCGTCTGCCACATCGAGTCAATCAGAGCGAAAGACCACCCGCCCGACATTTTTTCACACAGCGACGGAAAAATTTTCGCCAAACTCACGCCGAACATGCAGACGCTCATCAAATCATACATCGGGTGACCCAAACTGGAATTGACCATATCAACCAAAATCAATTTGCCGTCACGCACCATGATATTTTTCGGATGGAAGTCGCCGTGAATGTAAGTATTGCGCGTCGGCAACGAGTCAATGACTTTGTGCGCGGCGTCAACTTCCTCGTCCGTCAGCAGACCGCGCATGGATTCGGCACGCTCACGATAAATTTTTTTCGGAGTAAGGCAACGTCCCCGCCGAAAAATTTATCCCGTGAAATTTTTTCAGCAACGCCGCTTCTTTCACGGCAATCACTTCCGCGCTCGAAGGATTTTCCAAAACGAAATCTTTCAAGCTCGGCGCGTCAACCAGCTCAAAAATCAAGCCAAACACGTTGCCGACCTTCACCGCTTCATAAACACGCGGCGTCGGCACACCGACGGCAAAGACCGTGCGAGCGTTGTAAAGTTCGCGTTTGATGTAATCTTCGCTGATGTTCGCGCTCTTGTAAAGTTTGATGATCTTATCCGCGTCAAGGCGATAAACTCTGCTGTTGTTGCCTTCGCTCAAAAGTTCCGCCCCGTCAACGGAAAAATTTTTTATCTCGTCGCTCAAAATTGTAAACCTCCGTCATTTAACCAACATATCGAATTCCACGTCCATGAGCGGCGCGAGAATATCGCCGGCTCTCTCGGAATCACGCTCAACAAAAATTTCATTGTCAAAAACTGCTGTGGCGCGATGTCGCTTGTCATAGCGCGGCCAGATAAAATCTTCGGTGCTCGGATTGCCCGTCTTGGCGAAGTTTATCCACATGCGCTGAACTTTTTTAGCAAGCGCGGGGTCGAAGTGACGGCTTTCGTATCTGTAGTTGTCGATTGGGTTGCCGAAAATTTCCGTGAGTTCCACGCCGTGAAATGCGTCCGTCGCGTCGGAGCCGGTCGTATACTTCCAATAGTAGACGAAAGTTTTTCCTCCCGCCGCCGAATGAAGATCCGCTTGCTTGAGCGCGGGACGCTGAAAAATAATTTCGTCGAGCAGCTCGGCATCTTTCCACACGGATTCGCCGTACTGTCGCGCCATAAATTTTTCAATCAGCCTCAAATCTTTGGCGGGAAGTTGCGCTTTTATGAAGTCGATAACTTTCAAAGTGTTCGCGTGATAATTTTGCAAGTCTTTGGAAAAGAGCAACCACAAATGCCATTCATCGGCGGCCGTGCCGATTAACAGATCAATTTTTTTCGTGTCGCCGCGCTCAAATGCCTCGAACATCTTGGCGGGCAAATGCTTGCCGTCGCGTTCAGGGAAGGTGAAGTAATCGCCGAGCTGCGGCATCAAATTATAAAGTTCTTCCGCCGACAAATTCATCAGCTCATCCATATTTTTCGCATTGGAGACGCGCAAAAGTTCCTGCGGCAATCGCTGACAAAATTGCGCCGAGTGAGAAAAAAAAAAACGTGCCGCTCTGCGCAATGCAACGATTAAAATATTTTCGCGCTTCGGGCATGCTCATCAGAAAGGAAACACTTGAGCCGCCTGCGGAGTGTCCGAAAATCGTCACGTTGTCGGGGTCACCGCCGAAGCCTGAAATATTTTCGTTAATCCAGCGCAGTGCCTGAATTTGATCGAGCAAGCCGAGGCATGTGCTGTCGGGAAAATTTTCGCCGTTGAGCAACGCGCTGTTGATGTTGCCGCGCATGTACGCGCCGCCGTGAAAATAAACCATCACGGCTTTTTTCTTGTCGGTGTTATTCGGATTGAGCCAGATGTTGAGCTTGAGGCAGTCTTCGCCAACTTTGCTCGCGTCAAATTTTTTGCCCCCGCCCAAAATTTGCAGGGGCATGACCGACGGTTTGTCCGCGATGAAAATTTCGTCACTCGGCGTCGGTTGTTCGGGAGCCTTCCAGCGCAGAGTACCGACGGGCGGTTTGGCGTAGGGCATGCCGATATAACTGACCGCGCCGTTTTTTTCCGCGCCGACAAAAATTCCGTTGCGACACTTTACCGCAAGAGTCTCGTCATAATTTTCGGCGGCGTAAATCACTGCGGGCGAAAAGAACATCACGACAAAAAAAATTAACGCGAGCCGCGAAAAATATTTCAAGCGATCGTCCATGACATTTCTCATCGTGAAAAATTTTTGTGCTATAATCTGTGCGATATCTCAAAGGATTCTATTACAGAAAAGTTTTCGTGTCTACAATCGGACGCAAGAAAAAAGGAGCTTGCCAATGATTGTCGAGAAAAAATTGACGACGGTGGATGAGATGCGTATTTCGATTGCCGGACGAATCGACGTAACGACTTCGCCGCAACCGCGCGAGGAGATCGCCGTCATTCCGCCTGCGGTGAAAAAAATCGTGCTGGACTTCAGCGACGTAAGCTACATTTCGTCGAGCGGCATCCGCGAACTTTTCGTCTGCAAGAAAAAATTTCCGAACACTGCGATTGAAAACGTTGCGTCCTCCGTCTTCGACGTGTTCAAGATGACCGGTTGCGACAAAATTTTTTCGATAAGCGCCGCAACGCATGACGTGTCGACTTATCTGCAGATGTCCTTCAAAAATTTTCTGGAGAGCAAAGTTGAACGCGACGGCAACAAAATCGCCTTTGCGGACAGCCGCGCCGCCTACACCTGGTCGGATATTGAATTCTGCGCCACGATTATTGCCGAGGACTTGAGTCGACTGGGCGTCGTTCACGGCAGTCACGTCGGCATTTGTTCAACTAACTCCGCGAATTGGATTCTGACGTTCTTCGCGATTCAGAAACTCGAAGCCATTGCCGTGCTGATGAATTTCAATTTGCGCCCCGCCGAAATCATTAAGGTAGCTCAAGTCGGCGACGTAGATTATCTTTGCTACGGCGACTTGCCCGAAATGAAAGACGAGCGAAAATTTCTTGCGGACATTCGCGCCAACGCCGACAATCACATAAAAAATTTTTATTCGATTCGTTCGGAGATTGACTTCAAGACGCGCCGTGCCGAATATGATTCGCTCCAGTACAAGTTCAAAAATTTTGCCGAGGCAGATGATCCCTGCACGATGATTTTTACGTCGGGTTCCACAGGGCGTGTCAAGGGCGTCATTCTTTCGGCATATAACATTCTGAACGCCGCCAACGGCAATTTCCGCGACCAGACTCTTCGCCCCGACGACAGGAGCTGTATGATTTTGCCGTTCTTCCATATCTTCGGACTCGTCGCAGGAATTTTCGCCAATGCGCTTGCCGGTTCGGTCATACACATTCCCGAAAACATTCGCACGAACACTTTGCTTGATTTAATTTCGCGTGAACGGTGCACGATTTTCCATTCCGTGCCGACGATGCTGATTGCGCTCATCAACAACAAAAATTTCAGCGCGGAAAAGTTATCGTCGTTGCGTTGCACGATTATCAGCGGCGCGGCTGCCACTGAAGCGCAAATAAAAATGTTCCGTGCCAAAATGCCGAACAATCATTTCCTGTCGAGCTACGACTTGAGCGAGATGGCACCCGTGAGCATAACCAACTACGAAGACAGCGACGAACATCTTTTGCGCACCGTCGGTCATCCCGTCAAGAACATCAGAATAAAAATCACCGACCCGAAGAGCGGCGCGAATTGCGGCGTCGGCGAAGTCGGTGAAATTTTAGTTCAAGGTTTCAACCTTATGACGTGCTACTACAAACTTAGCGAAGACGATCAATCAATCGACGCGGAAGGCTGGTTGCACACGGGCGACTTGGGAAGTCTGGAGGCGGACGGCTATTTGAAGCTGACGGGCAGGATTAAGGAACTCATCATTCGCGGCGGCGAAAACATCATGCCCGGCGAAATCGAAGCCGCCATTTCCAAATTCGACATCATCGACAACGTCAAAGTCATCGGCGTGCCACATGACTTTTTCGGCGAAGAAGTCTGCGCCTGCATAAAACTAAAAGCCGACAAAACTTTCGACGAAGAAATTTTCCGCGCCGAACTTTCTGCCGACCTCGCCAAATATAAAATCCCGTCGCGTTTCATCATCGTCGACGAATTTCCAATGCTCGGCACGGGAAAAATCGACGCAGTGACTTTGAAACGGCGCGTGCTTAATTCGTTAAATTGAAGTGGCGCAGGGCATTGGCAATACCGTCGTCCTCCGCCAAATCCGTGACGTAATCGGCAACGGCTTTGACTTCGCTCGGCGCGTTCGCCATCGCAATCGCCGTGCCCGCCGCCTTTAACATATCCAAATCGTTCATACTGTCGCCGACGGCTATCGTGTCGGCAACATCAATCTGCAATTTTTCGCAGACAATTTTAATCGCCGAACCTTTGTTGACGCCTTTTGCCGTCATCTCGAAATAGTTGGCGTCGTGGACTTGGAAATCGAAAAATTTTTCCAGAACCGCCACGCAAGCGGCAACGTCTGAAATATTCGGCGCGGTGATACCGGAAAATTTGCTGAACTCCCATTTGCCGAAGTTGCTTTTCAGCGGCAGAAGTCTGTCGCCCAACGCCGCCTTTAAGTCCGGACGATAAGGCGCGATACCAAAATCGTCTTCGTCAAAATAAATGAAGTCTTTGCCCTCCAAAATCGGCAGGACTTTATTTTTTTTGAACACGTCCAGAGCCACCGCCGCCAAATCCGTCGGGATTGTCCGATAAAAGAGCACCTCGCCGCGATATTCAATCAACGAGCCGCAACCGGAAATTACGCCGTCAAATTTTATGCCGTTCAAGCGCGGATCATGAACGAGTACCTTCGTCCTGCCGCTGGAAATAAAAACTCTGTGACCGTCCGCAATTGCTTAATTGCCGCCGGAACACTCGTCGGGACACGCAAATCACGGCTTATCAGCGTGCCGTCAATGTCGAAAAGATCGTTTTCAACTCTATCACTCCAAGAAAAATGTAAGCGCAACAGCTGAAAAATTTACGGCTTTCTGCTAAAATATTCGCAACTCAAAACGAAAGGCGGAGATGGCTTATGAGCGAAATCAACCGATATCCTGCCGATGCGGAAGCGAAAAAGATGATCGTGGAAATTGGGCGGCGCATGTATATGAAAAATTTCGTAGCTGCCAACGACGGAAACATCTCCTGCAAGGTTGATGACGAAACGATTTGGACGACTCCTACCGGAGTTTCCAAGGGCTTTATGTCTGAAGATGAGATGGTCAAAATGCGTTTGGACGGAACGATTGTTAGTCAAGGTGAGTCGGCTCCTTCCAGCGAAGTGAAAATGCACCTGCGAATTTACAACGAGCGAGAAGACGTCCGAGCGGTGTGCCACGCGCATCCGCCCGTTTCCACTTCTTTTGCTGTAGCGGGGATAGCTCTGAATCAAGCGATTTACTCGACGACGCTCATAAATCCGGGAATTGTTCCTTGCGTTCATTATGAAACGCCGGGCTCTCGGCAATTGCCCGATTCCATTGCACCATATGTTCGGGATTACAATGCCCTGTTGCTGGCAAATCACGGCGCGGTTACTTGGGGAACTTCGCTAACGGAAGCTTGGTACCGCATGGAAGCCACGGAACATTATGCCATGGTTGTCATGTACAGCCTCAATGTCATTGGAAAGGCAAATGTGCTTTCGTGCGACCAGATAAACGAGCTGATTCAAATCAGGCAAAAGATGGGCGTCATGTCCGGCGGCATTCCGTCCGGCGTTGTCAATCCCTGTAACCTTACAGACGCGGTCTAGCCTCCGCTTTTTTGCGGAAGATCGCCTTCAGACTTTCTGTATAAGGCGGTCGGGCAATTCCATACTCCGTCACGATGCCGCTTATCAACTCGTGATCCACGATGTCGAAGGCGGGATTATAGACCTTAACGCCCTGAGGCGCCATGCGCTGTTTGTACCACATCTCCGTAACTTCTTCCGGCGGTCGCTGTTCTATCGGAATATCTTCCCCCTTTTCGACGCTCATGTCTATGGTTGACGTTGGTCCCAACACATAAAAGGGAATGCCGTAATATTTTGCCAAAATCGCTACGCCTGAGGTGCCGATCTTGTTGCAGACATCTCCGTTGGCCGCCACTCGATCGCAACCGACGAACACCACGTTCACCCAGCCGTTTTTCATTACCTGCGCGGCCATGTTGTCGCATATCACGGTAGTATCGACGCCGTCGGCCATCAGTTCAAAAGCGGACAGTCTGGCACCCTGCAGAAGCGGACGAGTCTCGTCGCAGAAAACGCGAAAGTTCATTCCGCGTTCCCTGCCCAAATGTATCGGTGCCAGCGCGGTGCCGTATCTGGAGGTTGCCAACTGCCCTGCGTTGCAGTGAGTCAAAATTCCGTCCCCGTCCTTGAGAAGTGTCAGCCCGTTCTCCCCAATCCGACGGCACATCCAAATATCCTCTGCTTTTATTTTTTTGCTCTCCTTCAGCAGCAACGCTTTGATCTCCGAAACGGGCTTGTCCTTGTTGTCAATGACCAGCTGTTCCATCCGATTCAGTGCCCATGAAAGATTCACCGCCGTGGGTCGAGAAGAATTCAAATATTCTTTGACCGCACGGAAAGTATCATAGAATATATCCCAGGCGTCGGCGTTAATATCTTTGGCGGCCAGATACAGAGCAAAAGCCGCGAACACGCCGATAGCCGGAGCACCGCGCACTTGCAGCAGACAGATGGCTTGCCGCATATCTTCCGTTTTCTTAAGATGAAGGAACTTTACTTCATTCGGCAGTTTAGTCTGATCCAGAATGATAACGGCTCCTTCCTGCTCATTCAACTCCACGGTTTCATAAGACTCGATATCTCTCTTGTCCATACGTTCGCCTCCCATATCCAATATCTTTCGGGCTTTTCATTTGTCGACAATATCTTCGCCGCGAATTCATCTCTGATATAAGAATTCACCGTTTAAGCTTATCGCGCGAGAATTCCCCCGCCTGAGCGGCGGGATGAATCGCGCTTTTTGTTGACATTATCAGCTTATCTTCATAAAATCGCCGCAACGAATAACAAGGAAAGGAGAAGACCTGCGAAAAAATTACATTCGGGATGTAACATGTGTGAAGTCAGATAAGCAGACAAATCACAACTACAAAGTAAAGCCTGTGTGAGAGGAAATAAGACGTAACCTCGGCGCGACCTCAATGATCCAAGAAGCTCCCGCCTCTTTAGGCGGTGAGCAGTTCACTCACGTGACTTTTCAGTTGCTGTTCTCTCGGAAGAATTATAGCACAAGAAATCAATCCGATACCTAGTCTTTAAATCGCGTCAACGTGTTCCCATGCGAAAATCCTATTGTTAAGCTGTTTTATAAGAGAGGAACAGCCAAGATATATTTGCTCATAAGCTCTCAAATAAGCTTCTCGAGGATTGTCAGCGTGAAAAGGATCGTTGACTATTATTTTGCGCCCGTCGAAGTCCGTGAAGAGCCGAATTTTATTGTCGGGATCGCCGCCGGATATTTCTTTAGCCTGCAATAACATATCTTCATCAAGAGCAATAATACATTTGAATTTGCGATACTCTTGAACAGTAAATCGTTTGGAAATGTGTTTGTCGAACGGAATATTTTTTTCACGCAGAACTTCACGAGCCCTTCTGCTCATGAAACTGCCACCGCGAGTGTTGCAACCTGCAGAGTCGATAAAAAATTTTTCCGACAAATCATTTTGCTTAAGCAGGTGTCGCATGATGTATTTTGCCATTGGCGAGCGGCAAGTATTTCCTGAACAGACAAAAAGGATACTGTCAATCTGAGCGGTATCACTTTGCCAAAATTCTCCGCTCAAGAGGTCAACGCAAGAAAGCGGTCCGTTTTCTGCCTTAGCGTGAGTGTCGAGCATTAAAATATTTCTGCCAGGTACTTTGAGCGGGAGGTTGGGATTGTATTTTTCAGAGTTACCAAAAATTTTCTTTGGACTTTTGTGACCGACGACTATCACCGATTCGCCTGTGTAGTCTCTATAGAAATTTTTAAGCTTGGGATGATTGAGCAAATAACTTTTAGGCTGAGCGTTAAGCGGCGCGTCGATGTTTATGCCTGCGTGACAAAAGAAATATTTTCGTCCGCCAATCGTAATGGAGTGATACAGCGCTAAGCCCGTCAAGAAGTCGTAAATTTCTTGTGGGAAGTTCGGTTCTTTAAGGCTGGTAGTTTTTATTGCGCGGGCGACTCTGCTGTTGAGTTTGCAAAAAAAGTTTCCGTTTACATCAAAGAGACAATGCCGATAAGTTTCGTCAACGTTGCCGCGCAGAAATATGATATTTTTCTGATTCCTATGTTCAATGAGCCAGTGCAAGGTATTAATATTTTTGTCGCCGTCGCCCATGCCATAAAGATAATCTCCCAAGAAAATTACAAGATCGTCGTCATTTACAGAAAGTTTCTTCCAAAGCGATTGTAATTTGTCGTATGCCGCGTGTACGTCGCCGATAGCCAAAATTCTTTTGTAAGGCGAATCGTTCACGAGCGGAACAATTTCTTGCGCACTGTTGATAAAAATTTTTTTGTTGTTCAAAGTCATGCACCTTCCGTTCAAATAGAATTAATCTTTTGCCCAATGATTGCTACAATAAACGGCTTCTTTTTGGCAAATCGCTCGACAGAAAATCGCCGTCGCTATAAGTTGTTTTATTGTCACTGTAGGTTATCATTTTGGTTGCTCCTTTCAAGAAAAGGGCGTGCCATGGAAATTTTTTTGACACGCCCAACTATTAATGCTTACTCCTCGTCGGAATTGCTCAACTTTTTACGCCACGTTTCAGCTTTGACTTTGTCTTGAGGAATGCCCTCGCCGAGTTCATACATCCACATGACTTTCTTGACTGCCTCGCGGTGATAAGGCGTCGAGCCGTCACCATTGTTAAAAGTCTCCTCGTAAAAATGGAGAGCCTTTGAAAAATTTTGTTGCGCACCTTCGCCATTCTCCGACATTTTTGCAGCGTAGTAGCGAGCGACGCTGTTGAAACGGCACGGGCTGAAAGATCCGAAATTTTCGCGTGTCCAAGAAATTTCATCAAACAGTTTGAACGCCGTCTGCAAATCTTGATTGACGCCAAGCCCGCGATAAATCATGAGCGTCATTTTTATTTTTGCC
>ODAJ012155557.1_pt1 | contig 10987 bp, 6 predicted proteins | sample 1539241 | NCBI WGS metagenome assembly ODAJ01 (sample SAMN02144231, study PRJEB22623) | gut metagenome | biome: sheep rumen | host: Ovis aries | place: New Zealand
CCCATGTCCGGGAGAATCAGCTGCTGATAAAAACTCTGAAAGCACAAAAGAGGACCGAGGAGAATGTCCGCGAGATTGACCGGTGTTATAAAGAATCGGTTGAACTTGCTATAAAGTATCGTCTGGATAATCAGGTTCTATATGATTATGCGTTGTTTCTTGTCGGAACAATGCGTGACTATGAAAAAACGATTGAGCTTGCCAATATGATGAAGGAACAAGTCAGGCACGATGATATGGAGACCCTGGGGAATGTTTATCGGCTATTGGGGGAAGCGTATTTATATAACGCGCATAAGCCGATTGAAGGAAGAGCTTATTACAATAAAGCTGCAGACTTGTATGAGCGGCTTAAGGATTCTTCTAATAAATATAGCAATCTGATTTTTTGTTTAGAACCGATCTTCCGCTCGTACAGACTGAAAGGATTTGCGGATTATGAAAAGTGCCGTCAAATAATTAATCGATTTCAGAATTTATTAATAACGAAGTCTGGTTATATCAGCCGATATAACAGATGTCTTATTTATTTGGACTGCTCTATGTTTTACAATGATGTGGGTGACTATCAATCATTTGCCCTGGCAGAAGAGTACGCGTTGAAGGCTCTTGAAATTTCGAAAGAAGATCAAAACGGACTTCTTAATAGTTGTTACAGGACCTTAGGTGATTTGTATAACGGCCAAAAAAGATATGACGACGCATGGAAATACTATTATCTGAGGTACAAGAGGTGCAAACGCCAATATAATAATAACAGCTACAATTTAGATGACATTGCGTTTGCGGCGAAATATTTAGGCACACTTTGTTGGAATATGCATAAATATCAGGATGCGATTGACTACACGGAAGAGGCGGTCGCTGCATTCAGGAAACTCGTTCAGCGAAATCCATTATTATCTGAATTCGGCTTGTCGAGCGCGCTCCACCAATTAGGCAGCCTGTATGAAAACATATTCGATTTTTACCGTGCGGAAAAGGCATTCCGTGAGGCCTATGATCGAAGAAAAACAACATTGAACCGGGATGATGTATATGAGCATGAGGTGATTTATTCCTGCAGAGCACTTGCAGGAGTTCTTGCCAACATGAATAAATTTGAGGAGGCGGAGAAACTTTATCGAGACGCGCTTTCGTTAGCGCGACAATATGCGAAGAAAGATCCTGCAAATGAATCCTATGTCAGATCATCAGTAAATCAGCTTGTCAGAAATTGCTTAGAACCCCTGCGCAAGTATGATGAGGCGATGACATATCTTGAGGAATTAATAGATTTTAAGAGTCGATACCTGAAGGAAAACACCGGCAGCATTGATGAAGACCTTGCAATCTACTTAAATAATTATGCTTCTTTGTTATGCGGAATGGATCGGGCAGAAGAAGCAATTGGCCCAATGAGAGAGTCCTTCAATTATTATGAATCACGAGAGGCGTATGCGGAAGAAACGATAGATTATACTGTTCCTCTGCATAATATGGCCTGGGTCCTGGTAGAGGCGGGTCATTATGAAGAAGCGGCTCCTTATCTCGATAAGGAGTTGACACTCAGAGAAAAGATGCGGGAAAAGGGTGAGGAAGGATTAGACTATTATCTGGCGAGTACATATAAGCTTCGGTTAGATTACTGTCTGGGTGTCGGAGATTATGATGAAGGCGCGGAATACTATCTGAAATCCATGCGGGAGTATACCGACCTGTTTAAACTTTGCCCCGATGCATTTGCTTCAAATATTGCCGAGTTACATCTTTCCTATGCCAAGCTTCTCGTTAAAACCGGACAGTTTGAACAGGCAGGCAGCGCCTGCCAAAAGGCAATCGATTTTTACACAGATTTAAATAAACAGGCATCTGCGGTCTATCATAAGGATTTGGTAGATGCATATGACACGTACGTGGCGATCCAAAAAAGTATATGATAGGATCACATCAAAGAACCAGGCACTCCCCAGGATAATCCTGCGGCTGATCAACCAGCACAATACCGACCTTCCGGTCGTCCCCTTTGTTGAGGACCGGAAGGGAGGAAGAGCGGAAGAGCCCGGTTCCGAAGTATTCTTCGTCGACACTCAGGATCGTGCCTGCTATGTATTCCATGAACGACTGTCCATGCCAGACGTTGGGTGTGCATCTCTGCGTGATGAACGGCTGAAGGATCATCTCCCGTACAGCGCCGCTGTCCCACTGAGTCTGCCACTCGTTCTCATCTGTCATGCAGCCGGCGTACACGCGCTCGCTCTTGCCGAGGCAGTGATGTTTAATAATATAGGAATCCTTATTCAGCCTTGCGTCTTCCCATACGGCATCGTTCTGACCGTAAATATAGGTCGGGATCACATGATCGCGAAGGAAAGCCGTCTCGTCTCTGTCAAGGAAACGGTCTGTAAATGAATCCATGAAAAACAGAGAGAAGAGCCGCTTGTCATGGGCGAGGAAAACAGTGCGGAAATCATTATAGCGGGGAGTCTCAGTCATTATCTCGAGAATGTCATCCGGCATGGCCAAAATGTCCTTTTGATTGAGGGCACTGAGAATGAGAGAGTTCTTGATCCAGTCTGCATTTGCGGAAATTTCGTCGTACTCGAATACTCTGACCTCTTTCCCGAGAGCCCTGTAGAAGGGAACATAGAGCCTTATGGAGTCCGATTTGTCCGCGCTCTTTACCACCGAGATCCGGGAGAATCCGTCTGCCATACGGGCATAATAGGCAAGCATCAATTCCATGCGGTCATCCCGCACTTCATAGCCGGAGGCTTTGGCGAGCTCCCGGCCTTTTTTGTCCGCAAAAAAGGAGAGAAAGTATCCGTTTCCGAAAAAGCGGGAGGTAATCTCACAGACCTGGATCCTACCGTCCGCTCCGATGATATAGTCCGGGCGGAAGGTGCCGAGAACATACTTTTTCTCTTTCACCATATCCAGAATATGCAGGATCTTTTCGTCGAAAGGTATAAAATCCAGATATTCCTCATAGTGCTCTGCGTAAAAGTGGAGGCATTTTGCAAGCAGCTGCTGCACACGGCGCAGCTCCGTATCCCTCTCTTTTGAGATGACCATGGGGCGGTCAAAATACCAGTTGAAAAAATAGACCGAAAGGTCTTTGTGAAGACTGTCGAATAAATTCCAGTATGTTTCGTTCATTATGATGTCCTTTCAAGCCTGATCTGTCAGTTCTTTTGCGTCATATATTATCCTATGCGTCAGCAGCTCCCGTGTTCCTTCCCATCCGATATTCATCAATACATCGATGATGGAGAGGTCGGGGCAGAACTGATCAGCTGCCTTGGAACTGCCGAAGGGGTCGGGGCAGAACTGATCGGCTGCCTTTGAACTGCCGAAAGTCTGCGTGTAGCGTATTTCCCCGGTCTTCACGAATTTCAGCGAGATGCCGGCTTTTAGAAAATCCTCGCAGGAGTAGAGCTTTACGCCGCCGATCGCGTTGAAGTAAGTGGTGGCGTGAAGCTGTCTGCAAATCTCGATGACTCGCGTCTGACCTCGCAGCTCCGGTGCCAACTGTGTTCCGGATGACCGTATAAATGCAGTCCCGATGCCGAGCCTGGAGGCAGTCTTTTCTATTGCATTGGCAAGATAATCCGCCAGCGAATCCGAGTTAAAACTTATGAGCTCGAAGATGAAAGGGTAGATTTCCTCGAAGTAAGGAGCACGCCTGTAGTTGAAGGTCAGTTTATTGGCCATTTTTCTGAGATGCCGGGGGGATATATCTATGCCGATTTCGCATATTTTTATGCCGCTGCCGGCATTTTTACAGGGCACATTAATGTATATCGGTCCGTCCGGACCGAGGATTCTGTTGCGGTTGATCCAGCCGCCCTTAATGAAGCTTACGTCATCGTAGATGATATAGGTATCTGTCATGGCCATGAGCTGCCAGTAGCCAATATAAGGAAAGAAATACGGCTGCATGATTCCTAAATTCAATGTGTACCTCCGGCAGGTTCTATCAGGCTGCGTACTTGTACGGTCATTCCTGGTTTCTTCTGATTTCTCGAACTGTATTTAAAATATAAATAAAACTGTCCGCCCTTATGAGAGCAGCAGTGCCCGCGTATACACATATGCCGAGAACTGTCTGCACGATAAGCTTTATGAGGTCGCTGCCAATAAGACTTCCTGCAAGCAGGATGACTGTCGCCATGAGCGCACTGAGCAGGGCGGCGGGCATAAGGTCCTGGGCAAGCTCGATCAGAGAATAGTCAAGAAGCCTTGTGTTCGGAGCCGCGTTCAGGATCATCCCTGTGTAGCTCACTATGCAGCTGCCGATCATCATTGCCCGAAGTCCCATCGGAATCGTAATCATGAGAACGGTAATCCCAAGGGTCTTTTTGATGATTTCGAGTTTCAGGAAAATATCGCTTCTTCCCAGCGCGTTGATGGCTTGAAGGTTGGCTGTATGTACAGGCCAGATGGCATAGATGAGACAGAAAAAGCGAAGATACGTTACGGCCGGCAGCCATTTTTCTGTCAGGACAAGCGCGATAAGGGGCTTTGCGATTACGCTGAGACCCGCCATGCAGGGGAATATAATGAACGTGCTGGTCTTGACAGCCCTGCGCGTCATGGCTTTGGTCTTTTCCCTGTCGGACTGCTGACTCGAGAGCGCGGGGAAGAGCACTGACTGTATCGTCGTGTTGATGTTCATAATGATAAGGGCAGGGAACTGCCTGCCCTTATCATAGTAACCGACGTCGCCGGCAGAAAACTTTTTTCCGATGATCAGTGTGTAGAGATTGTAGTAGACGGTATCGATCAGTCCGGACAAAAGCAGCTTCCATCCGTAGCTGTAAATATGTTCCAGGGATCTCATGGAAAACGACCTTGTTGGCCGCCATCCGGACGTGAACCATAGGATCACCGTGTCTATACATTGATTTGTGAGCTGCTGAATAATAAGCGCCCAGGCGCCGAGCCCCATGAGGGCGGCACCGATTCCGGTAAATGCCGAGATAATTGTGCCGGTCAGCGTCGAGAAGAAAAACTTTCGAAACTGCATTGTTCGCGACACATAGGCATGCTGTACAGTTCCCACGCTCGCTATTATGATGGAGACGGAGAGTCCCCGGATGAGCGGTGTCAAAGCGGTGTTCCTGTAGAAGACACTGACATAAGGCGCCGCGATATAAAGAATAAGATATAGGACAAGACTAAGCCCAAGACTGAAATAGAAGGCAGTGGAGAAATCTGTGTTGTCCGCATCCGCTTTCTGGATCAGAGCGTTTCCGAAACCGTTCTGAACGAAGACGAGTGCTATGTTGATGAGGACGGAGATGAGGGCTACCGTTCCGTACTCTTCAGGCATGAGAATGCGGGCAAGTACAATGGTCACAAGGAGCTGGATGCCCTGAGCCAGAGTACGCTCCATATAGCGCCAGAACAGCCCGCTTATGACCTTTCGTTTAAGATTATTCTCCTGCATTTTGGCTCAACTCCATCGGATCTTCTGTATCGGATTACTCGCCGGGGCGGAAAAGCTTGGACTGGTAGCCGAGGCACTGGAATCCGTTCTCGTTGATGATCGGAATCATGTTGCCGTCTATCTTCAGCTGCTTGCGCACCCAGTAGCAGATGCTTGTTGACATGCCGAGTGTCTTAGTATAATCCATCATTTTTTTGATGTTGTCGATACTGAGAGCCCTGTCGGGTGCAGTTCTGCCCCTCTGTTTTTTGTGGTCGGCGTTGGAAGGCATGATATAGTCGTCGTACAACTGTCTCTCAAGATCTTTATCAAAATACCCGAGCCACTGGCCGAGCATGCTGAGATTTTCCATGCAGGCAGTAAGGAACTCCGGTTTATAGTTGATGATGCCGGCAGCGTGCAGCTTGTCAAAGAATTCTTTTATATGTTCATCAGTCAGATACGGAGTAAAAATCGGCTGCACAAGGGCGGAATTGGCCGGGATCCCATTTTCCTGGCAGGCTTTGACAGCCAGAAGTCTCTCCTCGATGGGAGCGGCGTAGGGCTCCAGTATATTCCGGAACTCGGTAGGCATGATCGATACACTCGTATTGAACTGCATCTTGTCTTTCAGCTTTACGAAGAGATCGAGGATCGTCTCGCCCTCATATTCGCACATAAGATGCTTGAGACCGGCTTTGGAGGCGACGAACAGCCTTGCGTTGGAATCAGGATACATCTCAAAGTGGCGGATGAACTCTTTCAGGATCTTATGGGCAACACCGGTCAAAAGGGTCGGCTCCTGCAGAGCTTCTGTCTTCGGAGAGTAATAGTAATAATGATTCCAGTTCTTACCCCGGCTTATTTCCGTGATCTGTCTCTCAATTTCTTTCTTTCGCCCGGGCTCTGTTTCAATTGCATGGGCGAGCTCGACAAGCAGTTCATTTTTGCGTTTGATATCATCGGCAGTTACTTCGCGCGTCGGTGTACCGTTCATCTCTTCAAGCAGTTTTCGCACATAGAGGTGATAGTTTCCGACCAGAGTAAGTGTCTGCTCATGGACGCCGTCCGTCACAAGGCAGTACTGGCAGCCGACGTTGCACCCTTTTACGGGGTTGATTTCAAATGTCAGAGTAGGGCAGCGGCCGGTATAATTGTGAATTTCTGTCTCAACTGTATCAGGATCGATATCAACTATCTCCAGTCTCGATACAGGGATCACGGTCCTGTTCTCCATCCTCTCCATAAAGATTTTTGAGCCTCTTTTGAGGCCTTCGAGTGTGGCCGCGGACGCGTCGGTCGTAACACCCAGTTTGTCGAGGTATGCTTTATCCACGATCTGTGGCTCGAACCCTTCCATGTTGTAGACGTCAGTATCGTGAGAATAGAAATTTTCAAATGTTAAACTTGCCATAGTACATGCCCCCATATGGTTTTCCCAGTGTAATAAGTATCAGTACTAAACAGTATAGCACATCTGATAACTCCCGGTATATAACTAAGTCTTATTTCGAAATGCGACAGGCCCCGGGCTGACCTGCTGCTGTCTCGTGTCGGGCTTTTACAGTCTTTTCTCACATATGTATACGGAATACTACTATGAGCAGCGGCGCGATATGATATAATAAAAAAGCTATTTCTTTTGAAAAAGGAGACCTAAAATAATGAGCGATTTCAGACTTCACTGTTACAGACTGCTGCAGCAGTATCCTCCGGTAAAATACCGCAGGGCTGTCTCTGATGATCATTATGAGCTGCGTATTTTACTGATCGGGTCCGGCAGGCGGGTGGATACTGTTTTCCGGGAAATCCTGGTAAACGGTCAGCTTCTCAATACAGATCTTTATCTGACGGTCCTGACAAAAGATGCCGCGAAAGCAGCAGATACTTTGCTGGCAAAAGCGCCCGAATTAAAGAATTATGCCAGAGTAACATGTGATAATAAAGAGTGGAATGTTCCGCAGACAGAAAAGATTTATGCAGATATAAAGTATCTTTCTCTTGGCAGGGATGAATCTGCATTTGCACGGAAGGTGTCCGAAGAAAAGGATGCGGGGTGCCACTATGCCGTTGTATCGACCGGCAAAGATCCGAAGAACCGGGATTATGCCGAAATTCTTTCCTCTGTATTCGAATCGGGCGACGTGATCGCTTTTGTGCAGAATAAGAAGCCTGAAGAGAACATCGCAGCAAATGCTGATATATTCGCTTTCGGTTTCGGCAAAGACACGAACTGCCTGGAACAGTTAGAGAACATTGCGTATAACCTGCATTACTCGTACATGAAAGCATCAAATGACCGGGCTTCGAACCAACAGATACGAGACACTTTTGCAGACCCTTATAATTTCATATCCAATCTGGAAGCTGCAATACATATCCGGGAAAAGCTGGAATGCTGCGGTATAGATACCTCTGACAGTCATGCTGCCGCAGAACGGTTCGCAAAATTGATGGAGAAGGACCCGTCTGTTGTCAATCGTCTTGCCGCGCTTGAGCATCGGCGCTGGATGATGGAAAAAATGCTTGGCGGATTCGTTCAGCTGTCTGATCTACATAAGATTTACAAAGGACAGAATGTCACGACTCATGACAGTTCAGACAAATGGCATGTCTGCCTGGTCCCGTGTGACGAGACCAGCGAGATTACTTTGGATGACTGGAAGTCTAAGAAAGTGAATTCCAAATTGGATCCTTTGGATCAGATGACGCTTAGGATTCATGCGGAATGCGGACGTATCGCAGAGGATAACCGTGAACTGATCGAAGAATCACTTGCAGTGATCCGGGACATTGCGGAACGCGTCTTCAGGGATAATCAGGCTATTTTGCTATCAATGAGGTCACTGGAACTCGCAATTTCACAGATGTGGCAGGGAAAGCGCAGCGCAATGCCGATTTATGAGGGGAATCTGCAGACGCTGCTCAGAGAAATATCAGCGGCAGATGTGTCGGCTTCATCGAATCTGCAGCGATATCTGGATGCGTTAAATGATGCGCTTGCTCCTCTCAAGGAATATATTTCCTGCAAAGACTATAAAAATCAGGACAGACTTCTTATACGCCAGATACCGTTTGCCCTGACGCATAAGAAGCAGTCGGTCCTCATTAAATTGCTGGCTGAGAATGAAACGGACAGCGTATTTTCTTCCTGCCGGTTGGAACCTGAACTCACTGCATATGTCGGTGTCGTTGCTGCGCACGATGATTATCTGAAGCTGAAAGAACAGATCGTCAATATCAGCAGGTTCCTGCGGATGTCTTATCCGGCAATTGCGCAGGAATACCATATTATTCTCCGGGATGATCTGACTGCGGATCATTGCGAAAAAATCATGGCTATAGCCCCGGAATCTATCAGAATACATGTAGTCGATGATATTTCTTATGAGGCGGTTTCCCGTGAGCTGGCGGATATCGCAAAGGACCTGCATGCGGATTATATAGATGTGACAAATGGCAGGCCGGTGCTTATGATGTGCGCGCCCTGCGCGGGAGTTCCCATCATTGCCCACGAATCCGGAAGTCTGATAAATATTTTGAACGCCCCGGAGATAAGATACCCGGTTCCCCGGAAGGTCATAACCGTTAAGGAAATGTTCAATCTGTCAGGTGCCGTTCTGGTGGAAGACAGTGATTCATCGGTGCTGTCTGATTTGTCGGGAAAATATAAAAGACTCTTCGATATTTCGAAAAGAACTCCGGATTGGAGCTCTTTCTGTCAGCATGTCGCGACATATTATAAGAATCAAAGCAGGAATGAAGAGCGGCTGCCTGTCCTTGATTCCAAGCTGAAAGCGGTTAAGAGGACGCTCACGCTGCATACGGATGTTGCGGCAGCGATGGCACCGGTATTTGCAAAACTGGCAGAATATAATTACATAAGTGATTTGACCGAGACCAGGAAACTGCCCGGTCAGCGCACTGTATCCTTCGAAATTGCCGGAAAGAAAAACGCCGAGGATGCTCTTAACATGCTCTACAAGGCCGCCGCGGCGTATACCCCCACTATGACTTACAAGGTCACACTTAACGGACAGAAACCGACGATTGTTTATGCAGACCTGTCGGTCAGAGATATGGAACTTCCGGCGGATATGAAGGTGGAATATAAAGCGGTACTAGACAGACTTGCGGCTAATAATCTGCTGATTGGTTACTCGACCGACAGTAATCAACAGAAATACTCATTCCAGTTCGCGTCCAAAGATATCCTCAGCGTTTTCCAATCAAGCGGGAAGGTTTTAGAGTACTATATCTACTACTCCGCTCTGCTCGATGCACATTTTGATGATGTGGAGATGGGATGGCATTTTCAGCATACTGTTTCGGAAGACTCTGCCGATAATGAACTTGACATTATCTGTACCAGGGGGATTTCGTCTCTGTTCATATCCGCAAAGAATGGATCACAGAAAAAGATTTTAAATGACAGCAATTATCTGAAATATGTTATTTATGAAATATCATTGCTTGCAGACCGTTTCGGTATAAATGCAAGACCTGTTCTGGCAATGCCGGAAGTAAATCAATTCCAGATCAATGCATCGACTCAGGTGAAGGAATTCAGCAAGGAGGTAAAGGCTGCTTATACACGGGGCGTATATCTGCTGGGAAAAGAATGCTTTGAGAATGATGTGCTCGGAAGGGTACTTGATCGAATCGCGGACGGCAGGGATGACTGGTGTGATTTTTTAAAAAGCAGCACCGTCTGAGAAATGAAAAGACAGATCCGGCGGTTCTCGGCGTCATCATGCTGGCTCTCATCAATATGGGCAAGTTCAATGCGGAAGATTTCGCAAGCGTCGGTGCTCGCTACGCTCTTCCTGTCCTTGCGGCGGAAGTTATGCCTGCTTTTATCTGCGGCCTTCTGTTCGCGGGAATTATTTCCGCGACAATGTCCTCTTCCGACTCTGACCTTCTTGGCGCCGGCTCGGTATTTGCAAATGACATCTACAAGCAGTTCCTGCGCAAGGATGCGGACAGCAAGGAAATCATGAGAGTGACACAGATCGCCATGCTGCTCGTCGGTATATTTGCCATGTTCATCGCACTGTTCAACACGAGCAGCCTGCTTACGATCCTTATGTTCTGCTTCACACTCCGCGCGGCCGGAACTTTCTTCCCGTATGTTGTCGGCATGTACTGGAGCGGCGCTTCCACGGTCGGAACGGCTGCATCCCTGATCAGCGGTACGGTCGTCGTCGTCCTGATTGACAATGTATGGCACGGTATGATCGGCAGCTACAAAGTACATCAGTCTATCATTCCCGGCCTGATTGTCGCCGGCATATGCTTCTTCGTATTCTCCAAGCTGTTCCCGCCGAAGAATCCGACGACGGAGATGGCACCGCCGGATACGGCCGACTGATTGTAAGTCCGCCGGCACTTTGGCTGAGCGCGGCATGAACTTGGCTATATAGAACATTGTTAAAGATTGGGGGTTGTCGCATTAAGGCGTGCCACCACTATATATGGCAGACGTTATTTGCAAATGTCTGCCTTATATAGTGACAGCGTCTAATGCGACAGCCTTTTTCATTTTCAGATTTTTCAGATTGAATATTAAAATCTTCA
>ODAJ011902926.1_pt1 | contig 10985 bp, 9 predicted proteins | sample 1539241 | NCBI WGS metagenome assembly ODAJ01 (sample SAMN02144231, study PRJEB22623) | gut metagenome | biome: sheep rumen | host: Ovis aries | place: New Zealand
TCCCCTTTAGCGCAGCGATCAGGGGAGCTGGCAGCCAAAGGCTGACTGAGGGGTTTACGGCAGCGGCAGAGCAACCATAAACAATAATTTAACAAACTATCAAACAATTATATTTTTTCTATTTACAGCCAATAATCATACATATAAGGAATATATCAAAGAAAAATAGGGGAACTCAAATGCATTCTTTATCTTGAATTCTTGTGCAATTTGTGGTATAATTAAAAATATTAAACTTAAAAATTGTATATTTATAATGAAAGGATGGTTTTATGAAAAGAAAACAGTTTTTATTTTTATCACTCGCTTTTTCGGCAATTTTAGCGGCTAATGTATCGGCACAGGCAAGCAAAATGGTTCCTGCAAGAGAAACGCTTGAAGGTATGGGCTTTGTATCGGAATGGGATGCCGAAACAAAAACTGCGGTATTCAAAAATGACGATAACACCGTTTCCGTTAAGGCAGGGGATGCTCATTTTCTGGTAAACGGCAGAAAAGTGACTTTCGATAATGCAGTGTACGAAAAGGACGGTCTTGCATACAATACTCCCGTGATAATCGACGGCAGTTTTTATCTTCCCGATAACGAACTTATGCAGGCAATAGGCGCGGATGCTGCGGATACACAGACCGAGGTACAAACCGATGTACAGCCCGAAAATGTACAGACCGAAAAAATAGTTGACCTTGACAAACAGCTTTTAAAGGACATCGAGGGCATCAGCAATGCAAGACAGCTTGGCGGTTATGTCAATAAAGAGGGCAAAAAAATAAAGCAGAATGTTATCATAAGAACGGGCAAGCCGTTTGACGCCACCGAAGCGGATCTTAAACTATTATCCGAAAAATACAAGGTATCTGATATGGTTGATTTCCGTACAGACAGCGAAGTAACTGCCGCTCCCGAACCTGTTATAGAGGGTGCGGCAAATCATCATATACCGCTGAATATTGCAGGCGATATGAGACTGCTTGCAACGGATGATTTTATGCAGCAGTATGCAGAGGCAAAGAAGAGCGGCGATAACGGCAAGGTGCTTATTTTGCTTGCGGAAAACAGGATGCTTCCGACACCCGAGATGTATACGAATTACTTTTTGGGCGACGAGGCTGCACAAGGCTATAAGCAGTTCTTTGATATACTTCTGAACAAACCCGAGGATGCGGCGGTGCTTTTCCACTGTACACAGGGCAAGGACAGAACGGGTATGGGTGCTGCACTTTTCCTCTATGCTCTTGATTTTGATGAGGAAACCATAATGGAGGATTATCTCCTTACAAACGAAGCAAACAAAGCTGTGATAGAGGCAGATGTCGCTGCGGCTTCAAAATATACCGATGATGCGGAAACGCTCGAACTTGCAAAAACAATGGACGGTGTAAATGAAGAACTTCTGAGATCGACAACAGAAAAAATGATTGCCGAATACGGCAGCGTAAAGGACTTTATCAAAACAAAGATAGGCCTTTCCGATGACGATCTTGCAAAGCTTAAAGAAATATATATGGAATAATATTATAAATAATATATTATAGTAAACGACAAAAGTCTTTGGACTTTGGGGGTTTACTTGCGCCGACTGCGAGCCGCAAAGCGGCTTTATTCCTCGCACGCAGTCGTGTGCATGCCCCGCAGGGTTATAGTAAAGGACATTTTTAAATGTCGTTTACTATAATTATTATATAGAATAAGCTTATGGGAGAAAAAAATAAGAATGGTTAAAAAAATAAATGATACGCTTGTAATATCGGGCAGAGTAGACTCAAATAACGCAAAGCAGTTCGAGGACGAACTTTTTGCGGCTGCGGAGGGCGAAAATATCACGCTTGATGCAGGTAATCTTGAATATATTTCAAGTGCAGGCCTGCGTGTTCTTCTCAAACTCAAAAAAAGTGCGGGCGATGTTAAGGTAATAAACGTATCAAACGAGATATACGATATTTTTAATGTTACAGGCTTTGTCAATATCCTTGATGTGAAAAAGGCAATAAGAGAGATAGACGTTACGGATTGCGAGATAATAGGCAAGGGCGGCAACGGCACTGTTTACAGAATTGACGAAGATACGATAGTAAAGGTATACAGACCGTCGGTAAGCCTTGCCCAGATAGAACGGGAAAGGGAGTTCGCAAAAACGGCGCTTATAAACGGCGTGCCCTGTGTTATCGCCTATGATGTTGTAAAATGCGGTGACAGTTACGGCATAGTTTTTGAAATGCTGAAATCCGATACTCTCGGCCATGCAATGAGCCGCGAACCCGAAAAGTTTGAGGAGTATGTCGAAAAGTTCGTTGCCCTTGCAAAAGAGATGCACGGCGCAAAGCTTAAAGAAGGCTCACTTACAAATATCAAAACAGTGCTTCACGGCAGAGTGCCAAACCTTGCAAAATGGTGCTCCGAGGATGAAATGAAGCTTATCGACAGCCTGATAGACGAACTGCCCGACGAAAGTTCGCTTATACACGGCGATTTTCATCCCGGCAATATAATGATACAGGACGGCGAACTTGTGATCATAGATATGCCCGAAGTGACTATGGGTGCAAAAATATGGGACCTTGCAGGTACTTACAGAGACCTTATTTCCGCTCCGAGGGTGAGCACGCCCGAAATCATTAAAATGCTTGAAGGAAGCGTTGGCATGTCCCGTGAAATGATGGTGGAAACAGGTTACAGGTTTTTTGAGCTATACACGGGTATAACGGACAGAGAAAAACTTGAGGAATATTTTAAAGGTCTCAGCCTTGTTTATGCACTCAATGTGGTGCTTATAGCAGGCTCAGGCAGCCCTCAGGCGGAAGAAAGAGCACAGTCTATTATGGATTTTCCGCTGCGTAAGATGGTAATACCGAACGAACAGGCTTTAAGACGTATTTTAAGGTCATAAGATCATGATCGGAGGAAAAGAATGTTTGTAATCGAAAATGTTTCAACCGAAAACCGAAAAACGCTTATGCACAGCGAAAATGTATTTCACGAAGCATTGGACGGCGGCGAAGAACGGTATCATGTAAAAGATGAAAAGAACGGCGATTATGATCTGGTATATTTTGAAAATGAATCTTTTAATCCCTATTTGCCCGGTTATTCGGATAACAAGCGTATACCCGACTATCTTTCCTATGATGAAAACCAAACCGAAAGTCTTGTGCTTGATATGTACAGACCCTATTGCGCACTTTCATGTGAGGAAGTCAACGAATATACGGTCGTTATAGCAAAAGTTCTTATAAAGCTGCTTGACTATGATGTGTATTTTACGGATAAGACCGCTTTAAGATTCATCGACAGCGAAAAGCTGCATATTGTCGAGAAACTGCCCGAGGACAAAAATGTTTTTTACATACAGAAACAGTGGAATACGGGACTGCGTGACGGCATATTCAATCACCTTTCCGCGCCTTATGCTTTTCACAATATGTTCCTTCTTCAGTATATCCTTGAAGGAAAAGATATAAAAAACATAAAATATCTGAGTTTTCAGATGAGTGAGGTAGGCGGTATAGGCGCTGTGCTGGAATATGCAAACAGATTTTCGGCAGTTTTTGGAAAAATCGGCATCAAGGTGATCTTTACGGATGATAAAGTCGGAAGGTTTAAAAGGGAGATGATCTCAAAGTATTTTAACACAGGTTCGCTTGCCGAGGATGCAAATGAAAACAATACCATATATATGAAAGGTTTGATGACAACACACTTAATTACAAGCCATTTTATACAGTCTCAAAAATCTGACATGGATACAAGTATTCTTGCGGAAGACTTCCGCAGAAATATGGATGAATATTTTGATGCCGTATTTGGCGGCAAAAGAGTTCTCGGTGTGCTTATAAGGGGCAGCGACTATATAACGACGGGTCTTTCGGGCTCAAGAAAACAGGCGACTGCCGATGAGATGATACCCGAGATAAACCGCTGGCTTGAGGAGGACGGTTACGACATCATCTTCCTTGCTACCGAGGACAGTGATGTTTTAAACCGTATGAAAGCCGAATACGGCAATCGTGTGAAAGCAATATCACAGGAGAGATTTTCGGTCGGAGATTTTAAAGATATATTGTTTATATACGAATACGAGAAGAATAATGCAAAGGGCGAGGAGTATGACAATTCGGTGGAAGATACCACGATAAATTATTTCTATGCTCTTTACCTTCTTTCAAAATGCGAAAGCTTTATGTGTTCGGGACAATGCAACGGCTATTCCACGGTGCTCGCATTCAACGGCGGCAGATTTAAAAGAGAGTACAAGTTCAGTGTGGGCGTTGCACAGCAATAAAGAGGTGGATATATGATAATAAAAACAGAAAACGGCACAATAAAATTAACCGGAAAAATAGACTCAAACAATGCAAAGCAGTTTGAGGACGAATTGTTTGCGGCAGTAGGCGAAAATGCGGATAAAGCTGTGATAGATGCGGAAGAACTTGGATATATATCGAGTGCAGGACTGAGGGTTTTTCTTAAATTGAAGAAAAGTTTAAAAGGCGGTGTTGATGTAATAAATGTTTCGGGCGAGGTCTATGATATATTTGATGTGACGGGCTTTACAAATCTTCTGAATGTCAAAAAGGCTCTGCGCAGTTTCTCTGTTGACGGTCTGGAACTTGTGGGCGTTGGCGGCACGGCAAAGGTTTACCGTATCGACGAGGATAAAATAATAAAGGTGTTCAATTCGGGCATCCGCTCGGCTATGATCGAGAACGAGGGAAGAATGGCGAAGGCTGCCTTTGTTTTCGGTGTGCCTACGGCTATTTCTTATGATACTGTGAAAGTCGGCGATTGCTACGGCGTTATTTATGAAATGCTGAACGCGGACGACATCCTGCACTATATACAAAAAGACCCCGAAAACACCGATAAATACATTGATATTTTTGCGGACTTTGTTAAAAAGGTACACGGTATCGAAGTTGAATCGCCCGATTTTCCGCCGATAAGAGAGTCAAGGCTGGCGATATTGAAGAGAGTCAGGGGCAATGACCTTATCTCCGATGAAGAACTTGATAAAATGATAGCGATAGTGGAGAGTATACCGCAAGGAAACACCTTTATACACAGCGACTGTCATATAGGCAATGTTATGCGTCAGTCCGACGGCGAACTTATGTTTATAGATATGGCATCCTGCGGCAAGGGTCATCCCATATTCGATATGGGCAGTATGTATCTTGTATACAACTTTTTTGCAACAAACGGCTTTGATTTCAGCGCAAAGGATATGCTGCACGGCTTTACAAAGGAGCAGGCAAAGCATATCTGGGACAGATTCATAAGAAGCTATCTCGGCACAGAGAATGAGGAGAAAGTCGCTCTTGCGGAAGAACAGATAGGCGCTGTGGTCGGTTCCACAGTAATACTTGCCGCTTTGCATATACCGGGCGTTTTCTCGAAAGAGGCTGTTGATGCCCTGAAAAAGCTTGCAACGGATTATTATGACAAAGGAATACGCGAGATTTGCTTTTAAGCCGTATCGCGGTAATTATCAAACTTTTTTTGCATTTGCCCCTTTAATGATAATAGATGCCGAAGATCCACTGTAAAAAACGGAAAATTTAAAACATATTATTGATATTTATGTCTTTATGGTTTATACTGTAATTATGATAAAGGAACAGTCTTTCTAAAATCGGATACAGCAGAAATAAAAAGAAGAGGAGGCGAGAATAATGCAGAAGAGAATGACTGAAAGCGAAATAGTATCCAACTTTGACAGTGCACTGGAAAATGAGGACTTTTTTATACTGTATCAGCCTAAAATAAACCACACCACGGGACGAATGATAGGTGCGGAGGCTCTTATGCGATGGAAACATCCCGAATACGGTATACAGTTTCCGTCTGATTTTATACCTGTTTTTGAAAACAACGATCTTATTTACCGCGCCGATCTTTTTGTTTTTGAAAAGGTATGCGGTTTTCAGCGCAAATGCCTTGACAGCGGCATACCGACCGTGCCGATCTCGGTAAATCTGTCAAGATATGATATCTACAAAAAGAACTATGTGGATATGATAGAGCAGATAAGAAAAAAATATGATATTTCTGCAAGGCTTATACATATTGAAATAACCGAAACTTCGGCAATAGGCGGTATGGAGCTTGTTTCAAGTGTGCTTGATATGCTGCACGGATACGGATATACGGTTGAAATGGACGATTTCGGCAGCGGATATTCGTCGCTGAATGTGCTCAAAGACCTGCCCGTTGATGTAATAAAGCTTGATATGCGCTTTTTGAGCGGAGAGGTAGGCGGCAGGGGCGGCACTATCATAAATGCTGTTGTGCAGATGTCAAAATGGCTCGATACTCCCGTTGTTGCGGAGGGTGTTGAAACAATGGAACAGGCCGACTATATGAAAAGCATAGGCTGTAATTATATTCAGGGCTATCTGTATTCAAAGCCCGTGACAGAGGAAGAGTTTGTAAAAAAACTCAAAACGCTTGAACACGAGCCGATGGCTCCTGCAATGGAGCTGCTCGATGCGATAAATGCAGGCAGGTTCTGGGATCCCGATTCGCTTGAAACACTTATTTTCAGCAATCTGGTCGGCGGTGCCATAATTTTTGAATATCGCAACGATGATATAGAGATACTGCGTGTGAACGAAAAATATCTCTATGAAACGGGGATGAGACTTACCGAAAAAGAAGTTCTTGAAATCGACCCGTGGAAATCATTTGACGAGGAAAACCTGCAAATATACAAGGACACAATGTTCAGAGCCATAAAGTCAATGAACGAAGAAGTATGCGACACTTGGCGCACAGTCTGCTCAAAGACCTGCGGGTCGGAAAAAATATGTGTCCGCAGTTTTATGCGCGTTATCGGAAAAACGGACAGCAGTTATTTGTTCTATGTTATGATACAGAATATCACTGCCGAGAAAAAACTATATAACGAGCTGTATAAAAGCGACCTCCGTTTTCGTGCGGCATTTGAACACGCAAATATGTATGCATGGGAATACAATGTTGCAACAAAAGAGATGCGGCCGTGTTTCAGATGTATGCGCGATCTCGGACTTCCGCCGCTCGTTAAAAACTATCCCGAAAGCGCTATCGAGATAGGCATAATACCGCAGGATTATGCGGATATGTACCGTGATTGGTTCAGACAGATAGAAAACGGGGTAAAATATCTTGAAGGAATCATTCCTATGACTGTCGGCAGAGTACCTTTCCACGTAAGGTACACAGTGGAATTCGACGAAAACGGCAGACCGCTTAAAGCATACGGTTCGGCTACGCTGGTAGTGGATAAATAAAACAAGAAAAGAGAGGTATTTTATTATGACATATGAAGAGATCTTTCAAAGAGCAAAAGAAAGGCTGCTTAAAGCAAAAACAAGTGATGTTAAGCAGACTATTGCAGTGCAGATAAACATTATAGGCGAAGGCCACGGCTCGTTTTATCTTAAAATAAAAGACGGGAAAATGGAGGTTCAGCCTTACAACTATTGGGATAACGATATTTCCTTGAATGTTTTTGGCGGTGAGCTTCTTTTCGCACTTGAAAATAAGGCATCCGACAAGCTGGGCTTCTATGGCGATAATTATAAGATAAGTATTTTAAAGCCTGTGCTTATGACTATCCCGAAAGCAAGAAAACAGCAGAAAAGCTGAAAAATCTATTTTTAAAAGGGGCTGTCGCATTAAGATTTTTTATAAAAAATCAGCGATTATGCCCCCTTTTTGTGTTATATTTCTATTTTATCTATCTCTTTTTTTGCATTTTCAAGTATCATTTCAATATCGGCACCTTCAATGTCCAGCCCTTCGGCTTTTACATAGCCGAATTTTTCTATACCGTAAAAAAGCTTTGCAATGCTTTTTATATATCCAAACCCGAATTCGTCCGAAACTATATATCCGCCTGCCGTTGTTATATATATCAGCCTTTTTGCGCGGCATAAACTCACGGGCATACCGTTTTCGGAATATCTGAAAGTAAGACCGCATACATTTATTGCTTCGATATACTCTTTCAGTACCGCGGGAAACGAAAGATCCCAATACGGTGCGGAAACAACTATATTTTCCGCTTTTGAAAACTGCCTTGCAAACCTGAACATATCATCCGAAAAATCGTTTTCGGCAGCAGCGGCATCACGCTTCTTGATCAGCTTTTCATCAAGATGATACAGCTTTTCTTCTGCAAGCTTTATCACCTCGGTATCACTGCCGAGACGGTCTTTGAGACAGCCTGTCAGCCTGCGCGTGCGCGAAAGATCGGAAGTGCAGGCATCAATTATCAATGTTTTCATAATATCGTTCCTTTCTTGTGGATAAATTTGCTTATTTGAGTTTGTATGATGCCCTTTTTGTTTTATATTATAGCATTTTTTTTAATATATATCAATATCTTTGCAGTTGAATATGCAAACAAAGCTCTTGAAAATTAAGCTTGTGATATGATAAAATACAAATACGGAGGTGTAAAAATGGAATCGGCAGCTAAAAAAGAAGAAAGAAAAGTTGAATATTCGGAACTTATTTATGACCTTATCTTTGTTTATATAATCGGGCGCAATAATTCGCTTTTACATGATGTCGGCGGCGGTTTTGTGTCATTGGGGACATTTATTGCATATGTACTGTGTACGCTTGCCGTTATACAGATATGGAATTTTACGACTTTTTATATAAATATGTATGGCAGGAACGGTCTGCGGGACCATATTTTTATGTTTGTGAATATGTATCTGCTGTATTTTGTTGCAGAGGGTACAAGGGTGCATTGGCAGGCTTATCACGGACAGTATCATTTTGCATGGGCGGCTATACTTATAAATATCGGCGTGCAGTATCTTATTGAATCAAGAAACCACAAAAACGGCTCATATGATAAAGAGATAATAACACGCATGATGACAGTGCTGTTTGGTGAGGCGGCAATAGTGCTGGCGGCTGTGCCCGTTTATGAACTTACGGGGGCGGAACTTGCACCTTTGGCGATAATGTTCGGCATTTTTGTTACAATGATAATGGGCAGAAAAAACAGAAATTCAACTGTTGATTTTGCGCATTTGTCGGAAAGGGCGATGCTTTATGTGGTCTTTACCTTCGGTGAGATGATAATTGCCATATCCTCATATTTTGAGGGAGAGATAAGCCTTAATACCGTTTATTTTTCGCTTATGGCGTTTCTGATAGTTGTCGGGCTGTTTTTGAGCTACGGCACACTCTATGACAGCATACTTGACCGCGAGATGCAGACAAGCGGTATGGGTTATATGCTTATCCATGTTTTTCTTATATTCGCACTTAACAATATCACGGCTGCCCTTGAGTTTATGCACAGTGAAGAAGTTGAACTTATGCCTAAAACGATATTTCTTATTGCATCTTTTCTGGTATATTATGTATTTTTGTTCCTTACAGGAAGATATGCAAAACTCAAATGCAGACCGTCAAAGGCTTTTTGTATAAAAATGTTGGTCGGTGCTGTCGGCTTTGTGCTGATAATGCTGATTTGCAGAAATATTATGTGGCTTAATATCGCAGTGACGGTGGTCTGTGTATTTGCGGTATATCTTGTGATGTATCGGATAGGTAAAGTATCAAAGAATAATATGGTATCAAAAAAATAATATAGTGTTTTTGAAATGTTTTTGAAGAGTGGGGCTGCCGCGTTGTTATTGCGGCAGCCTTTTTAGCTGCAAGCTTTTATTCGGGTATCTGTCTGCCTTCGTGATCCATATAATAGTTTTCTTTATGTATAAGCTCGCTTATGGGTACTATTTCATAGCCTTTGCTTTTAAGTCCTTTTAAAATATCGTCAAGCACTTCGGGCGTGTACTTTGCATCATTGTGAAACAGTATTATCGAACCGCTGCCAAGATGCTTGTGACCGAGCACCTGATTTATTTCGTGATCGCAGCCCAGCTCTTTCCAGTCCAGACTATCCACATCCCACTGTATGGGGTAATAACCGCATTCCTTTGCGGCATTCAACACCGTATCATTGTATTCGCCAAAAGGCGGACGGTATAAAAAAGCATCATAGCCGAGCAAGGCCTTTATCTTGTCATGGCAGGCCATAATGTTTTCTTTGTTTTGTTCAAGGGACAACTGTGAACTGTGTGGGTGGGTGTTGCTGTGGTTTCCTATATCGTGACCCGCTTCATATATTTTTTTGACCTCATCGGGGTATTTGTCTACCCAATAGCCGCAAAGGAAAAAAGTGGCTTTGACATCATTCTTTTTAAGAATATCAAGCAGAGTGTCGGTGTCATCTGCTCCCCAGGCTGCATCAAAGCTCACCGCAACTTTTTTCTCGCCTTTTGTGTCAACGCAGTAAATGGGCAGCTGTTTTTTTGCGGCGGCGGTCGGTGCGGCAGGGTGGAGCAGGCTCTGAACAGCGGGGCGCACTATGCCTGCGGTGAGCGCGTATACAAAAAACACACTCAATGCGGCAATAACAACACGTTTTTTTAAAATAAGCTTTTTAAACATAAAAACCTCCGTATATTTGCTGTATATGCAAATATATGGAGATTTTTTTGTGAATATTCGGTTTTTTATGCGAAAGCTATTGACAATAATCATAACTAACCGTTAAAATAAAATTGAAACCTTTTTAAAAGAATATTATTCCTATTTATAAGAATAAAAAACTTACCCCGTTTTTAAAAGGAGGTCAATTAATGTTTGCTGATGAAAATGTTATAAAAATAAAACACGAGGTGCTTTATCGCGTTGCAAAAGCAGCTTTTGACGGTGAGCTTGAAGAAAAACGCGATCATCTGCCATTTGAGATAATCCCCGGGCCCACACCGCAGTTTCGCTGCTGTGTATATAAGGAGCGCGAGATAATACGTCAGCGTATCCGTTTGGTCGAGGGCAAGGCGCCGGGAACCGTGGATGACGGCAATATCATGCAGGTAATAAGTTCGGCGTGCGAGGACTGCCCTATATCGAGTTATGTAGTTACCGATAACTGCCAGAACTGTCTCGGCAAGGCTTGTATAAATGCCTGCCG
>ODAJ012126694.1_pt1 | contig 10985 bp, 8 predicted proteins | sample 1539241 | NCBI WGS metagenome assembly ODAJ01 (sample SAMN02144231, study PRJEB22623) | gut metagenome | biome: sheep rumen | host: Ovis aries | place: New Zealand
CCCGCCGAGGTGGACCCGCGCGTCGCGGCCGTTGAGATGGAGTTCGGCGACTTGCTGTTTGCGCTCGTGAACGTGGCGCGTAAGATGGGTGTCGACGCCGAAAGCGCGCTACGCGCCTCGAACGCCAAGTTCCGTCGCAGGTTCTCGGCGGTCGAGGACCAGGCGCGCGCCGAAGGGCGCACGGTCGAGGAGCTGTCTCTCGACCAGATGGATGCGTATTGGAACCGTGCCAAGGAGGCCGAGTGATGGTGGGGAAGCACAAGCAGACAAAGCGCGTGGGGGGTCCCAACACGACGATTCGCGTCACCCCGACGGGGGTCATGCCCGGTGCACCCTGGTCGCTCGCGCCGTCCATTCCCGCTTCCATCAGGTCGGAACAGCAAGAGCTCGAAATAGACCTTCAGGCCCTCGAGCGCTACCAGGAGTTCTCGGCGGGCATCGACCGCGTGCTCCAGAAATACGAGGCCGCGATGCGCGAGATGGTCGTGCGCTTCGAGATTCTCGACAAGGACCTTTCGCTCAAGCGCAACCGCAACCCCATCCACCATATCGAGTCGCGCATCAAGTCGCCTGCGAGCATCTACGACAAGCTGATCCGCTACGGCAAGGACCCGACTATCGGCAACCTCGAGGAATACCTCATGGACGTGGCGGGCGTGCGTGTGATCTGCTCGTACATCAACGACGTCAAGAGCCTGGTCGGGCTGCTGCGTCGCCAGGACGACCTGGAGATCGTGCGCATCAAGAACTACATCGAGAAGCCCAAGCCCAACGGCTACAGGAGCCTGCATGCGATCGTCCGCATCCCGGTGTACTTCATGGACAGCAAGCAGATGATCCCGGTCGAGGTCCAGATCCGCACGATCGCGATGGACTATTGGGCGAGCCTCGAGCACGATCTGAAGTACAAGGCGATTGCGGACGTCGACAACGGGCAGTTCCACGACGAGCTCAAAGACTGCAGCGAGATCCTCGAGAAGCTCGAGGGCCGCATGCAGCGCATGGCGAACATGCTCGACGCGAGCGGGAAATCCAAGAAATAGCACTGCGTTCGGCTTGTTCTCGCTCTCGTCGCTGGTCTATATTGTTACCGTGCGTTTTCGCGCACGGTAGAAAACCATTTGGGGAAGGGAAGAATATGAAGAAGTTCAGCAAGTTTGCGGTGCTGGCCGCCGCGGGCGTCATGGTTGCTGCGCTGGCTCTGTTCGGCTGCTCGTCGGGCGGCTCTGCAAGCAGCGCGAGCGCTTCGTCTGCAAGCGGTTCTGCGAGCGCCGCGTCCGCAAGCGCCTCCTCTGCGAGCGCTTCCGCGAGTGCGTCGAGCGCGGCTGCCGCCGATACGGGCCTCGGCCTGTTGACCGACGGCAAGCTCGTCATCGGCACGTCTCCGGACTACCCGCCGTTCGAGAACCTCGAGAACGGCGAGTACGTCGGCCTCGACATCGAGATCGGCAAGGCCGTCGCCGCCGAGCTCGGCCTCGAGCCCGAGTTCAAGACCCTGCAGTTCGACGCCATCATCCCGGCCGTTGCCGCCGGTGGCCAGGTCGACATGGGCATTTCCGGCTTCTCGGTCGATCCCGAGCGCGCCAAGGAGATCAACTTCTCCGACTCGTACTACATTGACGACCAGGCAATCGCCGTCATGAAGGGCGGGGACATCACCGCCGACAACGCCGACGAGGCCCTGAACGCCGACGGCGTCATCATCGCCGTCCAGAGCGGCACCACCGGCGAGGCCTACGTCCAGGAGAACTACCCGAAGGCGACCGCACAGCCTTACGGCAACTCGACCGACGCCTTTGCCGCCATGCAGGCCGGCCAGGCGAACGCCGTCTGCACGAACAAGGCCGTCGTCGAGCGCATGCTCAAGGATGCCTACCAGGACGCTGAGGTCGTGAAGTCGATCGCTACGGGCGAAGAGTACGCCATCGTCGTCTCGAAGGACAACGCGGCCCTGCTTAGCGCCGTCAACGACGCGCTCGCCAAGCTGAGCGCTTCCGGCGAGATCGATCGTCTCGTCGACCAGTACCTGTAGTACTGCCGAGATTCGCCGGGCGGCCCCGAAGCCGCCCGGCGTTCATGGGCGCCCAGACGCCCCGTGCTCGACCATGGTTTCACGTGCCGCGCGATGGCCACGCGGCGCGTCATGTCGAAACGGGGCGCCTGGGCGCCGCTTTTGGGCGGCGTCTGCTCAGGTATGCTAAAGTTTCGGGCTACAGGATTAATGGCGCGCACGGATGCGCGCGGACAAGATTAGGATAGTCGTATGGGTTTAACCGATTCTCGTAGGTGGCGCGTCCTGGACGCAATCGTGTCTGTCGTGCTTCTGGCCATGCTCGCCATGATGAGCCTTGCCCCCACCGCGTATGCGCTGGAAACCGCCAAGTGCACGGCCCGGCCGAACGCCAACTCCGGAAGCGACATCCTCGGCGGGGTGGAGACCCGCATCACGTGGGAGGCGCAGTCGGGAGACGACGAGTCGCTCAGCCAGATCGCGCTGACGCTCCCCGAGGGAACCGAGTACTCGCTCGAGAGCGCGCGGCTGACGGTCTTGACGGGCGACGACCTCATGACGCGCGAGAACCCGGAGGTCGACTTCGCTTCCGAAGGGCAGACGGTGCTCGTGAACTTCGCCGAGCCGGCTTCCGCGGGCAGCTACTTCCGCCTGGAGGTGTACGGCGTCGAGTTCCCCGTGGCCGGCGGCGACATGCAGCTGACGGGCACGTACACGACGGCCGACGGCACGACACACGAGGTTTCCGACATTCCGGCCATTCCGGTGAAGGTCACCTCGCCGACCGAGCAGCTGTCGAGCTACCTCGAGGAGCAGCCGTGGGTCCAGGCGTGGAACTCGAACAAGTTCTTGCGCCTGTTCTTGAACCCGCCCATCCTCGTGTCGAGCTTCCCCGTCGTGTTCAGCGGCTTCCTCATGGCGTTGGCCATCGTGTTCGTGGCGTTTCCCCTGGCGATTCCCATCGGCCTCATCTTCTCGTTCATGCGCATGTCGAAAATCGGCATCTTGCGCGGCATAGGCTCGCTGTACGTGAACGTCGTCCGCGGCACCCCGGTCTTCCTGCAGATCTACATCGCGTTCTTCGGCTTGCCGCTCGCGGGCATCCAAATCCCGCCGTTCGTCCTGGGCGTGATCGTGCTCGCCCTGAACTCGGCCGCCTACCAGTGCGAGATTTTCCGCGCCGGCATCCAGTCGATTAGCAAGGGCCAGTTCGAGGCGGCGCGTTCGCTCGGCATGACGGGTGCGCAGACGATGATGTTCGTCATCATTCCCCAGACGATCAGGCGCGTCCTGCCCACGATGACGAGCGAGTTCATCCTGCTCTACAAGGACACGTCGCTGCTCGCGGCCGTCGGCGTCATGGAAATCGTCATGTACGCGAAGACGATCGTGGCCTCGACCGGCTCGATCACCCCGTACATCGTCGCGGCCCTGTTCTACCTGGTGCTCACGATTCCGCTGGCCAAGCTGGTCGGCAACCTCGAGGAGCGCCTCGCCGGCAACGACGTGGGTTCGTCGAAGAGCGCGAAGAAGAAGGCGGCCCGCGAGGCCAAGAAGGCCGCCCGCGAGGCGAAGCGGGCAGTGAACCCGGGCATCGTCGAGGAGAAGCTCGAGGAGGCGCCTCGTGCGATCGGGCAAGCCGACGTCGACGAGGTGGCCGTTTCCCCGGAGCGCCTGTCGAGCATGTAGTGCCCGCCCGCTCGCCTCGCCGCTTTTTGCGCGCAGCGCGGCTTTTGCCGGGCGGGTCGGCCCCGTGTCGCGAAGAACGGGTACAATAGCGCTAAGCTTTACGAATAGGAGATGCATCATGGCACGTTACAATCGTATTTTCGCATCGCTCGACGGCGCCTCGACGCAGGAGGCAGTTGCCCGCCGCGCATTGTCCGTCGCGCACGATAACAACTCCGAGGTGCTGTTCGGGCACGTTATCGACTCCGTGCCCTACGAGGCGAACGGCATAGACTTCCGCGCCCTGTGCGACGACGGGCTGGCCCGTATCGAGGAGGCGCTCGAGCCCCTGCTCACGCGCGCCCGCAACGACGGGGAGATCCCAAGCGTCGACGTGCAGGTTCGGGCGGGTCGCATCACCGACACGCTTGCCGAGGCGCTCATCGCGCCCTTCAAGCCCGATTTGGTGATCTGCGGCGCGCGCGGGCTTTCCAATATCAAGTACGCGTTCGTCGGCAGCGTTTCGACGTACCTCATCCGCAACATGGAGTGCGACGTTCTGGTGGTGAAGCCCGAGTCGCTTGAGATTTCGAACGAATACGACAACGAGGAATAGGCATCGGGGGCGGCTGCGGCCGCCCCTCTCACGAGCTGACGAGGAGAGATGAGCATGATAAACGAGCGCATGCTGGGCCTGGGCAAGCAGCCGAACCCCATTCGCGTGCTGTACGCCTACGGCTTGGACCGCAAAGCCGAGATCGGCGAGGAGAACGTGTACGACCTGAGCATCGGCAACCCTTCGATTCCCGCGCCCGACGGCGTAAAGGAGCGCATCCTCGAGCTTCTCGAAGAGCCGCCCGAGGTCCTTCACGGCTACACGATGGCGGCCGGGCTCGCAAGCGCGCGCCAGGCTGTCGCCGACAACCTGAAGAAGCGTTTCGGTATCGACGCGACGGCGGGCCAGGTGTATTTGACCGCCGGCGCGACCGCCGCGCTGTACATCACCGTGGCGGCGATCACGAACCCGGGCGACGAGGTCATCGTCAACGCGCCGTACTTCCCCGAGTACAAGGTCATGACCGAGTCGGCTGGCTGCACGTGCATCGAGGTTCCCATGAGGCCCGACGATTTCCAGCTCGACATCGACGCGTTGCGCGCCGCCGTCAACGAGCGCACTGCGGCCGTGGTAATCAACTCGCCGAACAATCCGGTCGGCTGCATCTACACCCAGCAGAACATCGAGGAGCTCTCGACCATGCTTTCCGAGAAGGAGGCGGAGCTGGGCCATCCGATCTACATCATCAGCGACGAGCCGTACCGCGAGATCACGTACGGCGACGAGGTGCCGTTCACCGCGAACTTCTACAAGGACACCATCGTCTGCTATTCCTGGGCGAAGAGCCTGTCTCTGCCGGGCGAGCGCATCGGCTACATCTACGTCTCCGACAACATGGACAACGCGGCGGACGTCGCCGCCGCCGTCGGGGGCGCGGGCAGGGCGCTCGGGTTCATCTGCGCGCCCGTCATGTTCCAGCGGGTCATCGAGAAGTGCATCGAGCTTCCCACGAACGTCGAGGCGTACGCCGAGAACCGCGCGCTTCTGACGGCGGGCCTCGACGAGCTGGGGTACACCTACATCCAGCCCGACGGCGCTTTCTACCTGTGGGTCAAGGCCCTCGAGGAGGACGCATGCGCGTTCAGCGACCGTGCCAAGGCCCACGACCTGCTGCTCGTCCCGTCCGACGGCTTTGGCGTCAAAGGCTGGGTCCGCGCAAGCTACTGCGTGAGCGCCGAATGCATAAAGAACTCGATGAAGGCCTGGAAGGCGTTGAAAGCGGATTACGAATAGGGCATGCGGGAGGCGCCGCGAGCGCGCGACGCTGCCGAAGGGCCGCTCGGTCGTCGGGAGGCGCCGCGAGCGCGCGGCGTTGCGCATCGGAGATGGCGGGGCTTGGCGAATCTGCCGAGCCCCGTGTTCGTTTACAGACTGTGAAGAGCCGGCTTGCCCTTTCGTTATATCATGAAAAAAATTGCACACAACTGATTAGACGGAGCCGGGATGCTTCAGCTCACGAATATATGCAAGTCGTATACCACGGGCAATTTTACGCAGAAGGCGCTCGACAACGTCTCGATTTCCTTCAGGGACAACGAGTTCGTCGCCATTCTCGGCCCGTCCGGCTCGGGCAAGACGACGATGCTCAACATCATCGGCGGTCTCGACCACTACGATTCGGGCGACCTGGTCATCGAGGGCGTCTCGACGAAGCAATACAAGGACCGCGACTGGGATACGTACCGCAACAACCGGATCGGGTTCGTGTTCCAAAGCTACAACCTCATTCCCCATCAGACCGTGCTCTCCAACGTGGAGCTCGCGCTCACGCTTTCGGGCGTGTCGCGCGAGGAACGCCGCAAGCGCGCGGTCGAGGCGCTCGAGCGCGTGGGGCTCGGCGAGCATGTCGACAAGAAGCCAAGCCAGATGTCCGGCGGCCAGATGCAGCGCGTGGCGATAGCCCGCGCACTCATCAACGACCCCGAGATCCTGCTCGCCGACGAGCCGACGGGCGCGCTCGACTCGAAGACGAGCGTCCAGATCATGGACCTGCTCACCGAGATCGCCGACGACCGACTCGTCGTCATGGTCACGCACAACCCCGAGCTCGCCGAGCAGTACGCGACGCGCATCGTCAACCTCGCCGACGGCACGATCCGGTCGGACACCGATCCGTACGACCCTACCGCCGACGAGGTCGCCGCGGCGAATGCGAAGCCGGTGCGACGCACGCGCATGTCGCCGCTCACGGCTTTGTCGCTGTCGTTCAACAACCTCATGACGAAGAAGGGCCGCACTATCATGACCGCGATCGCCGGCTCGATCGGCATCATCGGAATCGCGGCCATCCTGGCTTTGGCAAACGGCGTGAACAACTACATCAAGACCGTCGAGGAGGAGACCCTCTCGGTCTACCCGCTACAAATCCTCTCGACCGGTTTCGACATGACATCGATGATGGTGGGCATGGCGGGCTCGTCGGACGAAGGCTCCGATGGCGGGGGCTCGTCCGCTTCGGCGGCGGCGGCCGAGCCGGAGGAAGGCAAGATCGGCGAGGCGAACATGCTGACCCGCATGTTCTCGAGCATCGGCAAAAACGACCTCGCCGCGCTGAAGGCGTATTTTGATAGCGGCGAATCGGGAATCGAGCAGTACACGAACAACATCTACTACGAGTACGCCGTGACGCCGCAGATCTTCGCCTCCGATACGTCGAACGGCGTGCGCCAGGTGAACCCCGACACGTCGTTCTCGGCTCTCGGCATCGGGTCCGGCGTGACGTCGAACAGCATCATGTCGATGTCCATGTCGACCGACGTGTTCGCCGAGACGATGGGCAACGACCCCGTCGTCATGGCGCAGTACGACGTGGTCGCGGGCCATTGGCCCGAGAAGGAGGACGAGCTCGTGCTCGTGCTCAGCCAAACGGGCCGCATCAGCGACTTCCTTTCGTACGTGCTCGGCATGCGCAACCCGGATACGCTCAAGGAGATGGTGAAGCAGTTCGCGAACGAAGAGGAGGTCGAAGTTTCCGAGGAGGACATCGACATCTCCTACGATGACGTGCTCGGCATGAAGTTCAAGCTCGTGAACGCCACCGATTACTATAAATACGACAGCGATTTCGACGTGTGGGTCGACAAGTCGGGCGACAAGGATTACCTGAAAGACCTGGTCGACAACGGCGAGGACCTCGTCATCGCCGGGATTGTCCAGCCCAAGCCCGAGTCGAACGCGCTCGCCCTCACCATGGGCATCTACTACACGCCCGAGCTCACGCGCCATATCGTGGACGTCGCCTCGAAATCCGAGATCGTCAAAGACCAGCTTGCCGACTCCAAGAAGGACGTGTTCAGCGGCAAGTCCTTCGACGAGCTCGAAGAGGAAGAGGGCGGCGATTTCGACATGAGCTCGTTGTTCACGGTCGACGAATCGGCCCTGACGTCAGCGTTCTCGTTCGACGCCAGCGCGCTTGACATGAGCGGGCTCGACATGTCCGGCATGGACCTCTCGTCGGCCGACCTTTCCTCCCTCGACCTCTCGTCGCTCGATCCGTCGGCAATGGATCTGCCCCCGATGGATTTCACCGAGATGGCGAACAACGTGGCCTCGCAGATAACGCTCGAGGATATTCAAAGGCAGTTCCCCGAGCTCTCGGATGCTGCGATGGCCGAGATAATCGCGGGCATCAACGTTGAGTTCGCGGACGGCGGGGCGACGGTCAACAATGCGATTTCCGCCATATCGCAAGACTACATCGGCTGGCGCGCCGCGCATCCCACGGGCGACGTAAGCGAGTACCTGAACACGTCGGGCGTCGTGAGCCAACAGATCGCGGCCATCATCGGCTCGGTCGATTCGCGTAGCATCCAGCAGCAGCTCACCGACCAGATCGCGCAACGGCTGGGCACCACTCCCGAGGGGCTTGGCGGCGTCGTCGGCCAGCGTTTGGCGGCGGCGTACGCCACGCAGATCGGCGAGGCGGTCGAGTCGCAGATCTCCGACGCGATCACGAAGTACTTCACGCAGCTCATCGAACAGTACATGGACGAGATCACGAAGCTTCTGGAAGACCAGATTGGCTCCATGCTCGAGCAGGTCATGGGGCAGTTCGCGTCCAATATGGGCAATGCGTTCGGGTTCGACGCGGACGCGTTCGCCAACGCGTTCCAGTTCAACATGGACGAGAACGAGCTCGCCGAGCTCATGTCGTCCATGATGCGCGTCGAGGAGCATTCGTACGACAACAACCTGAAGAAGCTCGGATACGCCGATTTCGACAAGCCGTTCGAAATCAGCATCTACCCGAAGGATTTCGACAGCAAGGAGAAAGTGCTCGAGATCCTCGACGGCTACAACGACCGGATGCGCGCCGACGACGAGGACAAGGTCATCTCGTACACCGACATCGTCGGCACGCTCATGTCGTCGGTGACCGACATCGTGAACATGATCTCGTACGTGCTCGTCGCGTTCGTGGCGATCTCGCTGATCGTGTCGTCGATCATGATCGGCGTCATCACGTACATTTCGGTGCTCGAGCGCAAGAAGGAAATCGGCATCTTGCGGTCCATCGGCGCATCGAAGGGCGACATCAGCCGCGTGTTCAACGCCGAGACGATCATCGAGGGCCTCATCGCGGGCTTGCTCGGCGTCGGCGTCACGGCGCTCGGGTGCATACCCGCGAACATGATCGTCTACGAGATGTTCGACGTCCCGAATGTGGCGTTGCTGCCCGTGGGCGCCGCCGTCATACTCGTGGGCATCAGCGTCGCGCTGACGTTCGTGGCGGGGCTTATCCCGTCGCGTTCCGCGAGCCGCAAGGATCCCGTCGAGGCCTTGAGAAGCGAATAGCCCGACGCGCACGGCGCTCGGTTGCGTTATCATGGTCTGACCTATTCCGCCTCAAGGAGGTTGTGTCATGCCCATCCGCATTCCCGACGCGCTGCCGGCCACCGATCAGCTGGCGAGCGAGAACATATTCGTCATGACGGAATATCGCGCCATGCATCAGGACATACGTCCGTTGCGCGTGGTGCTCCTCAACCTCATGCCCACGAAGATCGCGACCGAGACGCAGATTCTGCGCAAGCTCTCGAACACGCCCCTGCAGATCGAGATCACGCTGCTGCGCATGGCGAGCCACGACGCAAAGAACGTTTCCGAGCAGCATCTCGAGACGTTCTACCGCACGTTCGACGAGATCGAGCACGAGCATTTCGACGGCATGATCATAACGGGAGCGCCGGTCGAGCTGCTCGAGTTCGAGGACGTGGACTATTGGCCGGAGCTGTGCGACATCATGGAGTGGACGCGCACGCACGTGCACTCCACGTTGCATATCTGCTGGGGTGCCCAGGCGGGCATTTACTACCATTACGGCATCCGCAAGCACGAGCTGCCCGCGAAGGTGTCGGGCGTGTTCGAGCATCGCCAGATCAAGCTGACCTCGCCTTTGCTGCGCGGGTTCGACGACCGTTTCTGGGCGCCGCATTCGCGCTACACCGAGGTGCATGCCGAAGACATCGAGCGCCATCCGCACCTCGAGCTCGTGGCCGTGTCCGACGAGGCGGGCGTCTACATCGCGAAAAGCACGAACAGCCGGCATTTCTTCGTGTTCGGGCATCCCGAGTACGACCGCGCCACGCTCAACGGCGAGTACGAGCGCGACGTGGCGCGCGGGCTCGATATTGCGGTGCCGGCGCATTACTACCCGGACGACGACCCTTCCAACCCGCCGAGCTCGAATTGGCGCGCACATGCGCAGCTGTTGTACACGAACTGGCTGAACTACTACGTCTACCAGACGACGCCGTACGACATCCAGAATGCGGGCGAGGTCGAGACGAGCAAGATCGCCGACGCCGAGGCCCACAGGGCCAAGCTGGGCTCGCGCTCGATGATCGCCACGACGCTCGAGTCGAAGCCCAAGCCGGTTGCCGCGCCTGCCCCCGCCGTCTCCGAGTTCCTGCGTCCCGAGAACGAGGACGATGACGGTTACGACCCGTATTCCGATCGCCGAGAAGAGCCTCCGCTGTTCGAGCCCGACCCGTGGAGGTGAGCCAAGCGGGCGGAGGGGGCCGAGGGATGCCCCTCGCTTTCGTTCGCGTTTCCTTTTCCCGCTGGCATATGAGGGGAGAGACATGAAGCCTATGCCCGCAAACCAGCTCGACCCGCGCGTCAAGAACGTGTGGCGCATCAACGACGCCATCTGGATCGTCTTCATATTCGCGTGCCTGGCAATCGCGCCGGGCGTTCTGTGCACGGTGCCCGCCACCGCGGGCGTGGGCCGCGTCCTCATCGCGGTTGTCGGCGTCTGCTTCGTCGTGGCGCTCGTCGTGTGGCTCGCGGTTCTGCCGCCCATCCGCTACGCACGCTGGCGCTACGAGGTGTCGGAGGACTATCTCGACATCGCGAAAGGGATCGTCTGGCGCAAGCGCTATACCATTCCGTTTATCCGCGTTCAGAACACCGACACGCGCCAAGGCCCCATCTTGCGCGCATTCGGCCTGGCCAGCGTAACCGTTGCGACAGCCGCGCACGAGCACGTGATACCTGGATTGCGGTTCGAGACTGCCGAGCAGCTGCGCGATCGCGCTGCCGAGCTGGCGCGCCTCGCCCGCGAGGACGTGTAGGCCATGACGCGATGGACGTGCCCGCGGTGCGGGCGTGAGAACGCAGGAAACTTCTGCCCCGCATGCGGGGACCCACGTGCCGATGGGAGTTCCCGTGCCTGCGGGGACCCCCGTG
>ODAJ012087891.1_pt1 | contig 10983 bp, 11 predicted proteins | sample 1539241 | NCBI WGS metagenome assembly ODAJ01 (sample SAMN02144231, study PRJEB22623) | gut metagenome | biome: sheep rumen | host: Ovis aries | place: New Zealand
GCATTACGCACAGGGGTATTTTTAGCACGGCACGGGGTTATTCCGCAACGCCTGTTCATTATTGGCCGCGGTGCCGCCCGCCCTATTGCCGCCCAAGATGATATTGGTCGTCTTACCAACCGTCGCGTTGAAATTCGTATTACCCCAGTGCGCTAAGGGAACCATAACTTTCCCCTTTATTTTTGTTTTTTTATTGCTATAGTAGTCACGAACAAAACAAAGGAATGAAAATGGTACAATCAAAATCAAATCAACCTACAAAAAATTATGTCAAAATGGGTATCATTGCGGCTGTTGTCGTGGTGGTGGCAATTTTGGGTATTTGGGCAGTATCTGCGATGACTGGTCGCGGTGGTGTTTCCGTGGATAAGGCTATTGAATCCGTGTCCCCTGATGCACCGACGGGGGCAGATTTGCGTATGGCAATCGTCCGTATGGATGCGATTCAAACGGATGCCAACGTATTGCAAGATTTGCGCAAACAACGTGAATCATACGAATCCAAACTGCGTGACGAATTGACATCCGAACAGAAAAAATTAGAAAAAGAAAAAGCAGATATTGAAAAGTCTCAGGATGTTTTGTCCCGTGAAGCACTGCAACGCCGCGTCGTTGATTATCAAAACCGCGTGACAAAATTGCAACGCGATTTGAACGAACGCGCCCAAGCAATCGAAGTATCTTTCCAGAAAGCATTGGCTGACATCCAAACAAAACATTTGGATCCTATTATCGAAGGTATCATTGCCAAGAAAAATCTGTCTTTGGTGATTGATGGTCGTTTTGCGCGCACAGGTGCAAATGTGCCAAATCTGGATATCACAAACGAAGTTGTATCTGCGTTGGATAAAAAAGTGTCCAAGTTTAAAATGGAAACACCAAAAGGTTTCTAGTCTTAACACAACCAACAATAAAAACACCGCGCTTTGCGGTGTTTTTAGTTTATATAATATTTTCTTTTAATTTACTAATTCATTGTCTATAATCGGGGTATGTTAAATATAATTAAATCTTTATTGGCACCGGCGGCAACAAAAATGACGGCGGGCGAAATTGCCGCAAAATTCGGACTTGAATTGCGTGGCGACAAAAACACAATTATTCGTGGGGTTGCACCTATTGCAGATGCAAAAACGGGGCAACTTGCGTTTTATTCAACCGAACAAAACAGCGCAGCGTTCAAGATATTACCAATATCCGTATTGGAAAACACGCGCGCATCGGTGATTTTGGTGCAGCCTGAAATGGCCGCGCACGCACCCGCGGGTCGCACATTGCTTATTACCGACACCCCACGCGGTTATATTGTTAAAATATTGGGTGAAATATACCGCGAAAAACCACGTTTCGGAATAAGCCACGATGCACATATTGACCGTGGTGTATTCTTTCGCAAGAAAAGCACGGTATATGTTGGACAATTTGCAACAATCGAACGCGGCGCGGTGATTGAACCAGATGTCAAAATTTATCCAAATGTATTTATTGGACGCAATGTGACGATTGGTCGTGGCACAATTATTAAAAGTGGCGCGCATATTGAAAATGCAACCATTGGTGCAGATTGTGTTATTAACCCCAATGCCGTCATTGGCAAGGATGGATTCGGCTATACTCGTCAGGATGGACACAATGTATTCATCCCACACGTTGGTCGTGTTGTGATTGGAAACCGCGTATCTGTTGGTGCAAACACCTGTATTGACCGTGGTGCAATGACTGACACCAAGATTGGCGACGGAACCAAAATAGATAACTTGGTGCAAATTGCGCATGGCGTTGTGGTGGGCGCAGAATGTTTTCTGGCGGCGGGCGTGGGTCTGGCCGGCGGAACAGTTGTTGGTGATCGCGCATTGCTTGGCGGACATGTCGGTGTTGCAAACGGTATTCATATTGGCAACGATGCCGAAATTGGCGCACAATCAGGTGTTCTGCGTAATGTTCCAGACGGGGACCGGCAACTTGGGTATCCTGCATCATCGGGAACGGAATATTTGCGCATTTACGCATGGGCAAAAAATAACTATAAAAAATCAACGGGCAAAAAATGATAGACGCAAAGGGAATCGAGGCAGTAATTCCACACCGTGGCAATATGCGCATGGTGGATGAAATCCGTGAATTTACGGAAACATCTGCGGTCGGTATTAAATATGTCCGCGACGACGAATTTTGGTGTGCGGGTCATTTCCCCGCCAAACCAATTATGCCCGGTGTTTTACAGATAGAAGCATTGGCCCAGACCGCGTGTTTTTTGGCATTAAAACACTTGCACATGGACGATGGCAAAACATTGGGGTATTTTACCACAATGGAACGGATTAAGTTTTCACATATGGTGATGCCGGGCGACACACTGGAATTACATGTCGAATTGGTAATGACTAAAATGCGCCTGTATAAATTCCACGGTATCGCGATGGTTTCCGGCAAAAAGGTAGCCGAGGCCACATTTACCGCCGTTATGGACACGGACAAGAAATAAAAAAACTGGACAGGTCAAAAAAAATACTTTAAGATATGCGCTGCATATGGGTGTTTAGCTCAGTTGGCTAGAGCATCTGCTTTACACGCAGAGGGTCAGGAGTTCAAGTCTCTTAACACCCACCACACTTCGCCAAAGGCTTCGTGTGGAAAACCACTGACGATAAACTACGCTTGTCGTAGTTTTATTTTTTGGTATGATTCACATATGTCGATTGAAAATGATGTTTTTGCAAATTATTTGATTGTGCCGGCACGGCTGGAAAAATACGGTTTTGTGCGCAACGGCAAAAAATTGCTTTATACCGTCGATATGCCACGTGGCAATTTTCAGGTTGTCGTTGAATATTCGCGCGACAAAATATCTGGCAAAATTATTGATAAATCGTTCAACGAAGAATACACAAATTTTCGTATGGAAGATGATATTGGATACGCCGCAGATGTGCGCGAACGCTTTATTGAAATATTAACCGACATTCGCAGTAAATGCGCAATAAATCAGCATTTTGCATCCGCCACCGCCCGCCATGCCGCCGCGTTTATTTCCAGTGAATTCGATGTAAATCCAGAGTTTTTATGGGAAAAATATCCATCTTTTGCGGTTTTTCGCCGAACTGACAACCGTAAATGGTTTGCGTTAATTGCAAATATTCCGCTGGGCAAACTGAAATCCCGCGCCAAGCCCGATGAAATGGTTGATATTATCAATGTCAAAATAGACGACACACAAACTGAAAAAATATTGAAAAAGCGCGGTTTTTACCCCGCATATCATATGAACAAAAAAAGTTGGGTGACAATCATTCTGGATGGCACGGTATCTGATGACACTGTTGCTCAATTTATCAGCGACAGTTTCAACCGCGCATAACGCGCGTTTTATTTTTTCTTATTTTTATTTGACAAAATTATATTTTGTATTATATTAAGTCCATCAATACAAACCAAGGATAAAAAATGACACGTTTCAAAGAATCTGCAAAACGAACCGTTTTGTCATCAAAAAAACAATGCAACGGATGGATTGTCACTTTTGTTGATGGTTCGTGCCGTTTGATAAAAAAAAGTGAAAAAAAGGGAACAACCCCCATTATTTCGGGTATGATTATTGAATCTTGTCGGACGCGTTGTAATGGTGCCGATGAATTTGGCAACTGCACTTTACGACCAAATGGTCGCCCACGCAACGACAATGCCTATATTCCCCAAATCAAATGCAATGAACAATTCATTTATGCATATAAACCACACGATTTCGGCGAAGAAAAACCTAAATTTGCACGCGGCATACAAAAAATGTCATACCGCATCAAATCATACCATACAATCAAGCCAACCAAGCAAAACCCGATTGAACAGGTTGCAGTTGTGTTTGAAAATGGCGGACAAAAGACCATCGCAAAATCAGAATTTTTGGGGCATGCAAAAATTCGACACGGATACCATATTGTTCCATGTGGCGAAGAATGTTCTTTGCGTGGTGGCGCATGCGCTTATTGCCATGGCGCACGGAGCGGGACACAATGCGAACAACAATTCTTTTTCTGTCGCAAATATCTGAACCGCCACATAAATGACAAAGTCAAACAATAAGTAAAAAAATCCGCAAATGCGGATTTTTTATTTATTGTATTTTTTGTTTTTTTCGTCTAGCATTTAACGCAAGCAAAGGAGAAAAAATGAAAAAAGTATTACCTATTATGTTGGCGGTCACAATGTTGGCCGGTTGCACAACAACAAATCCATATACAGGTGAAGCACAAACTTCTAAATTGGTTTGGGGCACAGCACTTGGCACCGCAGCAGGCGCAGCCACGGGTGCATTAGTATCCAAAGATCACGGCAAAGGCGCATTGATTGGTGCAGCAGCAGGCGCAGCCGTTGGTGGCGGCGTTGGCTATTATCTTGACACCCAAGAAGCAGAATTACGCGCAGAATTGGAATCAACAGGCGTTCGCGTTATCCGCAATGCAGACAGCATCCGCTTGGTTATGCCGGGCAACATCACATTCCGCAGCGATTCATCTGATATCAATGCAGGATTCTATCCGGTGTTGAATTCAGTTGCGAAAGTTTTAAAGAAATACAGCAATTCAACCGTTATGGTTATGGGCTATACCGACAGCACCGGCAGTGTTGATTACAACCAAACATTGTCGCAACAACGCGCAAATGCGGTCGCATCATATTTGATGGGTCAGGGTGTAAAATCATCACGTTTCGAAGTGATGGGTATGGGTATATCAAACCCAATCGCCGACAATTCAACTGCGGCTGGTCGCCAACAGAACCGTCGTGTTGAAATCAAAATCATTCCGAATAAATAATGGTTAGTGATTATAAAAACCGCCCGTTTGGGCGGTTTTTTATCGTTGTTTAGTATTTTGTGCAATCCAATTTTCAGCGTTTTCGATATATTGACGTGCGCGGTCAATATTGAATTTATCTTTAACCTTTAATTTACCTTCGGCATCAATCCATGTTGAACGATTGTCCGTCACTTTGGACGATATTTTTGTTAAATTTTCTGCAACATTTTCCGGCGACATACCACCTGAATAACCCTGAGGCAGAATCGGAAACACTGGGGCGCGCCATGTGTCTGGCGAGATACCGCGGCCACCCGATGCATCATATAACACAGAAAATTTTGTCCCCGCCTTGTACAATTCTTTAACCACATTTTCAGTGTTATGATTATATTGCAATATAAAATATTTTTCCGGATTTGAATCAATCAATTTACTTAATGCTGGGATATTAACATTTGGCACTGTTTCCGCTGGGATATTTAATTGCCAACGCTTAACAACCGAATTGTAAATATTTCCGTTGCGATACATATCAAAAAATTCCACCAATTCTTGTGGTATTTGACCGGTTCGACAAATCATATCGCACCATTCACGATTTACATGCAACGCCAATCTGATTTTATGTTTATCCATTGTCACATATTCCAGCAAATCATGAAACCATTCATTACGAGGCATCCCGTACGACATCTTAGAAGGATGTGCCTGAACCGCGATTTCGACACGTGGCGACATTTTCCCAAGTTGTATAATGTCGTGTATGTCGTTAAATTCACGTGGATCAGAACATGTTATATATCTTAAATTCATTATTCACCCCTTTTGTGTTTAAGGCGCAACTGCCCACACGCTGAACCTATGTCTGTTCCACGTTCCCTCCGGATGCGCGTATGAATACCATTTTTAATTAAAATATCTTGGAACCGATGAACCGCGTTTCCCGACGGCGACGCAAAGTCGCGTTCATCAACCGCGTTCCACGGAATCAAATTCACCATGCAATTTTTACCACGCAATAACACTGATAACTTTTCGGCATATTCCGGTGTTGCGTTATAAAGAATCGTTTCGCCGTTTTCGTCTTTCTTGCCAAGCAAGATATATTCAATCATTAACTGACGATTGTGCAGATTGGTAAATTCATCCGCCGCCGCCAATACTTCGTCCAGTTTGTATTTATTATTTATTGGCATAATCTGCGAACGCAATTCATTCGTTGGCGCATGCAATGATATCGCCAGATTTATTGGTCGTCCCCACTCTATCAACCGTTTAATGCCCGAAACAATACCGCACGTTGATAATGTTATGCGTCGCCAACCAATTCCCATGTCTGAATTTGCGCGCTCCATAAAACCGATAACATTTTCCGTATTTTGTAATGGTTCGCCCGTTCCCATAATAACAATATGCGATACATCGTTATTGTTTGCATCGCCATTCGGACGGATTGATTTTTCATCCGTATTGTTGCGCAGTGTCCATTGCGCCATCAATATTTGCGCAAACATTTCATTAACAGTTAAATTGCGTTTTAAGCCCAACAAAGTGCTTGCACAAAATTTACAACCCATGGCACAACCTGCTTGGGAACTGACACAAACACTGTTGCCATAACTGGTGCGCATCAAAACACATTCGATTTGTTCGCAGTCGCCCAGTTCCAATAAAAACTTGGTCGTTTGTCCGTCCGCAGATTCTAATTTTTTTGTTAAACGCACCGGCAATGTTTGTGCCACCGCATCCAATTTTTCCCGCAACGCCGCCGGTATATTCTTCATAGATGCAAAATCAGGCGCACCACGATTTAACCAATCACGAATTTGTTTTGCACGAAAACGTGGCTGCCCCAAATCAACAATGAACTTTTCCAGTTCTGAATCGTTAAAGTCAAATAATACTGGTTTCATTTTATAATTTATATCTGTCATCGTTTATAACAACAACCGCCCGCCGACGCAGTTGCTTTAATTGTTGGTCGGAAATAAACATAGCCTGTTTAAACATTGCGTTTTGTTTAATGATGTCATCCAGTTTGCCATATTCTGATGATTTTTTACTGCTACATACAAGCAAAACACTGTCATCAACAACCGGCGACCAAGTAAGTGTTGGCAAACCCACCACGCGCGCCCGAATGTCCGCCGACAATTCATATTGTTGCGCGGCAAAACGTTGTGGATACCCACCAAGTTTTTCCGCCATTTGAACGGCATCATCACAATTCTTGGGCTTGGTTAATTTTGCTGCTATATCACTTGGGATATCAGTAAGGCGCACAATAGTCATTTCAATCGGCAAGCCTTGGTCCCGCGCTAATTCATTTTTCATTGAACGCACATCTTCGGCGGACACATTTATTGTTGGTAAAATTGTTCGTGCGACGACAACTTGCCACGCCATATCAGCCTTAATCGCAGATATTGCCATCGCGCGTTCAGACGCAGTAAGGTCGGATAAATTCATCCGCTTTAATTCATTTGCCGCATCTGCATCGGTTGGTTTGACACCAAAATTCGATGCATAATTTAATTTGACTGAATCATCAATGATATTTTGCAATGCAACCCGACGATTGTCAGTTGATGTTTTCCCTTGGCGTGCCATAAGTTTTGTGCGCGCAGTTATATCTGTATCGGTAATTGGTGTGCCATTAACCGTCGCAACAACCGTCGCCGAAAACGCAGGCATCGCCATAAACACACAACACAACGCAAAAGTCAAATAACGTTTCATTTTAACTTCCCCCATTAATATTTTTGCCCCTCTATCATCATACCAAACCGAAATTGAATTGTGGTATTGCCCTGATAATCTTCGCGCACCGCATTATCACGCCGATATCCAAACGACAGATAATAACACGGATGATTATAGAACAATGTTCCGGTATGACGTAAAAATGTATCTTCGGTCCAGTTATAAATTGCATTAAATTGCAACGACCATCTGTCTGTGATACGGAAACCAAGCCCAACCATTGCTTCGTTAATGTCTGGTGCCAATGTTTGTGCATCAATAAACTGACGCGCCCAAATATGCCCGATGGTAATGTAATTTTCACGTCCAATAACCGCCGATGTTTCTGCGTGACGCAAATTAAAACTGTCGCGGTCAAAACGGAAACGGCTTGAAACATCCAACCAATCAGAATTATTAAAACCAATGCGTCCAACATAATCCGATGCGCCATTATGGAACCCACTGTTGATATCGGTTGCGGCACGGTCAGTCAAATCATATGATTGCCCCAAAAACACCTCTACTGTGCGGCCATCGTTGTTAAACGCAGCCCAGCGCACGCCATAATCAGCAAATGTCCCATTTTCCCAAAGGTCGTATCCCGCAAAACGATTATCTGAAAACAGCACGGTATCTGACAAAAAGGCTCCCGCCGAATCGTTGTTTTGTGCAAATTCATCTTGGTCTGTTCTGCGAACGATGGTTAAACGCGCACGCGGCTCAATCGTTTGTGACCACGATGCGCCTGATTTAACAAATGGCAACCCCCATTCTACATAACCACTTGGCAAGAAACGATTTTTAAGTCCAGAAAACTTATCACCATCAACCATATCAACATTATGAAAATTATATACATCATACCGCGTGGCGATTGATGCAGTCACACGATTTCCACCCCATAATGTCCAAGGCGATGTCACACGCGCTTCACCAATCATACGTTGCGACGAAGTTCCATCTTCGACAATGCCCAACACGTCGCCAGAAAGTGTAAAATATGTTTCTGCAAACAATGGGTCTGATTGATACACCCCACGAATGTTCGGCAAAATATTGCCACTTGGGACCGCGGTATTGTGTCTTATGTTGCTACGCAATTCTTGGAACACATGTGCATCTGCAACGGCATAACTTGACCGACCAAACAATTCCACGCGTGCGCCGGAATCCAAATACGGTTGGTCTTCATAAAATCCATATTTCTGCAAATATGTTTTATCAGATGCGCGTGCAATAAATATTGATGCGCGTGCATATTCGCCTAATTCAATTACATCGTTGTTAAATATGTGCCAACGATTTTCCCCTTCGCGGTTGTGGGTAAAAGAACCACGTGTTCTGAATTCAGAATGCGCAAGATTCAATCGATGTTCCGCCTGTAATAACGGGTTCTCCTTGGTCAAATAGGAAAGCGTAAATGTCGCATCGTGTGTATTCGACAAATATAAATACACCGGTATATTAAACTGCAACCCCATTTTGTTTGTAGATTCCATATTCGGCACCAAGAATCCGCTTTTGTGTTTTACCCCTGGATCCGGCATCGTGTAATATGGCAAATACAATACAGGAATATCGTAAATATGGAAAACCATATTGCGAAAACTTAACATACGATCCGACATATCGTGGGTAATTTTCGTCGCGTTAATTTCCCATGCGTTTCCAAATTTATCGCAATCATAACACGCGGTAAACATTGCTTTTCGTGCGATTGTATCGTCACCATTGCGGGTTATGTTATCTGATTCAATATAAACGTGTTGTCCCAACCATATTTTTATATCATCGCCAGAAAGTTGTTCGCCACGCTGACTGATATACGAATCTTGCAATGTCATACGCTGGCCCGCGGCATTTGTGATTTCTGTTTTGCCCTTGGTTCGAACAGTGCCGCTTTTTACATCATATTCCACTTTTTGCGTCTTGATAGTTTTGGGTGAATTAACATCCAGTGGCAATGCATATGCATTTGCTAACCCAAACAGCGATAAAAAAGCGAACAATTTTTTCATATTTTATTTTTTATAAAGTGCAAAAATCACCACCAACATTATACCCAATACGCCCAATGTCAAAATACCAAAATCTGTGATACTGGTCATCATATTTGACGCGGACATAAACACCGCCATTACAACCGCCATTGATGCAACCGCCGCAGCGGGCGCGAAACTTGCCCGACGGCGCAGCAATGATGTGCGCAGCAAAATCGCCAAACACAGTGCCGCCAAAATAATATTCATTAACGGTTCCAAAAGCCGCGTTGCCAATTCTGTTAAAACAGACCGGTGCCGCTTTGCTGTTGGCGAATCCAGCACATCGCGCAATAATTGACCGGTTGAAACACTGCGCACACGATAACCTGTCATTCCACCCTTGTCCGCGACATTAAGGTCCATATCAAACATTTCAAATGTGCCAGAAACCATCATATCACCACGTCCCTGAATTGACCCATTGGTCATCACAATAGATAATCCGCGCGGGGTCGCAACCAATTTGCCCTTTTCTGCGAAAATAACCATCTCTGATTTTTCATTACGCATATCAGACAACATCACTTGGGACAAATCATAGCCGGAAACCTTATCTACATAGACAACCAACCCTGATGACAATTCTGTAAATGCTGCTTCCTGTAATTTCAAATGCGCCAAACCATACCGCAGATTCCATTGAGTATCATAAAATTTAGCCTGAGTTGATGGGACGACAAATATATTTAATCCCAAATGAATCAGCGTCATTATAACCGCAAACCACATCGCAGGCCGCGCAATCTGACGCGGTGCCAACCCTGTTGATGCCATAACCGTCACTTCGTTATCAGAAATAAGTTTATTATAAACAAAAATAATCGCAATAAATGTGACGAACGGGATAATAATCGCAATGATAAACGGTATCATCAACGCGGTAAGACCGATAAAACTGCTTACCTGAACACCATAGTTAAGGACGAACTTCATCATGGACATAATTTGAACCATCCATGCCAAGCCCGCCAAAACAGCCAACAACATAACAAAAATCGTTATTAACTGGCGTGAAAAATACCGATTTATTATACTCATAGTTCCAAGTATAAAGCCCAAACCCCCAAGTGTCAATTAAGTGATTACCTGATTTGCAATATATATTTTTTCCTTGATTTTAGACGATTCGGGTTTAATAATATGTTTGTTCTTAAAAGTTTATTTAAGGGCGGGGTTGCAAAACCCCGCTCTTTCAGTAAGAAAGACGACTATAACACACAAGGAGAAACATATGTCTTTTGAATCTATGCCTCGTCAAGATTTGTTGTTGGCCATTGATTCCCTGGCCCAAGAAAAACAAATCGACCGCGAAATTGTTATTGAATCATTAGAAGCGGCCATCGCTAAAATCGCCAAACACAAATACGGCGAAGAATTTAACATTGTCGCAAATATTG
>ODAJ012097945.1_pt1 | contig 10978 bp, 12 predicted proteins | sample 1539241 | NCBI WGS metagenome assembly ODAJ01 (sample SAMN02144231, study PRJEB22623) | gut metagenome | biome: sheep rumen | host: Ovis aries | place: New Zealand
TGGCAGAACTATCTTGTTTCCACTTGGCCCTGTGACAAGGATAGCTCGTCTACGATTACCAAGTGAACACCAAGTCATAGAACACTCATGTACTAACTCAGTGAAATCATCAAGAGTTGGCATACGCCATCTACCACCCCATTGATGACGAGCTATGTCATGAGTTAAGTTCAAACTTATCCCATCTGTCAAGTCCTCCTTACTATTGCGATGGTCATATCGTATCTTACTGTATGTATTGTACTCAGAAAATGCACCCCAAGCATAGTATGGTTCTAAGAACAAGCCCCCTTCACCAACGTTCATCGTGGCCCACATGGTACCACTGGGCAAGCCTAAGTCAACATACGTCCGGCCTTTCTCAATACCAACTTCTTCATTCAACTGATGGCGCCCCACTGTTAACTTGCGTTTGTCAGCATAGACCGTTACTACTTGTTTCTCTTGTTTTCGTCCAACAAGCTTCACAAGTTCTTTTGCAGCTGCCTTTGGTATCTTTAGTTCTACATCTTTGTCTGTATGAAGAATCAGCACTCCTTTCTTAGGATTTACATATTGGATATACTTCATGTTGATAATGAAAGAACGACCAATTCTTTCCAGATGATTCTCAAACATCTTTTTCTTCTCTTCAATACTTTTCCAGATTTGGCCGATCTGAATGCGAATAGATTTATAGACTACACTATGAACCATATGGATATCACAGTAGTTCCCGTCTGCTTTTATAAGAAGTGGTCCGTCTTCATCTCTCAGAGAGATAAAGTATTCTTTTTGGGCATCAACGAGGTGAAGTTGTTCTTTATTCATAAGTTTTGTTTTTGCAAATTTACAAATATATTAAAATACTATCCGAAATGTTTGACAATATTGGGATAAATTAGCTTTAGTTAGGTATGACTTGCTAATATAAAGATGTATAAAAACGGGGATTCTCATGCTCTTCCAATGTTGTCACCTGCCGTATCGCAAGCCTAGCCATTACGTCACTGTTGTTTAAATATGGCATCTCTTCCTTAGGTACGACAAAGAATTCCTGGCAGTGTAGCTGAGAATTCAACTCATCATTACCTTCTACTATTCCAATGCCACAGCCATTCCATGATGGATGATTACAGATGTCTTGCAGCTCATTAACCAATTGATTAAATTCTGATTTTAAACTATCAAGTTCTTCAAGTTCACGGTTTAGCAGTTGAACATGTCCAATAGATTCACTGACAAATACTGTTCCGGCAGCCTCAATAGGTCCTTGATATGTTTTTTTGAATTGCTCTGCTGAACTATCCGTCCATATCTCGTTAAGTATCTTGTTGCACTTGCTCAGTTCTTTTTGATTATATTCAATGTCTCCAATGTCCTTTATCATTACTTTGCTCCTTTATATTGTTCAAGAATGTTGCATCTCTTTTTTATTTCTTCGCTTCCATTTTCTGCCATTCTTCCAATGAGCAAAGAATATGCGCCAGTTCTCGCTGATAGTGCTTCAATATGTGATTTGATTTGAGCTACTTTACTTTGGATGTTATTTGAGCATTGTTCAACTTGTTTTTTTTTCGTTTGTGCTTCAATGGCACTATCACCAAGTAGAAGCTTACTATGAGAAGACAGATGATACCTGTCAACTATAGAATTGAAATCCCGAATGACCCTGTCTGCTTCTTTATAACAATTTGTAGACTTATATTCTGTATCTCTGGAGATTATACTAACATCGTTAAGTATGCTCTCTGCTTTTTCCCCTAAAGCAACACAGCCTCCCAATATATAATATTTGAAGTCACTGAGAATTGAAGCATATTCACGAAGATATGCTATTTCTTTTACCTGAGCATCTGTCAACATAGCTTATCTCATATTTTTATACATTTCTAGAGGCTCAATTTTCTTATCAATATGAACAGCATAGTCTCTGAATTTTTGAGCCATGCGCTCTACGCTTTGAACATCGACATTAAATTCTTCTGCAAATTTGATGTATTGGTCATCTCGCCAACTTTCTCCAACATTTGAAATTTCTCTTTGAGCAGCATGAAAGAATTCAACTAGTTGTTCACTTAATCCTTTGAGATCGCTGCTTAAATTACGCATTGCGTCAAGATCTCTAACTGATACATCTTGTGCCATATTATTTCTGCATTATGTTAATAATTGAATTGTTGAGTCATCTGGTAATATAAAAGGAGAAAAGATAGTCATCTCATCTATACCTCCACCAGCAAGGTATAAAGCACGAAGCTTTTGAGAGTCACTACTAAAAATCTCTGGCTTTATCTCCGTAGGAAGTTCTAGACTTCTTGTTGAACTTTCGTCAGAGCGTAGTATAATCTGATGATAAAACAAATCGTCAAGTTCCCTTTTTTGTATAAATCTATTTTCAAAGAGTAAATGAGGAATATTGTCGACATGGAGAATCGTATGCCCCTGTGATTCCGGACCATTCTTTAAAATGTAACTCAGAGCAGATAAGTAAGTCCAAGATTCTTGGTTTGGATTCTCCAGCCTATGTCCTCTAAACCCTGAAAAACCATTTTTCCCTGTACCGAATAAGCCTCTTTGGGATGTATTCACTATCTCTTTGTTGTCTCGGAGTTCTCTAAACCATTGTTGTCCAATAATCACAAGTACAAAAGGTTCACTATTTCCTTCCTTGAGACTTTTTGCTAATCTCATTAGAACAGAGCCTCTTTCGTCGTTATCAACAATAGATATATTGTGAATAGAACTTAAATTGCTCAATAACCTTTTATGCTTTGCATCATCATTTTTCCAACAATCAATAACATAGAATTTGTAGTTGAGATTGGATTGGATATTACTGACTATAAGAGAGAAGAGAACATCAATAGTAGTACGTGTTGTTTGTCCTTCACTATCAATACCAACAAGTAACATATTTTCACTTGGCTGCTGTCCCAATGAAAAAGTTACAGTTTTTTGTTTTAAACTAACAGTCTTACCAGGGCAGCCTATTAAATTATCATTCTTGTTATTGCAAACAACTTTTATGATATCTTGATTAAAACTGTAATTTATTGAGCCATCGATGTAAAAACCTCCGTTTGAATCATAGGAAGTCGTTTCTTTCTTTACGTGGTCAATTATCTCATCAAGTTGTTCTTTACTTAGATAGTTGGCGTGAAAAGTTCCTGATGTTTTATTTGAGTCATTGTAATAAAAAGCATCTCCAGCATTCTTAAATTGATTAACTTGCCCATAACAATAATCACACATAATCCTGGCATCATTTTCTGGGCACTTGAGAATGTATCTGTCTGTAATAGAATTAAGAATTTCAGTGGGAATGTTTGCACCAGACAACGTTTGAGTTGACATAATAAGATGAATACCAAAAGATCTTCCTTGACGTGCTATGTTAATAAGTTTCTCGATAATTAATCGTCCTGTTCTATTTCTGTCCCCAGATGTAAAAATCACCTGGCATTCATCTATAAGTATCCAAATTCGTTGCATTTTGGATTCTGGATGGGCATTGTTGTATTCATTGATATTTTGGAATCCTTCTTTATTCATCATTTCCGCTCTATCATTACATTGAGCTTCAATATCAATTAATACCTCTAAAATCATAGCATAATCTTCCTGACTGATAACTAATGCTCTGATATGATTTAAGCCGTTGTATCTTCCTAGTTCTACTCCCTTTTTGCAGTCAATTATATATAGTTGAAGTTCTTGTGGGGAATAATTTTGAATTGCTTCTGATAAAATGTCGTGGATAAAAACAGACTTGCCAGAACCTGTCTTACCAATAATAAAACTATGAATATGGTCTGTCTGTCCAAGCTTGAAGAACATGTTTCCCTTTATCTTATTACCAACAGCGATTTCAATTCCATTATCAGAAGACTTTTGTTTAATTATAGTTCTCTGTGGAATAATCCTGCTAACCGTAGAATGTGTTCCCTCTTCATTCAGATAGTTCCAGCACATGTCTAATAGTTGCTTGTTTTTACAAATTGGTGTATGGGATACTAAACCTTTGGATTGAGATAAGATTTTAGGGATTTGTATTATTTGATAGTTACGAATATCAAGCAGATGATGTGTATCCTCTTTTCTGAGCGAATAGTCCAGATTATTCATAACCACAAAATACACACCATATTTGGGGCCGTTCTCGAATAAGGGTAGCAGCTCTTCTATGTATGGGTCATAATTTCTTGGATAGCAGTTGAGCACCACTATTTCATACGGCATTGCAATAGTTTTTTGTCGATTATTGTAGGCCACAACATCTCCGTAATTTTTCATGGCTGTGCTCATTTGTTCTGTTAACCATTTTATTCTGGTTCGGAACTTATCCAAGTTGTCTATTATTTCATCGTGATATAATTTGGGGTCAAGATTGTTTGTAAACAAACCAGCCATCCCTTTAAAGTTAATATCAAGAATATTTAGATGTACCATATCTCGTGGGAGAGCGAGCATAATATTCATCAAAATGTTGTTTAATATAAAAATGGCTTTTTCTTGAGACTCGTCTCGATAATTAATGACAATATTCTGTAAAGCATTGTTCTCATCTTGCCACTTTACATATTCGGGTGTATATATATCCTCATCGTTGACTTTGTCGTGTAAACAATTCCCAGTAGGAAGAATATCAACAGAATAGCGATGTGAGGCATTAGTTCCAAGCTGTTTTTTAAATTCTTCAGCATCGTCTTCACCTATAATACCAGGCATATTCATTTGGAATAATTCTGGGTACGAACCTCTTAGAAGATTTATACATTCCAGAAGTCGTTTCTTTATGTTATGCTCATCTCCCTTGTAATCATCAGCATTAGTGGCGTCTATATTCCGGAGTTCCCTCACATAACTAATAATAATGTTTTTAATCAGATTCAGCGTCATTAGTAGCCTCCTTCCTCTTTAGTTAAAACTGGCCTAACAAGCATTCCCATGTATCTTGCACGAGGTACGATGTCCTCCCATGTTTGATGAAACTCGAGTGATTTGGCGCAGTGAGTGTCTTCCAAACTAAGATTGCCACTCCAGTAACAACCACATTCATTGTCACCGCAGATATCGTTTTCGCCTATACAATTCCCGCCAGCAGGTAAGAAAATTCTATTGCCATTGTTACTTGTAATTAGAAACCCTGGTTTCCCATTTCTTTCATCCCAAGTCCACTGGCAATGTTGCATAAGTTCTAAAAACTCGTCTTCTGTAGGTATTCGCCAGGATTCTGCCCACATAATACGAGCTATGTCAAATTCACTTTCACTGATACAATCTGGTGGATTGGGAGAGGGATAATCATTATAGTTCGTAGATATTTTTTCCGCAGAAGCATCTCCCCAGCCAACAAAATACCCAGGTTGTTCTTCGCTAGAAGCACCAATATTTGCGTTAGCCCACAAAACAGACAGACCTAAATCGACAGGTTCTGCCACGCCCCTTTTTGCTCTTTCGGACTTGAGATACCATTTGGGGGTAATGTGGATTTCCCGTTTAAGGATGGAATATTCTCCATCAATACCCTCTATGCAAAGACGTAGGTCGTCTTTGTTAATGCTCTCTCTGAGTTCTAATTGTATTTCTATTAGGCTCTTGCTCATTGTTATCATCCAAAAGATACTTTATGGGAGTGGTGGAGGAGTCTCTTCCGAAGAAGATGGTCTCAAGATAGCAGATAATTCTGGAACAAAATCAGCCTTTACCCATCTTGGCATACCTTTTTTCCAGATTAAGGTCTCTGAGGTTAAGGAACCTTGTTTAATCATCTGAGATAGTTGGTCAATGGTATAGGGACCTGATTGATTGTTATCAATAGCAATATGATATGACGCATCGTCATTTTTCTCAACTTTAGGTGGTGTTACACCCGTTGAATTCACTTTCCTGCTCCCAGTTAATCCATTAGGTGATACGCCTCTTTTCAGGTTTTCAACCATTTGAGCCTGAGGAATATTCAGATTTATTCCCGACGATCCTATACCTGAGCCTATACGTCCACTTCGTACGGATTCTTCGGTTTGAGCGTGTAATGCGAATTGATTTTCCTCAATGATGCTCTCTTGCGATTTGACTTTAAGTTCAGCTTCCTCCCTTTGGGCACGATATTTCTCTTCAATCTCCTTTTTCTTATCTACGAGCTCTAAATCTGTCCGCTCTCGTTGGGCTCGATGCTTTTCTACAATGCTCTGTCGTTTGTCCATAAGGTCAATGTTAGCTTCTTCACGACGCACTCTCATCTTTTCTACCTGATCATCTTTTAAGTCTTTTATTTCTACATCAGCTTCAGCACTGGCAATCTTTAACTTCAATTCTGCTTGGTGTTTCGTCTCTTGAACTGACAGGTCTTGAGTAATAGATTTTAGAGTGGTATAAGATTCGCTTTCTTTGTCTATACTGATTGCAGAAATATCCAATGAAGTTAGATTTATACCAAAGTGCTTAAGAAAGTAATCGGACAGTTCTACTTGTACAATATCATTTACTTGGTTGATTTGAGTTTCAAGACTAACTAAGGGAATACCATGTTGAATGGGAATACTTGCAACTACTGACTTCACATTTCTTATCAAACTGTCTTTTGTTTGTTTTGCAAATGTTTCATTAGTAAATTCTGCAAGACGATTCAACTTTACAAACAATCTATAATCATTGATGTTAATTGTAACAGAGCCTCTAACAGCTACGGGTACCAATAAATCAACGTTTCGCGGATCAGCCATATCAAAGAAAGGAACAGCAAATTTTATTTGATTATTTCCTTGTGTAACAATGAAGAATACAGAGGAAACTGTGCCTCCATATGCATTTGACAACGAATCATGATAAGGACCTTCAATGTATTTGTATGGGTCGCCTGATGACTGGTCACCTATGACTACAGCAACCTCACCGTTCTTGACTTGAAGAATGGCATCTTGGGGAATTTTGTTTGATGTTTTCTCCTCCGACCTCCATTTCCATACTAATGATTCATTCTCATCACATTGTATGATGGTTTTACCTTTTAGACCAAAAAGTTTATCCAATATACCCATAATTCAATATGTTTAATAACCATAATTTGATATTGTATCTTCTTGCAACGGTGGAATTTGACCTGCAGCATTGACACGTTTAATATACGAATTCTTTTTTTGGATAAAAGAGCGGATAGAGTTTTCTTGTAATGTATTCAATGCCTTAACATCATCTCCGCCACGTCCATCATTGAATTGAGTGTTTACAGGTTCCCATGTTATTTGTTCAATTAGCGAGGCACAATCTGAACAATTATCTTTTGTCGGATTTGGGAGATTTGTTATTTCTATAGATAGGGTTTCTAGTTGGGTCGTAATTTTTTCCTCAATCTCATTTTTAGTATTCCCTGTTGAGTAAAACAAATATACCAATATTGCGGATAAAACTAACATGGCGGGAAGCCAGCCTTTCATAAAACCTCCTAAAGAAGTCCACCACATTTTAAATTTACCCCAAAATCCAAGAGTATTGGTTAGCTTGATGAGTTGACAAATCTGTGGGTCTCCAGGGAACATAACTTGGGCTTTCAATATGCACTCCTTGTATTTTGTATGATATGCCTTTGCCCATCCTACAGACGATTTGCGTCCAGCGTCTAAACTCGCAATAAACTCAATTAAATCTTCTTTGTCGGAAGGAATCGGGAAGGTCATAATGCTGTTGCCAATTTCTACATTCCTTGCATTAACTTCTCCATCATCATAAGCGTCCTTGTGTTTTGAGACCAATTTTTCAAGTTTTTCTGATAAGACCTGAGCAGAGTGATTTACCCCCACATTTTGAAAAACATGTCCACATTCTGTACACTTCCCAATTCCTGGTTGATATGGAGCTCCGCAGTTGGGACAAATGGCAACTTCGCCACGTTTTTTCTTTTCTGGCATATTCACAATTTAATTATTCTTTATAAGCAAAATATTTCCATCTAACACCGTATCATAACAAATAAGCCAATACTTTCCTTCTTGGTTCGTTTGGACAGCTGACCCCATGTGGATGTTCTGCCATTCAGAGTTGCAGGAATCACATCTGGCAACAATCTTTGTCTGCATATAGATCGCACGTTTGCTTCCTTTTGCTGCACATGTTGGACACATAAGGTCGTAAGTCCAGATGTTGCCGGAGTGCGGATCTCTAAGCAAGACCAACCCCATATGTCCAACTCGTTCGTTCTTATGCTTCGACTTATCTATGATACAGTACCCACCGAACTCATCATCCAAAGGGTCACAATTAGTTTGTCCTTCCACCTTATTAACTGTATGGATGCTGCATTTGAAGTTCACCTTTGCTGGTTTAACAGCAGAAGACGACAGCAATATCATTGTTAGGGAGACTAAGAGAAACACAAATCGGATGTACTTGAAGAAATTCATAACAAATACGCATTAAAAGAATTAGCAGTTTCTGCTGATTCCGTCTCAAGTTGCACTATCCGAACTAATGCTCGCTTTACCCATCTCAGTTTTTCTTCACCACTTTGAGAAGCGGAAGAAATTGTATCATCCTTATGATTAGGCAAATATCGTTCGAAGAATTGTTCCCAATGTACCAAAGGTACCATGCTTAATGCTTTTACCAGCAAATTGACTTTTACGCCATGATAGCCATACTCACTTATAGAACGACCCACAAGTGCGGGATAATTATATTTCAACGGATTCTGCAGCAGCACAAAGGTTAGCATGTTACGATATGCATTAGATACATTAACCCAGGTGCTACCATTCCATGTTGTTCCTATAAACATTGGTTTTCCTTCTTCTTTTACATGAATAAGGAACTTAGATATCACAGGTTCTACGTTAGCAATTCCCAAATCATTAGTAGAGGTTGCCCACGTAAGCCATTCTTCAAAATTAACTTCCTTCATAATTTAGCCCTTACTACTAAAATACTTATATCTTTTATTCTTACATGCTTTGGGATAAAGAAACAGAATTATTGAAGATGTTCAATAGCTCTAAACAAATCACCATCCTGGTCATCGATACCTCTACAACACAGTTCATCCATAATCTCGTATGCTTTACTTAATCTATCTCTGCTTATTGTTAAAGCAGTGATAGCCCTTAATAATGAGATTATCCTTTCAATATCATGGTGCAGTAGAGCTAGTTCTTTAAGCATTTGACCATATAACGCTGTCTCAGTTCGGTTCTCTGGCTTTAGCAACTCTTTTATTTCTTCTAATTGCGCAAGTATAGCGGAATCATTTCCGCTTTTCGTTAGTTCCTTAATTTCATCTAGCTGACTAAATATTGAAGGCTCGTTCCATTTGCTCTTTAGCAACTCTTTTATTGCCTCCAATTCACGAACGGTCGCTTTTGGATAATCAACATCAAAATCTCCCATAATAGTTCATATTTTAATTATTCGCCTACTCCCTTTCAAGCGTTTCAGCTTCTTCTGTTGCAAAGATACTATCAATCAATTTTATTCTAACTTTTTTAGGCTTAATTAGGTATAGAAACGAGTGATTGTGGTATGAACCAACATTCTATCCCAATGATTTATCATAAATCTTCCTTGAATAGTCTTCAATGGGGATTATTATATTTCCATTGGCAAAGCACACGTCAAACCATTCATTAAGTTGCGGAGTTGCCATTTTTTTTCGATTCTCTCCAAACATCCCAGACAGCATCAATCTTATCTTGCCAAATGCCAAATTTGTAGATAGAACTTTGCCAATTGTCAATGAAGCACTTAACATACTTCTTGTCTTCTGGTGCATATACTTTAAACCATTCCAAAGTTATCATATTTGCCAACGATTCCTCCATTGCCTTTGCTTCTAATGACGAAGGCCAATTCTTGGAATTATCCATCATGACATGAGCTAGTTCGTGAATTAGGACTTCCGTGAAGAGTACTTTAAAAGGAATCTTTGTATCTACTGACAATTCATAAATAACTACAGGATCAAGAACTATATGTGCTCCTTTGCAAAATTCTTCGTCATCTTTAGTGTAATATCCCAATAATGCCCCTTGGGGAATATAATGTTTTTTGCGGTTATCTTTTATTTCTTCCCACACATCCATATAGGATTTATATTTTCGATTCTCTTTCTTTTTCAGAAAAATAGGAATATCCGGATTTATATCAGGGTAATACATCATATGATGAATTGGGTCAGTAGACTGTGGTAAGTTTATGCTTTTGCATTCGTCCATCACTTTCTCAATGATAGAACTTGTATATTCCATTATCTCATTCTGAATAATTATATTCGAATCGACATTCCTAATAAGTAGCCCTTTGCTGATATATAAGTCCTTACATGAGTCTATTTCTTTTAAATTAAAAGAGATATGGTATGATTTTGGAGATAGTGCTCGACATAATTTCAATATAGAAGGTATACTTCTTTTGTTAATATTTCTACTGAGAAATATCTCAACGCATGTATTGGAGCCTTCCATACATTTTGGCTCGCGAGGAGATTCCAGGGCCAATCTCTCCAATATTGTATCAATACGTTTCTCGAGACAGTGTGTTTCAATGTCAGTGATGAGTGATATTTTTATATCAGGCTCTATTTGGGGCTCGAAACTGGCAGTCTCTTTTGAAATATCATCAGCTACCTGATTGAATATGTCGTCATTAAAATCACACATAATACTTAGTTATTAGTCACACGCCCTAGACTCCTATCAGACATTTAACTCCAAAAAACTACTCATTGATAAAAGATTGACACCTAAACCTCTAAGCATAAAAAAGCGTGAAGCCGATTGTCGCCACTCGCGCTTCACACCTTCTGAGCCTTAGGACTTGCTCTATACTATTTGAAACAACGAGCAACTCCAAAGACTCCACGCAGTACATATACAGACTCCACCCTTATTTGTATAAGAGCGTAGTATGCATTCATACCGTTTTCATCTTATCGTTGCCTGGTGTTCAATAGTATACAGTTGTATACACTATCAGAGTGTCCTAAGTTCTGAAGGTGAAACACACAAGC
>ODAJ014790156.1_pt1 | contig 10976 bp, 8 predicted proteins | sample 1539241 | NCBI WGS metagenome assembly ODAJ01 (sample SAMN02144231, study PRJEB22623) | gut metagenome | biome: sheep rumen | host: Ovis aries | place: New Zealand
GAACTGGAGCAATATATCTTGCAATTCCTGTTGCTCCTGCTCTGTGTCTATATACGACATCAAACTCAGGACGTTGATTTGTGCGGGGGTAACTGTGTCGTTACCATGATTTTATTTGTTTTAGAATGTTCCGGTTGCAAAAGTAATAAAAATATTTTATCTGCCAAATAAAAAGCCCGTTTTTTCAAATCTTGCAGATGTTGACAATCGTCATCATCGCTTTCTCCATTGTCTGGATGCTGACGTGTTCGTCGGGCCCGTGGAAGTCTGTTGCCCCTGTGAAGATGTTGGGGCAGGGGAGTCCCATGAATGACAGCTGTGCCCCGTCCGTGCCGCCGCGTATCGGCTGCACCTTGGGCTCTACTCCGGCATCCAGCATAGCCTGCTTCGCACGTTCTATTATATTTATATGGGGAGCAATCTTCTCGAGCATGTTGTAATATTGGTCGGCAACGACACACTCGCAGGTTCCCTCGCCGTATTTGCTGTTTATCACCTCTGCAATGCCTTGTATGAAAGCCTTTCGCTTTATGAAGCTCTCACGGTCGTGGTCGCGGATGATGTAGTTGAGGCGGGCTTCCGAGCAAGAGCCCTCGATGTTCGTGAGGTGCCAGAAACCCTCATACCCCTCCGTCTGCTCAGGGGTTTGCTCTGTCGGCATCATGCTGACAAATTCCGTCGCTATGCGTCCGGCATTTATCATCCTGCCCTTGGCATATCCCGGGTGAATGCTAAATCCCTTGATGGTAATCTTTGCCGAGGCGGCATTGAAGTTCTCGTACTCCAGTTCCCCCTCGCCTCCGCCGTCAATGGTGTAGGCAAAGTCGCAGCCGAAGCGCTTCACGTCAAAATGATGTGCTCCAAGCCCTATCTCCTCGTCGGGATTAAAGCCGATGCGTATCGTGCCGTGGGGTATTTCCGGATGGTCTCTGAGGTAGCACATCGCCTGCATTATCTCCGCTATGCCCGCCTTGTCGTCGGCACCGAGAAGGGTTTGCTCCGCTGAGCCGGGAGCGTTCGCACGAATAATGTCCTCGCCCGTCTTGTCGTCGTGGGTAATGTATGCCCTGATGTTTGCCCCAGAGCAATCGGGAGAAGTGTCGTAGTGGGCTATGAAGCCTATTACGGGCACCCCTTCCGTGTCTGTGTTTGCCGGCAGGGTAGCATATAGGTACCCCATGTCATCGAGCACCACGTCACTCAGCCCCTCTGCTATCATTTCGTCGCGCAGGTAGCGTGCAAAGACAAGTTGCTTTGCCGTGCTGGGTGTCGTCTGCGCACTCTCGTCTGACTGCGTGTCAAACGTGGTGTATTTTATGAATCTGTTTACGAGATTGTTGTGCATGGAAATGGATTAGAAGTAAGAGGTGAGAGGTAAGAGGTAAGAGGGAAGAGGGAAGAGGTGATTGCCTCAGACCTCAGACCTTTGACCTTCAATTAAGAATTCTCTGTTTCTTCTTTGGACTCTTTCGCTTCCTTTGTTTCCTTTGTTTGAGGAAGGTCGGGGAGTACCTTTATCTTTGCTTCCAGTTCTTCGCAAAGTTCCACGTTGTCCTTCAGCAGCCTGATGCATGCATCGCGACCCTGTGCCAGTTTCGACTGTCCGTAAGAGAACCATGAACCGGTCTTCTTGACAGCACCTTTACGTACTGCCAAGTCGAGGATTTCGCCCACTCTGCTGATGCCGGTACCATACATGATGTCAAATTCGCATTTGCGGAATGGAGGAGCCACTTTGTTCTTTACTATCTTCACCTTGGTGAGGTTGCCTATTATCTCGTCACCATTCTTTATCGGAGTAGCCTTTCTGACGTCGATGCGCACGGAAGCATAGAACTTCAGGGCATTACCGCCGGTAGTTGTCTCAGGATTGCCAAACATCACGCCAATCTTCTCACGCAGCTGGTTGATGAAGATACAAGTGGTATTTGTCTTTGAAATGGTGGATGTCATCTTGCGCAGAGCCTGTGACATCAGTCTTGCCTGCAGACCTACCTTGTTGTCACCCATGTCACCTTCTATCTCCGCCTTTGGCGTAAGGGCGGCAACAGAGTCGATGACGATGATGTCAACGGCAGCTGAGGAAATGAGCTGGTCGGCAATCTGCAGAGCCTGTTCTCCGTTGTCAGGCTGTGAGATGAAAAGGTTATCGACATCCACTCCCAAGTTGGCAGCATAGAAGCGGTCGAAGGCATGCTCGGCATCTATGAAGGCTGCAATGCCGCCAGTCTTCTGCACCTCTGCCATAGCGTGGAGCGCAAGGGTCGTCTTACCAGAAGATTCCGGACCATATATCTCTATGATACGTCCCCTTGGGTAACCACCCACGCCAAGGGCAATGTCCAGTCCTAAGGAACCAGATGGTATCACCTCAACGTTTTCTACTTTCTCGTCGCCGAGTTTCATGATAGCACCCTTGCCGAAATCTTTTTCTATTTTCGCCATCGCAGCGGCGAGTGCCTTGAGTTTGTTTTCGTCTGCCATTGATTTATTATAGCTTATTGAATATTCGTAGTTATGATATTTTTAATTATGCGTTATGCATTGCCTTACAGTTCCAAGTCTTCGTTAAACACTTCGTGCCAAGGCAGTCCCTGCTTGTTCAGCTGCTCCATGAATGGGTCTGGGTCAAAGTCTTCCACGTTCCATACTCCAGGCTTCTTCCAAAGCCCCTTTGCAAACATCATGGCACCAATCATAGCCGGTACGCCAGTAGTGTAGCTGACGCCTTGCATGCCTGTCTCCTGATATGCTGCCTGGTGGCTGCAGTTGTTATAGACGTAGTAGGTCTGCTCCTTGCCGTCCTTTATGCCACGAATGCGGCAACCGATAGACGTCTCTCCCTCATAGTTCTCACCGAGGTCCTGTGGGTTGGGAAGTACAGCCTTCAGGAACTGCAGGGGTACGATGTTCACCTTTACGGTCTTTCCGGAGCCGTCGGCAAGCGGTGCCTCGTATGTCACGTCGTCGATTCTTGACATGCCGATGTTCTGTATTACGTCGAGATATGTCAGGTACTGCTGTCCGAAGGTCATCCAGAAGCGTGCCTGCTTTATGGTAGGATAGTTCTTCACGAGACTCTCCAACTCCTCGTGGTGCATCAGGTACGACTCTCTCGGACCGATGTTTGGGTAGGTGAGAGCCTTGTGAACCTCCAGCGGCTCTGTCTCCAACCATTGTCCGTCTTTGTAGTAGAGACCCTTTTGGGTGATTTCTCGTATGTTTATTTCCGGATTGAAGTTTGTCGCGAAAGCCTTGTGGTGGTTTCCTGCGTTGCAATCTACTATGTCCAGATAATGTATCTCGTCAAAGTGGTGCTTTGCAGCATAAGCCGTATAGACACCGCTCACGCCTGGGTCGAAACCGCAACCGAGGATTGCTGTCAGCCCAGCCTCTTTGAAGCGGTCCATATAAGCCCATTGCCAAGAGTATTCGAAGTGTGCTTCGTCACGTGGCTCGTAGTTCGCCGTGTCCATGTAGTTCACGCCACATGCCAGGCAGGCATCCATGATGGTGAGGTCCTGATACGGCAGTGCCAGATTCAGGCACAACTCTGGCTGATGTTCCTTGAACAATGCCTTCAGCTGCTCTACGTCGTCAGCATCCACCTGTGCCGTCTTGACACTGATGCCATATTTTTCTTTCAGCACCTTTGCCAGTTCGTCACATTTCTCTTTCCGTCTGCTTGCTATTATGAAGTCGGTGAAGACGTCTGAGTTTTGTGCAATCTTGTGGGCAGCAACGGTAGCGACGCCGCCAGCACCAATCATAAGTATTTTCATCTTTCTTGTTTTTTTATAGAATCTATTTTTGCCTGAGCCTTGCTTGCCTCTGCATTGGCAGCAATGGCGTTCTCCTTGCGATGGAATCCTATCCGTTCTCCGTTCTGCATCATTATGAGCGAATCGTTGTCCATATATACGAAGTCCAAGGTGTCCATCTTTATCTCCAGTGGAGCCTGTATGTCGGAATCCTTGGAAGGCTTTGGCTCTGCCGATACCAGTATCAGCCTTCCGTTAAGCATATACCATTTTCTGTAGCGTTTCACCTTCGGATATTCTACTGGTGAGTCCGACTGCAATGTGTTTGTCGAGTGAACATATCCCACTGCCTGTGCCTGATGGGCGCGCTTGAGGGTGAAGCCATATTCGCGTGGCACCAAGTATGTCTGCTTTATAGAGTCGGGCATTTCTGCCATCATGCGCTTCTGCATTCTCGGGCTCATGCTCTGCAGGTCCTTCATCACGGGGATAACCGGATATGTCCATGTGCCCTTCAGCTGGTCAAGGTTTACAGCCATGGTCACTACCGTCGTGTCTGACTTGTCCCTCATGATGCCTATCCAGTCGCCGATGGTCGGCTGTCCGATTATGCTATGGCTTTCATGGGCGTCTATGCAGTCGTATGTTACAGGGTCGCCCGCAAAAGGCCACAGTACGATGACGGAATCGGTGGTGCCGTCGCAGACGAGACCATATATCATGGAGTCACCCTTTATGTCCACCTCTATATCCTGAAAGCCGGCAGACATATCTTCCTGCTGCTTTTTCTTGGAGCAACTGAAGAACAGCAGGCAGACAATCCCTATTAGTGGTAGTATCTTTCTCACTTTATATCAATTATGAATTATTTTTTGACTTTCCGAGCTGCAAATTTACACAATTATTTTCATCCGTGCAAGTTTTTAACTTTCGTTTTTAATTCCAGCTTTTAACTCCCCTTTTAACTCCTGCTTTTAACTCCCCTTTCAGTTATCAATCTGAAACAGCGGGTCCTCCGGCATTACCATCACAGGCTTCTGCTCAGCCTCTTTCAGCAGGTCGGCAGAAACATACTGCTTATCTACCACCAGTCGGAACATATATTCCCTGAACCAACGGTCTGTCATGATGAGGCAGCCAGCCTGTCCGCTCGCTGTTCCCCAGGAGTTTTCCACCTTCCACTTTCGTGGCTTGCCCTCGGCATCTAAATCTACGGCAGATAGTGTCATGGCATGCGTTGAGCCGCTGTCGAATGTTGCTATGCGTTCAGCCTTCGTCATGTTGAAAGTGGTGTTGAAAAGAGTTGCATAGTCGTAGTTCTCCGTGTCTAAGAATCCGCGCTTGCGGTCCAGCTGCTTGCCAACGTCATACGAACTATACATCTTTCGTCCGTCCTTCAGCGACGCTATAGCCAGTGCCGTTATCTCCTCCATTGGCAGGTTCAGGTATTTCCAGTTGTGCCCGTCATAGGTGTGGCGGTCGTATTCCACCTCGTAAGTCTTGTGATACGGCCGTCTGGGGTCGTTCATCACCATTATGAATGTGCCGTTCAGCGGCTTGCCGACAGTTTCCTGGTAGAAGCTCTTTGGCGTAAAATGCCTTGCCTCGCCCTTCGGCTTGCCGTCCTTGTCGGTAAAGGTATAGGTAAATTCCTTTACAGGTTCCCCTAATGTCAGGCACAGCATGCCATATATCGTGCTGAGCATCTCCGTCTTGCGGTTTTGTATAGCCTTTGCCGATGTCTTGCTGGCAGCCATTTCGTACAGTTCCAGCCCAAACTCCCTCAGCTTCGATGATATCAGTCGTGCCATGCGGCTGGTATTCTCTGCCGAATATGTCTCTGGCACTACGCTCTGCGGCACCAAGCCATATTTCTCTGCCAAGTCTGCAACGCCACAGAATGTTCCTCCGTCGTTGATGGGGTGCTTGAAGAAGAACTGCAGTCGCAGGTCGTCAAACGGCTTCTGGGCGTTGTCCAGTACCCCTTGCAACATCAGGTTTGCCTTCTCCAGCTGGTCGTAGAAGAAAAGGTAGTCCTGCGAGAATTCTACCGCCAGGGTGTCATTATGGTGTTTTGCAAAGTTAGAGCGCAGCACGTTCAGCCCTGAGAACATCCAGCATCGTCCGCTCTGCTTCTGGTCGTGGATGCTCTGCTTCGGCGTCTCAATAGAGAAGTGCGTATCTACCGCTCCTTGGTTCTTGTAGTTCTTAGACAGGTCGTCAATAGAGTTGGAGGCAATGGCGTTAAACAATGCCTTGCTTGCCGGATTGGCAGCCTGCTGCTTTTCCATCTGTTGCAGCATCTGTGTGCTGATGCCGCCGCTTTTCTGTGCTGGGGCAGCAATAGAGCATGCCAACAGCCCCACAATAATCGTTGCTTTTATTGGTCTTTTCATATTCATGATTTTTTTCGGTTACAAAGATAGTGTTTTTTCGTGAGAAAACAAGCGGAAAGTCGATAAAGTGTTCAGATACTGCTGTTTTTATTAACGAAATTCGGCTTCGGCATGTGTTTTTTGTGTGTTTCGTTGTCAGTTTTCACTTATGGATTATGATTTTATCTCGTCGGCGGAAGAAAATTTGCACGTCGGCGGACGCGATGGATTTTGTCCGCCTGCCAATTTACTACAGTGCACTGGAAAACTTTTTGCACTGCACTGCAGGAATTCCTACTCTGCACTGCAGTAAATTCTTCTCAATTACCAGTTTTTTTGCCTTTACTAAACGTGAGGTTAGGGGAGAATGCTTTTTTTCTTTTTCGTATTAAACTTATCAAAACTGTGTGCGTCATAAAAAGCAGTTATGAAACACATTATTGCTCTATTATCATTCTTTCTTACGCTCTGTCCGATGATGGCATCGGCACAGGAAGCGGATTCTGTTCAGGTAGCACAACCTGCTAAGAACCGCGCCATCACGGGTACTCTCATTGACAAGGAGTCAAAGGAGGGCGTCATGCAGGTGACGATACAGCTGCTGAAGGCTGCTGACTCTACTTACGTGGCAGGAACCGTCAGCGACATGGACGGACATTTTTCTGTAAAGGCACCGGAAAATGGCAAGTATATCCTCAAAATGAGTGTCATTGGCTACAAGACAATCCTGAGAGACATCACCATCAGCGACGATAATGATTTTGCCTTCGGAAGGGTGAACATGGAGACGGATGCGGTATTGCTGAAGGAAGTCATTGCCAACGGTGTTGCTGCAAAGGTGGTAGTGAAGGAGGATACCTTCATATATAATGCTGCTGCATACAGGACACCGGAGGGCTCGGTAATAGAAGAACTGGTGAAACGTCTGCCTGGTGCGCAGATTGATGATAGTGGAAAGATTACCATCAATGGCAAGGAGGTAAAGAAGATAATGGTTGACGGCAAGGAATTCATGACTGGCGACACGCAGACGGCTTTGAAGAACCTGCCTACATCTATTATAGAAAAGGTGAAGGCTTATGACGAGAAGAGTGACCTTGCAAGGATGACCGGTGTTGATGACGGCGAGGAGCAAACCGTGCTGGACTTTGGTATCAAGAAGGGCATGAACAAGGGCTACCTGACTAACATCGACTTGGCGATTGGTACAAAGCATAGGTATGCTGAGCGCGTGATGGGTGCGTACATGAAGGATAATAGCAGAATAATGGTGTTCGGCAACATGAACAATACTGGCGACAGAGGCTTCGGAGGTCGTGGTGGCGGCGGTGGCAGCAACGGACTGTCTGCTCCAAAGATGTTCGGCTTGAACTATAACTATGAGATAAAGGATAAACTGAAGGCGGATTTCTCTGTAAGATATAACCATAATGATACAGACAACAACACAATCACATCGACGGAAAACTTCGTATCGAAGAGTGGGTCGTTCGGTAATAGCATAAGCCAGAACTACAGCCGCTCTAACTCTTGGAACATGAACGGACGACTGGAATGGAAGCCTGATACGATGACTACCATCCAGATACGCCCAAGCTTCAGTGCCAACAAGAACGACGGCAGGTCGCGTAGTGTCAATGCCACCTTCAACAGAGACCCTTACAGCTTTGAGGGAGTGACAGACCCTATGGACAGCGTAATGATGAATGCCATAGAAAGGGCGACACCTTACAAATTCCGCGTAAACCGCAGGGAGAACAAGTCGCTGAGCTATGGTACAAGCACTTCTTTCAACGTTAATGCTACGGTAAACAGACGTCTCTCGTCGCGTAACAACAGCCTTACATGGCAGGGACGCTATTCTACCAGCAACAGCGACAATGAATCATTGAGCACTCAGTTTGTGGAACTGTATTTGCAGAATGACTCATCATACTACAGAAACAGGTACAACGTGACACCTTCGAAGAGTTGGGACTTCCAGACTTCGCTGTCATATACCGAGAGGTTGTCAAAATTCTCTTTCCTTGTATTCCGCTATATGTATAAATATAGCAACAGGACGAGCGAGAGATCTACTTATGACTTCAGTAAGGAATTGTATGACGACAATTTTCAGCCGATTTTCAATCCAGATGATTTCATGGCTCGTATTCCTTGGATGATGGAGTATCGTACATTCGGAAACTATGTGGGAATGTATCAGCCGCTGAATTCTTCCTCTATTTTCTATGACAAGGACCAGAGCCGATATTCGGAATATGATAACTATACTCATGAGTTGGAACTGACTTGGCGCAGAACGACAAACAACTATAACCTCAATTTGGGCGTGATGTTTCAACCTCAGAGTCAGAAGCTGACTTATCAGCACTTGGGACTGGACACTATCGCAAAGAGGTCTGTCAGCAACATCACTCCAACCCTGGACTTCAGATACCGCTTCAACAAGCAGAAGAGCCTCAGGCTGAACTATCGCGGACGTACCAGTCAGCCGTCAATGGAGAATATGCTGCCTATAGTAGATGATACCGACCCGCTGAACATCAGCATGGGTAACCCTTACCTCAAGCCGTCATTTACGCAGGACTTCTCACTGAGGTATAACAACTACATACAGAGCCACTTCAACAGTATCATGGCGTTCATAAACTATAGCAATACCAGAAACAGCGTCTCCAACATGGTGACATACGACGACAAGACGGGCGGACGTACCACGCAGCCACAGAATATCAACGGTAACTGGAATATCAACTCGGCATTTATGTATAATGCGTCTATAGATACTACCGGCGTGTGGTACATCAACTCTTTCAGCAATGTGAGGTATGTAAACAGCGTCAACTACGTAAATCTTGACAAGGATGATACGGCTGAGAAAAACTATACCCGCACAACGACCTTGGGACAGCGTCTGGGACTTAGCTACAGAAATGAATGGCTGGAAGTAGAACTGAACGGTCAGGTGGACTATACCATCAGCAAGAACAAGTTGCAGCCAAATTCAAACATGAATACTTGGAACTTCCAATATGGTACTGACATCACCATTACAGCCCCCTGGGGAACAGGCTTCTCTACAGGTGCCCACATGACATCAAGGCGTGGATATGCTGATGCTGCTGCCAATACTAACGAGTTTATATGGAATGCGCAGATTTCTCAGAGTTTCCTCGAAGGAAAACCGCTTACGGTATCTTTGCAGTTCTATGACATACTGAATAGGAGGAGCAGCTTCTCAAGAGCTATCGATGCTAACTCAAGACGTGATACTTGGTATAATAGCATCAACAGCTACGCTATGCTTCACGTTATCTATCGCTTCAATGCCTTTGGCGGCAAGGAGGCTCGCCAGCAGCAACGTGGTGAAGGTGGCAGAGATGGAGGCAGAGAAGGTGGTAACCGTGGAGGCGGTATGAGAGGCGGACAAGGTGGCTTCGGAGGCGGAGGCTTCGGAGGCGGTGGCTTCGGTGGAGGAAGACGCTTCTAAGAGAGGTGAGAGGTAAGACTTTAGACCATTAACAATAAAAAAGTCCGACATTTGCCGGACTTTTTTATTTTCTGTTGAATTGATTCATCGTAACATCAACTCCTGCAAGGACGAAGGATTTTATGATTTCTTCGGAGGTCTTGATGACAGGCTCCAGAATAGTTTTCTCTTCGTCTGAGAATTTTCCCAGCACATAGTCAATCTGCTGCCCTCGGGAGAAGTCACTGCCGATGCCTATACGGAGGCGGGCATAGTCCTGTCCGATGAGCTGCTGGATGTGTCCCAAGCCGTTGTGACTACCGCCAGAGCCTTTTCCCCTAAGGCGGAACTTTCCCTGTGGAAGGTCTTTGTCGTCAACAATGACGAGAAGGTTCTCATTGGGGATGTTCTCCTTCTCCAACCAATAGCGAACAGCATTGCCGGAGAGGTTCATAAAGGTGGTAGGCTTCAGTAGAAACAGCTTGCGACCTCGCACGGAGGTTTCTGCAAGAAAGCCAAAACGCTTGTCCTGAAACATAGCGTCTTGGCTTTTTGCAAACGCGTCAATCACCATCCAACCGACGTTATGACGCGTTTCGTGATATTCAGGTCCGGGATTACCGAGACCTACAATGAGATATTTCTCCATTATGAAGCGGCATCCTCAGCAGCAGCGGCTGACATAGCAGCACGTGTCATCTTCACAGAGCATACGATAACCTCTGGAGCGGTTGCAATGGTGATGCCTTCGTAAGAAAGGTCGCCAACCTTGATAGACTTACCGATTTCGAGCTTTGTAACGTCAACGTCAAGCTTCTCAGGAATCTGCTTGTATGGAGCTGTAACCTTAATCTGACGGATAGAGAGTGACATGCGACCACCAAGGCGTACACCGGCAGCAAGACCAACGAGGTTAACAGGAATACCTACTGTGATAGGCTTCTCTGGTGTTATCTCGAGGAAGTCAACGTGCAAAGGTGCATCTGTTACTGGGTGGAACTGCATCTCCTTTGTGATAGCCATGTGGCTTTCACCGTCGATGTTAAGATTGATGACATAGATGTGAGGAGTGTAGATAGCCTTGCGGAGCTCTGAGAAAGGAATAGAGAAAGCTAATGCCTCTGGCAAACCGTTCTCACCTTTTTTCTCACCATAAAGGTTACATGGTACAAGACCTTCCTTACGCATCAAACGTGATGCTCTCTTACCTGTTTCGGTACGCTTGGTACCTGAAAGAGTGATTTCTAACATAACTTGTGTTACTCTAAATTAAGTTGATAAAATGCTTAATTCACCATCACACGGATGCTTCAAAAAGCAACTTTTTCTTTAAAAGTGGGTGCAAAGGTAATATTTTTTTGCAATATA
>ODAJ011456778.1_pt1 | contig 10975 bp, 13 predicted proteins | sample 1539241 | NCBI WGS metagenome assembly ODAJ01 (sample SAMN02144231, study PRJEB22623) | gut metagenome | biome: sheep rumen | host: Ovis aries | place: New Zealand
TTTGTTGGATTAAAGAATAGGTTTGTCGGAAAATTCTCTGGAGAATTTCCCGACATCACAACACCCTTGCAACACCCTAACACCCTAGGGCGTTGCGCTTAAAGCCTTTATTCATCGGGCATTGCACACCCTTACACCCTCAGATGTAAAATTCCTGGTATAACGTAGTTTCTTCTTGCCCCTTGCTCATAGCTACTAAATAAGCGGGGCTTCGGCTCCGCTTATTTTCGTGGGGTGCGGGGCTACTGTTCTTTTGTTTCAGTAACGTAACATGCTACCAGTCCGTAGGTGATGGTGGGACGTATCCAGATTTCAGTGAGTAGGTAGTTCGTGCCTTCGGTAATAGGCTGAAGGAAAGAGATTTCGTACTGATAGATGGCGGCAATGAGGACGTCGATTACAAAGATTGTCCATAAATCACGCTTGGAGTAACTCTTCCATTGCCTTCGGGAATAGAAGTACGTGAGTGTAAGAAGCAGCAGCTCCGAGAGTATAAGAGAAGATATGCGGAGCACCTCGCTATTGAAATCGGCAGGGACGAGGATATCGCGAATGAGTATAGTCATACCTACGCACAACGTACACCAGTAGTTGAAATGGTCTGGCTTGAGACGGTTGAAGAAGAACATCCACATCATGACCAGACATGCCAGATAAAACATGTCGAGGATAAGCTCTACCCATGTGTCCTTAAGCCCGAAATGAACAACAGCATAAAACATGACGCCAACGGAAACCATAGCGGACACGGCTGTGATTAAAATGTCGATAACTTTGGCTTTCTTTTTGAATCTAACATTTCTTCCCATAATTGTTGTCGGTTTTTAGTGCTAAAGACTGAGGGCTATTCGAACAGCTTGGTGAGTTCGTGGAAGCGGATGATGGTGTCTTCGCCGAATTTCAGGAGGCTGTGTTCTGCCTGTTCGAGGGTTTTCTCGGTGTGTAGCTTTGTCTTTGAGAAGAACTTGTCGGCATAGCATACTACCTTCTCCTCTAACGTTTCCGGCAGCAAATCTTTGTGGGGTAGTGGCAGTTGTCGTTCGAGGATTGTCTGCAGCGTGATGCCTGTTCCGGTATGGCGCTCGCACACGCGGGCGTGCTGGGGAAATCCTTCGGCACGGAGGAGTTCGGCGCCTATGGGTCCGTGACAGATGTAGGGCTCTGTGCCGTGACAGTGGATGCCCGGGGCGTCGCAGCGGAAGATGCCGATGTCGTGGAGCATTGCTGCCTCTTCGACAAAGCGGCGGTCTATGTGCAGTTCGGGGTGTGCATCGACGATGGCGAGTGCCTTGAGTGCTACGCTATGGCTATGAACAAGGAGGACGTGGCGCAGCGCGTCGTCCTCCTTGTAGTATTTATCTATGATTTTCTGATAGTCCATTATTACTCTTGTGGACGTTCTATGTAACCGAGAATGTCGCCGCGGTTAACCTTTGCGCCCTGCTTGGCGGTGACTTCGACGAGTTTGCCGCCGAGACATGCCGGTACGGACTCTATCTCGCCCCACGGAGTCTGTATGTAGCAGAAGGTCTGTGCCTCGCTGTACTCCTGACCGATGAACGGTTCTATGCAGGGAGCACATTCGCTGTCGCCGCTGAACTCGTAGTATATCTGTCCTTTTACGGGTGCGACAACGGGGTCTGCCTTGGCGTGCTTGAAGGCTGCCACCTGTTCCGGTGTGAGTGAAGCGCCGAGTTTCGCATCCTTTGCCTTCTGGAGGTCGGCGAGCATACGTTTCTTGGCGATGCCGCTCTTGTAGTCGCGGTACTGTTCTGGGTGCATAGCCAGTTCGTAGAGTTCCTCGTCGTCCTTGCCGTAGTCCCATCCGTTTTCGTCCATCTCCTTGCGGAAGTCGTCGAGAGCGTTAGGAATAAGAGTGTGCGGGTCGGCTGTGGTGAACTCTCTGCCCTGTTTCTCTGCGAGTGCCACGAGTTCGGGGTCTATTGTTCCAGGAATCTTTCCGCTCTTGCCGAGAATCATTCCCCACATAGAGTCGTCCATCATGACGAAGCGTCCCTTGCCCTGAGCGAGTGTGAGGAGGTTCATGAGTGCTATGTTCTTGACATACTGGCTGAACGGTGTTACCAGTGGAGGATAGCCGACACGCGGCCATACGTAAGCTACCTCGTCGAAGAGTTTCACGAGCATCTCGTCGGTGGTATATTCCGGCTGTCCCTTGCTCTTTAGTATAGAGTTGATAGAGCGGTGTATGCCGGCGAGGTCAGCCATCATGGAGCCCATCATTCCGCCGGGGAGTCCGCATCCGAGCAGCAGACTCGACATGTGTTTGTTGCCTGGATTGATGAAGTATCCCAGCCAGTCGTCGATGAACTCCTGTGTCAGTGTGCGTGCCTGCATGTAAGCATTCATATTGATTTCCTTGACCTCGAAGCCTTCGTTCTTCAGCATGGACTGTACGGAGATGATGTCCGGATGAACTTTTCCCCAAGAGAGTGGTTCGATAGCGGTATCGATGACGTCGGCACCGTTGTTACATACCTCGAGTATTGACGCCATAGAGAGACCTGGTCCAGAGTGTCCGTGGTACTGTATGATGATGTCCGGGTGTTTGGTCTTTATTGCCTTTGTCAGTGCTCCAAGCATTGCGGGCTGTCCGATGCCAGCCATGTCCTTCAGACAGATTTCCTCGGCGCCGGCAGCGATAACCTCGTCGGCTATTCCGCTGTAGTACTCGACGGTGTGGACGGGTGATGTGGTGATACAGAGTGTAGCCTGTGGTGTCATGCCTGCAGCCTTTGCCCACTTTATGGAGGGGATGATATTTCGTGTGTCGTTAAGTCCGCAGAAGATACGTGGAATGTCAACACCCTGTGCGTGCTTAACCTTATACTGCAACTCGCGAACATCGTCGGGCACGGGGTACATGCGCAGCGCGTTGAGTCCGCGGTCGAGCATGTGTGTCTTTATGCCTACTTCGTTGAAAGGTTTACAGAAGGCACGAACGGCGTCGTTAGGGTTCTCGCCGGCGAGCAGGTTCACCTGTTCGAAGGCTCCGCCGTTGGTTTCCACACGGTCGAAGACACCCATGTCGATGATGGCGGGAGCCACACGCTCCAACTGGTCCTTTCGTGGCTGGAACTTTCCGGAGCTCTGCCACATGTCTCTATAGACAAGACTAAACTGAATTCTTTTTTTCATATTCAATTGCTTTATGTTTTTCTTTATTTTGAGCGCAAAGATAGTGAAAAATGCAAAAATGAGAAAATAATATAGTGAAAAAATGATTTTTTTACTACCTTTGCAAACACAATATTGACTACAATGAAGCTAACGACAACAATTTCCATAGTACTCGCGGCGCTGACGATGGCAGCCTGCGGCAATAACAAGAAGGCAGAAGAGCCTAAGAAAAGCATAGGTTTACAGACCAAGATAGACGGCGACTCCACACTCTACGGACTTGCCTGCGACGGTTGTACCGACTCGGTGCTGGTATTTCTGCCGGGTCAGGGCGGCGACCCCGTGACGTATAATATCATAGAAGCCATGAAGAAGCGCCGTGTGGTAGGTCGTCCGAGTGTCGGCGACTGGGTATGTATCATTGTCAACGGTAAGGACACCACCAAGGCAGACCTTGTTATAAATCTTGACAAGCTGAAGGGCAGCTGGGCACGTCTTGAGATGCCGACGCTGAAGAAGAAGATGAACACCAGCGACCTTCTTTCCGAGGCAGAAGAGCAACAGCGCGACTCGACCCTCAAGGCTCAGCTTGTTCCCCAGGAGATAGGTTTCACGCTGAAGCGTCACTACGTGGCAATGCCTATAGGGCTGTGGCGACCCAACGTGGACCCGGAGAGTCCCGTGGTGTTCCCCAAGCCGAAACCCTACACCAAGTGGCACATCTTCAACGGTCATCTGGTGCTTACGGAAGGCTCGTTCGCACTTGCCGACAGTCTGAAGAAAAAAGAAGAGAAGCACGATACCGTTGATATCATACTTCTCCAGACCGACTCGCTGCGAATCCGTTACAACGACGGAACGGAGCGGAGCTATTACCGTAAGCAGAATCAGTAAGCCAGGAAGCGCTGCTCTGCCAGTTTCTCGTATTTCGTTCCCTTGCGTCCGTAGTTGGCAAAGGGGTGTATGCTTATGCCGCCGCGCGGTGTGAACAGTCCCGTTACCTCTATATACTTAGGGTCCATAAGGCGTATAAGGTCTTTCATGATGATGTTTACGCAGTCCTCATGGAAGTCGCCGTGGTTGCGGAAGCTGAAGAGATAGAGCTTGAGGCTCTTCGACTCCACCATGCGCTCGTCGGGAATGTACTGAATGACAATCTCGGCGAAGTCAGGCTGTCCCGTGATAGGGCATAGCGACGTGAATTCCGGACAGTTGAACTTCACCCAGTAGTCGTTGCCGGGGTGCTTGTTGGTAAACGTCTCCAGCACCTCGGGGGCATAGTCGTCCTTGTACTGCGTCTTTGTTCCGAGGGCTTTCAGACCTTCGTCCTTTCTTGTCTCTTTATTTTTCATATATCTTGCTCAGTGTTTCTTCAAGTTTCTCAGCGCGCAGGTTCGTGGCTACAATCTTTCCGTCAGGACCTATGAGCAGACTTGCCGGAATGGAGCTTACGCCATAGATGCCGGCAGCGGCGCACTTCCATCCCTTGAGATCGGAGATGTGATGCCAGGGCATATTGAGGTCCTTTACCGCCTTCTCCCATGCGCTCTTCTGCTGGTCGAACGATACTCCCACAATGTCGAAGCCCTTGCTGTGGTACTTGTTGTATGCAGCCACCACGTTAGGCATCTCCTCGCGACACGGTCCGCACCACGAAGCCCAGAAGTCCACCATGACGTAGTTGCCCTTGCCAGCCCAGTCGCTCAGTTTGGCAGCCTTGCCGGAGAGGTCGTTCATAGTGAGGTCGATGAACTGTCTGCCAATCATTATCTTGTCGTACTCAGACTGTGAAAACGCGTCGTATTCGCCGTAGAGACGTTCCAATTCCGGTTCCATAGCCTCTGCCTCGGTCTTGCTGCCTTTCTGTACAAGACTTTGGTACTTTGTGTAAAGCTCAGCGAAAACCTTGTATTTCTCTGCCGACTTTTTCTTATAGTCCTCCAACTGTGTCTGGAGGTCCGACTTCGGCTCGGCTGTTTCAGCCGGTTTGTTTTTCTGTGCCTGACATGAAAGCAGGAAGGCACCGAGGAGTGTGCTTAATAAAATCTTTCTCATAATGATATACTATAAATTATAAATAAGGTATCCGATGTAGGCTATGAAGATAGCCGACAGTGCGGCTCCCTCCCAGCGTGACACGGTGTATTTCGTGTAGCAGAAGAACCACAGCAGCAGCATGCTGCCGAGCATTACGGAGTAGTCAACCATTGTTATTCCCTGAACGTCCATAGGCAGTATCAGTCCGGTGACACCGAGAATCATAAGTATGTTAAAGACGTTGGAGCCTATGACGTTGCCTATGGCAATGGCGCTCTTTCCCTTCTTTGCCGCCACGACGCTGGTAGCCAGTTCCGGCAGCGATGTGCCTCCGGCAACGATGGTAAGACCTATTACGGCATCGCTGATGCCGAAGGTGCGTGCTATGTTCGTCGCCCCATCGACAAAGAGGTTCGACCCTCCGACGAGGCACGCCAGTCCTAAGACAACGTAGCAGCAGGCAACCCACGTTTTCATAGCGGGCTGCGCCACCTGTTCGCCTCCGTCAGGAACGGTTTGGGGCTGCGTCTTTGCACCCTTCACCGTAACCCACATAAATATCAGGAAACCTACGAAGAGCAGGACAGCGTCGAGACGGCTTATCTCGCCGTTGAACCCGAAGACGAGAAGTGCCATAGAAGCCAGTACAGCAAAGGGAATATCCTTTCTTACCGTTCCGCTGCTTATCGTCATAGGCGCAACCATAGCCGTGACACCTACAATAAGCAGGGTGTTGAAGGTGTTTGAACCCACTACGTTACCCACGGCGAGGTCGGAAGTGCCTTTTACTGCCGACATCAGACTGACAAAAAACTCAGGCATGGAAGTGCCCATAGCCACTACGGTAAGACCGACGACAATTTCCGTTATCTTCAGTCTGCGTGCTATCTCCGAGGCGCCCTCAGTAAGTCTGTCCGCGCCCCATAGAACCAATACGGCTCCCAGTATTATAAATAAAGCGTCTAACATTTCGGGTGCGAAGATACAAAAAATCCCCGAATGATAAAAACATTCGGGGATTTTCTTTATAAAAAGCCTTTATCCGATCGATATCTGACGCTCAACCTTAGGCTCCTCCTCTTTGACGTTCTTGGGAAGTGTTACGGAAAGAACTCCGTCGGCTACCTTAGCGGCAATCTGTTCCTTGTTGACATCGTCAGGAAGTATCAGCGTCTGCTCGTATTTAGAGTAGTTGAACTCGCGACGCAGGTAGTGAGCCTTCTTGTCCTCCTCCTTTGTCTCCTGCTTGTGTTCCATCTTTATGACCAAATCGCCGTCCTGGTTGATGTTGACGTTGAAGTCCTCCTTGGTCATTCCCGGAGCAGCAAGCTCAACGATATAGTCTTTCTCTGATTCTTTTACGTTAATAGCGGGTGCCGTAGCGTTAGCCTTTGGCATATAGTCGGTGTCGAAGAAATCGTTAAACACTGTTGGCAACCATGAATTACGTCTTGTAAATGTAGGATACATCATAATCTTTACCTCCAAATTATATTTTAAATGTTATACTTATTTGTTTTGTTGTTTTCTTTTTCTCTTTGCCCTTATAGTCACAATACTTGTACCAAAGCGCCGAAAGCGACAAATTGGCACGAGGAAAGGACAAATTGACATAAAAGAAAAAATAGCGATTAGTTGGCTTATAAAAAAATAAATAGTAATTTTGTGGTCTCTAAAGAAAACAAATGAAAATGAAACAACTGAAGATTTATGTCTTAACATTAATGGTAGCAGTATTGGCTGCTTCCTGCGGGACAACGCGTACGGTACCTGTAACAGGACGTAAGCAAAACATTATGGTGGATAACAGTCAGATACTGACATTGAGTTATCAGGAGTACTCGAACTACATGAAGACAGCGAAGAAGTCAACCGATGCCGAGAAGACAGCAATGGTGACGAGAGTAGGTCAGCGTCTGGCTTCAGCAGTAGAGACTTACCTGAAGCAGAACGGATATGCTAACGAGATAAAGGATTACAAGTGGGAGTTCAACCTGACACAGGACCAGCAGGCGAACGCCTTCTGTATGCCTGGCGGAAAGATTGTGGTGTATGAAGGAATATTCCCTTACACACAGACGGAGGCAGGACTCGCCATAGTACTGGGTCACGAGATAGCCCACGCAGTAGCTATGCACTCTGCGGAGCAGTACAGCACCCAGCTGAGGCAGCAGTACGGAGCACAGATTCTTGGCGGTGTACTCTCCGCCGCAGGTGCCGGTTCCGCTACAACAGCCATCGCAGGAAATGTATATGGTCTCGGTGCTAAGGCGACGTCGCTGAAGTACTCACGCGACAACGAGAGCGAGGCAGACCACATGGGACTCATCTTCGCAGCTATGGCTGGCTATGACCCTAACGAGGCAGTTACCTTCTGGACGAGGATGGCATCGGGCAATAACGGTAACACCTCTACATTCTGGAGTACTCACCCCAGCGACCAGCAGCGTATTGCCGACATAAAGAGAGCCCTTCCGCAGGCATTACGTTACTATAAACCCGTGCCACAGACGATAGTAATAAAGAGTACGGAGAATACGACACAGACAAAGAGCACTTCGTCAAAGAAGAAGAGCTCGACGAAGAAGAAGAAGTCAACGAAAAAGAAGAAGTAAGCATTGAACCTGCTGAGTGTTGTACTAAGAGCACCACGTCCTTCGTCGATGGCAGTGATGAAGGCAGAATACAGTAAGTGGTGGAGTAGCAGGGGATATATGGCTATAACCCTCTTCGGACACGTCATAACAGGCAGCAGAGAACTTGCCGACGAGCTGAACGGAGAGATGGGACCACTGATGAACCACGAGATGATACACCTGAGGCAGGCGCAATCGGCGGGCAACTCCTGGTGGCACTTCTACTTGCTATACGGATGGTTCTCGCTTGCGGCACTCCGGTACTGCAGGAAGGTTAAGAATTCGGCATACGTGCTTAACCCCTTTGAGATGGAAGCATATAAATATATGTATGATATGGACTACCTCAAGAGAAACAACGGGTTAGCAACAGCGTGGCGAGAATACAGAAAGATGACGTTAAATGAGAGACTAAAGGTCTTGGGAAAGAAATGACCGACGAATATAAGACCATAACGAAGACCGTTGGCGAAGGATACTACACCGAGAAACGCAGTAAGTTCCTTGCCTTTGCCCACCACGTCACAAATGTTGACGAGGTGAAAGAGGTTGTTGCGGAGTACAGAAAGAAGTACTACGATGCGCGCCACGTCTGTTATGCTTATATGCTCGGAGCCGAGAGGACAGAGTTTCGTGCCAACGACGACGGTGAACCCAGTTCTACTGCGGGGAAGCCGATACTTGGACAGATAAACAGCAACGAGTTGACAGACATACTTATTGTCGTAGTGAGGTACTACGGCGGAGTAAACCTCGGAACGAGCGGACTTATCGTTGCCTACCGTGAGGCGGCATCAGATGCCATAGCTCACGCCACCATTGAACAGCGCCAGGTAGAGGAGGAGGTTGTGTATGACTTTCCATACGTCATGATGAACCAGGTGATGAAGGTGGTGAAAGATATGAATCCAAGAATAATAGCCCAGACGTATGACAACACGTGTCAGATACGTCTGGGCATTCGTAAGTCTTTAGCTGAGCAGTTACGCTCACGATTAGAGAAACTTAGTTTTTAAATTCGGGCTTGCCTTGCATGCGCATATCGTGCTTCTCGCGCATCTTTTCCCTGTTCTCCTTATAGAGTTTGAACTGTTTCTTCGTGAGAATGTCTTTCAGTTCCTTGTCATACTTCTCGCGCAGTTCCTTGCGCTTTGCTATGTCAGGTTTCTTGTTGCCATTCGGCATCTTGTTGAAACGTAGGCTGTCCTTTGAGTGCGGGCGGTGCATACGACCCTTTCCCCTTGCTAATTCAGGATATTTGGCATTGAGTTCACGAACCTTCGTCATTTGCTCCGGGGTAAGGTCAAGTTCGCGAGCCATCTTTGCTACGGGGTCCATGTGCTTGCGAGGCATTTTTTTGACCTGTTTCTTCTCTATAGGAGCTGTTACATTACTTTCTTGTGCCATAGCGCCTGTCATACAGAACATGGCTGCTGCAATAATCATTAACTTCTTCATAACTTTCTTCTTTTTTGGGGTTAATACAATTCTTTGACTGAAAAGAACGGAAGAAGTTTAACGCGTTAAGGTTTTTTCAAGAAACTACTGATTTTTTCATACGGCACGATGAACGACGGCAGACCAGCGGCATAGGCTGCTATCTCGTACTGCTGGTAGGTGAACACCATACCTCGGGGAGTGAGGTAGGGGGCAAACTGCGGACGAGGGATGTTGTTGATGTCGTCAACGCTGATGAGAATATCTTTAAGGTCGGCATCGGTCATTCCCTTGTCGTATTCTCCGAAGTAGTCGTAAAGTCCGTCCTTCAGGATTTTCTGGAATGCCTTTGACGACGTGTTCTTAAAGTTGCTCCAGTCGAGACGACGAGCATCAGACTTATAGAACGTTGTGCCCGTAATGACATAGCCTCCGTGAGCGCCTCCCTGATACTCTTCGTATGTGACGGTATAGGTGACGTAATCCTCCGTTTCCGTCTCTACCTTTACATTATAATTATAATAATAGGTGGGAGTCTCTGCTCCCATGAACTCCAACTGCTCTTCGCGGTTAGGGAGCATGAGTTCCCTGCCTTTCTCTACGGCAGCGTTGAGGAGTTTCTTCTTGTCCTTAGCATCCTTGTGCGTGACGTGGAGTTCGTCGGCTATGAAGTTGAGTAGAGTGTCAACAAGTTCGTGGGGACCACCAGTAGGGTAGTCCACACGAATTGATACTTCAAGAGCTGTATCTTTCTTCTCTATTGATATGGAGTCGTAGGTGAACGGCTCTGACAACAGCGTGTCAACACTTAACGAGTCGGACGCTGTGCCAGAACCACCCTTGCCGCCGTTGCACGAGACAATAGCAGCACACAAAATTATTATTATTAACCAACTGTTCTTCATATTTGACTACGCTCTGACAGTAATCACAACTATTAACTGTTAACTGTTAACTCTTAATATTCGGCTCTTCAAGTCCGATACCCTTCTTCTTGTCAACAACCTTCAGGACAAGTCCCAGGACGAGGGCTGCAACACCGAGACTTGCAAGCATGACAAGAGGTGCTGTGTAGTCGAGCTCAGTAGCGCTGACACCTGCAGGGTTGGTCTTGTCGAGCACCTTACCGATGAGCAGTGGGAAAAGCCACAGACCAATATTCTGAATCCAGAATATCAAAGCGTATGCAGAACCGATAACCTTAGCATCGACGAGCTTGGGCACTGAAGGCCACAGCGATGCAGGAACGAGCGAGAACGACGCTCCAAGGACAAGGATCGTAGCATAGGCAATGATGATACCTCCGACGGCGCTCTCCTTGAAAAGCGGGAGAATGAATGCGAAAGTAAGGTGGCAGCCGATAAGCAGCAGTGAACCCAGGACGAGCATAGACACCGCCTTGCCGTGGTGGTCAAGGTACGAACCGAGGATAGGGGTTATGAGTACTGCCAGTAGCGGGAATACTGCAAAGATACTCTCTGCTGTCTGGCGCATATAGCCCATATAGCAATATGTCACAAGGGCAATGATAGATATTGCGAGTAGCGAATATTTCGCTACGGCACGTTTCTGGAAGTTAGAAGCAAAGCCGGCGGCAGCAACGACGAGCATGATGGCATACTGCGCTATCGTTACTGAAGAGCTTGCCCAGAAGGAACCCTCGGAGGGTGGTACCAGCGAAAGGTTACACTGAAGCATGTTGACGGCGTACTTCTGGAAGGGGA
>ODAJ014773569.1_pt1 | contig 10974 bp, 10 predicted proteins | sample 1539241 | NCBI WGS metagenome assembly ODAJ01 (sample SAMN02144231, study PRJEB22623) | gut metagenome | biome: sheep rumen | host: Ovis aries | place: New Zealand
GGCGACAATAAGACCGGCATCCATATTCTCAAGACTTACATTGAGGGAATCGTGACGGGTGTCTAAGGCTTGTCTTCTACGGCAGGCAGGTTTTCACTGGTAGCTTCGGGAGTTGAATCCACATCGTCTTTAATCTCTTCGATGATGGGTGACTCCTCGGCAGCCGCCGTCTCCTGTGCCTGCTGGAACTTGCGCCTGTCGGCATGGAATTTCAGGCTATTGATCATCTCCGTGACGCCATAGAGCAGAGAGCACCAGCCAAGCACCAGCATGGCCATATTGGCAGGTGCCATCGGCTTGATGATGACGTAAAGTCCGATAAGCAGGATCACGGAGGGGAATACCCAGTAGCCAAATCCGACCTTACCGTATCTGCGGGCATTGACCAGATTCATGTACTGGTTGATAGCTCCCAGTATCAGGACGCCGCCGATGATATACATCAGTGCGGTGATGAAAACGTTCGGTGTCAGGGCAAGCAAGGCACCAAGTATCAGACTTCCCACGCCAACGATGGGAAAAGTAGGCTGCGTACCGGCAATCACATTGCCTTCAGCATCAGTGATCTTGTATTCAGATACGTTCCTGCGGGCATTGATATAGACTATCACTGATATAAATCCAGAGAGGAGGAACAGTATGCCTATGGCTACAGTCATCCACGTCACAGTGTTGTCCGGATACTTTATTAGCAGAATACCAATGGCGATGGCACAAATGGCACGAAAAATAGAACTTTGAAATATCTTCATATACAATTTACTCTAATTTGACAGCGCAAAGATAGCGTAATCTCTCCAAACCCCCAAAGCAGAATCGTTAAAGTATTTTAAACACTTGCAATCGGGCTCTTAATCTTGTATCTTTGCATTCCACTTATTTTAAAATAGGACACTAGTGGTCGTTATTCATAAATTATCCTAAATAGGATTATCCTAATTGGGATAGTATTTTCACATCCCCTTCACGTCTATTCAAATATTATGTCTTTATCAGTTATCCGAGACGAAGTCAGGATACTTGTGCAGAGCGATATTCACCGTTCTGTTAGCCCTTTGTAGGATTTTGCGGCGGTTTGCAGCGCCTCTTCGGTGGTGTATTGCTCGTAGAGGGTGCAGCGTGTGACGATGCACTGGGGAGCGGCACAGCCGTTGGTGAGGTGGACTAAGCCAAAGCCCAACATTGTGTTGGCATAGCGGTCGCCAACGAGGACGAGGTTGCCGTCGATGAAGCGTACCTCTTCAGGGCGTATGCCCTCAGCGGTGACGTGCAGGCGAGGCGTTTCGTAGTCCATCAGCTGCTCCAGCACGTAGAGAACCAGACGGCCCTGCCGGGCTTCCATCTCAGGGAGGTTTGTCAGCAGAGCCGGCATGCCGTCAGCCTCGCCCAGACGGTAGTCGATGGAAGGGGCCGGTCCTTCGCTGATAGCCATTCCCGGCATGAGTAGCGAAGCACAGTTGGCATGCTCCCGTTTGGTGAAGAAAGGCACAGGCGTGAAAGTGTTGACCGACAGGAAAACGCGGTAGGCATCGTTGTCGCCTTGGAAGTAAAGTTCCTTTGCCAGCGAGAGCATCTTCCAGAGTGTGATGTTGTGAGCCATGCGCTGTCTCTGTATGAACTGGCGTCGCGTCATGCTGTGCGACTTGCGGTTCTTGGCCTTTCGCACGACGTACTTGCCGTTCTTCTTATAGATGGTCACGTTTCCCACATGCCCCGTGATGCCCAAAAAGTTGTCTTCAAGTTCTGCCATATCCGTTGTTGTTTGAGGTCTCGTTACTGTATGCCTGCCGTATCGTTGTTGCACCTTTGTCCCTTCGGTGATGCGAGGGCGGTGGCAGTCGGGTGATAGTATGGTGGCAGTATGGAACGAGTCTTGTTGTTCGATGGTTCTTCGATACATCTTCGACTGTTGTCCGATATTACGGTGACCAGTTATCTACCCAAAACCGCTTCAAAGATAATGATTATTTCTGAACCGACAAAATCTTTGGAGACAATTTTGTAGTTTTGTTGGGTAATACTTGGTGCCTTGACAAGTATGAAGATCCTGCATGCAGAGTATGGCGGCCTGGTGATATACAACCTGAAGCTGGAGAAGGGTTGCATCAGTCTGCCAGATATGCAACTGGATAATGACGATTCTCCTCCGCATCGCCTGACAAAATGGTAGGAACTAGTGCTGATGACACAGGGAATCAACCCACTCGAAGTGAAGCGGAGCCCTCGCTGGCTGCCCCAAAAGTCAAGGAAACAAAAGATAGGTTAACCCCTGTGTAATAGAGACAAGGATGAAAGAAGTATCATACATATCAGTCAGTGGGCATAGTGCAGCCTCGGTGATGGCAGGCTTTAGCCATACTCTACCCAGCTGTTTGAGTAAGCTTAGAAGCAGCCTGGAAGCAGGCAAAAAGGAGCCTAGAGTATGGCTATAGCATGGAAAAGGCGCTCCTGTTGACAGATGAAAGACTATATACAGATTGGGATTGAGAAGAGACTTATCTCGCTGAATGAGGATAGGTCGCGAATCACAAATATTCTTGAAACGGTGCCGAATCTATCAAAATTTTGCACTTTCGGCAGCATTTCGTTTGCGGTTTCAAAAAATATTCGTATCTTTACGCCGTCAAAATGAAGAACTTATAGAATATGACAGAGAACCGTATCATTGGAAGGGATTACGAGCAGCATATCCTGCAGAACATCTGCGAGGAAGAAGAGGCACGCCTGGTGGCGGTCTATGGCCGTAGACGTGTGGGCAAGACCTATATGGTGAAGCCATCGACCGATGTATATGGAGGACTATGTGCGGCAGTTGGACAATATCCTCTCTGCCAACGGGGATGAGCTGTTGGTGGGTGCCGGAACTGTCTCGCATGAAGAAGCTATGGAAAAGGCTTTAGCGGAATATCGAAAGTTTCAGGTGAAGACCTTGTCGCCTGTTGAACAGGCTTATCTGGAGTCGATTAGAATGATTGAGAAGAAGGCAAAAGGTAAAAAGGGATGATTGTGTTATGGACTACACTTGATGCCTGACATAAACTAATCCGTTAAAGAATAATAAAAGTTACTTTTTGGTAAATTACCATTGGGTAACTTTTCGTAAATTTGCAAATAAAACTTAATTTTGGACGTAACGATGAGTACATTAATTATTAATCTAAACGACACTATAACAATGAGCGATTCTGCAGTAGTGGAACTGGCTAAAGTTATTAACACCTGTCAGCCTTGTGTAAAAGAGGCACAGACAAATTGCAATGATGTATGGATAGCCGGCATCATTTGTTTAGCCATCGTCATGGTCGCTTTGATTGCGAAATGTGGGCTTTTGGCATGGAAAAGCAAGGAAATAGAGGCTGCTGATGCTGAGCGGAAGGCAAAAGAAACCGAAGCGAATATTGCCGCAAGAAAGCAAAAGGCTGATGCTTTGGGGAAATTACTTGACTTCTTGGAAAAGAACACCACAACGGAGGAATACAGTAAGGAAGAAGGTAAGCGGATAAAGAAACTTACAGACTTCACCTCTGAGGAAAGCCAATATTACATTGATGTCCTGAAAACTGTTGTAAAAGGCGGTGACATCCCTAACTTCTCTAAAAAAGGCTAAACAGCATGAAAACAAAAAGCCGTAGAGGTCTTTGGCTTGGATTCGACCGACTGCTGTCGAAAAGCCTGCTCAGACAGTTTGCTATTCTCGGTGCTATACTTGTTGTGGCTTTGGGATTGTCGTACTTGATGCTGTCTTGGTCAGGTACACAATGGCAAGATTTTTGTGAGAAAGAGCATCTTAACAAGTACCTGCTGCCACTGTATCTGCTGATTGACTCAAATGCCCTGAACAATCTCTATCTGGGCAGTGACAATACCCATGTGCATGGATGGATGCTGATAGCCAGCAGCATTATTTTTCTCTTTGGCACCTTTGTGTTCAACGGCATTATCATTGGTATTATCACAACTTCTATAGAGCGTCGAGTTGATAACCACAAGGAGGGACACATCCATTACCTGAAGTCGGGCCACTATGTCATCATGGGCTATGACGAGATGGTGCCGTCGTTCATTTCGCATATCTTTGACAAAGACAAGGGTGCTTATATACTCATTCTTACTGCAAAAGAGGCGATAGGTATTAGAGAGTTACTGTTAAAGTCGTTCAGCGAAAAGCAGATGAAACGTGTTATCATCAACTACGGTCATAGGATTTCTACAGATGCGTACAAAGACATTTGTTTAGAGGCAGCAGAAGAAGTGTTTGTGGTAGGTAATCACTCTAATCCGGCTCACGATGCCATCAATGTGGAGTGTGTCGATAGCATCTGCCGCTATCTTAAAGAGCAGAAGGAAAAGCCAAACCGCATCACCTGTGTGTTCAAGGACTTGGACACCTACGCTGCTTTTAAGACCTCCGAGATATTTGGTGATGTTAGGGATCTTGGCGTAGAGTTTATTCCCTATAACTTTTATTCCGGCTGGGCCAAGCAGGTATTTGTGAAAAGGGAATATAAGGACTTTGACAATCCAGACCTCAAGCCATACAAGTATCCGCTAGTATATGGAAAAGGAATTAAGCCGGATGACGACAAATATGTCCATTTGGTGTTTGTTGGCACCACCAACTTCGCCGTGGCCTTTGCAATGGAGGCAGCCCATGTGTTACACTTCCCCAATTTTGCCACAAAAGGTGTTAGGACGCGAATTTCTTTCATTGATGTAAATGCAGACAAGGAGAAGGACGAGTTCATTACGCGTAATCGGCACTTCTTTGAGGTGCAGGCATACAGCTATAGCGATCTTTCGTCTGAACCAAAATATGTGTCAGGGTACATTGGAAGAGAATATTTGAAGTTTGTGGGTAGTGATGCTAACTTCCTTGATGTTGAGTTCGAATTCATCAAGGGCGATGTGTTCTCCAAGCGCGTACAGGATGTGATAAGCGGCTGGGCTGAACAGCACAAGAATGAGAAACAATGTCTGTCAATCTTCCTCGCTTTGGCTGACCAACGTCAGAATTTTGTTATGGGCATGAATATGCCCGATGAGGTTTATGCTAACAAAGTGCCTGTGTTTATCCGGCAGAACCGCTCTGATAATTTCGTGACGAATCTCCGTAATGCTGACAAACGGGAGAACGACAACAGGTTTACTTATTCAGTTGTGAAAGATGGAAAACTTGATTCGAAGAGTCGTGAAGCCCGCTATGCCAACATCTACCCATTTGGTATGAACGAGACTGCCTTCAGTGCAGATAATCATGCAATGAAACGCGCAAAACTCATCAATTACTTATATGAAACGGCTAACTACGACACTTATAAGTTCCAAGGCATATTGGTTCTGGATTCCATCCCGGAAGATAAGATTTGGGAAGAGGCCAATACTTTTTGGCAGAAATTGTCAGTAGCCCTAAAGTGGTCGAACCTCTATAATTCTTACACGATGCGTACTAAGCAGCGCACGCTTCGGGCCATGCGTGGACTGGATATAGACGATGACAGCCGCGACTACGATACTTTATCTGATTATGAGGTTGAACAGTTGGCCGTTGTGGAGCATAATCGGTGGAACGTGGAGAAACTGCTGATGGGATATAGAAAACCGAGGAAAGATGAGGACAAATATGAGCATTCGGAGTTTGCTGACAAACTGAAGAAGAATAAAGACCTCTTTATTCATCACGACATTCGTCCGTTTGATCAGCTGAACTCTATCAAGGAATTGGATCGCGAGTTCTGCCGCTATATTCCTTGGATAATGAAAATGACAGAGAAGAAATGACAGATCAAGAAATCATACAAGGACTGATTGCGAGGGACAATCGGGTGACGAAGGAATTTTTCTTCGACAAGTGTCGCCCGTTGTTCTGTAGCATCATGCAGAAGGTGTTCGACTATGAGGTGGAATACGACGAGATGGTGAATGAGTTGTACGTTTATCTCATGGAGAACGATGCCATTAAGTTGCGGAACTTTGAATACCGCAGTAGCGTGTACCAGTGGCTGAAGGTGCTGGCTATCCGCTTCTTCATCAATAAGCGAGGGCGAATGATAGATGGCATGAGCCAAGAGACTCCTTATGATGAACGCCAACAAACAGCGGACACAGAACGAGATATGACAGCAGAAGGAGATATGGAGCGGCTATTTGACAACATGCCCAGCAAACGGTATGTGTATGTCATCCGTCGACTAATCCTCGAAGACTGGGAACCAGAGCAACTGGCAAAGGAGATGAATATTACTACGGCAAACCTATATAACATCAAACGGCGTGCGATGGCTCAGTTGACCCGTGCCGCCCTTAATGACATTAAAAAGTATGGCAAATAAAGAATATATATCCGATGAGTTGTTGGCGACCTATCTTGACGGCAACACCACCAAAGAAGAAACGGAGCAGGTCTTGAGAGCATTGAAGGCGGACAAGGAACTACAGGAAGTGCTTGACATCGCCTTACAAGTCGAAGAAAAAAGTGCTGCTGTTGTTCCTGTCAATACCGTTTTTACAGAAGAGGTTCTACCTATGTTGCAAAAGGCGTCATTGAGTGACGAGAACATCTGCGCTGTCCTTTGCGAAATATATATATTGCATCGCCGCCAGTTGCCATACGATGAAGAATGGCTGTTGGCTACAGCCCGCAGGAAGAACTGGTTAAAACCTGAAGGAACTCCGCTTTATTGCTTAGGTAATTTGTTGGCATATTCCGGAATGTTCGTCAGTAGGAAATACAATTCTACGATTGAAGATATCGGGCGGGCTATCGAGAAAGACAATGATGTCGTGGTGGGTGTTGATAGAGAGAAACTCTATGCTGAAAAAGTGGATTTAGAAGATTTGACAAACCATGCTGTCGTCGTGACCCATATAGGCGAAGATACAGTTACGGTTTTCGATCCGTACGAAGCACCATATATTTCTAATGTACCGATGGAAGATTTCATGGATGCCTGGAAAGAGTCACAAAACTATATGATACAGGTGCTACAGTCAGTAGAAGAATATGAGCCACATCCCATAGATGTTGATAAGATTCCGTTGGATGGCGATTTGGAAGAATTGCAGGAGGCTATAGCAGAGAATGCCCATGATGTGTGGGCAGAGGCAAGAATGAAAGAAGGATGGACATACGGCAAGGAAAGGGATGATATCAAAAAGCTACATCCAGACCTCATTCCCTATACTGCATTGCCCGATAGCGAGAAAGAATACGACCGTATCATGGCTTTTAATACGATTAAACTGGTGAAGAAACTTGGGTATGACATTGTGAAACGAAACGACAGGGAGACATGAACATTCTGATATTACTTGCCGCAGCTTTGCTTCCTGCCATCTTACTATGGTATTACATTTGGAAGCAGGATCCACAGCCAGAACCGACTAACTGGCTGGTGAAAGCCGCTTTGTATGGTGCGGGAATCTGTATTCCTGTAGCTGTAGTAGAAACAGTGATTGATAACGCTATCTTTGGAGGAGAGCCTTCTACACTCATTGGGACAACCATTCAGGCATTCTTCGTAGCCGCTCTGCCCGAGGAGACCTTTAAGCTGTTGGCTCTTTGGCTTATTCTTCGTAAGAATCCCTATTTCAATGAACATTTCGACGGTATCGTGTATGCAGTATGTGTTGGTCTTGGTTTCGCCGCAATAGAGAATGTGGGCTATGTATTGAGTGAGGAAGAAAACTGGCTGGGAGTTGCCATTGCTCGCGCATTATTAGCCGTTCCTGGCCATTATGCCTTCGCCGTGTTGATGGGGTATTATTATTCCTTATACCACTTTGTAGACCGTTCGCCCCGTACTGCTGCTTGCATCCTTTTGGTTCCAGTCTTGGCGCATGGTGTCTATGATGCAATTGCTCTTGGAGGTATTGTCAATCCTTTTATTGGAAGCATCAGTACTTTTATCCTTATCTATTTCTGTATCAGGATGCACAAGTTTGCAAGGACTAAGATGATGGCACAGATTGAGAGAGACAGAAAAGAAAACTTTAACGTATAAAATAAGGCTTTAGATATGGGACTATTAGCAAAATTATTCAATGATGCGGCGGACACAGAGTTTAAGTTGGCGCAGGACTTGGTGGCCATAGCGATAGCAGATGGCGAGATATCTGAGTCTGAGCGGAAGATGATCACGGAGATCTCACAGGCCGAGGGCGTGTCGAAAGAGACGATTGTGGACTTTATGTTGGGGTTCGACAGGGAAGCAAAAGCACTTGTGCCTGCCCAGAAGCGAGACAAGATGGACTATCTCGCTAAGCTTATCAGGGTGATGGGTGTGGATGGCAACAGCTCTCACATGGAAATCTATCTCCTGGAGATTATTGCCTCGAAGATGGGAATCAGCCACATGGAACTTGTGTCGCTGGTACTGATGACGGCTACCAGACGATATTTCGCTGGTGACACAGGAGCGAAGGCACTTTCCAGTTTCCTTCATAATGTGATTGATCCGAAAGGAAAGAATCTGCGTGACAACCGAGACAATATCAAGCAAATCTTCGACTTGATGGCGGAGAACGTACCCCAACTACAAAACGAAGAAGAAGACAAGGCCGCATTCGTTAAGGCGATGGATGCCGCGTAGGGTCTGTTGATGGAGAACGCCCTCCTTCGCCATGAATTCCGTATGATGGGCATCGACTTTGAGCGGGTGCTCATGGAAGAGCGAGAGCTGGCTATACGAAGATGGACCAAGCAATCTACACAAGAATTCTCCAATCCTTGACATAAAAAATGGAATGCTTATGAGACAGACTAACTGGTTGACAATAATACTGCTGATGCTGATGATGCCGGTTATGATGGCGCAGACGGTGACGCAGAAAGGTGTGGCTTATCAGTATAATGGTAAGAAAGCGCGCACGCCGTTGGGAAATGTTTCTATTTCCTATGATGCCGACAAGCGGACAGTAGTGAGTGACGGGCAGAATGGTTCGTTTACGTTGATGCTGGAGAAAAGACGCATGGGCGACCGCATCGGCTTGGTGACGGTGAAGAAGCGCGAGATGATGGTGCTCAACCAGCATGCCGTTGACGAGTGGAGTGTGCGCCGGGAACCGCTAATGCTGATACTCTGCAATGCGGAGGAGTTTGAGCGGCAGAAGGAGAACCTGATCAATATCGGTCGCCGCGAGGCTAAGAAAAAATACGACCGCCAGAAGGCTGAGCTGGAGGCCAAGCTCCAGGCCAGCGAGATACAGCGGGCAGAATACGAGGCTGCCCTCGACAAGGCCTACGACGAGCTGGACCGTCTGAACAAGAACGTGGGTGAATATGCCGATCTCTTCGCCCGTATCGACGAGAGCGAGATAGACACCCTGGCCCAGCGGGCTGTGGACTTGTACAACGTGGGCAGGGTAGAGGAGGCCATCCGGCTCTTCGAACAGGGCAACTACATGGAGAAGCTCGACCGTGCCCTGAAGACCAGCCAGCAGGCCGACGAGCTGAAGGCCGTAGCCGAACAGGCCAAGGAGCGAGCCACACAGGACAGCCTCAAAGCGTTGCAGAGCCTCAAGGCCCAGATAGAAGCCTACAAGCTGAACAACGAGTGGGATAAGGCTGGGGAACTGCTGAAAGGTCTGGCAGACAGGCTGAATACGGTGGATGACTGTTGGGATTATGCCAACTTCTGCTACAAACAGAATAATTTCAGAGATACTGAGGAATACTACAAACGTGCCATAGAGTTGTTGAAGAAACAGCAAGCCAAAGAGACAACTGATTTCCAAAACCAAAAAGCCTCTTTACTGAACAACTTGGCACTCCTGTACTCCGTCACCCAGCGTTTCACAGAGAGTGAGGAGATGTACAAGAAGGCATTGGAAACCTATCGCCGACTGGCGCAGACCAATCCGCAGGCCTACGAGCCTAATGTGGCTACAACGCTGAACAACCTGGCAATCCTTTACAAATACACCCAGCGTTTCACGGAGAGTGAGGCGATGTACAAGGAGGCCATGGAAATCTATCGCCGACTGGCACAGGCCAATCCGCAGGCCTACGAGCCAAATTTGGCTATGACGCTGAACAACCTGGCAATCCTTTACAAATACACCCAGCGTTTCACGGAGAGTGAGGAGATGTACAAGAAGGCATTGGAAACCTATCGCCGACTGGCACAGACCAATCCGCAGGCTTACGAGCCTTATGTGGCTCTGACGCTGAACAACTTGGCACTTCTGTACTCCGTCACCCAGCGTTTCACGGAGAGTGAGGCGATGTACAAGGAGGCATTGGAAATCCGTCGCCGACTGGCGCAGCAGAATCCGCAGGCCTATGAGCCTGATGTGGCTATGACGCTGAACAACCTGGCAAACCTGTACTACAACATCCAGCGTTTCACGGAGAGTGAGGAGATGTACAAGGAGGCATTGGAAATCTATAGCCGTCTGGCACAGCAGCATCCTCAGGCTTACGAGCCTTATGTGGCTCTGACGCTGAACAACTTGGCACTTCTGTACTCCGACACCCAGCGTTTCACGGAGAGTGAGGCGATGTTTAAGGAGGCATTGGAAATCCGTCGCCGACTGGCGCAGCAGGATTCGCAGGCCTACGAGCCAGATGTGGCTGAGACACTGAACAACCTGGCAAACCTGTACTACAACATCCAGCGTTTCACGGAGAGTGAGGCGATGCACAAGGAGGCCTTGGAAATCCGTCGCCGACTGGCGCAGCAGCATCCGCAGGCTTACGAGCCTTATGTGGCTATGACGCTGAACAACTTGGCTGTCCTGTACTCTGACACCCAGCGTTTCACGGAGAGTGAAGCGATGTACAAGGAGGCCTTGGAAATCCGTCGCCGACTGGCGCAGCAGCATCCGCAGGCCTACGAGCCTGATGTGGCAATGACGCTGATAGGCTTTGCAAACCTGTACTCCAAAACCCAGCGTTTCACGGAGAGTGAGGCGATGTACAAGGAGGCTTTGGAAATCCGTCGCCGACTGGCGCAGGCCAATCCGCAGGCCTACGAG
>ODAJ011784681.1_pt1 | contig 10963 bp, 9 predicted proteins | sample 1539241 | NCBI WGS metagenome assembly ODAJ01 (sample SAMN02144231, study PRJEB22623) | gut metagenome | biome: sheep rumen | host: Ovis aries | place: New Zealand
CTAATGAAAGCCGCCAAAATAACTATCGTGAGAAATTGCTTGCATGTTATCCGATTCATCCAAAACTGTTCGATTACCTTTACGATAAATGGACGAGCCTTGAAGGTTTCCAGAAAACTCGCGGCGTTTTGCGCTTGATGGCTAACGTGATTCATTGCCTCTGGTCGCAGAATGACCAAAGCGCGTTGATTATGCCTGGCAATGTTCCGCTTGACTTTGCTCCCGTTCGTGCTGAGCTGGCGAAATATTTCAAAGGAAACTGGAACGCGATAATCAACTCCGAAGTCGACGGCGAAGAGTCAAAGCCGTATGAACTCGACGGCAACAATCCACGTTTTGGAAGATTAAATGCGGCGCGGAAAATCTCGCGGACAATTTTCATGGGAACTGCGCCGGGCAGTCGAAGAAACGAAATGAGCGGCATCGACGAAAACGAAATCCGACTGGGCATAATTCAGCCGCAAGATTTGGATAGCGTTGCCGTATTCAACGACGCATTAACGAAGCTTAAAGCAAACCTGTACTACCTCTACTCGCAGAATACGCGACTTTGGTTTGGTGTTAATCCGACGCTGCGCAAACTCGTTGATGACAAGCTTGAGCAATTTTCGGACGACGATATTGATTATGAGATTGAACGGCGACTTAAGGATTGGAAAGGTCGCGGGCAGTTTAAGGCAGTGCACTTTTGCCCGAAGACTTCAGCTGACGTTGTCGATGAACAAAATGCGAGACTCGTTATTCTGGCTCCGAAATACGCCTTTAACGACAGGCAACCCGACAACCCCGCCTTAGTCTTCGCGGAAACCATTTTAAACACTCGTGGAACAATTCCCCGCAAATATAAAAATACATTGCTTTTCCTTGCGGCAGATAGCGGCAAATTATCCGTGCTGAAAAAAACCGTTCGTGAATTCAAAGCATGGTCTGAAGTTATCGACGAAGCCGAACAAATTAATCTTGATAGTGTTCAACTCGTTGACGCCAAAAGTAATCGCGAATCAGCGGAAAAAAACTTTGAGATGAAAATTTCTCAAGCATACTGCCAATTATTTGCACCCGACAATTTTGGCGAAGTCAACATGACTGTTCTAAAATGGTTCTTCGCGGAAATTGACTGTACAGCCGAAGATAATATTTCAGTAGCCGCCGAAAAATTTTCAAGCAGTGAAATGTTATTGAAGTCGCTCGGTCATGAAAAGCTGAAAAACCTGCTTGATAAATTCATCTGGCGCAAAAGCAATGACGTCAAGTTAAATCAACTTTGGGAGTATTTCACAACTTACTACTATATGCCACGTCTCATTGACAAAAGCGTTCTGCTTGAAACTGTTCGTAAAGGCGTTGTGGAAAAAACTTTTGCTCTGTCAAAAGATGAAAACTTTAGCAATCTTAAATTCGGCGATATATTTCTCAGAGAAGTTTCGATAGAAAGTTTCCTAGTCAAATCGTCCGTTGCTCAAAAATTACTCGACGAAAAAAATAAACGCGACGAGCCTGTTGAATCTTCGATAAAGGTTCCGCCAGATACCATCAAGCCTGAACCTCCGATTGAGCAACCAGCCAAGTCGCTATCTAAATATTTTTCTATGGATGTGGAGTTGGATAAAACGAGACTAAACAAAAGTTTCCACTCCTGCATTAATGAAGTAGCGTATCATCTCATGCAACTTCCAAACGTTTCAGTTTCAATTCGTCTTGCTATCAACATTTCTGCACCGGAGGGTATCCCTGAAAACCTAAAGGAAATCATATCTGAAAACTGCCACACTCTCAAGGTAAGAAATTTTTACTTTGAAAACTAAAAATATTTCGTGTGTTGCAGTGCACCCCTTGAGCAATTGACAACAGGCGTTCACTGCAGGAGAGTCAACTACGTTGCACTTGGCTTGACTATTCAAGTTCCCATAAAAAAACTTCCATGATTATTCTATCACGGAAGTTTTTTACAGAGTTTTTTCTTAGTCCAAAATTTTTACATGTTATTGTATAAACCCTGACGAATTATCTACCTCCAGCCTTTGCCTCATAAGCGACTTGCATATTTTGAATGGCGGGTTGAAAATTTTGGTTTATTGACAGTGCATGAGTATAACAATCAATTGCCGTGTCGTAGTCGCCAAGATGATAATAGCACAGTCCGAGATTAGTGAATGAACTGAGCAAATCTGAACCGAGTTCAATAGCCTTTTTAAAGTCGGCAATAGCACGCTCATAATTTTTTTCGTCATAATAAATCAAGCCGCGATTGTTGTAAGCAGTACCATAATTCGGGTCGAGTGAAAGTGCCTTTTCGTAATCAGCGATTGCAAGATTTTTATTGATACTCCTGTAGCACGAGCCGCGAGTATTAAAAATTTCAACTGTGTTTATTCCTAGCTCAATAGCGCGAGTCAAATTTTTAATAGCCTCTTCGTAGTTACCCATCCATGAATAGATAGTGCCCTGATTTTGATAAGCTTCGGCATAGGTAGGATTAATTCTAATGGCTTGATTAAAGTCGTCAAGTGCACGTTGATAAAGGGTAGCGGCATCCTTTCCGGATTTGTCAGCGTAGTCAGCCAGCTTACCAATCATCAAGCCGCGATTGTTCAGAGCAACCGCGTTATTGGAATTAACTTCTACGGCGCGATTGTAGTCGTTGTAAGCGTCGTCATAGCGATTGAGTAGCTGGAAGACCGTACCGCGATTGTTATAGGCATCGGAATAATTCGGGTCAAGCTCAATGGCGCGGGTGAAGTCGGCAATGGCTTTTTCGTAATCCTTCTTGAGTTTATAAGCATAACCACGATTGTTATAAACGACGGCGTTATTAGGTTCGCGCTGAAGTTTTTGCGTATATTGAACAATCGCACTGTCGGGATCGAAACTCATAGGCGCGGCAAATGCAGGGGTTGCCAATAAACTCATTGCAAGAAAGCCGCCCGCGATTAGCCAAGAAAATTTTTTCATTGTTAATTCTCCTCTCAATACAAGAAGACTACTGCCGTTTTGTTGAGAAAACCAGTTGCGCCATTCTCAATGAGTATCCTGCTACCGTCCGCTTCGCTGACGACGGGATTAGCATTGTGATCTTCCAGACGAGTTGCTTTCAAAATTAAAGGTTTGTTACCTGCCCGACCTGCTTGATCCATAGAGGTTGCATAATTGACCATGCCGTCACGGACGACCAAATCATAATTCAGATTTTCGTGACCGTAAAGTTTGACGCCTTTAACGTTTTTAATAACTGGACTCATGACAGGATTCAAGGTAAAGCCTCTGCAATCAATGATAAGCCCCGTATAGCCGCCTATTGCCGCCATAGGAGAACGTTCGCCGCCGCTTACGACAGTGTAGCCGGAACTACCACCGGTTTGACTGTCAGCAGGCATAGAGGGAATAACTTCCGGCGCGGGTTGCGGGAAAGGTTCAACAACTGGCGGAGGAGTTATAACGGCAGTGGAAAGACCATTATCACCAAACAGCGGCAGTTGCATTGTAACTTCATAGCCACCAGCGATTTCCTGCTCGGAAATGATAATTGCGCCTTTGATTACCGCGCTTAGTCTCGTTTTAACAATGTCGGATACTAACATCATCTGTTCAACTGTTGTTTCCGAGTCCACTTGAACGCCTTGAACCATTTCGGCAAGATGTCTGTAAGCATCGGCTATCGCGGCACGTCTTGCCATCATTGTCGCATGTGCAGGATTTGTTGCCAGTGCAGGATTTGCGACGCCCATGCCTTTTACGGTTATGAATTTGTTGTTCCAGTCAACAGCCGCCTCTGCGCGGACGCCGGTAAGTAAAAACATCATCGTGATTACCGTAGCTAGGCATATGTACAATTTTTTCATCAGAATTAGCGCGTTGGAAACCCCTAATATTGGGAGGAAAACGCGCCTTCACTTCCTTTCTTTAAAATTTTTTGATAAAAAGGGACGCTGTTTCCAGAATATTTCTTCTTGCAAAATTGGCGGGTACTTTTCGCGAGCATGTTTCTTAAACGGATTATTTTCCTACTAAGAAAGTATTGACTTTTTTATAAAAATCGCTCAACAAATGACGATAAGCATCAGCGACCTTGTCATCAGTTTCGGTTGCACTGTGAGAAATAAGAACTCGTCCATTGGCGTCAACAAGATTGAAAGTTCCGCTGACAGTCGCCGTATACTTCCAATAACCGTGATGATCATTAATTTCCGTTGTATATTTTCTAATTTTCTTGGTGTGTTTTTTTCCTCTACCGTCGTACCAATCAGATTTTTCTTCTGAAAGAAGTTTATTGCTCAATGTGACATAAGGGTCAATCCATTTGCGATCCAAAGAATAACGACTTATATTGCCCTGAACGAAGTATTTGGCACTACCGTCACCAGAGTAATCAATTTCTACATTAGTGTCCTTAAGTGCCAAATTCTTCATGGAAAAATAAGCCGACTTTAAAGCGTATTCGTCGCCACCGACATTGCTCGGCAAATATATTTCCGTAAAACCAACAGTTTTCTGTACACGAGTTTTCTTCTTGTTTGACTTGAAATCGTCTTGAATGTCTTCAAAGTCTTTGCGGAATTCATCAATCAGACTTTTGAAAAGTTCGACTCTGTATCTATCTGGCTTGAGCGATTTAGTTTGTTTGCCACCGAACAATCCGCTGAAAAATCCCGCAACTCCGCCGTATTGTTCGCCATAAGTATGTTCAGCGTTGCGGTAGGTCATAATCTTTTTGCCTTCTCTGTCGTACATGTTGTACTCTACTCCCAGATGATAAAGCATTAATTCTTGAGCAGGAATGGTGTGGGTTTCCTTCCACGTTCGCTCATCATAGGTTCTATCGCCATTTGGACCGTCCTTTTCTTCTGTCCAAGATTTCATTTGAACTGTTACGGTTTTAGCTGGTGAAAGATGCGGTTCGAGTTGATCAAGATTTATTTGCGGTATGACGTAGCCGTTTGAGGCTGTAACAGCCGTGACAGTTACCGCCCTATCTTTTTCTGAAGGAAAAGAATTATAAAGAGATTTATACTTTTCTTCATCGACGCGAATTTCTTTGTTTTCCTTCAAAGAACTGCCAAGCGGGATAGTTTTGATTTTCAACTTGCGGACGAAACGCTTGTCAAAGTAATCATTGGCTTGATAGACTTCGGATTTTTCGTCTAGATCAATTTTAAAGGTGCCGTCCACACCTTTGAGCGGATAGATAACAATCTTCTTGAATTGCGGAAGGTGAGAACTTGCATCGTACCACAATTCGCCGTGCGCAAATGCTGTTGCAGGGAGCATGGTCGCAAAAGATACAGCCGTCACAAATTTTTTCCAATCCATATAATCATCTCCTTTTTAAACTTGCTTTTTAATTTTTTCTACGATTTGATTGAGAGCTTTCTCTAAAGCCTCGTGCCAGCATTCCTCGGAAATTTCATTTCCACCAAGTTTGAATGACTTCCTGTATCCGCTACCGTGTGAAGCAGATTCGCCCTTGCTCGTTGCCACACAAACAACTTTACCAGTTGAAGCGTCGACAATTCTCGTTGTCAAGTCTACTCGAACGGAAAGATTTGAGCCGACGATAGATTCTCTATGTGTAACCGTCATATTTGTGATGTAACCGTAGATAAGGTAATCTAATTTTTCATTGAAAAGTTTCACTGCCTCTGAGGGATTTCCCAAATCCATTTGGAAGTTTACTTCGGCGATTCGCGCTGAGGTTGCGTTTTCTGTTTTGTCGACGCCTTCTAAACCTATGGTCGGCAGGTCGGTTGTCAAAATGTCCGTAAATATCTTTTGGGCATACGCCAAAGGATTTTCCAACTGTGTTAAGTCCGTGTAATCGCCAAGGTTAAGGTCTTTATCTTTAATGCGACTGTCTATTCCTACTATTCCTATGGTGTAGCTCTCTGCGTAGCATTTTGGTGACATAAAAAAGAATATCGTTAGAACAAGCACGCTTAATTTAATTGCTTTTCTCCAATACTTTTTTTCCTGCATTAAACACGTCCTCCACGATTCGTTTAGATTGAACTTCGAACATACATTGTAAAAGATTTTGTGCCGTCATTGCTTTTCCATATTGTCCGAGCAGATTTAAGATCTGCCCCGTTTTGTCTGAGAAGTTATAGCCTTCATAGACTAAGCCTTTTTTAGTGTCAATAAGGTAAAAAAAAGACGCCACTTTAATTTGCTTGGGTCTCTCACTCAATGTTGTCGAGGCGTTGAAAATTGAATTTTTGAGCTGGATATCGGCGTCCACAAGATTACAGAACAAAAGATAATCTGCTTCGTATTCACTGCCCACGGTTTTTGCGGCGTTAGTCATTTTGGGACTTATGCGATAGGGTTTACCAATCATTTTTTTTCGAGCGGCTAATTTTTCGTCGTCCCAAAAATAATCTTCTCCCAGAGCGTGTTCGGCATAATAAATCATTTTCGCATTGGCAGATTCTCTGGTAAACGACGGTCCATAGGCAATGGCATCCATGTGAATATCTCGCAACACAGAGTCGACTTGTATAATATCGACAAAACTAGGAGAAGTATTTCCACTATCCAACCATCTGTCATCGCCTACAGTGTGAATTTTTCCTTTGTTCTCTAAATCTTTCAAGACTTGCCATAACTGTTCTTTGAAGGTTGCCAAGAACTCCGGTCTTATTTCGTGTTCACCATAGCAGGCAACCTCGCCGACAAAAATCCCGATACCACCTGTTTTTCCTTCAAAAGGTTTCGCAAGCACGGAAGAAGTAAAAACAAATGTCAACATGAGAGATAAAGATAAAATACGGATCGACGTCATAAACTTCACCACCCTGAGAAATTATTTTTTTCCACCGCGCATCATGGTAAGCATACCGCGTTTTCCGTTTAATGCATCTTCAGCTGCTTTATCCAGAGCTTCATTCATATCACCTTTGGATTTTCCTGAGCCACGCCCCGCTAGAAAAATTCTGGCAGTCTCAACTTCAATCATACGCAACGATAGATGAGCAATCATTTCTTTGCCCTTAACGCTAAGTCCCGTTACTGTGCCCAAAACCAAATATTGTGCTCCAACCATTTTTCCGTATTGAGCAGCAGTGGCAGGATCTACTAAGGCAGTGTGATCAAATTTTATCTCGTCTAAAAGTTTTTGAATTTGAGTTCGATCCAATGAATCAAATCTTCCCGTCTGCACAATGTCAATTTCGACGTTCGAACGTGCTGTTTCAAGAACACTTTCAACCGCTGCGTTTTGCCTAGCACTTTGATTATCGAAAGGAACAACTGCCACACGCGGTGCGGCCTCCAAACGATTGACTGGTAAGACGATCAATGCCAACAAACAGAGAATACCAAAAATTTTTTTCAACGACATATAACATCACCTCGTTTTAAATTTTTAACCTTGCAGTGCTACCGCTGGTTGATTCAATTACAAAATGCACTCTACTCCTGCTACTGAGTAATAATAAAAGGGTATCAATATTTTGGTTTGAGTCAATGTCGAGAATTGTCCTGCCGTTTTGGTGCTCACGAATATATACACTTTGCACGCCAGGGAGATTACGCAAATCGTCTGCCAAAGCTTGAACTTTACTGTAGTCGTGAGTGACTGCGATTATTTGCAAACCGCTACTGCTTCTTGAACCTATGCGGCGAAATTTTTCATCGACTTTGGTGGCAGCTTGACTTGCCATATTTTTTAAAGCTTCATGTTCGGCCGTAGTTGTACCTTCACCGATTCCAGAAGTCTCCACAGTAAAAGTTTCCAAAATGTCACCGGTATCAAGACGAATTATTTTTGCGGTCATTTCTGTTTGACCATTATTTACCCCTGTATCTAGGTAGCCGCCTCTGAAATCAGGGATTTTTATATCTCTCGATGTCGTGTGGCATTTTGCTAAGACGATAAAATCTGCGCCAAAATTTGAACCTACGCCGCTGACTGGACGTCCGTTGTAAAGATCGTTCAACATCTGAGCGTTGTGTAATCCCGCTACGACGTTAGGATCTATCACGTGAGTGAAATTGAGAGAAATAAGTCTATCTATAATCGCCGATTCGACAGCCTCTTCGTGGATTGTAGAATGTTCTTTGAAGACAGCTACTGCAATGCGCGGATCATTTAACGCCATAACAGCTTGCACCTGTTGAAGAATTTCAGGATCGGGATTTTGAGCAACGTCAATGATTGCACGAACTTTATAAAGCCCGTTTTCAAATCCTTCGCTCAACACATTTATCTTTCCGACAAAGCCGTGGCTTTTCAGATAGACATTGTCCAATTCAAGCATGTAATTGCTCGTCAATGTTCTAGAGTCCACGAAAGTTCCTACGACTTGTTCAACCGCTATGCGGCGAGCATCTCTGAGAGCACTGTCGCGGTCGGTTCCTACGCCGTCAACTGTGACTTCTTTAGCCTCGGCAATGTTGAAAATTCCCGTAGCAATAGCGACTGCAAACGATAAAGTTGCTAAAAATCTAAAAAGGTATTTTATCATTGCGGACACCTTCTCAATCGACAGTGATAACCCACAGAAGTTTTTGTTGCATCAGAGCGTTTATACTTTCAATGTCGCGGTTATTCAAATCTCGTATGCTTGTGATGTTCGGCGTGCTGGTAAAAATCGGGCGCATTTCAACCTTTAAGCCAGTATCTTCAATGAATTTGACGGCCTCTTCCTTTGTCTTAAAGATTGTGTCATTAAAAAACACTTTTGAAAGGTCTTCGTAAACTTTTTGTGTCTCCTTGGCGACGACCAAAGCGTCTTCGTCACCATAAATTGTTCTGTTGATGGACATAAAAATATCGCCCGCAACAAAATCCGACGTGACAAATACGCCGCCATTTTTCTTTAAAATGTCGCAAATATTTTTCAGCATAGCTTTTTGTTGGTCACGCGAAAGATACATCAATAAACCTTCCTCAACGATACAAATTTTACCGTCGAGGCTTTTCGCGGCGTTCATCATTTCATCACGGTCAGTGGCGTCAGCGACGGCGAAACGGACATATTTTCTCATGTCATCTTTAACAAAGTTTGGTGCATAAAAATTTAAGACCTCAACAACATCGTTAAGGTCTGTGCCGACATAATTTATTCCTTTCCTTGCAAAATAAAGGCAACGCGGTGAAACGCCACATCCTAAATCCATAACATTAGCATAATTTTCTGATTCGATAAAATTGTTCAAAGAAGCATAACGAATTTCTTGGTAGATTCTGTTGATTCTCTCGACGCGTTCGTATTGCGAAATGTTTTCCGGCTTTAAAATTTTTTCCGCATCAATGTATTGAATATACTCAACTGCCTCGGGAACCCCTGCTTTTGCCAGCCAATAAAGGGTAATTGGCGCGGTGTAAGAAACAGCAGAAGAAGGTTCAGGCTTAGACGCTAAAGCTCTCGATACAAAACTAGAAAGCAAATTCACGACAAGAAAAGTCACGATACAAAAGTAAATAGCTCTTCTGACAATCATACTTATCCATTCCTTTCCTGTTGACATAATTTTTATTTTATCTTACTTTTATAGAAAATATACCAAAAAGAAACAATTTATTCAATCCCCCCCCATATACTAAATTTTTGGATCGCCTCTATTCGTCACTGGCTTTTTGGACGAAAGTCGCCAGCACACCGACTTAAACGTCAGCAAAATTTTGGATTGAAAGCGGCAAGGCACTCCAGTTGTGACTCCTTGCACCAGTTGTTCTCTCATTTTTTGACGATAACAAATTCAACGAGGCGGCTCAAAACGTTTACTACGCCTTCGAGTTCTTAGAAATTTTACAAGAGCGCAGCGAATTCAATTCCAATTTTTATAAGCCGTTCAAATCAGGACATTTGCTGTACGCTTTGCAACGACTTTTACTCTGCGCAAATGGGACAACCTTATCTTGATTTGTGCCGAACTCTCAGCGGTATTAGTTTCGCCGTTCTTTGCCTTGTCGTACAGCTCGTTGTAAATATTTTCTTAGTTATAAGGGATCACTCTTTTCAAGAAGCGATCCTTTTTGTCTTACTCGAATACAGATTGAATGATTGATTGAAATTACCAAAAACTTGTGCCCATTACAGAGCCTTCACCGGTTCGAGCACTATTTTTGGGTATCAATGTAGCCGCTTATTGTTCTATCGTCGGCTTACTGACGTTCGGTACCTTTCCTTGTTTCGATTATCCTATCTGTACATACAGCCTTAGATTTTTGCTATGAGCCTGCAAACTTGAATATGCCTGTAACCATTAGTCGCTATGGCTACAAGGAATTTCCGCATATAATTTACCGTTGGCATCATCTAATATAAAAATTCATTCCTCTACTGTCGAGTAAGGAACGTTTGCTATGGTGTATCTATTCTGGTAAAAAATCAACCTACGTGGTACACGTTCTTTTCTTGCTTTTATGCTAGAATGTGTTTGAGGTGAAGGTATGGAAAAGATTGATGATTGCTTAAAGGAAATTCAATACATCGGGCTCAGGATTGCTTATTTCCGCAAGTTGCGCAACTTGACTCAAGCCGACCTTGCTGACAAAGTTTTTATCAACAAAAACTATCTGTCACACATAGAGAGTGGCTCGGCTAATAAAGTTCTATCCTTGCCCTTGCTTATAAGAATCTCTAAGGCACTCGATGTTGAGCTGGCATTGCTGGTTGACTTGAGTGATTTGGATAATTCTAAGAATGAAGTTCGCGAACAGATTACCGAGCTTCGGACAATGTTTGAAGAGATGAAACAATTTAACGCTGAACTTAACGACATGATGGCTCAGCTCAACAATAACGATTACGACATTCCTGACGATTGCGAGTAAATGTTTCATTTCGGACTGGGATTATCGCTCAATCCCAAAATATAGTCCGTGCTGACGTTGTAAAGTTTGGCGAGAGCAATCAGATTGTTGACCGGCAAATTGCGTTTTCCCGATTCATAGTAAGCGTAAAGCGATTGGGAACAGTGAAGATAATCGGCGACTTTCTGTTGCGTTAGGTCGGCATCTTCT
>ODAJ012179699.1_pt1 | contig 10963 bp, 8 predicted proteins | sample 1539241 | NCBI WGS metagenome assembly ODAJ01 (sample SAMN02144231, study PRJEB22623) | gut metagenome | biome: sheep rumen | host: Ovis aries | place: New Zealand
TCAATTGTTCAAGATTTACATTTCCATCTATATAACGGAGAAAGACGTAAAATATTGTGCAGCAAAAAGGACCGCCAAATAAGGCGGCCCATCATTTATCCTCCTGTGATGGAGAGTACAGTTAATTACCTTTCACATGAATATTCGGCATGCGGACGGAATATTCGGGGTCAATCAACTGGCATTGCTCGATGATGATACGGCTATGGGCACCCCTTATGCGAGTGTCATTTCCGTCTTATTACGACGTTTGTCCACTCTTTTCTGGTGTGTTGAGCACCATATCCCTTTGGCCTTCTGGTGTGCACGTCTGATGATGCTTGGACCTTGCCAAAAGTTCCTGTTATCAGTTTCTGGTTTATCTCCCGATATTGAAATATTGATAGGGTACTTTCTCCTCTTTCAATTTTTTCCAATGTAGCAACACCAATTTTGAGAAAATCCGCTAGTTCTCCGACAGTTTTTCCAAGAGCCAATCTACGATGCTGAATCTCATTGCCTATTTTGATTTTCAATTCAGATTGGCCACTATCCGTCAACGAGCAATTCTTTGCCATCGAGACAAATCCGTTTTGTTTGCTTTTATTAATCTGAGGATAGATAACGTACGATTGGGATTTGCTTTGTCTGGTTGCGGGATACTTCTTTTCAGCCTTCGGTTTCTGTTCTTTTACAACCCTGTTGGGGGCTTTGGGCTTTGGGGGAGTTGAAAGTTGTGCGGATGTTATATATGCTGCCTCGTCTTGTTTTGCCTCTGCTTTTCCAAGGGCGGCTTCCATCTCCTTCAGTACATTGACAATGGCGTTGATGGTAGTGCGGTTGGCGACTTTGCTGTTCTTGACGGCATCAATTATCCATTGTGGCTGTCGGGTTTTCTGCGCAAGCGTCTCCCAACTGACACCACATTTGGTCATAAGCTCTTCTATCTGTGTTATGCTGTCTTTCTTCTCCATTTTTATGCCAATATTCTCTTGAAGAGGAGGTCAATATACCTGGTTACAGAATGAGTTATGGGAACTTGTTGTGTTCATTTCGTTGGGTATCAGACCGTTGTTCGAGGTTTATATGTTTTTTAATGAGTAGATAAGTATGTTCTCTTTATGCTTAAGTCATAGAAAGCAACAACGATATAATGCGTTTTCTTGAGGTTTCACTTGTCATGAGTTCAAACAAGTCCTCGTCAATGATTGCGTATTCGTAATCTGTTTTCAATGCCGCTATCGACCAAGATGTCCGCTGCTTCCATTTTTTAGATTTTTTGAGCGTCCAGAATGGTTCCCCGGAAAGATGATAGAACGGATTGGCGATATTGCATTTAAAGGGATATGCTTTCTTTTCACCGCCAAACAACTCCTCCGCCACACGGTCGTGAGGCATCTCTTCGTCGCTGTCGACATACTCCTTCCAAAGCGTTTTGAACTTTTCTTCTAAATCCGCATTCAGGAAAACCTTGTTCTCCGTGATTTTGCCCTCCTCCACCATCTCGCATATTGCCATCAGCAGCACCAACTTGTGAGGAGCCCGATAGCCCTTCACAACAGCCCTGTTCATACCCGACAGCAACTCGGCATAATGGCCAAAGGAGGTTTCTGCATTCATATCCTCAAATCAAATGCGTCACCTTGATTTTCTTCCAGCTGGGGCCTAATCCCAGTTCGGCAAGCGAGCTGTCACGGGTGATGAGTTCGCCTTTCTGCAATCCAGTAATGGCTTGTTTCAAATCCTGCAACTGACTTCCGCTCACTCCAAAGAGGTCTTTCAGCACCGCATCGTTCTGCTGTTGCTGCTTCATAATAAGTGGATATTGCGCATTGGCATAGAAGTCGATGCTTTTGCTCTTGAAGTCCTCCATATTCTGTGTAGCCAGGATTATACTCATACCCTTGTTGCGTCCCACAGCTATGAGGTTCTGAAGGGGTTTATTCTCAAAACCGAGCATATAGTGAGCCTCATCGATAATGGTGAAGTGGCGTATCTCCACCCGTTCGTCATTCATCGCCTGTTTGGGAAGCTGTTCATAAATGTTGTTTAACTTCGAGATAACGAAATAGACGATAGCTTTCGCTATAATGCCATTCTTCTCGAAGCGTCCCAGATTGATGATATTGCATGTGTGCACCAAGTCAATCTTGTCCTCGTCGTCGAAGATATTGTTGTTCACCAGCTGGTTGAGCACCGACTTCACGCTGTCCATATCGCCCTGTTTTTTTTCGGGCAGCAGACGGTTATAGTGGTCGAATATCATCTTGAAATTGACAGGTTTCATCTGATTGGCCTTGTAAGCGTTCACAATGGCCTCGCTGAGACGGTTGTCCATATTGGCACTTATCTTCGCCCCTGAGCTAATGGCCAGCAGCGCTGTCGCCATCGTGGTGGAGTAGAGGTTCAGCTCGTTGACAGGCTTTCCTGTAAAGTCTTTGAAAGGCGTGAAAGGTAGCGGACGCTCCATAGGGTTGAGGATGGCTGTGCTGTCGGTATCGAAGAGTGAGAGCCAGGCGGCATTGGCGGGGTCGGAGAATTCGCCCTTGTAGTCGAAGAGCAGGAAGTTGACCGGATAGTGGGTGTCGCTCGATGCGGAGCGCATCTGCTGCAACAACACCGCCAGCAGGTTGCTCTTGCCACTGCCTGTGGTACCGGCCACCAGTATTTGTGTGTTCGCAATCGCGCGGCTGTTGATGTCGAGTGTGGCAGGCATTTCGTCACCGTAGCTTCCGATGCATAGATTCAGTACGGGAATGTCGTTGGCGCTTGCACCTCCGCGCAGCGGCGAGAAGCGTAGCCAGTCGTCAATACCGCCTTCCTTCATCAAGATGTCGCGTCCACGAAGAATCTCGTGGGCAATCACACGACTCACAACAGCAGGTGTTTTCCAGTCGGCATCCACATTATGGTAGCGCATCTTAAGCAGAGCCTCTACATATTGGCCGATGTTGTATTTTGTGAAGAAGGTGCTGGAATAAGGACTGCTTGTAAGCGACAGGTTGATATTTGCCACTTCGTCACTTGTACGAGGTGTTTTGTCGGCCAATCCAGCCAACAGACACATCCTCATCACCACACTCTGAGAGATGACCACAGGACGGTCGTTAGGATACTCCTTAAGATTCATTCTTTGTTCGAGAGCAGCTTTCACGTCGGCTGTCATCTCGTTCATTCCATCGAAAGACTTAATGGTATTGTTGATTACCAAATTATCTACTGTCATATCTCTCAATCGTTAATGGTGATACCGAAATAGTCGTTTGTGATATTGGTGCATTGCGCCTCTTTGTCGCGATGCAAAGTATAAGTCTTTGCAACGAAGGGAGCAATCTTCTTGAAGTCGCGCTCGGTGGTGATTTCCGTATCGGTGCTGAGCAGGATGGTTTGGTGAGCCAAATCGGGGAAGTAGTGCTCCAAAATCACCTCGCGGCTCTCTTTGTCGAGCACGCCCATCACGGTGTCTATCATCACCGGCGGGTTGTAGTCACCCAGCTCGTAGAGCACCTTCAGCAGCACCTGCATCACCGTCTGCTTGGCACCGGCGTTCAACTGGCTCAGGTATATCTCGTTGCCGTTTTGGTGATAGATCTTGAATGTCATCTCCTCACCATTCTCGGCCGAAAGATCAACCCTTCCTATCACGCCGGCATACACTACCAGGTTCAGGTTCAGTTGTTCTTTCATCATCTGCTCGATGTTCCTGCGCTTCGAAGCCAACAGTTTGGCTGCAAGTGTCTTGAAATATCCGGGCAGTTTGCACAGCATGTCGTATTGCGGGTCGGGAATCTGCGGTATGTCGTAGTCGAAGGTGGCGATTTTATCTGTCAGTCGCTGTATCTCACGTTCTGTCTCGCTAATCCTGCCGTTGAGTTCCTTCATGTTTTTCTCATTGTCCTCGTAGGTGGTGATGAGGTTGTAATCCAATCCGCTCAACTCACGCTCGTAGTTCTGCAGCTGCTCACGTTTATGGGGCAACTCGGCCACATCCATATCTATGCTTTCGCGTTCGTTGTCGAGTTGCAGAAACTGGTTGACGTAGGCATCGCTTATCAGTTTCTCCAGCACTTCCACGTTGGCATCGTTCAGATAGGGATATTTCTCGGCCAGCACATCGCCGTGTTTGCGTCCTTTCTGCATGTGGCGAACCACGTCATCCACCTTCACACTGGCAAGTTGCTTATAGCTCTCGGCCAGATAATCCACGATGTCGCGGGTGATTCTCGCCAGCTGCTCGTCGCTGATTTCTTCGCCGCGTTCTTCGGCCAGCCGTTTGCGTTCGCTCACTATCATCTCCACCTCGGGACGTATGCGATGGGCCAATGCCGGGAAGAGCACATTCAGCTCAAGGTCTTTGACCACCTTGTCCACACTTTCGCGATATTCGCCAGCTTTGTTCTCCACCTGTTTGATGATTTCTTTCTGCTTGTTGATGCGGTCGCGCGTCACATTGTCGGCGTTGCGTCCCTGCTTCAGCTGTTCGTAGCGGTCACGGTTGTCGTTCGAGTATTCCAGAGCTTTTTCGTAATCCTCGCGCAGTTGTTTCAGTTCGGCCTCTTTGCCCTGTTTCTGATGTCCCAACTGCTCGTATTCCTGACGTTGCTTCTCGTTCTCCAATTTGGCGGCTTTCTTTTCTGCCAACAAGGTGTCGGCAGCCTCCTGCAGCTGGTAGTACTTGTTGAAGCCCATCACCGAATTGATGTTCTTCATGATGAGCTTGCTTATCTGCTCTTCTTTCACCAGTTCGCTGGTCTTCATGGCATCGAAGAGGAAGTAGTTGCTCAGCTCCGACGGCAGGTTGGCGGCGATGATTTTGTTCACCATTTCCTCTTTGTCGGCTCGTTGTGCAGCCGGAGTGACAATACCATAAGTGAAACGGTTGCCGTTCATGTTCAATTCCACATTCCAGCGCACTTTGCCGTCGATGAGCTGATAGCTGCGTTTCAGCTTGTAGGGGGTCTCGTTACCCAGTACTAGGCCGCTGAACGATATCTCCAGCACGATGCTTTTGTTGTCCACACCCTGTTCCAGCTTCACGCCAGCGTTGAAGTATTCGTCAAACTGGCGGGCGGTCTTTATCTCCAAGCCGTATAGCGCGTGGTAGATGGCATCGAAGAGGGTTGTTTTTCCGCAGCCGTTTCCGCCACCAATCAGGATGATGGGACGGTCTTCGTCTGCCGTCAGGTCGAGGTCGAGCCGACGGTAGGTCTTGTAGTTCTCCGCGTAGATGTGTGTTATCTTCATGCCTGTACCTCCTTTAACGCTTTGTTAAGGATTTTACGAAGCTTCTTCTCGTCGATGGCCTCCTCGTTGCGCGCCTCATTGTAGGGTTTCAGGATATTTTCCTTCAGCCAGTCGGGGTCGATGTCGGCTCCTCGGGCGGCCTCTTCGATGATGTTCATGTCCTCCTGCCTGATGCCATAGTGCAGGAATGTGCGGTCAAGTCCTTTCTTCATGTTTTTCTTATCTCCATAGCTGTAGAACGCGAGGTTCTCCAACATCTTTTTTCGTTTGTCTTTCATAGGCGGTTAAGTGCCAGCTGACTCCATCCATCTGTAGTATCGTCTGTTTCAATTATTCCACCGGGATAGTACCAGTTCTCGCCTTTCTGCACCAGTATGCCGCCGGTCATCTTCTTCCCGATGGCATTGTGCTCTTCGATGTACTCCCACAGAGCGTTGTTCTTTTCAGGCGAGTCCTCATCGCTGCCTGGCGTCTTGGTGTCGAAAAGGCAGATAGTACCGCTCTTCAGGCGAACGATAAAGTCGACGTAGAAGCAACGCTTCCGTCCGCCGCTGTCGGTATAGGGAATGGCGAAGTGCTGCTTGCCCTCGTCGCCGTTCTTGTACCACCAGTCAACCCACTCCGTCTGCCTATCTATCCAGCGGGCAAACTCGCGCTCGGGTTTTGAGACGCTGTGTTGCTCGAAGTAGGGGCGCAATGCGTGGTTGTACACTTCATCGCAAGGAGTCACCACCGATGAGTTATAGATTCTTGTGGCGGGAATCACAAACAAATCGGTGCTGTAATCGCGTACCGTAGTAGGTTTGTTTTTTAATGTGTTACCATATCGCAACAGGGCACGGGTGATGATATCCTCCACAAAGGAGCGGTTGTCGTAGTAGAGCAGCACCTTGATGGCTTCGGTCTCGAAAATTCCGAAGTACGACTCTATCATGTCGAGCAGCGCTCCCCGCAACACCGGTGTGCTGTCGTATTTGGCATAGCTGCCCACATGGTCGCGACAGAAGTGGGTAAACAGCGAGTCGAGCTCCGACGCATTCCTCGCCAAGCGGGCTTTCTTCACTACCACCACCTCACCATTCACGCCGGTGAGCTGGGTGTCCTGCGGTATCTCAATGAAGATACGCGCCACATCAAGGTGCAAGCCGCCCGTACGTGCCCGCTCACGGTTCTGCGCCAATTCTTTGTCAAAGATGCTGCTCTGCTGCCCTTCCTCCAGTTCGAGATCCATCGCTGTGGGGTCGAACAGCCGCTTCTGCTGCAATTTAAGTTTGTCCTCCAGCGTGGCAAATAGTTCTCGCTTGAAGCTACTTCCCAAGCGGTTGCGTTGTTCGTGGCGATCCATATACACGCTGCGCAGTTCTATGTTGTTCAGCCCCTCTCGTCTGTTGGCATAGACGGAGCTGATGTAGTTCATGTCGTCGCCCACCACGCTGATGATGTCGGCCGAGAGGTTGGTATAAACGTAGCCGTAGTTGAGCCGCTCGTCATTGTAGAAGTGCTGTTGAGGCATTCGCAGTATGCGCCCCACCGTCTGTGTGGTGAAGGTCATACTCTTCAGTTCTCGGAAGATGAGTAGCACCGCCGCCCTTGGGCAATCCCATCCCAATGCAATGGCTTGCTTGAAGAGCAACACCCGCGTGGCATCGTCGTTGTGGACGATATTGGCCAGGTTGGGACTCTTCTCTTTCGAGAGCCACACGGCCAATCCGCCATTCTCTTCCGTGATGTCGATGCCGGGAGTGGCCAGGTATTGTTTCACCTCATCGGCTATGGTCGTTTCCTCGCGGCTGAGGCTTTCGCTGCTATCGTTGGGCAGCTGCACCAGTAGCAGGGGGGTGATGCCGTATTCTTTCAGCTCTTTGGCAAGGTCGTCGCGTTTCTGAAGGGCTCGTTTCAGCAGCCGCTGGTTCACCGTCAGGTCGCTCTGCTCGCGGTCGCTCTTCACGTCGGGGTTCAGCTGCACCCCTTTCTTGATCATCTCCTCGTCCACCACCTCCTGTCGCTGCACCACTACGGTGTCGCAACCTCCCGTGATGGGTGTGGCGCTCACGCGCAGCTCTATGTCGGGGTTGATGTTGGCCAACACTTTCTCGCTCTTCACGGCGTTGCGACCGCCGAACATGTGCTCCTCGTCGATAATCACCACCACGGGGATTCCGTTCTCTATCCTCGTGCGGCGCAGCAGCTCGTAGAGGGTGCGGTTCTGCTCGTTGTCGCGTATCAGCACGGCGTTGTCCTTGTTGATGCTCTCCCAGTTGAGGAAGAGCACCTCGCCGTCGCGCAAGCCTTCCAGATGCTCGCACTCGTCGAACATCACGGGCCTCAGGCTTCGTGTCTCGCTGAAGAAGTTGCGCATCGAGCGGTAGCTCTGCTGGTGCAGCTTATTGGGCGCTATCCATACCCACGCCACGCGGGTGTACTGGCATTCGCCACTCTCTTTCAGCTCGCGCTGCAGTTCGTCCATCATCGCACTCACCATCACCGTCTTGCCGCTCCCTGTGGGTGCTTTGAACACTATCTTGTTCCGCCGTCCACCGAAGTTCAGCAGCCTCACCACGCGCTCCTTCAGCTCGTGTACCGCCGTCCGCTGGTAGTTTTTCAGTTCTATCATTCTTTCTCCTCCTTTCCGCTCTCGAGCAATCTTACGTTGTTCTCTATCATATTGCGCAGCTCTTCTTCTGTCGGCATATAGGGCAGGTATTTGGCGGCGAACAACTGCTGCGAGCCGTTCAGCACGGAGTATTTCACTACCGTCTCTTCCTTCTCGGCACACAGCAGGATGCCTATCGTCGGGTTGTCGCCCTCGCCGCGCTTCAGGTCGTCGAACATCCGCACATACATATCCATCTGCCCGATATCGCGGTGTGTCAGCTTCTTGGCCTTGAGGTCAATCAGCACGAAACACTTCAGTATGTAGTTGTAGAACACCAGGTCGATGTAGAAATGGCTTGTCTCGGTGCTGATGCGGTATTGGCGGCCGACAAACGAGAAGCCTTTGCCCAGTTCGAGCAGGAACTGCTGCATATTGTCTGTCAATGCAGCCTCCAACTGCGATTCCTTATGGTCGGGATAGGGTGGCAAGCCCACAAACTCCAGCACGTAGGGGTCTTTGACAAACGACTTCACGTCGATTGGCTGCAGCTGTGCGTCGCCCATCGTTTGCGGCTTATTCCCGTCCGGTGCTGCAAGCAGCCGCCGGTAGTAGTGTGACTCTATGTTGCGCTCCAACTGCCGCACCGACCACCCTTCCTGAGCTGCCTCTTGCAGATAATAATGACGAGCATTGCTATCTTGCACACGCATTATCAACCTGTTATGGCTCCATCCCAATTGGCTACACAGTGTGTAGCCAATTTCATCATTGGCGTATGTCTTGTAGAATTGGCGCATATTCTTCAGGTTGCTATATGAGAAGCCATTGCCAAACTCGGGTGTCAACGCCTTCGACAATCGTTTAAGGATGTATTCTCCATAGTCGGCTCTGTTGGAGCCGTTCTGCTCTTCCACCACTATCCGTTGGCCTATCATCCAGTACGTGGTCACCATAGCGGTGTTGACGGCACGTGCGGTGGCTTGTCGTGCCTGTGCCAGCAGGGTGCGCACATCGCCCACCAGCTTGTCCATCTGTCCTTTCTGCAAAGTGCTCATTCCTCACCTCCTTCCTTCGGCGATCCTTCGGTGGTCTCTTGGCGAACCCTCTTCTTGGGCAGCACGCTCTTGTAGGCCTGGTAGATAGCCTCCGGCAGGGCGCAGAGCTCCACTTTGTCAATCACGGGGGCGAAGTCGTCGTCCCAAGCGTATGCCCCAGGGGAGAATACATATACCTTGATTTTCCCATTTCGCCCAATAAACCCATTAGCCCCATCACTCCCACCTATCCATTCCACCACCTCAGGTATCACCTCTTCATTGTAAATCACCATCATCGCCCGCTCCCCATTGCCGAATATCCGTACGTCATTAATTCTTAATTCTTCATTCTTAATTTTTAATTCCTCGAAAAGGTTCTCCTTGATGCACAGCAAATCCGTGCTGGCGGCCACCAGGCGACGCATATTGCGGTTGGTGCGCTCGCGCGGCAGCAGACGGGTGCGGTAGTAGCGCAGGTTGTTCTCCCGCAGGCCTTCCACCAGCACACCCTTGGGCGTGGTGTAGCCCTCAATCACGCGCTTGTTGCGCTCGTAGGTCACATCACGACAGATATTGTTCTCGTTGTTGGTCACCAGTATGCATTGCCGCTTGCCTCCATCCTCCTTGTTCAGTTGCATCACCGCGTGAAGCGTCGTCCCGCTGCCGGCAAAGAAGTCAAGGACGGTGGAATTTGGATCCCAATATGTAGCAGATAATATCAGTTTCTTAACTAAATTAACTGGTTTTGAATACTGGAAAGGACGGTCCGTGGCGAAGATGTCTTTTAGTAATTCATATGCATCTTCATTTGTGGCGCTTATATCTCGACCATCTATATATGACTCAATTGCTTTTGTTGAATCATTATTCTTTCTGATTACACGAACTTGAAAATTCTTTGTGTTGATAAAGACTTCAGTACCATTGGAGATTTCCTCATCAAGAAAATCTTGTGTCCATGTAAATGGTGCTGAAATACTGAATGGTGAAACTATTAACCCATCCCTAACCTCAATTTTATTGTGTAGGGTACTTGCACTTGTCCCAACACCATAAACACCCGGTTCATACCACCCATCGGGTAGTTTAGAACGTACTATATGGGATTTGAAATGCAATGTCTTTACAGCGTTAGTCCTTTTAATAATAGGTTGAGATTCACTGTTGTCAGGCAACCCTCCGAATAGTTTTACATCATCCGACTTTACATATGGTAGAATATATTCTGTAAGCGATATAAGAGTTTTTGAAAGAAATGCACCTTTGCGCTTCTTGAACCATACAATTCCACCAACAAACTTGTCCTCCCCGAACACCTGGTCGCAGAGGAGTTTGAGGTTGGCTTGTTCATTGTCGTCGATGCTGATGAAGATAACGCCGCGGTCGCTCAGCAGGCGTTTGGCGATGCGCAGGCGCTTGCTCATAAAGGATAGCCATTTGCTGTGGCGGTAGCTGTCCTCGCTGTCCACAAAGCTGTCGTTGTAGACGAAGTCCTTGTTGCCCGTGTTATATGGCGGGTCGATATAGATGACGTCCACCTTCCCCTCGTGGGTGTAGGAGAGCGTAGTCAACGCCTCCAGGTTGTCGCCCTCGATAAGGATGTGGTTCGGGGCCTCCTTGCCGCCGTCAAGCAACGCCAACTCTTTGTCCTCCACCAGCACCGGAAGCTCCTCGCGCAGCCGCTCCTCGACGGCCTCCTCGCGTTCCTCCCACACCAAGCCGTAACGCTTCGTCGCCGCCAATTCCAGCAGCGCCGCACGCTCGTCGTCGCTCAGCCCTTCCAATTGTTGTATCTTCTGCCGCAAGACGGCCCTGTCTATCTTTCCCATCGCGTGTATACTTTAAAATTCGCGTGTATATAGTATATAATTAGCAAAATGCAAAAATACGAAGATTATTTGAATTGACAAAAAAAATATTATTTCTATATATCGTGATCGTGCTTTCTGACTTCCATCTTCCAGTTCCATTTCCCTAAGCACTTAGGCAAAATCCTCATAGTGAGCATGCTCCGCATCGAACACCTCTCCATCCTCTCTTCCCTCAAATCCTACCGCAAACGCTATAAGCCTCGTAGAATGAAATCATTATCAACCATCTAAACAAA
>ODAJ012183588.1_pt1 | contig 10962 bp, 8 predicted proteins | sample 1539241 | NCBI WGS metagenome assembly ODAJ01 (sample SAMN02144231, study PRJEB22623) | gut metagenome | biome: sheep rumen | host: Ovis aries | place: New Zealand
TTTTTTTTGGATAAAACTGATTCATAACATTAAAATAATTTTTTTCTTGCTTAGAATTCAACTCTCCATCCATAAATATCATAGTTTTAAATCTAACAAAATACATATACTATAATTAATTATGGTGATTTGATGAAGGATAAGCATGTGATAGAAGCATTAGGAAAAGCAAGAGTAGTAATAGAAGATGGTAAAATAACAAGTATCGATGAACCGGTTATAGATTACTGTCCGATATTTGCAAAATATCATAATATACAACACATAACTAAGGAAGACATAAGAAAAAACATAGAATATCGAATCAAAGACTTTGGAATGTGTACAGACAAAAGAAAGTTAAGAATGGATGACATGCTATCAGTGGGCATATCGGAAATACTTAGAAGTAACCTTAAATTGGGAAATATCGATTGTGTAGTAGGAGCATGTGAAGGGATAGGTACATTAATCATGGATGATGCTGATTTGGTTCAGGGTGTAGGTGGAAGAGTCTCAGGACTGGTAAGTACAACACCCATTAAAAAATTAATCAATGAAGTAGGAGAAGAAAACGTATTAAATCCAGAAACGGCAGAAATTAATCAACTAAAAGGACTGAAAATGGCAATAGAAAAAGGATATAAAAATATTGCACTCACGATAATTCCATCAGAATTGATAAAAGAAATCCGTGAACTCGAACTGCCCGATGACGTTAATATTTACATATTCGTAGCTCATACAACAGCCATAACAGAAGATTTGGCCAAGATTGCATTTGAATATGCTGATATTGTAACTGCATGCGCTTCACGTGAGGTTATACGTTTGGCCAACATTAAAAAGCCATACTATTATGGTACTGCGGTTCCTATATTTGCAGTAAGTGATTATGGCAGAAAATTTCTTGATGCTCGTCTAAGTGATGTGGGAAAAAGTCCAAGCGTTAACGTTTATCCATTAAATGAAGAAAATTTTGCCAGAAAATTAATATGAACGGGCATATTTTTTTATATATACATCTTTCCCTATTATTTTTTTCAAAACTTCATAATCTCTTTTTAAATCTCATGATTTTCAGTATACATTTTTTATTATCTGGGAAGTATCTTGATAACGACATTTATCCCTATTAAATATAGCATCATTTATAAAATTGATAATTATATTTTGTCTAAACATTTCTTGTAAAATGTACTAATTAAAAAACAATAAAAAACTAAAGCTTAAATATATCATAATAAATATACATTATCATGAATAAAGAAGAATTATTGATTTTATTGAACCAACTTGATGGTGATTTAGATGAAGAGTTAAATGCATTTTTTAATGATTCTATTCTATATGAATATTTTAAGGAATTAATTAATTTAAATGTCTTTGATGATAATTCTTTCAATGATGAAATTATGGCTAAAATTGATTCGTTGACTGATAATATGGATGAATTTAATTTCAAGGATGTTAAAACAAATATTAAGGATCTTAAGGAATTATTGGAATAACTTTTTAATATAAATTTTTTTTTTATTATTATTATTTTTAAATTATTTTCAGATGAATAAAAAAATGATTTGGTTTTTCCATAAAAACATATGTACCTTTTTTAGTCATTTTTTTATGGTGATATTAATGAAGAATATAATTTTGATAATGAAGGATAAAGTTCCTAAGATAATTATAATGATAATATTTTTAATTATCGAAGTTTATTGTGATTTATCATTACCTTTTTATACAGCCGATATAGTAAATATGGGTATAAGAAACACTGATTTCAATGTCATAACAACAACGGGAATCAATATGACAATAATGCTTATTATTTCCGTCATAGCAGCGATAATTGTATCCTATTTTTCCAGTATCATATCCTCCAGTTATGCCAGGGATTTAAGGGAAAAGATATTTGAGAAGATACTGTCATTTTCTAATCATGAAATGAATAATTTTTCAAAGGCATCATTGATTACACGTTCAACCAATGATATTAATCAGATACAGCATGTTCTTGGAATAATGTTCAGAACATTACTCTTTGCACCAATACTAGCATTAGGAAGTATAATCAGAGTATTTGAATTATCAATCAGTCTTTCATGGATAATTCTCGTTGCATTTATCAGTGTGGCATTGCTGCTTGGGATAGTCATAACAAATGTAACTCCCTACTTCAAGAAGTCACAAGAAATAGTTGACCATATAAATAGAGTATCCCGTGAAATACTATTGGGTATACCAGTAATAAAGGCATTCGTAAGACAAGATTATGAAAACAAACGTTTTGATAGATACAATCAGGAATATTTAAAGGTCAATCTGCATATATACAGGAACATGTTCATATTAATACCTGCAATGAACTTGATTCTTAATCTGATGATTATCATAATATTATACTTCGGGTCATTTGAAGCACTAAAAGGAACCTTGCTTACGGGAGATATCATAGCATTTACACAATACTCTACGCAGATGATATCCTCATTCATAATGATGGGTGGATTCATAATAATGTTACCTAGATTTATGGTTTCAGTAAATCGTGTGGAAGAAGTATTAAGCAGTGACATTTCAATAACAACGGGAGAAAAAGTAAATAATCAAAATGTTGACGTAATTGAATTTAAGGACGTATCATATATTTATCCCAACGCTCAAAAAGAAACATTGTCAAATATCAATTTCAAGTTATATCCAGGCAAACAAACCGCTATCATAGGAGGTACTGGAAGTGGAAAGTCAACCATATTAAATTTGATTCCACGTCTTCAAGATGTATCCGGCGGTGAAATATTACTCAATGACGTTAATATAAAAGAATGGGATATTGATGAATTAAGAAGTAAAATGGCATTGACTCCTCAGAATGCGATATTGTTTTCAGGAAGCATCAGAAGTAACCTCTTGGTGGGAAATATCGATGCGACAGATGAGGACATGATAAATGCCGTAAAATTGGCATGTGTTGATGAATTTATTGATAGTTTGGACGATGATGTATCTCAGGGTGCATCCAATTTCTCCGGAGGTCAAAGACAAAGATTATCAATTGCAAGAAGTATAGTTAAAAATCATAGCTTTTATCTTTTTGATGATTGTTTTTCAGCATTGGATGTGGCAACCGAAAAGAAAATCTATGCAAATTTAAAGGAGTTTACAAGGGATTCATCGGTACTAATAGTATCCCAGAGAATAAGCAGCATAAAGGATGCGGATGAGATAATAGTCTTGGATGATGGTCATATAGTGGATAAGGGTAAACATGATGAACTCAAAAGCAGATGCTTGATTTATCAGGAGATAATATCCTCACAATTGGAAAAAGTTGGTGATTCATTATGAGACGAGATAAACGTGCAGTAACAAAGCCTAATGATTTTAAAAAATCATTAAAACAGTTAATGTCTCTCCTGATGGATTTCAAGTTAAAGATATTCATAACATTTATATGTGCAGTCTTAAGTACTTCATTTACCGTGATAAGTCCATTATTGATAGGTAAGGCTACAACAATAATCTATGATGGAATAATCTTAATATCTAAGGGTACTGGAAGCATAGACTTTAATTCACTTTACTTCATATTGACAGTTGCAGTCATATTGTATCTATTTAGTGCAATGTTTACATACTTGCAGAGTTACTTTTTGGCACAGATTTCAACGCAGATTAGTTATAACCTTCGAAAACAGTTAATCGAGAAGTTAAATCTATTGTCAATGGGAACACTTGATGCACATAAAAGAGGTGATATTCTATCCAGAATAACAAATGATGTGGATTCACTTCAAACAGGTATAACCTCAACATTCCTACAGTTCATGACGGCCGTCATCACATTGGTTGGTGTGGTTATAATGATGTTGAGCATCAACATATGGATGACGCTTATTGCATTGGTACTTATTCCTCTGTCATTTATGATTATATCACAGGTGGTCAAACGTTCACAAAAATATTACAAGTTACAATTAAAATATAAGGGTAGTGTAAATACTCAAATTGAGGAAACCTTTACAGGTCAAGATATAATACGTGCATATAATTATCAGGAACGTTCATTTAATTATTTTAAACAGGACAACGATAAATGGTATGAACATGAATGGAAATCCCAGTTTTATTCAAGTCTGATGGGTCCGATCATGAATTTCGTATCAAACTTATCATATATTGCAATAGCTGTAATTGGTGCTGTATTTGTTCTTCAGGGAGTAATAGTTGTTGGGGATATAATGGCATTTTTCCAATACATTCAGAACTTTACCCAGCCTATTCAACAAATAACAAGGGTTATGAATCTCGTACAAACTGCCCTTGCAGCATGTGAAAGAATATTTGAATTCTTGGAATTGGATATTGAAGAGAATAACTCAAACAAAAAGATAACAGATATCAAAAGTGACATAACCTTTGATAATGTCAGTTTTTCATATGATGACAAAAAGGTAATCGATAACCTCTCATTCAAGGCAAATAAAGGTCAAAAGGTTGCAATAGTCGGACATACAGGTGCCGGTAAATCAACTATCGTAAAGTTGCTTATGCATTTTTATGATATCGATTCAGGATCAATTCGTATAGATGGGGTGGATATAACAGAATATGATAAACATAGCCTCCGATCAATGATTGCAATGCTTCTTCAGGAGACATGGTTGTTTAGTGATACGATCATGGAAAACATCAGATATGGAAATTTGGATGCTGATGATGAAGAGGTAATCAATGCATCAAAAATAGCGTATGCTGATAATTTTATCATGCAGCTTCCGGAAAATTATAATACCGTTTTGAATGAGGATACTGATAATATTTCTATCGGTCAAAAACAATTACTGGCAATAGCTCGTATAATACTCTCTGACAAGAAGATACTGATACTGGATGAGGCTACAAGCAGTGTGGATACACGTACTGAAAAGCTGATTCAGGATGCAATGGATAAACTGATGGAAAACAGGACCAGCTTTATCATAGCACATAGACTCTCCACAATTAAAAATGCCGATAAAATTCTGGTCATGGATAAAGGTATGATTATTGAAGAGGGCACCCATAATGAGTTGATATCTAGGGAGGATGGTTATTATAAATCATTGTATAATCAATTCGAATCGATTGGTTATGTTAAATAGGATTATATAAATAATATATAAAATTCTTTTTAACGCTTTTTCCTTTCTTTTTTTAACTTAATTTTTTATAATTGTATCGTATTTTATTTATTATGAATTTTTGAGGTGATGTTTGTATAGAAAATTGATAATTATCTTGATGTTGCAAGACTTTTTTTTATATTAAATTCAACATTTATTATTCTTATGATTATAACTTTAATTTATTTTTGTGGGAAAGTCTTTTCATATTTTTTAATATATAATTCTATTCATCTTAGAATTTATCGTTCATATATACATAAATTATTTTTCATCATATGCCATATACTCTATTTGGTATTTGAATTTTTATAAAAAAATATTATGCTGATGCAAATTTTAGTTAATTTCTACCAAATAATTTATATATAATGAGTTAATAATATATTATTAATTAATTATAGGAGATATGATAAATATGGCAGAATTACCAATTGCACCAATCAAAAGAATATTAAAAGAAGCAGGTGCTCAAAGAGTAAGTGACGATGCAGCAGCACAATTAGCTAAAGTATTAGAAGAATACGGAGAACAAATTTCCGAAGACGCTAACAGATTAGCTAAACACGCAGGTAGAAAAACTGTTAAAGCTGAAGACATCGAATTAGCTGTAAGAGATTAAATTAATTCTCTTAATTTACTCTTTTTTAATAAACTTATTTTATATTTCAAACACATTTTAAATAATTATAAAACTTATTTTTCAAAAATCAGTTAACGAGTATTTTTTTCTAATTAATTATACTGGATAAAAACATATTGTTCATCCTATTTTTATAGATCTACTTTATTAAAAAGATATCCTGAGTTAACTAGTATTATTACATAATTCTTTGATTAATTTGAGTCCAATATCTATCTATTCTATTTAATAAGGACCAATTATTTACTCTTTTATTAAACAATATTATATTTATATACTTTTTATAACATAATTTTAAATATTAATATACAAGTGATTTAAATGACAAATTTTGAAAAAGAATTATGTGACTTATTAAGGGCAAGATTTCCATACATAAACATTACAACATATGAAGAAGAACGATTAATCAACGAATTAAGAAGAATAGTAACTACACAACAATTAATTCATACAGTACGTAATATATTCATATGGAAATCATCCGAGGGATTTAGAAATCAGGATGGACTGATACAGGAAAATACCTTTGAAAAGCTGGATGCATTAAATTTTGTCCGAGACTACACTGAACCTGCCATATTTATATTCTTAGATTTTCATGTATTTTGTGAAAGTTGTGCTGGCGTACTTGATTATAACATCATCAGGATATTGAAGGATTTAATGCCTAACCTTAAACAAAGTATACAGCCTAAAAATATGATATTCGTATCACCAACATTCAACATACCTGATGACCTAAAAAAAGACGTGACTGTGATGGATTTCGGTCTTCCAACACAAGAAGAAATATTAGATGTATTAGACGGCATGATATCTGCCAATAGTGGAAATAATCTGGTAGTTGACCTAAATGATAAGGAAAAGGAATCACTTGTTAAAGCAGCCGTGGGATTGACATTACAGGAAGCAGAAAATGCATTTGCACGTGCAATGGTAGATAACAATAGGTTGGATGCCAGTGATGTTGATTTGGTATTGAAGGAGAAAAGTCAGGTAATAAAGAAAAATGACCTGCTTGAATATATCGATTCTGATGTAAACATCAACGATGTGGGTGGATTGGAAAACCTTAAGAAATGGCTAATAAAACGGGATAAATCATGGCTTGACTCGGCAAAAAGATATGGACTGCCATCACCGAAGGGGGTACTGTTAACCGGAGTGCCTGGTTGTGGAAAGAGTTTGATAGCAAAATCAATCAGTTCCATGTGGCACTTGCCACTTTTAAGATTCGACGTATCTAAAGTATTCAACATGTACGTTGGAAACACTGAATCAAATATGAGAGAAGCTATTAAGATGGCTGAAGCTATAAGTCCATGTATATTATGGATTGATGAAATAGAAAAAGGATTCTCCGGTCTTGGAAATAGTGGTGACAGTGGAACCAGTAGCAGAGTATTCGGTACATTTTTAAGTTGGATGCAGGAGAAAACAAAACCTGTGTTTGTAGTTGCTACTGCAAACAATATCTCAACATTACCATCAGAGATGATGAGAAAAGGAAGATTCGATGAGATCTTCTTCATAGACCTGCCTACATTCAATGAACGTAAACAGATTTTCAAGGTTCACTTATCATCCAGGCTCAAACAACCGGATGTAATAGGTAACTTTGTAATTAATGATGAATCATTGAATCATTTGGCCGATATAACTGAAGGATTTGGTGGTGCAGAATTGGAACAAATAGTAATTATGGGATTATTCGATGCATTTGCCGAAGATAGGAGCATAACGATGGCTGACTTTGAAAATGCCGTGAACAATACCATACCACTCAGCGTAACAATGAGTGAACAGATCATGAGCATACGCAAATGGGCAAACGTACGTGCAGTTGCCGCTACAGCTCAGGAAGATAGAATAGAATATAAACAAAGTGAAGACGAAGAACAAAAACCTAACACTCCCGATACGGGTAACGGTCCTACCTTACCTGATTCTAGAGAAATCAATGAGTCCCGTGGTGGAAGAACATTAGATTTCTAAATCCATTTCTTATTTTTTTAGTGATTACATTGAAATTATATATACATAAATGATAGTCTTGTATCAAGCAGTTTATCTATGAAAAAAGATGTAATGATAAATTATGGGTAGGCTCATCCAATCATAAGATAATATTTCTGTCTGATAGCTAGGGGATTATAAAAAAAATAAAATGGAAATAGATTAAACAATGACGGCAGCATTATTGTAAATGCTATGGCTGATAATAAAAAGATACATGAATTCTTTAGGGATATTGACCTAATCTAATTTTTCTTCAATAAACTTCATGTACTCCTCTGCAAGTTGTTGGATTTCTTCGGCATTGCTTTCGAGTTTTTCATCACTGATTGTAAAAAGGTTATCCATATTCTTATCTTCAGGTAATTGTCTTAATATGTCACTTATTGCTTCAATTAATTCACCATAAACCTTTAAAATTTCATCAACATCATTGTTGTAGTTATCTTCATCATTATCTGTTTCAACAGTCATAAGAAGTACGTTGTTTGTAAAGTAATGTGGTACAAATAAATATGCTTTATCACCTGTTGAATAATTGAAAAACACCTCTTTTTGAATCATATAACAATCTATCCAATTTACTAATCTGTCAACAGGAATATACCATGTATTTTCACTTTTGCTGCTGTATGGCTTTAGTGACAGTATGTAATTGAGATTGTTGCTTTCATTCAGGTATTCTATTGTTTTTTCTATCTGATCGTCATGACTTTCACATTCAAGTACCTCACAGTATTCGATATTCTGCTTTAGTACATCAATCGCATAGTTCTTAAGATTCTTAAAACCGTAGGATTCAAACATTATCAGTTCATCTCTTGCTGGAAGTCGCGTATTCAATAATCCATTAGCATTTTGTCTATGTTTCAACATGTGTTTTCTCATGTTTCTCATATATTCTGCATCGGTATAATTTAAATTTTCAATATATTCTAATCTGGAAATTGCTTTTTCTTTAGTTAGTAAATTAGTGCTCATCAAATTACCTTTTTCTATTATATGTTAATTTTTAAATTTATTATTTTAAATTTTTTTCTAAAAAAATTATATAAACTTCTAAGTTCTATATCATATTAGTGATATTATGGTATGTGAACTAAATACGAAGAAGGAACTATCCTTAGCAGAATTTATTAAAATATTATATGAATTTAATAATGTTGAAGCTTTAACATTATGTGTTAAAAATTTAAAAGAAAAATATACACTGGATGAAGTAAAAAACTTGTCTGATGAAGAATTATATAAATATTTTGTTGAAGCAGAAAAGATGCTTCGATAAACTTTTTTTCTTGTTATTATTTTTTAATATATCCCTTCTATTATCGATATTTAAAAAAATATTTTCCAATAATAAATTAAACTTTTTTTAATATTTTATTCAAATAAACTTTTTTTTCAATATAAATCATAATTCTGTTATAAAAAATAAGAATACAATTATATATCTATAAAAACATATATTAGCATATTAATAAAGTATTGTTTACTCTATAAATAAAAAGTTGAATTATATTTTATTAATGTAGAATTTATATAAATTAAAGTTGGGAGGTGAAAATAGGACATGTTCAAAGCTCATAAATGGGCATTAATATTAACTATAGTATTAATTCTGTTTATAAGCGTATTATCCACTGTATCAGCTCAGGATAGTACTGATATGGAAACTGTTAATAACGATACTCAAGACAATCCAATCCCTGATACTCAGATAAATACTGATGATACATCTTCAGATGATGATTTACAATTGAATACTGAAGAGACTCAAAGTGATGGCAGTCAAAATAGTTCTGCCGATAATTCTAGTATTGACTCAAATGACCAAGAAGATACTGTAGACCACAATATCTATTATATCGACAATACCAATTATGAGGAATATATGGATTACAGCTTTGAAGAAAATTCAATAGTATACATTACAGAAAATCTGGAAGGATTGGACTTGTTTGTTGAAGCATTCAACGTAACCATAGCAGGTATTGATAATCCAACATTAACAAATTCACATATAATAGTCTATGAAGAGGGATATGCCAACATATATAACCTTACTTTTGTAAGTAATGATGAAAGCGAATTCCTACGTGACGTTGAATTCATTGGAAACAATAACACAATATCCAACGTGGACTTTATAGACTACAGATATGAGCCAACCGATGAAGACTACAGGGTACTGTTTGTTCTAGGTAACAACACTTCAATCACAAATTGTAACTTTGACATAAAGTATCCAACTCAACATCGTGATTGGAGATATTATGGTGCTGAATGTAAGGAAATAGTCATTTTATTAAGAGGAAACAACAATAACGTAACAAATTGTACCGTAAATCTTAATGAATCTGGTTATTATGAAGCGCCATATGGTATGCTTAGGGGAATATCAATATATGGTGACAACAACAATGTATCCTATTGTAACTTAACGCTACGGGGAACATTATATTGCTATGCAATCAGTTGTAGAGGAAGTTATAACTACATATCCTTTAACGATATAGATGTAAGAGCCATAAGATATTCCAATGCAATAACCCTTGAAGGACAAAATGCATATAATCTCATGGAAAACAACAACATCTATGTACAAACATTCAATCAAACAATTGATGATCAGGAATTAACAGATGTATCATATGGTATAATCATAACCGAGAATGAATATCACGGATATACATATTATATTCCAGATTCCGTAACGATATACAATGTGATACGAAACAATTACATTAGAGGAAATTCAACTCATGTATACGGTATAGAACAGTTCGGTGGTACATATACAACAATTGAAAACAATACTATCGTCGTGGATGGTTATTCACCGATGGGTATAGGATTGATTGGTAAAGGTGCAAACATTACCAATAATCGTGTCATCGCTCGTGGATTAAGCAATGAAAGTGGTGTTTCAGCTGATTATATAAAGCCGGAAACAACAGCCATATCCCTTAAGGATGGTAGTGACAATTATATCGCCAACAACTATCTTGAAGCAAGTCATGGTACTGTAATGAATCTTCGTAATGAAAGAAGAAATGTAATTACCAAGAATACAATGAATGTAATGGAAAACATCAAATATATTTTAGGTGACAGTAGAGTAAACGGTTCAGTATTTACCGATAATATCATCGA
>ODAJ012142208.1_pt1 | contig 10961 bp, 15 predicted proteins | sample 1539241 | NCBI WGS metagenome assembly ODAJ01 (sample SAMN02144231, study PRJEB22623) | gut metagenome | biome: sheep rumen | host: Ovis aries | place: New Zealand
TAACTGCCGATAGTATAAGCAAAACGGGATGGTATTTCCACCCCGTTTTCGTTTTCCTTATCCGATTTGGTTTTCACTTTGCTATTCGATTATTTGCAGCCCTTCCCCTGCGTAAACACCGGCGGCCAGTATACCATGGGCTCTGCGGCAAGCTTCAGCTTGAAGTCACAGTAATCGCCGTCCTCAAAGCAGGTGTGTTCCCGGAACAGCGGCACCCCGAATGCGCCGAACATGACGTAGTCCAGATTGCAGAGATAGGGCATATATTCCTCGTAACCGTGAGCTCTGGCAAAATCGGACAAGGGGCAGACCAGATTGTGATAACTGAAATCGTAGCCCGGCTCCGGCGGAAGCATGGTCTTGGTTTCGAAGCTGCCCGGATTTTTTGCGGCGTTTGCAGCGTTCTGTGCGTCCTTTTTCTGATACTTTTTGTTCAGAGCGTTGACGTTTGTAAAAGACCTGTGGGCAATTTTCTTTACGATTTTCGGCATGGCGTTGAAGCGGCGCTCGTAAGCCAGCACCATCAGGCGACCGATCTCCTCCAGGCCGACGCCGTACCGCTTGAGCACCTCGCCCATGGAGACGAAGCAATAAGCGCCGGTCAGATTGCCCGTGCCGCTGACGTCGTCCCCGCCGATGTACGGGAAGTGCTCCATCATGTTGTTCTCATAATGCTCCCAGATCTCCGGGAAGAGAAGATCATAGCGCTTTTCGCTCGCTGTTTCCAATTCCCCGGCGATGGGATGCAGCAGCTTGTTCATTGCCTTTTTCAGCTTCGGCGCGTTCTTGGCGTAGTATTCGTGCATTGTGTGTCCCTCATTTCTGTGACATGGCTTCTCTTCTTCGATATTCCGACGGCGGCAGACCGTAATGCTTCCGGAAGGCCTCGGAGAATTTTGCGGGGTTCGTATAACCGGCGTCCAGACCGATTTTGGTAACGCTGCGCCCGGTATTCAGCAGAGCCGCCGCAGCGATTTCCAGCCTGTAGGTCTTCAGATATTGATAGACAGGCAGGCCGTAGACCTGCTTGAAGCTTTTCTGCAAAAAGCTGACCGAGATTCCGTGCTCGGCGGCCAGCTCCTGCAGCGAACTGTAGTGCAGCTCGCCCTGAACGATGTGATCCCGCAGGTGACGAATCAGCTTTTCCTGCCCCCGGGGAAGGTAGGTCCCCGTCTCGGGCTGGATCGGGCTTTGTGCCAACAGCAGAAACAGCTCCGCCAGCTTAAGCCGCGGAAAGATCGGGGCATCCTCTGCTGCGGCCTCGTACAGCTCCCGGAAGACGTGTTCTCCGCGTATCCCGGCATTGAGGGCGGTCCCGGCGTCAAAGCCGCGGATTCGCGCCAACACCGAAGTGAAATTCGGAGCGAAGATGCCGAGGCTGCACTTACTCCAGGCGTCAGCGGCGTCTGCCTCTACTGAGAGGGAAAAGCCCTCGAAGTGTCCCTGTGTCAGCTGCGGGAGCAGGCCTCTGCGCCGCGCCTCGCTGCTCAGAAGGCAGAGGCAGCCCGGATTCAGGGTGACACTTTTCCCGTCTGCCACAAAGCGCAGCTTCCCGCCGATGCCGAACAGCAGTACTTCTCCGTGCGCCAGACCGAAGGCCATCTTTTCAGGCATTCCCAGACGAAAGATTTGAAGCTCCACCCCGGGGCACAGCTTTCTTGCGATTCCCACGTTTTTCATTTGCACGGTTCCTTGCTTTTCTTTTGGCTGACGAGTAGTCCGTCCTCATTTTTCGTCAGGATGTATTCCGCCGCCAGCGGACTTTTGTCGCCGACAATGCAGTAATCGCAGCGGTCAGACGTGACACAGGTCCCCTCCCGGATCAGCGTCGCGTGCAGCTTCTGCATGGCGAGATGGTCGCAGTTGCACATCACAGGCAGAACGAACTCCATGTGATGGCGTTTGGCAAACTCGGCGTTCGGGCACTGCGTAAAGCTGTAGCGAATGACTCCGTTTTCCGCGTCATAGGAATACGAGCCCATGCGGAAGGATTCCGGTAGTTTTATGATCTCCTTTTCCCGCGTGTCGCTGGTCTTTTTGAAGATTCTGCCGGCCAGGCGGTTGTCCAGCCTGCGATTCAGATTAAAAACCTTGCCCAACACGTCGAAGCTGCCCATGAAGCAGTTGTAGATGTCCTGCTGGACATCCTCCAGCGGGGGCTTGTCCGGCACGACGGCGTACCAAGCGAAGATCAGGATCGGATCATAGATGCTGACGGTGATCTTTGCTCCGCCGAGTGCAGGCTCTTTCTCCAGAAACTCAGCGTATTTGCACTGAACCTTTTCCCATAGCGCAGCCGCAGTCGCGTCGTCATAGCAGCGGCGCAGCAGCCTTTGAACGCATTTCTTTGCGTTTTTTGTGTAGACCACGTGCTTGCTGCGGTCAATCGGCAAATCCTTCTCCTTCATCATGCAGTCCCTCTTTTCTGTCTCCATCTCAAAACGCTTTGCTTTATACGGCAAGCCTGCCGATCAGCCAGTACAGACCGCCGACAATCGCCGCGACAGGCACAGAAAGCGGAATCAGCTTTACCAGCTTCCAGCGCTTGACCTTCGTGCTGTGCCAGGTGTCGTTCAAGTCCTCCGTTCCGGGGATCAGCCACCAGTCGGACAGCGCCACCCAGATCGTGTCGATGACCAGCCAGTCAAAGAATTCCGCGCCTAGAAACAGCACGTAATACTGCCAGAAGCAGTCCCAAAAGCTCCTTGCCCCGTTTACGAACACGATCATCACCAGCGGCACAAGAATCATCCAGGTCAGGAGCAGAACACAGGCATAATTCCGCCTCCGCTTCAGCACCTCCGCCGTAATCAGACCCAGCTCGATCACGCGCTCCTGCATGACCTTTGGATAAAAAAAGATGCCGCCGATGGGTCCGCGCCTGTGGACGAGGATCGCCATGTACAGAGCATAGCAGATCCACAGGATCGGGATCTCCGCCAGGAGTTGCCAAACCATATTGATCCCCTCCCATTATCACGGTCTGCAGTATGTTGTTTGGATTTGTTCCCATGAGGGCATTGCCCGATAAAGATTGTCAAGATTCGGCATCGGGAAGTCCGGCTTTTTGGCCCGGAGCGCTTGGAATGCTCTATCCAGATCCTCCATCTCTCCGGGGGCGTGGCGGCAGTGCTCCGTGGTACAGAGCGCACCGAGCCTTGTACGGGACACCCAATAAATAACCAGCTTGACAACGGCGTTCGCGAAGCCCGGCTCCAGGGACTTCTCATCCCCGGTCGGCCGGACCGGATAGCCCAGCTCCATCAGCAGATGATAGGCGTCTGCTACTGCATCCAGCATCAGCTTCCGTTCCTGCCTTGTGGATTTCTTCAGGTCGCAGCCGGTTTTGTAACACAAGTACACGACCGGAAGAATGAAGGCCGCGTGGTACTTGAGCCAGGCGTCCATGTCGTCGCACCAGACCAGGGACAGCTTGCTGCCTTGAAAAAGACGCTTCAGCAAGGCTTTTTCTCCTTCCGAGGCGTCTTCGTGCGTCCTGCCGACGGTCAGTCTTCCGCCTCCTGTATGGACGGTGGTCAGCTTTCCATTTTCCCGGGTCCCGGCTGTCGAGCCGAGGCCAAAGAGCACGTTTTTGGGTGTTTTTGAGAGCGCGAGAATCCGTCCTTCCATTTCAGACGCTGACAGATTATTCCCCACAAGCACGACGACAGAACTGTTCACCGCAGCCAGATTCTCTAAGATCGCCGCCATCTGCCGGTACTGCATGACGGCGAACACAATGTCATAGGGCTGATCATCCGGTTTTTCCAGCACGCGCGGATGCTCGACCGTGTTCTTGTTCTGGATATAGTGGCGGATGCGCAGGCCGCTCTTTTGAAGCGTCTCTTTCCATGGGCCGCGGGCAATCACTGTGACGTTATTTCCCGCCACGCTCAGCGCATGCACGAGCTGCCCGCCGATCACACCCGCACCGTAGACCAAAACCTTCATCTGTTTACCCCTCAAAACACGATCTTCACAATGCGCATGCTTACCAGCCTGTCGCAGAAGCGGATCATCAGCTTGTGGAACAGGCCGACGTTTTTGTAGATATCCCGGTAGCCGCGCATATAGCTCTTCGAGCTGACGGAGGGAAGGCCCCAGCTTCGCAGCTCCTCCGGGTTCTCCAGCGAGAAGAAGGCGGCCACGTCCGTGATGCCGGCCTCCTTGAGCCAGGTTTTCCGCATCAGCTTTGCTCCGCGCTCGTTGCAGGAATCGAAGGCCAGCACGCAGCCCGGGAAGCGCTGCTGCATGGCGGAAAAGAGCCGTTTCACTTCCTCGGTTTTGAAATAATAGAACACGCCCGCCGCGAAGAAGACCGCGCCTTCGGAGGCGTCGATCTGATCCATCCAGCTGTGATCGTTCAGGTCGCAGGCGAGATTGATTTCCCGTTCTCCGGCGGGCAGCAGCTCGTTCCGTACCGCGATCACGTCCGGCAGATCCAGGTTGCAGCCTTTGCAGAGTCCGTTGTCCGCCTTGGAGAAGGTATCGTCCAGCCCGCAGCCGAGATTGACCACGGCGGCCTTCGGGTGCGTTTTCAGATAGTCTTCGATCTCGCAGCGAAGGTCATACTGCCGCTGGGCCACCTCCAGCGCGCCGAACAGGCCCGCCGGAGATTCCATCTTCTTCCGCTTCTCGGCAAAGTCGTAATCCAGACTGTCGCAGATCCGCTTTGCCTCAGGATCGGAAAACAGCGCCGGGAAGCGCTCGGAGCAGATCAGCCGCCCGAACAGGGGGATAACAAGCGTCTCTTGGATCGTATTCTTTTCAATGTGATATTTCATAAGCACACCTTCTTCTTTGAGCAATCCGTAGTGGCCGATCACCGGATCGGCCATAGCGCGAAGCGCTTTCCGGCAGGTTATGGCCGCTGTGGTCAGCGGCCACTACGGGCGTGTACCTTCTTCTTGTAGCCGCAGTCGCAGTAGGGACCGCCGGATGCCAGGGTGTATTCCCGGACGAACTCGGATGCGCCGCCGGCTTCCGTCATGGCGTAATCCAAATGGCACATGGCGGGGACGATCTCTTCGATCCCCAGCTCCCGCATCAGAGTGCAGATGCCGCATTTGGAGAACCTTGCCTCGTAGCCGCTGCCGTCGGGATAGGGCAGCAGCTCCATGTTCCAGGAATAGGGGTTGCGGTCGGCGGCGTTGAGCCTGGCCGTGGCCTCCATTCCCGCAAGGTCCTTACGGCTGAACTTCTGTTTTCCCGCCATCCGGCAGAAGGCCCGCATTGGAGCGATCATCATGGCCTTTTCGTAGTATTCCGTCATCTGCTCCAATGTTGGCTTTTGCTGCATGTTCAGATAGAAGGCCGCCAGCATGGCGCAGTTGACGATGTTCATTTTGAACCGGTCGCCCTTCTCAAACTCCGGCAGACCGGCGATGATCTCCTTGTATCTCTGTTTTGCCCTTCGCTCCGTTTCCTTTGCCTCGGCCTCGTTCGTCCCGATAACAGAGACCATCCGATCCCGGAAGGACCGGTGGAACAGCGCCCACATGCCCATGGGCATTCCCGCGTATTTCATTGATTACCTCCTGTGCACCTCGTCCCAGCAGCAATCGCCGTCGGACAGGTCGGAATGGCGAACGAAACACACGTGCCTTGTCAGACCCGCATAGGCCTGCGTATCTGTGTTGCAGAAGATCTTGCAGAGCTCCCGGATGCCGTAGTACGTAAACATCTCCACATACATACAATGGGAGATCCGGTATTCGATCCGATCCTCTGCCGCATCGAAAACTTCGTAGGTAATACTGTGATCCCGTACCCGCTTGGCGTGGTCGTTGATATTCCATTTCCGGGCGATCCGCCAGCTGTTCGGCAGCCGGTCGATTAGCCGGATAATCCGCGCAAATACCTGCTTCCGCTTTTTGAACATCCCGTCGGAGAAGGCCATGATCTCCTGCATGGAGAGGCTGAAACTCCGCAGTTCCAAACACATGGCGATGACCGCATAGATCTTCTGCACGTCCATGGTGGGATAGACGTTGTGCTCCCGGTATTTCTGAGAAGCGTACATCTCACTAAGCCGTTTCCGATACTGCGCTGTTTTCTCTTCTACTGCCTGAATACCCTGCTCCCATAGGGCGCTTCGGTATAGTTTCGCGTATTTTTCGATTGCCCGATTTGTTTTCATATGGAAAACACTCCCGTTTTCATGTCTGTTTCCGGAACGTTCGGCAGATCAGCCCCGCGAAGACCGCGCAGAGCACGGCGCCGATCCCCATCCAAAGCGGGCGGCAGCCGTATTCGCGCAGAAGCAGGCCGATCACCGCCGTGGGAACGCCGAGAATGCCGCCCAGGGTCAGAGCGCCAAAGCCCCGCAGCAGGCGACGCCGCGGCAGCACCCGATCCAGCCTTGCGATCCGCTCGCTGACCAACTCTGCAACACCGATCAGCATCAGAATGGCCGGGATCAGCGCCAGAATAGCAAATACCGTAACGCGTTCCTTCAGACAAAGGACCGTGCATACGATCCATGTGATCCACCCGGCGTTTCCCGGCAGATCGTATGCGATCCAGCGGGCAGTTGAAATGTCGGATTCACAGAGCTCGTTCACGTTCTCCCGCCTTTCGTTCGCATTCCGCGTACATCAGGGTGATCCGCGCGGCCATTTCCCGGCTGTAGGTGACCCGCCAGCCGTGCGCTTCCAGAAATTGCAGGTATTCCTGCCCCGTCCACTGATGCTCGAATTTGACGCCGGCCAGGCGCAGGACGCCGGACCAGAGCCTGCTGATCCAGGTGCCCTTGTGCTCCACGAAGTTCGGGGCGATCAGCAGCCCGCCCGGCCGCAGCACCCGGTCGATTTCCGAGAGCACCTGCTCCGGGTCCGGGACGATGTGCAGGGCGTTGGCGATCAACACTGCGTCAAAGGAGTCGTCCCCGTAAGGCAGGTTCATGGCGTCGGCAATCTCAAAGCTCAGATTCTCCGGGCAGTCGCCCTTTTTCGCCTGCGCGATCATGCCTTCGGAGTAGTCCGTGGCAATCATCCGCTTTGCCGCCGGGGCCACGTGCTTTGCCAGCAGGCCCGGCCCCGTGGCGATCTCCAGGACCTCCTTGTCCCGGACCAGCTCCGGGATGCGGTCGTACATAAATTCATAGATCTTGTGATCCGCTCGCATCGCCCGCTTGTAGATCGGCGCGTACAGATCCCAGGTTTTCTTCCTCATCTGCGTCAGTCCTCCCGCAAAAACCGCGTCGCTTCCGCGTAAAACCGCTCCGGGAACATCAGCACCAGCTCTGCGTGGGCTAGGCCCTTGAACTCCCGGACAACCGTCTGCGGATACGCCTTTCGGGTATAGGCCAGATCATTCTTTCTGGCCCGCTTCTCTTCCTCACCATACCAGTATTCGATCCGGGTGTCAACGCTCCGGACCGGATTCGGCATGGAATAATTGTTGGCGGACCAGAAGACGTTATAGATGGTCTTGGGGGAAAAAAGATGCTTCTCAAAGTCAAAAATCTTTTTGTAATGGGCCTCCGGGTCCTCACCCTTCGGCGTCCAGCGCTCCGGCGGCATGGCCAGCTTCATGACGATCATAGATTTTGTGGCCAGCATCACCGTGAGCCAATCCCAGTAAGAGATCAGCCGACAAAGGAAGCGGGGGTAGGGATAGGGCGTGATGCCGGCGTCGATGATGGCCCTCTCCACAGGAATATCCTCCGTCGCCAGAAAGCGGATCACACAGGCTCCGCCCATGGAAACGCCGTACATGGCGTTCACGCGGGAAACGCCCCGCTCGCGCAGCCGGTCTGCCGCGTCCTTCACGCTCTTTTCAATGGACGTGAAGGTCGTGCCCTGCTCGTCGTGGCCGTCGGCAATAAACAGATAAACGTGGTAATCCCGCGCCATTTCCTTTGCCGACGCCTCAAAGACCCACCAGGGCTCCGCCGCGCATTGGAAGAAGACGAAGCATTTTTCGTGCTCCGCGCCAAATTCATAGACCTTCATGGTTTCTTTGCCAGCACAGCGATCCAAGGATTCTCCGGATGGTGCTCGCTGCGGACTTCTGCAAAACCCGCCGCCCGCAGCGCGGCTTCCAGCTGCTCTGCGGTATAGCACTTCATGCCGTCGATCAGCTTTTCATATTTGAGCGCGGTCTCGTCGGTGCCGTCGGATTCGTTGACGATCCAGAAGACGCCGCCGGGCCTGAGGACCCGGAAGACCTGTCCGAAGCAGGCCTCCAGCCCCGGCCAGAAGTAGACGGTCTCAAAGGCCGTGGCAAGGTCGAAGCGTCCGGCGGAAAACAGCAGCTTGGAGACGTTGCCCTGCTGCACGGCGCAGCGCCCGGCTTCGATCTGCTTCCGGTTGGTTTTCGCCGCTTTCTCCACGCTGACAGGAGAGTAGTCGATGGCGGTCAGTTTCGCCTGGGGGAATCGCTTTAGCAGCTCGCCCGCATTCCGTCCGCCGCCGCAGCCGATCTCCAGGATCTCTTTCGGCTTGTCCGCCGTCAGGACGGACATGCCCCAATCCGCCAGCTTGCTGTGGCCGGCGTTCATCCCGCCGACCATGAGTTTACCAAGAAAGCCCTCCGGCTTTCGGGTTTGATTGATAAACTTCCGAAACAGTCCCATCCCGGCCTCACTTTCTCCCGACCAGCAGGGTCGAGCCTGCCAGGTCAAGCCAGGCGGCCTCTTTTTTGCCCAGGAAGGTGCCGTCGGTGGTGTCGATCAGCCGGACCTCTTCATAACCCATGCCGCGCAGCTTCTCCGCAAAGGCCTCCATGTCCCCGTAGCGCCGCTTGGACATGATATCGTGGAGCGCGAAGCAGCCGCCCTTTTTGAGCGTCCGCAGGGTCTCCAGCAGAAGGCTCTGCCGGTCCGCGAGGGGGATATTGTGGTAGACGTAGTTGCTGGTCACGGCGTCGAAGACCCCGTCCGCAAAGGGCAGCTTCGTCGCGTCGCCCCGTTCGAAGCGGGCGTTCGGTGTGCCCTCCGCCTTTGCGTTCTTTTCACAGAGCTCCTTGGTGAATACCGCCTTATAGGCCCCGCCCCAGATGTCGCAGCCGATCATCTGCGCCTTCGGATTTCGCTTGGCGCAGGCGATGGTCAGGGCGCCGCTGCCGCAGCCCACGTCCAGCCCGATCCCGCCTTCCGGAAGGTCCACATATTTTGCAACGCCTTCCACGATGGTCCTGGAGAGCTGCCGCTTGCCGTCGTAGTCAAAGCTCCGGTGCAGCAGCAGCATCCAGGCCGCGAGGCCCAGCAGGACCAGGGTCATAAGGCCGAGCACGATGGCGCAGATCACCCGGGCTGTCCCGTGCAGGAGCAGCCCCGTCGCCCCAAACAGCACGAACAGCAGCAGGGCCGCTCCCGCACCGACAAAGAACCCGGTCACCATCTTCTTCGGCACCCAATTCTGATAATTCGGTTTCATGTCGTTTCCTCTCATTTTGAATTTGTTACAGTTCCGTTCCGCCGTCCCGGAGTGCTTTCAGCTTCTCGTAGGACTCCCGGCTGATGACGTGCTCGATCTGGCAGGCGTCCCGCTTTGCGATTTCCGGGTCGACGCCGATGGAGACCAATCTGTCCATGATGACGCAGTGCCTCTCATAGATCCGCTCCGCAGCCTCCCGACCCGCGTCTGTCAGATGAAGCAGCTTCCCGGCGTCCATTGTCAGGAAACCGCCTTCCCGCAGCTGCCGGATCGCGACGCTCACGCTGGGCTTGGTCACGTTCAGATATTTTGCCACATCCAGTGAGCGAACTCTCCCGTTTTCCCGTTGGAGAAGGAAGACTGCTTTCAGATAATCCTCCCCGGCTTTTTGCAGCTTCATGAAATCGCCTCCAGTCTTGATTGCTGTGTTATGCTTTCTTTTTCAGCAGCTCCGTTCTCGCCCGCAGCTCCGTGTCGTCGTCCTCCACATAGCCGTCGTAAGGCGCGTCCGGGTCGGTATATTTCTTCGCGAAGGGCTTGCAGAGCTCCGTCCGGTGGGCAAAGACGAAATCCAGGTCGTCGCTCCAACCCGTGTGTCCGGTGATGACCTTGATCGGCAGTGGTCTTCTGCGAAGCTTTGCTTCCAGCGCTTCCAACGAGCGGAGCGCCAGCTTGTTGTCCTCCGCCAGGGTGCTGAGGAAGCTGCAGCCGCCGTCCGCGCCGAACCAGATGGTATCGCCGGTGAACAGGTATTCGTCGTCAATCAGATAGACCATGTGACCCCAGCTGTGGCCGGGGACCAGAAGGCACTCGATTTTGATGCCGTCGATATTCAGGATCTGCCCATCCTGCAGCAGGACCCGCTTGTTGTCCGTTTTGACCATCGGCAGCCTGTAAAAACCGTGAAAGACCTTTCGCCGAACCTCGCCGGTCAGATAGCGGTTCTCGATCTCGCTGAGATACACCGTCGCGTCCCGGAACAGCAGCTCGCTGTCCTGTTCCAATGCCCCGACGTGGTCGGTGTCCTGATGGGTAATCAAGATATGTTGAATGGAAGCCGGATCGATGTCCAGCCAGCCCATCTTCTCTTTCAGTCGCTCATAGTTGTAGCCGGCGTCGATCATGATCGTCGCGCCGTTCTTCGTGTAAAAGAAGATATTTGCGATCCACTCCCGCACGCAGGCGACGCGTTCGTCGATGCGTCCCGTGTTCAGGGGCTTGAAGATCGCCTTGCCGCGGAATAACCTGCTCATGGATTTCTTTTGATGCTCGGAATCCTTTCTTGCCATAAACAGACCTCCTAACCCAGCGCCGCGTCCAGCGCCATCATGACCGTAAAACTCAGGGAAAACAGCAGCACGCCCAGTACCGTCTCTTTCATTTCCACCCGAACCAGCCTTTCTTTTCATACGGCGCTGATTCGACGCCGAGGCAGGTATAACCCGTCGCGTCAATGGCGGCCTTCAGAGCGTCAGGCTCCACCGGCTGCTCCGTCAGAAAAGAAGCCTCCTTCTTGCCCTTTGACGCCGAGACCTTCTTCGCGGCAGGAACAGCCTTGCGGATTGTCTCGCAGATATGCGC
>ODAJ012123677.1_pt1 | contig 10955 bp, 1 predicted proteins | sample 1539241 | NCBI WGS metagenome assembly ODAJ01 (sample SAMN02144231, study PRJEB22623) | gut metagenome | biome: sheep rumen | host: Ovis aries | place: New Zealand
CAAGCAGGCTGCCGCTTCCTATACGGGTACAGTCGAAACAGGCGGCGTCCTTGTGACGACCGGCGTGCTCTCCGCAATCGGCGGCGCAGGTGTCTGCGGTATTCTGGTTGCACTGCTGGGCAAGCGCAAAAAGAAGGAGAAAAAGCCCACCGAGCCTGCAGCAGCATGAGCGTTTTTTCAGCACCGCTCTGAAATACGGGCGGTGCTTGTTCCATTATTTGTGCTTATTTCAAGAAAGGGCAATGTGTATCTCTTTTGTATCTCTTTGTGTGATATAATAGTAGCAATGATAAACCGGTTCGGCTGAATTGCTGTAAAACCTGTCAGATTGGAGGAAAACTGCAATGAAAAATAAGCATTCTTTCCGAAGGCTTTGTGCCGTATCATTATCCGTCATCACTGCGATGAGCTTTCTGACGCGCGATATGGTACAGGCAGAAGAAAAAATACTATATATATCTGATGTGATGCTGTTCCAGGCGGAAGACATTTCTGATGCGGAAGCCGACTGCAAAAACCACGGCTACATTCCGTTCGGCAAAAACCTGAACGACGGCACCGGCGAGGATTATGTGATTCTGGGCTATAAGACAACCGATAACCGCAGCGAAGCGATTACGGATCTTTCCGTGCTGAGCATGGGAACCGGATACGAAATCCGTTCCTATCGGGAAATCCTGAATTCGCAGCTTTCCAAGTTTGAGCAGCTCGCAGCGGAGACCTTCCGCATTATTCCTGAATTCCGTTCCAATCTCGGAAAAGGCAGTCCTGCTGCCGAAATGGCATTGAAGCTGCTGAATTATTATTGGTTTGACAGTGTCGAGATCGAGATCGAGGACCAGATCGTGACATTTCCGGTCAATATGAAGTTCGGCGACTTCCTGCTGTCGGACCTCTGCAATTCGGAATCTGAGAATTTCAAGCCGGATGTGCTGGCTGCCATACTTCAGCGCGGCTCCACCGGTCTGGTCAATATGATGTATTCGACCTTTATTCCGGCAGCAGCGGACTATAACCCGGAGATAGAATATTTCGAGGGCGAATATATTGTTGCGGTCGATAAGGCGCAGGAATTCAACTACAATCTGGTGGATGAGCTTTCGGACTCTGAGATGCAGGAGACACTGCCGGCACAGACCGAAGCAACAGCAGATACCACCGAGACGACTTCTGCCGATACCGAGGCGCAGACCGAGGAGACAACAGCGGAATCAACGGATGCTGTCACAGATGCGACTGCCGCAGAAGAAACCACGGAGACAACGGCGGAAATAACTGATGAGACAACAGCGGAATCAACGGATGCTGTCTCAGATACGACTGCCGCAGAAGAAACCACGGAGACAACGGCGGAAATAACTGATGAGACAACGGCGGAAACCACCGCTGAAACCACAACCGAGGCAGACGAGACCACCGAAACAACTGCCGAATCCACTTCGATTGAAAATGTGGAGTGCATGCTGAAATGCGGCCCTGACTACGGCAACTGGGCGGAGCGCATCGGTCTGACCGGTATGGTTGATCTTCTGGACAGCGGCGAGATCGACAGTGAGTTTGAAATGGTCTATGACGAGCGCGTCCGGCTTATCAAGAAAGCAGTTCAGGATTTTGCAGAGCGTTATCTGGATGCAGAAGCCAGAATGGAAGCGCTCGGTCTGGATGCCATGATCGGGGATGCCGATGCATCGCAGTCCGCTGCGGAAGTGCTGGACGAGGCAGCAGGCAGTTCCCTGCTTGGCGGCGACAAGCAGCACAGCGAGGATCTGTACTATATTCAGGCTTATAATGTTCTGGATCAGTATATGTATAATGACTACATGACGGTTGCGGAATATCTGATTGAAATCGGTTCTGTTCCCTATCTGGATGATCCTTCGGAGCTGCATCCGTTCTATCCGCTGGCAGCGGCGCTGACCAACGCGCAGACCTATCTGATGCAGATCAACGGTGTCGCGTCGATGGCTATGTATCTGGTCAATGACGACACGATTACCGAAAAAGCGAAGCCGTTATTTGACGATCTGGATGACAAGATCAAGGAATACGGCAAGAAGGACGGCATGATCTCCGTCTGGGAGGGCGTTGACCGCAGCAAATACGATGAGCTCTATGCGGAAACCAACCAGAAGATTTTTGATGACAATGCCGGAAAGACGCTGGCCAGCGTGACCGGTGAGCGCACCGATGCGCTGAGCGTGATAGAGAAGATCATCTCCATCACGCAGACGGTTTCGATGGTCGTCGGCGCAATGGCAGCATGCATCACATTTGTGAGCTCGGTCGGTGTTGCAGTCGGTACGTGGCAGGCTGTCGTGACCGCATCGGCTTGCTGGGCGTTTGCGAAATCCGGCGGTATTCTGGCAGCGCTGATCGGCGGCGCCGGTGCAGCCATAATGTGGCTCAGTGCAGCTTCGTTGACTATCTCCATTGTAATCATGCTTGTGAATATCGGAATCAGCATTTACCGGACGCATTTCTACGAGGAGGATTATATCGACGCTGCGTTCAAATCCGCTGTTCCCGGCACGATCTTGGATACCAACGACAGCAGCGAGTATGTGTATTATTATCCCGCGAAGGGCTCCGGCATCATTGAGGATTACGGAAGCTATGATAAGGAGTATCTGCACGGCTACGGCGACCTGAACGCCTGTGAGGGCAAGGATGACCGCTGGAGCGTCCTCTGCTGGACGAAGGATGCGAACGCAGGCAGCCCGCTGCAGCTTCGGCCCGAAGGCTACTGCTTCCTTGCGAAGAGCGACCAGAACCCCGTTCCGGGATATACGGCACTCAATAACTTCAATGAGAAAGTTCCCGCTGATCTGAACGCCTACGCGGACAAACGCTGGGCACCGATGACCTGCTTGTTCTATACCACAGAGGATGATCTGGCAGCGGACATCGTGAGCTGGGCGGATACGATCGGCACAAACGATCAGTATGTGACTGAAATCGCAGTGCAGATCGGCAGCAGCGCGGAAGAAGCTGCCGCAGGGCTCCGCGAGAACGGCTTTATTCCGTTCGACAACAACCTGACGCCGAATGTCTCCGGCAGCGTGACACTGCTCGGCTACAAAAAGAGCAGCACTGTGACCAATGCTGTCACGGATATCAGAATCCTTCCGAAGGACGCAGATGCTTCGTCCGTATCGAAGGATTACACCAAGGTCGGTGAGACTGCAAACGGCGATGCCGTCTATACGACGACCAGCATCAACAACAAGCAGCCGATCGTCGCGGAATTCGCCGCAATCGGCAGCATGAGCAGCAGAAAGGCTGCCCATTCGGCGCTGATGACCTTCGGCAATCTGCCCTACGATTTCATGAGCGGTGCGGAATTCAATCCCGAGAGCGCAGATGCCGGCGAGGCAGCGGACGGCACGCATCTTATGCTGACCTATAAGCAGGCGATGCAGTATCTTTCGGCGCTTCAGCTTTCCTCGGGCGAAACACGCGAGATTGCGCTTGCCGATCTGGTGAATAACGGCTATTCCTTTATTGACCGCAACCTGACGCCCGGGACGGGAACCTATACCTATCTCGGCTACAAGGGCAGCAGCTCCGCATACGGCTGCATCACGGATATCCGCATTATGAAGGACGGCGTTGATTTCGAGACAGTCAAGAATTATTCCCGCTACCAGTATCTGGGCTATACTGTATTTGGCGATATGATCTTCTATTCGACCGATACCAAGATGGGCAAGCCGATCATCGCGGATTTCGGCGTGCTCGGCTCCTATGATGACCGCGATTCGTCCAGCAAGATCATCTCTTCCTTCGATGACCTTCCCTTTGACTTCGCAAGAGCACAGGAATATACGCCGCCGAAGCCGCTGACGGATGCGGAGAGACAGCAGATTATACAGCAGGAAGCGAAGGACAGAGAAAAGGATGATAATAACGGCGACCGCGAGGAAAGCAGCACGCCGGAAAAGAAGGATTCCGTCTTCCTGACCTTTACCGCCACAAGAGCACCGCAGTATATCAACAAGCTCTCCATTGTATCGTATTACGGCAATGAAACTGCGGCGAAGCGTGATTTGCAGGCGCAGGGATTCACGATTCTCAACCAGAATCTGACGCCGTTTCTCTACAGAACCTATACCTATCTCGGATACGCCACAACGGAGAATCCCGCTGCCGCGCTGACCGACATCCGTATGTCGCCGAACAACACCGCGCAGACGCAGATGTTCGGTTCGGTGAACTACACCATCGCAAAGACCGATTCGCCGAAGTGCGGCGTAACCCCGCAGGGCGACGGCATGTATGTGACGTCCTTTGACACGCACGGTGATCCGATCGTTGCCGATTTCGTGATCGTCAACAACTGCAAAGACGCGCCTGCCGGCTATGAGCCAATCATGACCTTTGCCGGATTGCCGTACAATTTCAACACGCCGGGCTACGGCTTCTCATCGCTCAACTGCGTCACATGGGACTGGAAGGATCTGTACTGGGCACAGCAGGAGTACAAGAAGCTGTTCCCCATTGATGTCTACATCTATTACCGCCCGAACACAGCATATTTACCGACAACCTCCGACGGCGAAGCCGCGACAAAATATATCGCAGGCATCACGCCGTTTGTCGGACAGAAGGCAACCATCGGCGGCGAACCCGTGACAAAAAATATCCCAGGCGTCACGCCGTTTATCGAACAGAAGGCAAGCAACGAGGTCGGGCTCATCGCAAAGTCATTCGCGGAGAAATACGGCAGCGATCTCATCACAAATATGGTTGCGGGCTCGCGCTTCGGCATCGCCGATGACATGCTCAAGGGTACGGATTACGACGTCGATTATCCGCTGGAAACAGATCATGCGCCGGGAACAGCGATCATGATAAACTACACCTACAACCCCAAGCGCGCAATCACGGATTTTGCATCCTATACCGCAGCGCCGGGAGCCGATGCACTCCAGCCGTCCTACGGCACACAGGAGGGCGGCGGCTATGCCGCGCAGGATCCGTATTACTACCTGCGCAGCGAGCACAAAGTTTCCGCCAAAACATCGTGTCTGTACTGGCTTCAGGGCTTCAGCCCGACGCACGATTATCTCGCCGGCATCAACAAAGTACCGGACACCGAAATGTATAATGACAAGCGCTTAGATATGAAGCCGGAGGACTTTGAGGAAGCGGGATACTGGACACCGAAGTATTCCACAGCGGACTACACCGTCAATTGGAAATCCAGTACACTGCGCTGCAAGGGCATTTTTGCCGCAGGTCCGATGGGCGGCAAGGCTCCGCTGACCTATGACGACATCCTGTTTACCAACAACGGCGAAGGCATGGAGAACGATTCGGCATGGAGACCTGTGCAGGATATCCGCCTCAGGAATTGCCCGAGGGCGCACAATCTCGCCTATCGTTCCCTTTCCAACGCAAGCAGCGCCCTCTATATGTTCGTGCGCGGCGAAAAGCCGACAGAAAAGCAGTATATCTCCAATGTCGTGCTTGCCGTTGCAGACACGCAGACACAGATCGACGCAATGAAGAAGGAGAAGACAGAGGCGCAGAGCGATATGATCTATGCGATGAACAAGACCAATATCGAAAGCTGTATGATGACGCTGCTCTGCTCCTGCACGGATGAGATCATCCCGCACAATCTCTGCGTCACCTTCGCAGACGACTATGACCCTGAGAACACGCTGGAGGATCGGGAAATCTACGATAAAATCAAGAGCGACTTCGACTACTGCGCGAGCCTGAATCATGCTGACCAGACGGCTCTGAAGCGCCTGTGGGATTATATCGTCGGCAACGACGATGCGGAGTACAAGGAGCTTGAGGATTTCGACGATCTGAAGGAATGGCAGGCAAAATATCCTGATGAACGCAACAGATACCCCAAATCCGGCGGCTACGGAATGCCGTGGCAGTATGTCATCAGGGATTATCAGTCGGCGGAGGGTCTGGAATCCCTTGAGGACAATGTGTATGTCGCAATGATCGGCGTTTCCAGAACCGACAATCCGAACGAAGCGGTCCGGGGTCTGCTGAAATACAGACCGGAAAGCGGCTTTGCACCGGAAACCATCAAGGTCGGCAATGTGACCTATACCCGCTGCGGCAAGGAGCCGGTCAGAGACATTCATGAGACATATTATATCTATCAGTCGAAGAATATCTCGCTCGGCGATCCGCTGACATCCGTTGATTTCAGCGACTGCCCCTATGTATCCGGCGCGAAGACCGCAAAAACCGCGACGAGTGAAAAAGAAAACGCCAAGACAACAGTCGATGCGGACTCTCTCGTCTATCTGCACGGCAAATGCGACGACAGAAAGGGCTATGTCGGCAGACTCTATCTCGGCAGAGGCGACAAGAAGAAGGATGCAGCCTGCGATCTGCTCAATCAGGGCGCGACCTATGTGCTGGACATTGACCTGAACAAGGGCGGCGATTCCTATGTATTCCTCGGCTACAGCAAGGTCTCGACGACGGACGACGCCGCATATGACGCTATTGTTCTGACCGGCGACCAGCCCGCAGTGACAAAGAACGCAAAGGGTCTTGACTGCGTTATGATCGACGGCAAGGAATACTACCCCGCAAGAACCTCGATCGGCAAACAGATCTGTATCAATCCGGCAGACAATGCGTACATCTATTACCGCAGCGGCTCGCCCTTGACGAATGAGACACCGCTGATGAAGCTGGGTGTTTCCGAGTGCGACCGTGTGCCGGATAATACCGGACTGGTGCAGCCGTGGGAGTATATCCTCGCAAACGGCAAATCCAAATACAATGTCGGCAGCAACCGTCTGGCGTTCACGGACGAAAAACACACAGAGCTGCTGGATAACCGCGTATACCTCTATGCACTGCGCAACCCCGCAAACGGCGTCTTCATCAAGCCGGGCGCAGAGATCACCGGCGGTCACTGCAATGAAATGATGACCTACGGTTCGTATTACATCAAGCTGAAATAATTGTTCCGTGTTTGTATTCGCTGCGCCGGTGCTGCACCGGCGCGGCAAACGGAATGATCTTCAGAACTGACGAGGTGAGAAATATGAAAAAAATCATACGCCGTTTTACAGCGGGATTGGCAGCGGCTGCCGTGTCGGTGAGTCTCCTTGCGCAGGGAATCTCCGCTTCGGCGATTGGACTTCCGCAGTTCCCGCGCGGAGATGATTTAATCGGACCTGAGATTTCGGCAGCTCTGACCGAATTAAAGTCCGGAAACGCAGCACTGTCGCAGTACAGCGTGGACGAGGAATTTGCGATCGTGCCCGTCTGTGCCGGAGCGAGTACACTTGACCACGCCAGAAGCAACGGAAATCTCATTCTGTACCACATCGACAGAACCGCAACACAGCGCTGGAAGCTGGTCAGACAAGGAAATTATTACTATATCAAGAGCGGTGTGGACGGCAAGGTCATCGGCATCAACGGTGCAAGCTGTACCCAAGGTCAGCCGATTGTTCTCCGTGACAGTAACGGCGGCGACAATCAGCTCTGGAGGATTACGTCTGCGGGTGACGGCACCTTTATTATCCGCAGCAAGATGAATGACAACATGGTCGTTGACGTCACCGGCCGGGGTAAAAATGACTGGACGCAGATTCAGGTCTATCCGTTCAACGCAAGCTCGGCGCAGCGCTTCCGTTTTGTGCCGCTCTCAACGGTTGAGCCGGAGAGCGAATGGGGCGCTTCCCGCCACGACTGCCATGGCACCGATTGGGATTACTGGGACGGCTCCACCGATTATGCGTGGTACTTTGCCGACCGGAATGCCACGGATTATCGTATCAGCACCGCTGCCGAGCTGCGCGGCATGGCGACACTCGCCCTGAACGGCTGGTCGCTGGACGGCAAGATCATCCACCTGACGCGGGACATCAATCTCTGCGGCATTGAATGGACACCGATCGGCAGTCTGGAGCATCCGCTGTACGGGTGCAGCTTCGACGGCGGCGGGCACGCAATCATCGGTCTCTCCATCACAGGGGCGGGCGATTATCAGGGTCTGTTCGGGCGCGTTCAGGAAGGTACCATCTGCAATCTGGCAGTCAAGGGCAATGTCTCCGGTGACGATCATGTCGGCGGCATCGTCGGTCAGATTGAGGCAGGACATCTTGTGAATCTTTACAGCGAGGTTACGCTGACCAAGGGAACAGACAGCTATTTAGGCGGCATTGCGGGTGTCATTAACCCGAGCTGCTATGCAGAGCATCTGACGCAGAATGCGCGTGTCAATTCGTATGACAAGGACAAATTCCGCGGCGGCATCGCAGGCTCTCAGAGCGGTGTGATGCGCTACTGTGTGAACAAGGGCACGGTAGACTGCAACTGGACTTATGTCGGCGGCATCACAGGCTATTCGCAGGCTTCGAAAATCGAATTCTGCGCAAACTACGGCGAGATCACCGGCGGCAGCGACACGGAGCGTGCCGGCGGCATTGCCGGTCAGACAGCCAACGGCGCCGTTGTCTGCGGCTGTGTCAATTACGGCTATGTTCACAGCAGCGGCGATGACTACATCGGCGGCATTGTCGGGCTCAACGAGTCCAACGCTGTCTGGGCGTGCATCAATCACGGCGATGTCAGCGGCAGAGAGTATGTCGGCGGCATTACCGGCAAAAACGGCTGCCTCTACTGCCTCAACAGAGGCAATATCGGCGGAAGCAAATATTACGGTGCAATCTGCGGCACAACGAATTCGACACTGATCTGCTGCCGTGCGCTTGCATGGTCCTGCCAGTATCTTACCGGAAACGGAGAAAACGGCTCGGAATGGATCAGCGCACAGGATATTATGAACGGAAAGGCCTGCTTCGCGCTGAACGGTCTGGGCGCGGGACATGATTACGGAACCTACAATATCGTTTTGAAAAATGTGTTCCGGCAGAATGTCGGCAGCGATCCGTATCCGACCTTCTCCGGTGCGCAGGTCACAAGTTCTTCCGGCGGAAACAGCGAGTATTTCGTATCCGTTTCGGCAGAGAAGGGCTACGGCACCGTGACCGGCGGCGGCACCTTCCAAAAGGGCGAGGCAGTCACGCTGTATGCCGAGCCGGCAGACGGCTGCGTATTCGATCACTTTGAGGTAAGAACTGCTGTGATCGCCCAGCGGGAGATGTATTCAGGCAGTCATGATTATGTCATTACGCAGTCGAAAAACTATACGGAAGATACACTGCTGCTGACAGACAGCATCAAAGGTGCATATACAGTTTATGCGGTATTCAAGCCCTATGACGATGTGCCGGATGATCTGAAGCAGCGCGTCAAGATCGAGCTGGAGGTCACAGACGATGTGGACGGCTGGAACAATGAGAGAGTGCCTGTCTATCTTCTGGATTCCGCAGGCGACAGACATCTCTGGGAGCCGAGCTCCGCTGATCTGGACGGCGACGGCAGAAAGGTCAGCCATACCTTTGACATCGGCGCCGCAAGTCCGGTCGCAGTGTGTGCTTACCCCGATTTCGGCGGCGGCTGCACCTACCACGCCTTCGGCATGAAGGCGAGAATGTGGGTGAATGATTCCGGTACTGCAATGGAGACAGGCGAGATCATGATTCGCTCGTGGCCCTTCATCACCTCGCTGCACAACGACGATTACATGCACTTCACCTTCGGCAATTACGGCAATTCCTCCGTCGGTACACGGAATGCAGACGGCAGTATCTCCGTAAAGGGCACTTATTCAACCTGCACGGAAGCATGGAATGCTGCCAGAAGCATCGGTTCCGACGCTATGATCCGGCTCGAAAGCGCATGGCTGCCCGAGCAGATTCTGGAGCTCAGCGGCAACGAGATCACGGTCGATCTCAACGGCTTCCCGATTATCCGCTCGCTCAAGAAAACCACGAATAACGGCGGCGTCTTCAAGCTGACACAGGGCAGCAAGCTGCATATCATCGACAGCATGCCTACCCGAAAGAGCTGCTCCGCTTTCGACGGCGGCAGCATTCAGGGCGGCAGAAGTGCAGACATCGGTGCGCTGATTCATGTGGAAGCTGGCAGCAAACTGGATATGGTCAACGGCGCGCTCTATAACGGCGGCACGGATGACAAGGGCGGCGGTGCGATCTGGAACAAGGGCATGATCAGCCTCAGCAATGTGCTGATCGCAAACTGTTGGGCATACGGCGGACGCAGCACCGATAACTGCGGCGGCGCAATCCGCATGGACAATAATGCTTACGCAGATCTCAGCAAATGCAGAATCCGCGGCTGCTACGCACAGGACATCGGCGGCGCATTCATGGTTGACAGTGGCACGCTGACACTCGATGACGTCACGGTCTCCGGCTGCTACACGAAGGAGAACGAGGGCGGTGCGCTCTATGCCGAGAGAGGCACGCTGCAAATCTCCGACTGCACATTCAGAAGCTGCAGTGCGGCGGAGGATCACGGCGGCGCAGTTTATGCGGATAATTCTGATCTGACCTGTAACAAGGTAACCTTTGTGGGGAATAATACCGAGGATAACGGCGGTGCGATCTATGTGACAGGCAATACGCAGTTCACATTGACGGACTGCTCCTTCAGCAGCAATACCTCGTCCGATGACGGCGGTGCGTTCTATGTCAACGATGTGGTTGAGGATAAAGAAAGCACGGTGTCCGACTGCGTGTTTACGGGCAACACCAGCGACGGCAACGGCGGTGCGATGTATATCAACGACGATCATATCTTCCTGCGGAATGTGGAAATGACCGGAAACAAAGCCGGAAGCGGCAAGACCGGCGGCGCGGTTTACCTTGACAACGACACGTTCAACGGCTACGCAATCGGTCTTCAGGGCAAGGTCGTCATTAAGAACAATACGGCAGACGGCAAGGATAACAATCTGCTGATTAAGAACACCTCGTATATCACGAACGGCGGCTTGCTGGACGGCTCCGAGATTCATCTGACACCGGATGCCAACTATGCATACATGGCTGTCAAGGAAATCAGCAAGGCACAGGCGCAGTATCTCAAGG
>ODAJ014783063.1_pt1 | contig 10945 bp, 10 predicted proteins | sample 1539241 | NCBI WGS metagenome assembly ODAJ01 (sample SAMN02144231, study PRJEB22623) | gut metagenome | biome: sheep rumen | host: Ovis aries | place: New Zealand
TCTTAAGCTCTCACCTTTCAGTTCAAAACGGATAGCCGTATGAACCAACCGGTCTAAAATCGCATCAGCAGCGGTGGTGTTGCCCTGTAAAACGTCATACCAGTTGGAGATGGGCAGCTGACTTATGATTATTGTTGATTTTTTCCCGTGACGGTCCTCTATTATCTCCATAAGGTCAAGTAGTTGTTGACCGTCTAAGGACCTTATACCGAAGTCATCAAGTATGAGCAAGTCTGTCTGTGTTTTAAATTCCCATAATTTCTTATATGTTAAATCCTATAAGACATAAAAAGCATATAATCAGCAAAATACAAAGGCATTTCATTAGAAAAATTTGATATTTCCTAATGGATTCAGCTGAAATTCGTTACTTTTTCCACGTGACATGTGGTGGTACGAGTATTCGTTTTGCTTGTCACCGACAAAGATAACACTTATCTTAGAATTCTTGTATATTATTTTCTCGACTCTTTTCCTATGTTTGATGGAATCGTCTAAATTCTGGCAATACTTGACGAACAAGCAGTTACTCATCGTCCGAAACCCATCGTTTTTAAGTTTCCTATGAAATTTCGACCTTTCCATCGTCCCCAATTTGGTTCTAGAGAATTGCATGACTACATATACTCACATATTTAACCTTATGTTAGTTTTGGGAAACAGATGAATTGACCTTCTTCCACCCCGGGTTGTTATGTAGCGTCTTCCAGACGCACAGACGCCGCAGAGGAATCCGGGCACGGGGAAAGAATAGTTCCTTTCCCCGTGCCCGGTTATAAAGATACCGTCTTCCAGACGGCATTCGCCATTATAAACATTTACCACCAAACAAGGCAATATGGTACCTTCTGGCCATTAGATAAAAAGGAAACCATGAATCTATCTTCGGAAAAAAGTAGGATAAATAACGGACTTCCAAACGAAAAAAGGGCTGTGCGCCGCACAGCCCTTTATATTATTAGGAGCAATCCTTCCACATTAAGAAGCAATTAGTAATCGATATACTTGAAAGCAGCACACTTATACGTGCCAGACTTATCGGAATCGTATTTCGGATTGTCTTCGTTGCAGACTGTTGTGACACAAGCCTTGTTTACATAAATGGTGCCGTCGGTCTTGTAGCACCAAGACTTGCCACTGCCAGAAAGGACAGAGACATTCACCTTCGATGCGCCACTCACATAGATATCGTTATCGGCCGATATACCCTTCACACCACTAGAGCCTTCAGGAGCAGTGACCTCGACCTGGGCAGTGCCAGAAATGCGGATTGCACCGTCGGCCTTCAATCCAGCAGGCGAAGACTCCTCACCGTCATCTTCTACAAACTTAGAGACAGCGCCAACCGCTACATTAAGTATGCCACCAGAAATATCCATACTGCCAGGAGAAAGGGATCCGCCAAGATCTAAAGAGCCAACCTTGATACCCTTAGCACCATTGCCCTCGACTTTCACCTGGACAGTACCACCCGACTGCAAGTAACTACCGTCGCAAGTAATGGCTTTCTCATCGTCGGCAACGACCGTTGCGCCAAGAGCCCCACCCCGAACAAAGATTGAATCGTTTACATCGATAGAAGAGCCCGCCTCGGAATTGGCGACCACACTACCATTAAGCAAATAGAAGTTATCTTTTACACGGAAGCCCGCCTTCTGGGCCGCAGAAACGATGACACCACCATTTACCGTCATATCGTCTTTAACGAAGACGCCATGCTTATAGCCACCCTGCACCGAGAGCGAACCGCTGCCCTGGAACGTCAGATTGTCGTTCACATAAATAGCGGCATTCGTCGTATCGCCAGTCGTAAGATCGGCCCCCAAACGGGTCGGCGCATCGGTAAGCGTATTCACACCCTTCAGTTCAATCGTCACACCCTTGTTACCCGACATAGCGACCACCGCTTTCGAGTTGTTGTGGAGAGTGAGGTTGTCGAACAACAGTGTGGTACGCTTCAGTTGTTCCATATAGAACGATCCGTTGGTAGACGCACCCGAAAGGGCGAAAACGACATCCTTCATATCGAAGACAGTCGTGTCGGTCGAAACCGTCACATTAGCGCCATCGGCCACAACAGACACTCCCAAACCAGCAAGCGGATTCTGCACCGAGACAGCGCCTTCGGAATAATTGACGAAGACCGTATCGGAGAAGAAAACCAAGCTATCGACACCTATGAGGTCGAAACTCTTGCTCGAATCTTCGGTGTGTTGGGTGAGTTTCTTTTCGGCAGTGGTATATGACTTGATGTTAGAAACTTTCGTTTGCGAAAGCGGCACATTGCCCTTGAAAATAACCGCCCTGTAATCGGCAAAAGACACTGTAGCAGAAAGAGCGGCAACAGCGAAAAGTAAACCTTTCTTCATCACTTCTTCTGGAATTTAAAGGTTAGACCATCGGCTTTCAAGACATAGATGCCGGCAGCAAGGCTACCCACCTCGACCGCCTCGCCAGCCTGATAAGGGGCAGTAAGAACAACCTTACCCGCCATATCGACCACCTGCACCTGCTTCAACGTAGCGGGCGCATTGGCAATGAACACCTCGTTAGACGCGATAGAAGGATAAAGCACCACCTCGCCCTCGCCCAAAACGCGCGGAGCATAAGAAGCGTCGTCAAAAGTAACCTTCTGGATAGAAGGCAACGTAAAGGCGTATGGAGTTACGGACACATTATCTGTTAAAACCTTCATCACATTACTTTCAAAGAAAATCATGCCGGTATTCTCGACTTTAATCTTCTCTACGCCACCCGTCTTCAAATAGACGTTGACATTAGATTGAGCATTGGCAACAAAGGCCGACCCGACGAAGAGAAGGGCAGCCAGAGCCTTACGGAAACAACTGTGTATCATAGTATTTTTATTAAATTCACCTCACAAATTTATTATAAAAAAAGCAACTTGTACCAAATCTGGCGGCAAAGTTCTACCAAATACATTCAAACAGCAACAAATGTACAAAAAAATGCAACCAAAAACAAAGAAGAGCAAAGTGTGGATTAAAAGGATAGAAAAGACTATCTTTGCTAAGTAAAAAGACTATAATTAAGATAATGGCAAAATTTGTAATAGAAGGCGGTCACCAGCTGCGCGGCGAAATAACACCCCAGGGAGCAAAGAACGAGGCACTAGAAGTCATCTGTGCCACAGTGCTGTCGAAAGAGGCAGTAACCATCAGCAACGTGCCCAACATACTTGATGTGAACAACCTCATCCAGTTGATGATGGATATGGGCATCTACGTCCGGAAAGAGGGCAACAACACCTATACCTTCAAGGCCGAGCACATCAACGAAGACTACCTTCACAGCGAAGACTTCAAAGACCGCTGCACCGCCCTACGAGGTTCGGTGCTGCTAGTGGGTCCGCTGTTGGCACGCCTCGGATATGCCATTATACCCAAACCCGGAGGTGACAAGATTGGCCGCCGCCGCTTAGACACCCACTTTACGGGCATACAGAAACTGGGAGCGACTTTCGCCTACGACAGCGAGAACCAGCTGTTCAACGTAACGGCGAAGACCTTGAAAGGCTGCTATATGCTACTCGACGAGGCGTCGGTAACCGGAACAGCCAACATTGTGATGACCGCCGTCACCGCCCAAGGCACCACCACCATCTACAACGCAGCGTGCGAGCCCTACATACAGCAACTATGCCGCATGCTGAACCAGATGGGCGCCAATATTAAAGGCGTGGGGTCGAACCTGCTGACTATAGAAGGCGTGGAAGAGTTGCACGGCACCACCCACCGCATACTGCCAGACATGATTGAGATTGGCTCGTTTATAGGCATGGCGGCAATGACCGAAAGCGAGATAACCATAAAAGATGTAGCCTACGACGAGTTGGGCCTTATACCCGACAGTTTCCGCAAGCTGGGCATAGCCCTAGAACGCCGTGGCGACGACATCTACATACCCCAACAGCACGTCTACACCATCGACACCTTTATCGACGGTTCCATCATGAACTTCGCCGACGCGCCATGGCCAGGCCTCACACCAGACCTGCTGAGCGTGTTCCTGGTGGTGGCCACCCAGGCACAAGGCAGCGTGCTGATACACCAGAAAATGTTTGAGAGCCGCCTCTTCTTTGTAGACAAGCTGATAGACATGGGCGCACAAATCATCCTCTGCGACCCACACCGCGCAACCGTGATTGGTCTAGCCCGGCAGAACGCCCTGCGCGCAGCCAAGATGAGTTCGCCCGACATACGTGCAGGTATCGCCCTGCTGATTGCGGCAATGAGCGCCAACGGCACCAGCACCATCAGCAACATACAGCAAATAGACCGAGGTTACGAGCGCATAGACGAACGACTGAACGCACTGGGCGCCAAAATAACAAGGGTGAACTAGCCCAATAAAAAGGCAGAACAGGCGGCAAAGGAAGCCGTAGAGCGCAGAATATTGGAGCAAAACGCTAGAAATAAGCAGGAACGATTTGGATATTAGGAATAAAAGTCCTAATTTTGCGAACGATTTCCTATCGTGGCCGAAAAAGTGCAGACAAAACGTATGCCGCCACCGGAAAAAACATAATAGTTTAATAAAAAATGTACGCTATTGTAGAAATTGCTGGCCAGCAGTTCAAGGTAGAAAAGGGCCAGAAATTGTTCGTTCAGCGTCTTCACGACGCAAACAACGCAGAAGAAGATGCAAAGTTGAACTCTGACATCGAATTCGAGAAAGTTTTGTTAATCGACAACAACGGTACTATTACTGTAGGAACTCCTACCGTAAGCGGTGCAAAGGTTAGCGCAAAGGTTCTTTCACACGTAAAGGGTGACAAGGTTCTTGTATTCCACAAGAAGAGAAGAAAAGGCCTTCGCAAGTTGAACGGCCACCGTCAGTACTTCACTGAAATCCAGATTAACGACGTTGTTGCTTAAATTAAAGGAGGAAATTAGAAATGGCACATAAAAAAGGTGTAGGTAGCTCTAAGAACGGCCGCGAATCGGCTAGTAAGAGACTTGGTTTGAAACTTTTCGGTGGTCAGTTCGCAAAAGCTGGTAACATTTTGGTTCGCCAGCGCGGTACTGTTCACAACCCAGGCGCAAACGTAGGCATGGGTAAGGACCACACTTTGTATGCATTGGTTGACGGTGTTGTTGAATTCAAGAAGAAGAAAGACAACAAGTCATACGTTAACGTAGTACCAGTTGCTGCTGCAGAGTAAGTTATACAAACCTGTAACGAACAAAGACTGTCAAACAATTTGGCAGTCTTTTTTTATGCCCTCTACCCTACTATCCTGCAATTCGCCACGCCCAGACCTGCCAGTTCCCCCAACCGTTGGGGATGGTGCAAAAGAAATAACCGCGACCACTCCTTCCCTAAAAGAAACGCCAACAAACGGCAGAAAAGGAGGGAAAGAGATACAGAAAGGCCTTAGAAAACATTATATTTGCATAAGGAATTATACATTTTGATAAGGAAGATGAAAAAATTACTCACAACTATACTGCTAGCCGGAGCCGGCTTGTGCGCATGGGCGCAACCACAGCCAAAAATAGAGATGAAGCCGCTAGCGATGGATCCGCAACTCCACTACGGCATACTGCCGAACGGAATGACCTACTACATACGCCACAACGGCAAAGAGAAAGAACGGGCCCACTTCTACATCATTCAGGACGTAGGTGCCATTTTGGAAGAAGACAGCCAGAACGGACTCGCCCATTTTCTAGAGCACATGGCATTCCAAGGCACCAAAAACCTTCCGGGGAAAATGCTGATAGAGTATATGGAAAGCGTGGGCGTGAAATTCGGTTCAAACATCAACGCCTACACCTCTATCGACGAGACTGTATACAACCTCGACGCAGTGCCAACCTACCGCCAAGGTATAATAGACACTGCCCTGATGGTTCTGCACGACTGGTCGTGCTTCCTTTCGCTAGAGGATGAAGAAATAGACAAAGAACGCGGAGTGATACGCGAAGAATGGCGCACACGCAACAAGGCCAACCGCCGTATGTGGACAGCCTCGCTCCCCATCTTGTTCAAAAACTCGCAATATGCAAAGCGCAACGTGATTGGCGACACCGCCATCATCAACAACTTCCCCTACGACACCCTACGCGCCTACTACAAAAAATGGTACCGCCCAGACCTTCAGGCCATAGCCATTGTAGGCGACATAAACGCCGACTCGGTAGAGCAACAGGTGAAGCGCCTGTTTAGCGACATACCCAAACCCGTGAACCCGGCCAAACGCCCCTACTACGAGATAGAAGACAACAAAGAGCCGATTATTGCCATACTGACAGACCCAGAGGCCAAACAGACCATACTGGACCTGGAGTACCGCCACCGTCCGATACCAGACGCGACCAAAGCCAGCGAATTCGGCTACATCTATTCCACCATCAGCAACATAGTAGAGAGCATGTTGACCGAGCGAATGGCCGAAGTCTGCCAGGAAGCGAACTCGCCATGGGCACAAGCCGCCGCCAACTACGGCGAGCTGGTCCGCACCCGCGATGCCTTCAGCCTGTATGCCGTAGCAACCGAAGGGAAAGAGAAAGAAGCCTTCAGCCGCCTTCTGCTGGAAGCCGAACGCGTACGCCGCTACGGATTCACACAGAGCGAGCTAGACCGTGCCAAGGCCGAACTGCTCAGTTCGATGGAAAAAGCCTTTAACGAGAAAGAGAACCAGAGCAACAAGGCGTATGTGAACGAGTACAAGCGCAACTTCCTCGACTTCGAGCCCGTACCCGGCATTGAATGGGAATTCGCAAGAATACAAGAGCTGCTGCCGAGCATCGGTCTGAAAGAGGTTAACGGCGTGCTACAAAAGAACTTCTTCGGAGACGAGAACATAACAGTGGAGATTATGGGTCACGATGCCCTGAAAAACATCTTTACCGAAAGCGGAGTCGCAGAAGAGCTGAAAGGCATGGAGAAGCTGCAGGTGAACACCTACGTCGACAAAGTGACCAACGAACCGCTCGTGAGCAAGACGCCAAAAGCAGGCAAAATAAAGAGCACAACGAAAAACGACAAACTGGGTTACGAGATGTGGACCCTGAGCAACGGCATGCGGGTTGTGTTCAAGCCAACCGACTTCAAAGACGACGAGATTCTGCTCTACGCCTATAGCGAAGGCGGAGCCTCGCTGGAAGGCAACATCGACAAACTGCCATCGGCCCAGATATGCGACGATGTGGTAGAGAACAACGGTTTGGGCAACTTCAGCGCAGTAGCCCTGCGCAAGTCGCTGGCCGGCAAAATGGTGGGAATAACCCCACGCATTTCCACCTACGAGCACAGCCTATCGGGTAGCTCGTCGGTAAAAGACTTCGAGACCCTGATGCAGCTGTTCTACCTGTACTTTACAGGTGTAAGGGCAGACAACGACGGTTACGCGTCGGTCATCAGCCAATACCGCACCGCCCTGGTGAACCGAAAGAAAGACCCGTCGACCGCATTCGGCGACAGTGTCAACGTCACCGTCGGTAACCACCACCCACGCTCGGTCAGCTTCGACACCACACAACTGAACAAAGTGACCCAAGCAGACGCCCTCGCCTTCTTCAAGAAGTGTTTCAGCAACCCGGCCGACTTCACCGTAATACTGACAGGCAACATCGACAAAGAGCAGGTAAAGAGCGCCATACTGACCTACCTTGGCGGCCTGAAAGCACAGAAAGGCCGTCTGAAATGGGAAGACCATGGCGTGCGCGTGCCAAAGGGGTACAATGTGTGCAAATTCACGAAAGACCTGCAAACCAAAAAAGCAAGCAACTTCATCTACCTGACAGGAGATATGGAGCCAACGCTGGAAAACAAAATCTATATGCAGGCATTAAAGAACGTACTCTACACCCGCTATCTGGAATCGATGCGCGAAACGGAAGGCGGCACCTACGGAGTGAGTGTGAGAGCCGGCATCGGCATCAGACCAGTTAAAATAGGCAGCCTGCAAATGTCGTTCGACACCGACCCAGCCGTAGAAGACAAACTGTTGCCAATAATAGCCGCAGAAATAGACAGCATCATAGCCAAGGGGGTAAAAGAGGAAGACCTGCAGAAGACTAAAGAGATTATGCAGAAGAGCCACAAGGAAAGTGTACGTGAGAACCGCTACTGGCAAAATGTGATAGCCACCTACCTGAAAGACGGCGAAGACGAAGAAACCGGTTTTGAGGAGATAGTGGGCAGAATGAACGGCAGCCAGATAGTAGGCACGCTGGAAAAGCTGGTGAAACAAGGCAACAAGATAGAAGTAATAATGCTGCCCGAATAACCTGCGGCATAAGATTGCAAACAAAAAATCCCCTTGCCAGCGCAAGGGGATATGCAAACTACTAAAATAACACTATTATTTGGTAAAAAGAATAGTTATAAGCCCCACAGAGGGGAGAAAATGTTGTTTTGTTGATAAATATTCTCTAACTTTGTGCGTGGTAAAATTTTTAAGAAAAGATGACAAAGTCAGAAATTGTAGAGTCAATTAACGCGAACACAGGTATTGACCGTAATGATGTTTTGAAAGTAGTAGAAGGCTACATGGAAATTGTGAAGAGTTCACTTATTAAAGGCGAGAACGTATACTTGCGTGGTTTCGGCACATTCGGTCTGAAAACCAGAAAGCAGAAGGTAGCGCGCAACATCAGCGCAAAAACTGCTGTTATTGTACCAGAGCACAACATTCCTTCATTCAAGCCAAGCAAGGAATTTATGGCAATGGTAAAAGACATCAAGTAAGACGACTACAAAAAACAGAAAAGATAGGGGGAAGGCGCCAGTGGCACCTTCCCCCATTTTTCACCCTACTATATAAAAAGAATTGTAGCTAGAGCTACAATTAGGAAAAAAGATGTACAGTCGGCGGCAACTACAGATGCATAGTGCGGCGAACTGCTTGAACCGACAGCAAGCCCTTTTTGGGGGCATACGATGTGACAGAGGCCAACAAAGGCATGCCATTATTATAACATTTCATCACTATATTCACGATTAAAAACGGAACGGGAAACAAGTCTAGTTAAGCGAGACATTTCTTCCCGAGGAAAACAACCGGATACCGGATTTCCGAGAAGCGAGGTTCCACCTGTGGACGACAGCAAGATGGAAATACTGGCAAGTGTTGACGTTTCTTCAAATTTGAGTAGCATAACTATAACGATTTAATTGATCTCTTTAAAAACGAGGGAAGGAACGGTAAGCACCTTCCCTCTTGAATCCACCCTATTATACAATATATTAATTGTAGAGGTGAATAATAATAGGTTAAATAAGACAGATGATGGCTTATAAAAGCCACCAAAGGTGAAGATATAATGAAAACATTCTTTTCTCTCATTCATCGTAAACCTATTGTGCTTTTCGCAGTGCAATAATAGGGCTTTTGGCAAATGCTGGATGTGGAGAAAAAATAAAAAGGTATGGATTTTTTTCAGTCAAGAAAAAGTGAACACTGGCGGGGACAATGTGGAGAAAACAAATATTCTGTTTTAAACATATATTTTTATGAATCAACCTATGTCAGGTCAATCAGACACGCCATTACACTAAATTTTCCACAAAAAGAGGGGCTCTAATAAATCCACCTGCGCAAAAAAAAACACATTATTTTCAAAAGAATACACACCCCTGCAAAATAAAAAGTTCAAAAATCCGTTTAATTTTTTCGCTAAAATAGAAGGGGGAAAATTGCCGTTGACAGACAAAAAGAGCCGGGTTCCCTCTGAAAAGGAATCCGGCCCGGAAAAATACCTTAACAGATATCGCCAACAATAGCCTTAAAATCGGGAATCTGTTTCCAATAGTCCTCCAGACAGTTTTCGCGGACATGAACAGTCTGGTAGTTCAACAGCCGGCCGGTAGCACAATTGTCGGCATTGTCGTCGAAGTACAACGTGTTTTGTGGCACAAGTCCGGTAGCCTCCTCCATTAGGTGGTAGATCTGCTGTCCGGGTTTTGCGACCCCCATCTTGTAAGAAAGAAAGACATGGTCGAAACAATCGTCGACCGTATACCCCAAAGCATTCATCCGCAAGAGGCACTGTTTCCACAAGTAGTCGTTAATATTACTAAGCAGATAGACCTTATACCGGCTCCGCAACTTCACCAGCACCTCGAGCCTGCTGGCAGGAATATTACCGCACAGCGTGCAAATGAGTTCGTTGACCTGTGTTTCGGGAGTGCCGGGTCGGCAGAGCGCCAAAATATCCCTCATAACCGTTTCTTCGGGTTCAAGTCCGTTGATGTAGCGGTTCATAAGACATTTGATTCTTCTTTTATAAAAGAGCATCTTCAAATAAGGAACACCAACCTCAGAGAGCGCCTTTCTCAGCAGCTTCCAGTCCATGTTCACAACAATCCCGCCATAATCGAAAACCAATACGTTTACCATACATTTAGTTCTAAAGAAATTAATGAAATTAGTTAGTGCGCAATATAGGCAAGTGCGGACGTACCATCGTCAAGACGGTCTTTAGTAGCAGAGTCCCCATATAATTAATCAGCACAACATTTTATAGCTACAAAAATAGGTCAATGTATAGCAAACAAAAATAGCAGAAGTGCCCCAAAAATGAGCCAAAGTGCATCAATAAGCACCACAACCTACTTCCAGACAGAAGAAACCGCACGGACACTACGCCCGGAGTAGCGATGGTAGAGGTATACCTCGTGTGAGGCAGGCACACAGTTAAACATCAGACAGGGGACCCACATCGAGTACTCCACAGAAGAAAGTTCAGAATCGTCCGCCTCTGCCAAGTAATAATGATTCAAATCGTATTTATCGATAACGCAAGACAGCGTAGACGCCCACAGGAAACTGAAATAGAAAACAGAGCCCATCACCTCATATTTTTCAGTAGAAGAAGGGATGAAAATGGTTTCACCGTTTGTTTTTGAGACGCCCACCACCCCAACCACAGTATCGCCATTAACGAACGAAGTTGGATGCCACTCGCAACCTTCA
>ODAJ012191097.1_pt1 | contig 10944 bp, 4 predicted proteins | sample 1539241 | NCBI WGS metagenome assembly ODAJ01 (sample SAMN02144231, study PRJEB22623) | gut metagenome | biome: sheep rumen | host: Ovis aries | place: New Zealand
ATAATTGCGATGATGGCGTTAACATCGCCAATGTTCACCTCACCATCCTTGTTAACATCAGCACGACCCTCATAGATGTCTTCGCCACCCTGGATCACGCTAATAACGCAGTTCACGTCGGCAATGTTCACCTCGCCGTCACCGTTCACGTCACCAGGTACGGGCTCGGGACCGGGGTTGTTCACACCCTGCATGAACTTGTAATCCTTATAGTCACCAGAAATCTCGAAACGGATAACAGCCTCGCGATAATCAGTACCCTCGGGCAGCGGAGTAGCAGTAACCTCGGCAGTTACATAGCCAGTGAACTCACCATCCTCGCCATATTTGTCAACCAAATTGATCTCCAACCAGTCGGGCAGTTCTTCACTACCATTCCAAGTCATCCACATGTCACCATCCTCACCGGGAACGCTGCTGAGGAAGTCAATACTCTCGGTAGTGTAAACAGTGCCGTCGCTGTATTCAAAGGTCTTGGTCATGAAGCCACCCTCGTCGGGGAAAGTGTATTCACCATCCTCAAGACCATGAACATAGGTCAGGTAGGGGTTCTCGGTGCCGATGAAGATACTGAGACCGGTCTTCATAGCCAGCGTACCACCGCTGAAGTAGTTGTTCAAACCACGCCAGCGATACTCGCCAGTGAAGAACTGAACGGGATTACCATCCTCGTCAGTTACGGTGTCACCATTCTCGTCGATTTCATACTCATAGATACCCTGTTTGAGGTAGCACAGCTCACCGTAACCCTCGTCAACCTGGTCATCGGTGCAGACAAAGGCACTGAAGTTAACCAAGTCTTCCATACCGGGATCGTTGTAGCCATCGATGCAGATCATGATGGGATAGTCGACGGTGGGATGATACTCATAGGTCAGACTGGGATCAATGTCGTCCTGAGCATACAGGGTAAACTTAATCAGACCGTTATTGGCCTCACCAGTGGTGGGAGTAACAGTTGCCTCACCAGTCACGATCAGCTCACCGGGCTCAAGGGGCATATAGGCGCCACCAACTTCCTGATAGTCAGGAATCTCATCAATCTTGTAAACACGGCACTTCATCTTGACAGGAGCAGTAACCACCATGTTATCAGGAGCATCGGCACTATTGGGAGCTGCCTGCAGATAAACGTTGGTGAGCAGATAGGGGTGCTGAGGCTCCTCGAAACACATGGCCATACCATCGACATGCGAGGCGTTCTTACCGAACCACCAGCCATACTCATTACCCTCGACGGGATCAGCACCGTAGTACCTGGAGAGCATACCCACCTGATCGGCGTTACGGCCACCAGCTACCATCGTCTTACTGGAATACATGAACTCCAGCTCTTCACCGAACATGAGAGCAACGGTCTCAATGTTGTCAACTGTGAGGATTTCGGCAGGAGTCTCTCCATTGACTTTCACACCACCACCAATGGTCTCCTCGGTGTCATAGGCCTTAATCTGATAATCATACCAATTGGCATTAGTGTCATCCAGGTCGCTATCAACTGCGTAGAAGACGGGGGTTGGATCCGACCACCAGTAGCTACTGAACAGAAAACTTTGAACATCATCAAGATAATAGGTCTGATCCCTGATGAAAACGTCCCAAGACATGTGAGTGTTCTCATCAACCTCACCGTTGATCTCGCCCTCAAACAGATAATCGGCAAAGGGTTTGGCCATGATGAAGGCGAGGTCACCATAGGACCACAGACCTGAGCCACCGGTAGCGAAGAACGGACAAACATACATTCCAGCAGGACGCTTGTAGTAAGGCTCAAGATAACCGGCCTTCTTAGGTGCCTTAGCGTTAGAGAGCGACTTGATACTACGGTCAGCATTGGTCATCTCGCGGATTGAAGAGTACTGGTTAAAATCCAGCTTCTGCATCGGAGGAAGCTGAGACAGCTTTTCTTTTGCAAGAGTTTTTCTGTTTTGTACAACAGGAGCTTTGTGTTGTGCATTGGCCGAAGTAATCATCAAAACCGCTGCAGCGAACAGTAAGAATTTTTTCATACAAATTTTGGTTTTTATGTTAATAAATAAAATGAATTTTCTTGATTTATTCACTGCCAGGGCAAGTACCCCTCAGGGTCAAGCCCTGGCAGTGAATCGGATGGAACGTTATAGACTCCAGATGATATAATTCTCTGGATTACTACTCTGGCTCATCGTGATCTTCACCGGCGAGAGCAATGACTCGGAACTCAAGTTCATGGTCGTAGAGGTCAAAGCTTCGATGAACTGTTGTACAGACGGGCACATGTCCCAATATCGAGGACCATAGTTGTAAGCGCCGTCATAGGTCAACTTAAACTGAGTAGGGCTTGAAGCATCAACCTTGAGCTTATACAATGCAGGACGGTTAGAACCTGTCTTGGAGAACGTCATCGTCAAAACATAGCTTTCCAAGCTATCCACATAGCTGATCTTAGCACTGTTCATCGAGGTGCCGTCACCACCGTGCTTGGTGTCCTTGGACTCTTTGGTAATCGCAGCAGCCAGGGTGACGAAATCGCCACCAGCGACAGTATTCTTGAGAGTAGACGTCCAGGAATAGTTGGGACTAAACAGACAGTCGACCAAAGGATCGGCAGTGATAAGGGTCTTGCCATCCTCGACACACAACGCCGTGCCATCGGCCTGACGCGTAAACCGCTGCACCCTGTAAACCACATCCGGGGTATTGCCTTCGAGCGTTAGCACATCCCTGAATGCCATACCATCCATGGTAATGATGAAGTTGTGGTATTCAGACATCATCACCTCATCCTCACCCTCGGGATACATCTGCATATAGCCCGAAGCCGCACTCTTCACAACCCAGCGCTTGCCGTCGGGCAGAACGATGTACACATTATTGAGTTTAGAGGTGAACATGCCGGTATTGGTATTATTGTAGGCAGCGACCTGGGTCAGATAGGCCTCGTCATCGGTATTCTCGGGCAAACGGGTCATGATCATGTGCAGGTTGTACTTCTTGCCCGTCAGGTAGATGGTGTCGCCAGAATACTTCATCAGGTTGAACTCATAATCACCCTCGTGGCCTTTACCGGCTGTGCTGGCGCCACCGGCTGTCGAAGTGCCACCCTGGGTGGGTACAGCATCGGGGGTTGAGAACAGGTGGAAGTAGTTGTTGTAGGAATTGAACGTCAACACCAGTCCGTTGTCGCCAATCACTTCCCACATCGATTTCTCAGATCCAAAACCCGATGTCCAGGTCTTGTTTTTGATATACTGGATCCACTTGTTGTGACCCGACATAACGACGGTACCGTCCTTGGCAAATGTCAGCACATAGTTGTATCCAGGCTCGGAAGTATTAGCATAGTACTCTAACAGCCACTTGCCGCCATTGCTGGTGAGGATGTCCTCATACTCGGCCATGGCATTGTTCATGCGGATGACTGCATCCTCGTCGAACACCTCGTCCATCTCATGCAGGCATGAGGTGAGCAATAGCGAGGAGAGTGCAACGAGCATCGATAATGAAATATTTAAAAACTTTTTCATTTTCTAATCTTAATGTTTTAAATCGGTGAAACATTACTGAATGCCATAGACAAGCTGACGGAGCTCCTCGATATTGTAAGCCTCCTGGCGGGTTCTAACCTCTTCACGCAAGGCGTCGAGGTCGATACCCCAAGCTTCACGGAACCACTGGCGAGCGATCTGAACCTTACGATCAATCGCGGCGACGCCATCGATGCCGTCCTCGTCCTCAACATCATAAATGTTGATGCGGGTGTGGGTTGTTCCATCATAGATGTAGCGCTGGATGATGAAGCCATCAGCATCACGAACGACGATGATTTTATTCTCCTCGGCATCGGTGTGCGGGATATACTTGATCTCCTTGCTCATGTCGTTATCAGGATAGTAGTAGTAACGGCAGTACACGTTCTTGTCCTTGTGCCATCCACAAGCAGCGAAGTCGAGCATCTCTTGCCACTGCTGATCGGTGAAAACGATGTAGCATGCGATAGTCTCGGCAAAGTCGACACTGTTCTCACTGGAAGCATAACGGCTCACAAAGCCTTCAGAGCTGATCTCATCGCCACGCTCACGCCACTCGGCGGGTACATAGTGACCGACCGATACGGTGTTGAACTCGGTGGGATAAGTCTTGTTCTGGCGCAGGATGTTGGCGAACTCGCGGTGCATCGTGTGGAAGTAGTTCTCGTTCATCGACTGCTTGTCGGTAGCATCCATCTTGTTCACATTGAACAGGGTGATTTTCACGCCACCCTCACTCAGGCCATCGACAGGCTCACGAGTAGCTGAACTGATTGCCTGTGATCCCACCAACAGGATGATGCGAGGACCATAGCTCTTGAGGAAGTCTTGTCCTGCCAGAGCGGCATAGGCGTCAAACCACAAGTACTTGCACGATACGGCCAGGTCAACCGCATTGCTATAGGTGGCGGGCACCAGGTTGTAGTTCATGTTGGCGCTGACGTCCGGCATCTTATACAGGAACGTCAAGTTGTACACATCAAGGAAGTTGTCCTTGAGGAACTTGTCAAACTGGTAGGTCGTTGCAGTGGGGTCTAATACATCTTCCTCATCGGGGAAGATCGAGGGACCCAGCTTTTCGCTGCTGCACGAGGTCAGTGACATGGCCGTAACGGCTACCACCAGCAGAGCTGTAAAAATATATTGAATCTTTTTCATTGTGATATACATCTTAAAGTGAATTGTTCTTCTTTACTAATGCTATCGTGGTTAGTCGCGGGGATTAGGCTCCAATCCAGCACCGATCACGTCATCGGGAATCTGAATTGCATAACGCTTGTCACAAGGCTGAAGAACAACGACTTCGTCCTTGCCCCACTTGTGCTTAACCTCAAAGCCATAACGCTTGATGTCAAACCAACGCTGACCCATGTGGACCGTCTGGATGCGGCGGAAGTGCTGAACGCACTGCAGATAGGGCTCGATTTCGCTGGTAACATGATACTTGTCGCTCGGGCAAACCTCGTCGATGTGGAACTTCTTGACAATAGGATAAGCCGAATTGCTGGCAGTAATCTTATCGGCACGGATATAGAAATTGGCGATCTTGTCCTTATCCAGCTCGCTCATGGAGCCGTAATTGTCGCTGATTTCACGTTGCATAATGTGCTCGTGGTTCCAAATGTACAGGTCGTCGAAAGCCGCGTCGATATTACCCAGGAAGAGGTTAGCCTCGGCACGGAACAGGAGGGTTTCCTGACTGGTGAACTCGTTGCGTACCATGTGCACGTAGCCGATGCCGGCGATCTTGTCGGTGTACTCGAACTGCTCCCAGCAGTTGCAGCTCAGGATATAGCCATAGCTGTCGCTGCCGTAAAGGTGGCTTCCGAAGCAGGGCATCAAGCGGTTCCAGGTGGGACCGGAGCCATAAATAGTGGCAGTTGCAGCATCACGGTGGGTCCAGAATCGGCCACCGTAGGAACGCAGCCAAGTGCTGTAGGTATCAATCATCATGTAGTTGCCGGGGCGCTCAACACTGGTGTAGTAACGGGCGGCCTCGTCTTCATCATAAAATTCCTCGGCCAGATCCCAGAAGTCGTTGCGCATGGTGGCAGGATCGTTGCCCTTGAACGAAGCGGTTGCATATTTCACCACCTTTTCATACTCACGCTTTGCGAGATAGAAGCGGGCAGCGAAAGCATTGGCAGCAGCGACATTGAAGTGATATTTAGGAACCTCATAGTAGTCGTCGCTCACGTTAGCCAGACCCAACAGCAGGTCAGCCTCGATCTTGTCGTAGGTCTCCTGCAGTGTACCGCGCTCGTAGTGAGGCTTCAGGCTCGTTTCGGGCTTGGTAGCGTAAGGGATACCCAGCTCATGCTGGCTGAGTTCCGGTCCACGATAAGGCATACAGAAGAGTTGTGCCAGAATATAGTGGTGATAGGCACGGATCAGGTAGGCTTCACCCTTGACAGCTGCCAAGCGTGATCTGTCCCTAGGTGTCATGGGAGTGCCCTCGATCTCGCCGGTGGATTCAATCTCGTCAACCACCTCGAGAACCATGTTGGCAATCGCAATGGCCTTATAGTAACTTTCCCATACGGCCGACGGGCAGTTCTGCTCGCTGATGCTCAGATCGACATCTTCCCAGCGATAAAGCTGCTCATGGTAACGGTCAGCGGGCGAGTAGTTATAACGGATGCCCGTGGCGTCAGGAGAATTCAAGTCGTCAACGTTGTCACTTGAAAGCTCACCCAGAACAGTGTAACTGTTGTCCGCATATCCCGAGACCATCAGTTGCTCCAGCTGGTCAAGGTTCTGCAGATATACGCGCGTATCGGGAATTGTCTCCAGGAAGTCATTGCAGGAGCTCAACCCAACCAGCGCCACAACAATAAATAATAACTTATATTGTAGTTTCATAATCTTGAATCGTTATTATATAATATATATAATGTGTAAACATCTTCAAATTACATACCCAGACGCACGGTGAGGGTAAACTGCTTGGGGTTGGGCGATGCCACACCACCACTGTTGAAGAACTCAGGATCCTGGCCATTGAGCTTCTTGTCAGCATACAGCAGGCAGATGTTGGTGGCTGCCAGCTTCACTGATGCGTTAGTGAGACGCAAGTGTGAAATGAATGACTTGGGAATGTCATAGGTCAAAGAGATCTCTTTCAGACGGATGAAGCCACCATCGGCAATGCGTGCAGTGCTGTAGTTGTAGGCATTGTAGGCCATACCCAGGTAATAGTTGGAGTAAGCCTGACGGCGTGATGCGATAGCGGGAACATCGGTATAGGCCTCATCACCGGGCAGTACCCAACGGTTCTTGAAGTCCTTGGTGAACGATGTCAAGTCACTGTAGCTGGACCTGAAAGTGGGATCAAGACGCAGCTTGTTACCAAATGCATAGGTCATAAACACATTCAGGTGGAAGCCCTTGAAGTCAAAGGTGTTTCCGAGACCGCCGGTGATGGTAGGATCAACGGGACCCTCATACTTGAGGAAGTCGAGGTTCTCAGTCTCCTGGAAGTTCAGACCCTCGTTAGAAATTTCTCCAGACTCATCGATGACGAGGGGCAGACCGTGCTCGTCGAGACCGGCAAAGGGAATCGAGAAGATGGCACGGTGGGGATAGCCCTGGAGTGCGAAACCGGTACCGACAACCAAGTCGATGACGCGCGAGCGGGCCTGCAGCTTGGTAATCTTGGTATCAGCATAAGAGAACGTCAAGTCGGTAGTCCAACCGAAGTGACCCGGGCGCTTGGGCTGGATGTTATGAGACGTGAAGGTAAACTCGATACCGTGAGACTTCATCTCGGCTACGTTACCGAATTTCTCGGTCTCACCACCAATACCCTCGGTGCGGATGCGGCCAATCAGGTCGAAGTTGTTGCGGACGAACCAGTCAAACACCACGTTGAAGCGGTTCCACAGCAGACCGAAGTCGAAGCCAAGGTCAAACTCGTTCTTCTTCTCATAGGTAAGGTCGCTGTTACCCAGACCGCTCAGGTAGAGGGCCATCTCGTGGATATTGTGCTCCTGACGCCAACGCAGGGTGGGATAATACAATGCCTCGGCATGACCAAGGGTCATGGGACCACTCTCGGCAGTAAGCGAGTAGCTCAAGCGCAACTTGGCATAGGAGAGTGTACCCTTCTGATACAAGCCCATGTTCTGGAAGAAGGGCTCATCGCTGATGTTCCATGCACCCGACACGTTCCATGTGGGGAGCCAACGGTTTTGACTGGTGCGACCCATCTGGTTAGAACCCTCGTAGCGGATTGTTCCGTTAAGGATGTAACGTCCAAAGAGGGCATAGTTGAGGTTGGCAAAATAAGCCATATCGCGGCGGTGATACTCACCGATGCCGTAATAGGTACCATTCTCTTCCTGAATCTGCTTGAAGAGTTTGTGGTTGGTGTAAGGCAGATAGCCGTTAGCGTAAACCACGCCCCAAGCGTCGAACGACTCGCGGAAACGGTCCAGACGCACGGCTTCCATACCGGCGAACAGGGCGAGAATGTGATCTCCATTATGGAAATCCTTCATATACTGGCCTGATGCACGGAACGAGAAGGTCTTGGTGTTGTTCTTCTCGTAGAACAGCATACCACCCTTGTCAAGGATTGTCTCGGGGAGGCTGTTCTTGACATCGGGGTCAGTATAGAGGTAGGAGTTGCTGGAACGGATGATGGCGTTCTCAGGGTCAATACCGGCACGATAGGCATTGGCCATGTTACTGTTGTCCATCACATAGTGGTTCTGCTCAGAATTCACAACGCGCATCGAACCCAGGATGTTGAACTCCAGGGTCTGATCCTGCTTGATGATGGGCTTGTAGCTGAGTTCACCCTGGAACTTGAGGTCGGTCACATTAAGATCGATCGAGTTCTGGTCCAGCTCGTCAAAGATGTTGAACGAAGTGAAGTTGCGGTTGTAACGCATCTCGGGAGATACAGTACGAGCGGTGTTCAACGCGAAGCTGTAAGGGTTGATATCAAAGTCACGTCTCACCTCACCGAAAACGACGTCCACATTCTGGCTCAAGGTACCGGGAGCCTTCTGATCACGGAAGCTGTCGCTGTTCAGGATCTTGAGTCTCAGATTGTCGGTGATGTTGTAGATGGCGTTAGCGTTGAATGTGTAACGCTCAACACGGCTGCTCTTGTACCATCCCGGATCGAGCATTACCGAAGCCGAGGTGTAGAACGAGCCCTTGTCGGTACCACCAGAGATGCTAACCGAGTGGTTCTGCATGATATTGTTGTTGAACAACAGGTCAAACCAGTCGGTGTTGCGGAACTCGGCCTCACGCAAGAAGTTGTTGCGAGCCTGCTGTGTGTTGGGCAGGGCATAAGTGCCGGTCTCAGGGTCGTAGGTATTGATCAGGTTATACATCTGACCATAGATACCCGATGTGCTACCGTTTACCAGGCTGGCATACTCGAGCCAACCCTTCTGCTCCATCTCGCGCAAGATACTCATCTGCTCCTGGGAGGTGCAGATGTTGAAGTCGCGGTAATTGGGCTTGAGTCGGTAGGTGAACTCACCGGTATAGTTGATTGAGCTAGTACCCTTGCGGCCGGTCTTGGTGGTAATAACGATCACACCAGCGTTAGCCTTGGCACCATAGATCGAAGTTGCGGAACCGTCCTTCAGAATCTGGAAGCTCTCGATATCGTCGGCATTCAAGCCAGCCACAGCCGAGGCAATCAGCGTGTTGGCATCACCCGATGAGAGGTCATCGGCGCTAATTTCCACATTGTCCTCGAGTACCACGCCATCGACAACCCACAGGGGCTTGGAGCTACCGTAGATTGAGGTTGCACCGCGCACGCGGATCTTGGGAGCGGTACCGAAAGTACCTGACACGTTCTGTACCTGCACACCCGAGACGCGGCCTTCCAGACCACGGCTGACGTCGGCGACACCCGAGAGTTTGGTCTTCTCGGCATCGACGCTCTGGGTAGCACCAGTAAAGAGTCGCTTATCCACCTTCTGATAACCGGTGACAACGACCTCGCCAAGTACCTCACCCTTGGGCTTGAGAACAACAGTCATGCCAGCCTTACCGGCGACCACTTCATCTTCATAACCCACGTAGGTAATCTTAATCTTGGTGCCTGCTGGCACATTCAAGGTAAAATGACCGTCAATATCGGTAGCGACGCCGTTCTTGGGATTGCTCTGCTGAACGACAGACGCGCCGATGACAGGTTCATTGTTCTCGTCAAGCACAGTACCATTCACCTGAGCCGATACGCCCAGCGCGGCTAGTGCCATGACAAGGAACAAGAGTAAATGTTTTAGACTCATAAAATTTAGTTTAATTGTTAATTATTAAGTTTAAGTTGATGTCATCATCGATTACCTTTTCCTCTATGAACATGGCTTCAAAACTATAGGATTCACTCTGACCAATGATAAAAAAATACCATAGCGGTCACATGAAATACTTTTCACACAATCCCTACAACAGATTGGATTAGTACAAGTTCTTAGTTTCTTAACACCACATCTTAATAAAGAAAGGCTTGCAAAGTTAATTGTTTTTTTTTAATTTAATGTGAATCTGTCAAAAACTTTTCATTTTTTTTTGCCAAAATGCCATTTCAGTCATATAACACACTCAGAATCAGCAGAGTACAACAAATCAAGGCATAAAGCATCACAATCAGCTATCAATCAAACAATTATACAACCCACAACCTATTATGGCGAGATTTCGGCGCCCTTACCAAAAACGAGGGCATCACACCCAGCCGTCCCGATGCGTCAGCAGTCACCAGGCGCAATACTCGCCGCCATGCACTTTTTTCAGCCGACAAGGGATGGAAATCTGCGGGAAATGAAGTAATTTTGCACTCACGGGCCATCAACGCCCGGCAATAAGCGAGACAACAGCACATGGAAGTAGTTTACGACGACAACCATATCATCATCGTCAACAAGAGCGCAGGCGAGCTGGTGCAGGGCGACCGCACGGGAGACCCCACGCTCATTGACTCGGTGAAGGCATGGATCAAGGAAAAATATGACAAGCCGGGCAACGTGTTTCTGGGAGTGACCCACCGCATCGACCGCCCGACGTGCGGGCTGGTGGTCATGGCCAAGACCAGCAAGGGCCTTTCACGCATGAACGAGCTGTTCCGCAAGGGTGATGTGCACAAGACCTATTGGGCCGTTGTGGGCAATCAACCCCCTGAGCCCGAGGGCACTCTCACCCACTACCTCAAGAGTGTGGAAAGCAACAACAAGACCCACGTGAGCATCGTGCCACGCGAGGGACACCAGAAGGCGGTGCTCAACTATCGCGTCATCGCCTCCAGCCAGCGCTACTGGCTGCTGGAAATTGACCTCATCACCGGGCGCAAGCACCAAATCAGGGCCCAACTGTCGGCCATCGGCTGCCCCATCAAGGGCGACCTGAAATACGGCGCCCCGCGCAGCAACCCAGATGGCGGCATCTCGTTGCAGGCCCACCG